>ENA-UOJO01000312-UOJO01000312.1-human-gut-metagenome-genome-assembly--contig:-P57-NODE-312-length-78720-cov-17.744270_pt1 | contig 78720 bp, 79 predicted proteins | sample MGYA00242351_ERZ723898 | MGnify/ENA metagenome assembly ERZ723898 | reverse complement strand
TGGCGGAATAGGCAGACGCGTACGTTTGAGGGGCGTATGGGAGACCGTATGAGTTCAAGTCTCATCGGCCGCACCAATCACAAAAAGCATCCAAAGGGTGCTTTTTTGTTATTCTCATGAGCGGGGGGTTGAAGCCGCATCCGAGCCTGTGCGGCAAAGCGCTGCCTCCCCTTTCAGCGCCGATGGCCGCACAGACCAACAGCTTTGTATCCGTTCTCTTTATTGTAGAAAAACACTCTCCAACCGTGATATTCCCCACCATCTTCCCCTTTGCTATAATCAAACCAGAAAGCAGCGCTGCTTCAAACGAAAAGGAGCATACAGAACCATGAAACTTCAACTCGGTAAGACTCTGAAACGCCTGCGCAGAGAAAAAGACATTACGCAGGAGGAACTTGCGGAAATTCTGGGAGTCTCCTTCCAGTCCGTTTCCCGCTGGGAGCTTGGGGTGTGTTACCCCGACATGGCCCTGCTGCCGGCAATCGCAAGCTTTTTCAACGTAACGGTGGACGCTCTGCTTGGAATCGACGATGCCACGGCGCGCCAAAAAGTGGAGCAGTATCTTTCGCGTTTTCAGGAAGCGCTCGCCAAGGGGGATGTGGATGCCTGCATTGCAATTGCGCGACAAGGCATTTCGGAATTCCCCAATGATTATGCGCTGCTGAACAAGCTGATGTATGCGTTGTTCCTTTCCGGCGATGCTGTCTCCCCGGCTGGGAAGAAGCGATGCAAAAGAACGACGCTGAAATCACCGCACTCGGCGAACGCATCATGAAATATTGCCCGGATCAGGATATCCGTTTGGAAGCCACAGCCCGCCTCGCCTTCCACCACTGTGAAATGGGTCGTAAGGCACGGGGCCGCGAAATCTATGAATCGCTGCCTTCCTGGGAATTCAGCAGGCAAAACCAGATTTGGTGGGCGCTTGAAGGCGAAGATCGTCTGGAGAACTGCCGAGAGCGCATCCGTGCGGGCTATGCGCTGATCTGCGGAGGGATTTATAACCTTGGTTATGGAAAGCTTCTGCCGGACGCAACGCTTGCCACAGCATTCCAAAAATCATTTGCGCTGGAATGCTGGATGTACGACGGCCGGGGTGCTCCATACCGTTTTCCGCAAATGCGCTGCCAGTATGCCGAGGTGCTCGCGAGGCTTGGCAAGTCGGATGAAGCGTTCGCACAGTTGAAGCTTGCCGTTGCCGAAGCAAAGGAGTTCGACGGCCGGCCGGACACATGGACAGCCGCCAGCCTTTTGCTGGGAGAATGGCGGGAAACGCGCTCCGGCTTTGAAACGACCGATTCCCGGCCCTGCCGTGAAATCATGCGGGACAAATGGCTGCAGCATCCGGCTTTTGACCCCATCCGGGGCATGGCGGAGTTTAAGGAAATTGAGGCGGCGCTTTCCGCATAACCTCATGTGCCGTCAGCGTTCGGAAATGGAGCAGGGAAGCGTTCCTCCCTTCAGGAGCCCTTCCCTGCTTTCTTATTCTGTGCTTTTGCAGCCAAAAGCTGTACCCGCTCCCCGCTGCGGCGGCAGCGAGAGCTTGCCCAGCACAGCCGCCTCCCACGCGCCTGTCACGCCTGGCAGCACGTTTGCGCAGCCCCGCCGGCAGCAATCCGCCAGCAGCGCAAAGGCGACCGCCTCCTTCGCATCGCTGGAAAAGCCCAAATTCTCCTGCGTCATTACGCGGATTCCATGCACCGCAAACCGCCGCTCCAGCATGCGCAAAAGCGTTTGGTTATAGCTTCCTCCGCCGCCTGCGATTAGTTCATCCGCCCGGGCATGCGGCAGCACATAGCGCTCGTACGCATCCGCAATCGACCACGCCGTGAGCTCCGTAACCGTTGCAAGCAGATCTTCCGGCGAAAGCCCGTTTGCCTCCGGCCATGCCAGCATTTCCGCCGTATATTGCGCGCCAAAGCGTTCCCGGCCCGTGGTCTTGGGCAGGGGCAGCGCATAATAGCCATTCTCCCGGAGCCGGGCAAGCAGCGCTTCGTTTGTGTGCCCGCGCGCGGCGATTGCGCCGCCCGCATCATAGGTTTGTCTGCCGCCTGTTACAGCCGCAGTTACCGCATCGATAATCATGTTGCCGGGGCCGGTGTCAAATGCAAAAACATCCTCCGGCCGTGCCGCCGCAGGGAGCACCGTCATGTTCCCAATGCCCCCGATGTTTTGCAGCAGCATGGTTTTATCTTCCCTGCGGTACAAAAGATATTCCGTGAATGGGACAAGCGGCGCGCCCTGCCCGCCGAGCGCCATATCCGCCACGCGAAAATCCGAAACCACCGGCACGCCCGTGCGCGCTGCGATGACGGCGCCTTCGCCGATCTGCACCGTATAGCGGATTGGGTAGCCATCCTGCCCCGAGGGCTCCGGCGCATGCCAAATCGTTTGCCCGTGCGAGCCGATGAGGTCAACCTCTTCCGGCCGGAATCCCGCTTTTGCAATCACGGAAAGCGCCGCTTCGGCATAAAGCTCTCCCAGGAGGAAGTTCATATAGCCGACGCGATCCACCGTTGCGGTTTCCGGGCGGAACAGCGAGAATATTTTCTCCCGTACCGCGGGTGGGAATGGCTTGTTTTCAAACGCCAGCAGCTTCACGCATGCGCTTTGCGAAATTTCCACCAGCGCGGTGTCGATTCCATCCACCGACGTGCCGGACATCATCCCCACCACCCTGCGGATGGCCTGCCTTTGCTCCCGCATGCCGTGTCCCTTCATTCCGTCTCGCGCAGATAGGCGTCCAATGCATCCGCAATGCGCAGCACCGTATCAAGGCAACGGGTGTCCTCCTTCCTGTATCGTTCCATCAGCGCGCTGCATTCGATGCTGCCGCATTCCGCCTCCACTTTATTTACAAAGCCTGCGGAGAGCTCCTTAAAGCCCTCTGTGGCATGCGCCCTTCCATTCGCGCGCAAGCAACCAAGCGCCGCAAGCGCGCCGCAAACCGCACCGCAGGCGCGCTCGCAGCCCATGCCTGCGCCAAAGGCGCTCACAAGTCGGTGTGCGCCCTCTGGAAGGCCCAGCGCATACGCATCGTTTGCAGCAAGCAAAAGGGTTTCCGCGCAGTTGTAATCGCCTTCGAGATAATATGTTTCCACAAAATCGCGTATCATGCGTTTTTCCTCCATAGCCGAATATTTTTTCCAGTATACCACCTTTCCGCCTTCCGGCAAAGACTTGCAGCGCGCCCAGCCGTGCGTTATACTGTTGTCGAATCCTGTTGTGCAAAGGAGAATCCGCATGATTTATTACAACCAAAACGATTACGCCCATGTTCCTTATCCCTCTGAAGCCCGCCCGCAGTCCAACATTAAAAGCAGCGGCTGCGGTGTATGCTCTGCCTGCATGGTCGTGGAAAGCATGACCGAGCACAAGCTTTCCGTGGAAGAGTGCGCAAAGTTTTCGCTTTCTGTCGGCGGACGCGACAACGACGGAACGAATATGGAAAAGCTGGCTCCCCCGCTGTGCGAACGTTTCGGCCTTGCGTTTGAGGCAACGGACGATAAGGAAAAGGTGCTGGAGTTTCTGAACAACAACCGCGGCATGGTGATCGCCAACCCGGGCGGCGACCGGGAAGGGCACATTGGCCTTTTCACCACAACCGGGCACTATATCGTGCTTGCGGAGGCCCGGCAGCGCACCGTGCGCGTCCTTGACCCCAACCTCAAGCCCGACAGTTTTGACCGGGAAGGCCGCAGGGGCATGGTGTTTGTGGATGGCGAAAACATCTATTGCGACATCGATGTGGTCGTGGAGGATTGCCTGAACCGCTCCCCCGCGTTCTTCCTGTTCCGAAAAGCATAATTTGCATTGCATGCCAAAGGCGGCCGCTGTAGCCTGTCAAAAAAGTCTCCCCGGGATTGTCAAGGGCCGCAGCCCTTGACTTGCAATCGCGAGCAGCGACATGTGCGGTGCGAGCGAAAAGCCTTGCTGCACAAGGCTTTCTTTGCACAGAGCGCTGGCCGCGCCATCGGCGCAAGCGCGATGTGAAATCCTCGATCAAGTGGCGCTGCCACTTGATCAGCAGCCTCAGGCGGCCGCATATGCGGCCGCCTTGTTGCGTGTGTCAAAAAGCTCTGTTCGCGTTTTCAAAAACTGCGGTTATGCGGACGTTCCGTTAGGCTGCTCCCATTCCAAACGCGTATACTGTTCCAGAAGCACCGTACCGTCGCCGCGGCAGAACGTTATGAACTTCGTTTCCTGCCGTCCATACAACGCGCGGGATACGATTTCTTCCCCGGCGAGACCCCGCTTCACGGTTTCCACGATCAGGTATTCCGTGCCCGGCAACGGCGCGATCTCTTCCGGCAGCGCACCGGCATCGTATTCCGTCCGCGCAACAACGGCATGTTCCGCATCCATCTGCAAAACGTTGATCCGCTCCGCCGGGAACTTCGATTCGATGCGAACCGAAACCGAAGCGCCGGTTTCCACGGATTTTCCATCCACCGTAACCGTTTCCGTTTCATCGAACTTCGTGCTGAAGCTTGCCCCCTCTGTCATCCCTCCCCCAAGAGAAGTTCCATGCCCCGCCGTAAGGTACACGCTTCCGTCCGTGCTTTGGTAAACCGGGTTGAGATACCAGACGACCGTCTCCGTTTCAGCAGCTGCTTCAACATAAAGCACTGCCTCAAGGTCAATCCGCTTCGCCTCTTCCGTATCGGTTATGGCCTGATGAACGCCGCTGATCCCGGGATCGGAGATCATATGCGTGGTAATGCCTTCCTCCACGGCAAAATAGCGGATGCCTTCTATGCCCTCGAACGTGCAGTCAAGTCGTTCATGCTGTTCGCCTGCATCGTCGGTGCGCGTTTCCCGCGTCAGCGTCGCATACAGCCGGCCTCCATACGCCGCAGTGTCCGCTTCGTCAATGGCATGCCCGCCTCCGGCAAGCGCCATCATATTGTCTTCGACATATCCTTTCCAATCGAACAACTGGTCCAGATATTCTCTGGTCAGGAACACGCCGATCAGCCTGTCGCGTTCGGCGGACTCCGTTTCGCCGCCTTCCTCCTTTGCAAGCTGGCAGCCTGCAAACGCGAGCAGCGCCAGAAGCGCAATGCCCAGCGCAAGGATTCTCTTATATTTTTTCCTGCATTTCATGTTCCTCTTCCTCCAGTTTCCCATCGAATTTCAGGATATCCCCCACATCGCAGTGAAGGAAATAGCAGATGCGGTTAACGGTGCCGAACCGGATGCCCTTCGCCTTCCCGCTGCGCAGGATGGAAAGGTTGGCCTCCGTAATGCCCACAAGCGCACACAGCTCCTTTGAAGTCATGCCACGGGCTTTCAGCACATCTTCCAAATGAACCTTGATCGCCATAAGCGCGCCTCCTCAAATAAAGCTGTCGTTCTCATCCTTCAGGCGCTTGTTTTCCCGGATATATTGTGAAAGCAGCAGCACGGAAAGTACAAACGCGGCGGACAGCAGCGGAAGTTCCGCAACGGCATCCACCGTAAGCAGGCGCGGAAGGAAGACAAGCTGCAGCAGGTTGAACGCGATGTTCACGAGCATGCCGGCGGCAAGCGACCGGCCGCACAGACGGGAAAGCCGTTTTGCAGCGGCAACGGCCGCTTCCGAATAGCGCGAGAGCGACTGTTCCCGGAGCAGCGTGAGCGCCGCGCACGCCACAAGCACATCCAACACATACGGCAGCGCATCCGCAATGTAGCGCAGCACAAGGAACGTATAGCTCAGCGCAAGGCTCCGTTCATTTCCGGCATTTCCCTCCCGCAGCGCGGCAATAGAATCAACAAGTTCCCCGAGGCACGTGCCGAACGCCGCGCAAACGAACAGCACGCTGAGCGCATACAGCAACACCGCAAGGCACTTTTGCAGCTGCGGAAGATCTGCCGCAAAAAAACGCCGGAGCGTGCGCAGCACAGCGTATCCCAACAGCACGGAATACACGATGACGCCAAGCACAGCCTTTCCGAAGGGCTGCCCCTCCGCACTGCCGAGAAACGCCCCCAACAGGCCGGGGTTTATCATCCAATACAGAACGGGGAACAGCGCCGCGCTCAACACGGGCAGGAGCGCATCCTCCGGAAAAAGGCCCCGCCTGCGCCGTATGAGCAGCAGTGTGCATGCCGGAAGGAGGCAGACCATCCCATACAGCGCAAGTGCCGCCGCGTTGCCTAAACTGCCGGAAAGCGAGAGCGCCCGCAGGCCGAGCCCGATCTGCTCAAACGGGAACGCTGAGACCGCGGTAAAAATTTCTGGCAGCGCCGCATCCCCCAATTGCGCCGCCAGGCAGAGCACCCCTGCGGCAGCAAGGACAGCATAAAGTTTATTTTGCTTCATAATGCCTCCATAATTATTGCCAAACGATAATCCATATCTTCAGTATAGCCAAAAATTATTGTTTTTCAATAATTAATTATTCGGCATATTTCCATGAGATCCCTTCTTCCCAAACGGAGTCCCGTTTTCTCCGCAGCAGAAAGCCGGAGCAGATGCCCCGGCTTTCTGCCTGGTGTGCTTTATTTGCGTATCTCAGGATATTTATTTCCCATGGCACTTACCCGCATAGGGGCAGCCGCAGCACCCGCCGCCGCAGCCGCCTTCGTGCGCATGCTTCTTTTTGTCGCGGCGCATGGCACAAAGGGAAAGCGCCAGCAGCGCCGCCACGGCGAGGCCAACCAAAAGGGTGGCGAGATGATCCAGAATGAACTGCAGCATGGGGGAACCTCCTTTTTCTGCTATGTTTCATACGTGGCGGATTACGCTTCAAGCTTGGTTTTCATGGTAAGGTGTTCGGATTCGCGGTAAGGCCTGATCAGCATGTAAAGCAACGCCGCAAGGCAGAGGAGCGCTGCCACAGTGCCCACGCCAAACGCACCGGTCGAAACCCAAATGCCAAGCTGGTATACAATGAGCGAGATTGCATAGGCAAACACGCATTGGTAGCCGACTGCGAAGCAGGTCCATGCGGCATTGGCCATTTCACGCTTGATCGCACCGATCGCCGCAAAACAGGGCGCACAGAGCAGGTTAAAGATCAGGAAGCAGTATGCGCCAAGCGGGGTGAATACGGCCGCGATGGGCGCAAGTTCGTTGAACATGCCGTTTTCAACCAGTTCCAGCGCATCGCCTGCCACACCGTAGAGCACGCCAAACACGCCCACAACCTCTTCCTTTGCGACAAGGCCCATGATGGTTGCCACGCTGGATTGCCAGGTGCCAAAGCCCAACGGCTTGAAAATGGGGGCGATTGCACCGCCGATGGCGGCAAGGATGCTTGCATCCATATCTTCCACCATTCGCAACGCTCCTTCCACAACGCCAAAGCTCTTCAGGAACCATATGAGGATGCTGGATGCCAGGATAATGGTGCCTGCCTTTTTAATGAAGGACCATCCGCGTTCCCACATGCTGCGCAGCACGTTCATTGCGCCCGGCGCATGGTAGGCGGGAAGCTCCATGACAAACGGAGCCGGGTCCCCGCGGAACATCTTCGTTTTTTTCAGGATGATGCCGCTGATGATGATGGCCGCAACGCCAACAAAGTACGCAGAGGGTGCAACCCACCATGCGCCGCCAAAGATTGCGCCCGCAATCAGGGCAACGATGGGCATTTTCGCGCCGCAGGGGATAAATGTCGTCGTCATGATGGTCATCTTGCGGTCGCGGTCGTTTTCAATGGTACGGGACGCCATGATGCCCGGGATGCCGCAGCCGGAACCGATCAGCATCGGGATGAAGCTTTTTCCGGAAAGGCCAAACTTGCGGAAGATGCGATCCATGATAAACGCAACGCGCGCCATGTAGCCGACGTCCTCCAGAATGGCCAGGAACAGGAAAAGAATAAGCATCTGCGGCACAAAGCCGATCACCGCGCCCACACCGCCGACGATGCCATCCACGACGAGGCCGACGAGCCAATCCGCAGTGCCGATGTTCGTAAGCCAATCTCCCAGCGGCCCTTGAATCCACTCCCCAACGAATACATCGTTGGTGAAACCGGTCACAATGTCGCCGATGGTGGTAACGGAAACGTAATAAACAAGCGTCATCACCAACGCGAAGATCGGCAGCGCCAGAAAGCGGTTCGTCACGATCCGGTCAATCTTATCCGAAACCGTCAGGTGCTCCTTGCGGGCCTTTTTATGCACGCAGGCCGTCATCAAACGGCTGATGTAAGCGTAGCGTTCGTTGGTAATGATGGATTCCGCATCGTCGTCAAGCGCCTTCTCGCACTCCGCAATATGCTCCTCAATGTGAGCAAGCACATCCGCGCCAAGGTTGAGCTGATCCTTCACGCGCTCATCCCGCTCAAACAGCTTCACAGCATACCAGCGAAGGTGCGCAGGCTCCACCTTGCCTTCAAGCGATTCCTCAATGTGCGCGATCGCATGCTCCACCGTGCCGCTAAACACAGAGGGCAGGTTTGCACGCGCCCCCGCCCTTGCAAGCTCCGCTGCGCGCTGTGCAGCCTTTGCGCTGCCTTCGCCCTTGAGGGCGGAAGTTTCGATGATCTCGCAGCCGAGCGCCTCGGAAAGCTTCTTCACGTCGATCCTGTCGCCGTTTTTGCGCACAAGATCCATCATGTTCAGCGCGATCACCATCGGCACGCCCACTTCGAGCAGCTGCGTGGTCAGGTACAGGTTGCGTTCGATGTTGGAGCCATCCACGATGTTGAGGATTGCATCCGGCTTTTCATTGATGAGATAGTTGCGCGCGATCACTTCTTCTAACGTATAAGGAGAAAGCGAGTAGATGCCGGGCAGGTCCTGAATGATGATATCCTTTTCACCGCGCAGTTTGCCTTCCTTCTTTTCCACAGTAACGCCCGGCCAGTTTCCTACGTATTGCGTGCTGCCGGTCAGGTCGTTGAACATGGTTGTTTTGCCGCAATTCGGGTTGCCGGCAAGTACGATTTTAATACGCATCGTTTCTCTCCCCCTCCTTATACGATCTCGATCATTTCGCAATCGGCTTTGCGCACGGAAAGTTCGTAGTTGCGCACAGTTACCTCAACGGGGTCTCCCAGCGGCGCCACCTTTCGCACATAAATTTCCGTGCCCTTGGTGATCCCCATGTCCATGATGCGGCGTTTCACGGCCCCTTTGCCGCGCAGGCGCGCCACAACGGCCGTCCCGCCGACCTTCACATCTCTCAGCGTTTTCATCTTAAGCCCCTCCTTTTTGTTTTTACTTCAAAACACCGCCTGACGGACGGTTAAACCAGAATGCGGTTTGCCATGCCGCGGTCAAGCGCAATGCGCGTCCCCTTTACGGAAAGGATCATATTCCCGCCGGTTTCGTTTATTACCGTAATGCATTCGCCCACCACAAAGCCAAGCTCCGCGAGATGCTGGCGCACCTCGTCTTTGCCGGTTATTTTTTTGATGAAATTGCGCTCTCCGTTTTTCGCCATCGTCAACGGCATCATTGGATCCTCCTCCCGGTAGTTTGGTTCGTTTAACCTAACCAAAGCTCCAAATATATGGGGTAGTTTATGCTAACCCCTTCGCCGATTCGTAGTTTAATTCATCTAACCGTTTTTTGTCAATAGCTTTTGCATTCATTTTTCTTTTGCTGTTTCAACCCATACAGCCCTGTACCCCGCAAGCGCAATAATTTGGCGAATCCTGCCTTCCTCCACAGGTTCTTTTGCACGCAGGGTAACACGCGCATGCGGAACATCCGCCCGTGCCAGCATGCCCTCCTTCTGCCCATGGAATGCGTTTTCAAGCCGTGTGGCACAGTAGCCGCAGTGCATGCCCTCCACGGCGATTTCATATGCATAAGGATAATGCGTCTCATCCGAATCCCGCGCGCCGATGCGCTTTTCCTTCTCCACGCTTGCGCCGCAGCAACCGGAGGAAAGCTTTTTCATGTAGGACTTTACGCCGAACACAACCGCTGCCACAAGAACCACGACCAGAATTGCCGTTCCCATACCGCTTCTTTCGCTCCCTTTCCGTTTTATTTTGCATGGTTAGTACATTCTAACCATGTATCAGTCTAATCCATCCCGACCGCATTGTCAACAGCCTGCAAGCGCAGAGTGCTTCTTTAAAACTTTTGCTTGACAGTGCAAAGCCGCCATGGTATGATTGCATAAGTTAGATCATTCTAACCTCCGGTGTCACCCCAATTCGGGAGGGCGGCGCCATCCGCTCTCCCGGCTATGGGAACTTAACTTTGCCAACGTCTCATGGTACATGGAGTCTCTTTCCAGGGCGGAAGAAGGCCGTGACAAGCGCGGCCTTCTTCCGCTTCTTTGCGGCGCGTGCAAATTGACACACACCTTCCTTGATGATATATTACTCATATCAATTCAAACGAGGTACCGCTATGTATCAGCAACATCTGAAAGATGAAAAAAGCACCTCCCTTACGGACTTCCTGCTCGTTATCGTATTCCTGCTGCTCGCCATATTCATGCGGCAGATTGTTGATTTTTGTGCCTCCCTGCCTGCCCCTTGGCGCAGCATAAGCCAACTTGTTCTGTTCGCTGTGTTTGTCGGCATTTGCCTTTTCATCTATAAACGCCGCATTTGCGCTTTCCGCTACACCGTCATTTTCCAGCCCGCCCCGGAAGGTCAGCTCGACAAGTTTGGCAACCAGCTCGTTTGGCCATGGCCCATCGGCACAGTGCTTTTTGAGCGCATGGTTGGCGGCAAAGGAAAGATTGCACAGGAAATCGCGCCTTCCGAACTCGTTGCGCTCGTGAAGCCGGATGCGGTTGGCCTGTTTTCATCCAAAGCCATGCTGAAAAAACCCGGGGTTTTCAACACCGAACGCCTGACGCGCTTTTCGTCCAAGACGGCAAGCATGCTCGTGTTCGAGCGCGGCGGGAAGGCCGGCTACATCCTCTTCCACCCAGATGAAACGCTCACAGGGCACATCGAAGCGTTGCTTGCCGCAAAGCGAGAGGCAAAGGCCGAGGCTGAAGCCGGGGATGCGGGCGCGGGGCAGGCCGATGCATAACGAAATTCCCCGCACCCTGCCGGAAGCCATCGGCGATTATGCTGCAGCAGGTGCGGCACGCTTTCATATGCCCGGCCATAAAGGGCAGGGCATGATGGGCCCTTTGGGGATGGCGCTCGCCCCTTGGGATGTAACGGAGCTTCCCGGCACGGACGACCTCCATGCGCCGGAAGGCGCAATTCTTGCAGCCGAGCGCGCCTATGCCGAAGCCTACGGCGCACGGCAGAGCTTCCTGCTCGTAGGCGGCTCCACGGCCGGCATTCTTGCGATGCTCCTTGCGCTCGGCAAAAACAAGCGCGTGCTGCTTGCGCGGGATTGCCACAAATCCGCTGTTGCGGGTGTGGCGCTCGCCGGGCATGCATGTGATTTTATTTATCCCGAAACCGCGGTGGGCGCGCCGTTTTGCGGCGTTGTAACGCCGGAGGCAGTCGAAACAGCGCTTGCCCGCAGGCGGGCGGACGCCGTATTCATTACGAGCCCAAACTACTATGGCGCATGTGCGGATGTTGCAGGCATCGCCGAAGTCTGCCGCCGCCACAGCGCGTTGCTGCTGTGCGATCAGGCGCATGGCGCCCATTTCCCGTTTGTGCCGGGTCTTTCCGCACATGCCGCCTCCGCCGCGGATCTTTGGTGCGTCAGCGCACATAAAACGCTCCGTGCCATGACGCAGTCAGCCGTGCTGCATGCATCCCCCGCGTGTCCCCTTTCGGATGCGCACATCCGCAAAACCCTCTCCCTCATCGAAACCAGCAGCCCCTCTTATCCGCTGATGCTCTCGCTTGACTGGGCGCTGAACCAGGCAAAAACCGGCGAATGGGAACGCCACACCGCACGCGTGCTTGCCCTGCGTGCGCGCTTTGCAGCGCACCCCGTCGCAGGCGTTTCACTGCTTGAAGCTGCCGGTCCCTTTGCGGCGCTTGACTTCACGCGGCTCGTGTTTCTGGTAAACGGGCGTGGCATCAGCGGCGCAATGGCGCAGGATGCGCTTATCGGGTGCGGCGTTGTGCCAGAGATGGCGGATCTTGCCTCCGTGGTGTGCATCACCTCCCCTGCCGACCCGGACGTCTGGTATGCCAGGCTTTTTGCGGCTCTCACAGCGCTGCCGCTGGGCAATGGGCGGTTTTCATATCTCCCGCCCGTCGCAGTACAGAAAACGCCTGTGTTGCGTGTACGGGATGCGCTGCTTTCCCCTTCAGAACCCGTTTTGCTGGAAAACTGTGCCGGGCGCATCTGTGCGCAGGCTGCGGGAGCGTATCCGCCCGGTGTGGCGACGCTTTTCCCCGGCGAGCGCATTGAGGAAGCGGATGTACGGCGCATGCTTGCATTCCGGGAGGCAGGACTTTCGCTCTTTGGCGTGGCGGAAGGCCGAACTGCTTGCGTGAAAGAAGAAAAAGCGGTATAATTATGAAAAGTCATTCCGTATGATATTGTAAAGGAGTTTGCGTTGCTTTTATACCAAACGGTTTTGTTCGACCTTGACGGCACGCTCATTGAATCCGCCCCCGGCATCTTCGCCTGCGCGCGCGCTGTGATGCAGGAAATGGGGCTTCCGCCCATGACGGATGCCCAGCTGCGCCCCATGGTCGGCCCGCCGCTCGCCGTATGTTTCAGCGACGTAATCGGCGTTCCAAAGGATCGCGTACAGGAAGCGGTGGATCGCTACCACTTGCTTGCGAAAACCGTCGGCCTTGATGCGATTCACCCCTATCCCGGCATTCCGGCCCTTCTCGCAGGGCTTAAGGCCGCGGGCGCATGCGTATGCGTCGTTACCTCTAAGGTGACGCCCACCGCACAGGCCCATCTTGAGCGTTACGGCCTCGCCCCCTTTATCGACCGCCTCTGGGGCGGCATCCCCGGCGGCAGCGCGGAAAAAACCTTCCTGCTGCAAACGGCGCTGGATGCGCTTCATGCGAAAAAAACTTCCATTGTTATGGTGGGTGACAGGCATTATGACCTTCGCGCCGCACAGGCCGTCGGCATTCCTTCCATCGGCGTGCTGTATGGCTACGGCAGCGCCGAGGAGATCGCTTCCTGCGCGCCGACACACACCGCAGCAACCGTAGAAACCCTCGGCCGCCTGCTGTTATCCGGCAGCGCAACCTTGCAATAACATCCGAAAGGAGTGCATCCTATGAAACTGATCTTCGCAATCGTACAGAACGACGATTCCAAGAGGCTCGTAAAAGCACTTGTGCAGCACAACATCAGCGTAACCCGCATTTCCACCACCGGCGGTTTCCTGCACGGCGGCAACACCACGCTGATGATCGGCGTGGAAAAGGAAAAGGTTCAGGAAACGTTGGATGTGATCAAAGCCAAATCCAGCACCCGCAAGGAGTTTATGGTGATTCCCTCTGCTTTGCCGGGTTATACGGACAGCTCCCCCACGCCCGTGCAGGTCACGCTCGGCGGTGCGACCGTGTTTATCGTTGATGTGGAGGATTTCCAGAAGTTTTGAGCAAGACCTTTCAAAGGGCTGAGGAACGCCTGCTCTCCGCCATCGGCGCAGCGCGTGTTTCTCATGCCTTTTTTATTTCAAGCCTGGATCCGGAACCAGCAGTCCGGCTGGCCCGCCGCGCTGCCGCGCTCGTTTGCACGGGTGAGGCGGACGAAGCGCGCCTTGCACAAAGCGCAGGATTCCGTGCATATGACGGCGCGTCCATGCGCATAGATGATATCAGGGAATTGATCGCCGGGCTTGCGCAAAGCCCGCTGAATGGGCAAATGCGCTGCACGCTCATTGAAGCTGCACACGGCATGAGCATCCCCGTGCAGAACGCGCTTTTAAAAACGCTGGAAGAACCGCCTTCCTCTGCGGTTTTTATTTTAACGGGCAACATCGCGGGCGTTCTCCCCACGGTTGCTTCCCGTTGCGCCGTGATACGCGCAGGCCTGTCTTCCGCATCCGAAATTGAATCGTTGCTGCTTTCGCGCGGGGCTTCCCCTGCGGAGGCACGGTTTTATGCGGCGGCAGGCGGCGGCAGCGAAACGCGCGCGCTCCGCTTATATGAAGACGAAACCTTCCGCACGCTGCGCGATGATTCCCTTGCGGCAATCACCGCCCTGTTGCGCGGCGAGCTTCCGCTCGGCGCTGCAAAAAAGCTCTGTGCAAACCGCGGTGCGGCAGATGCCTTTGCCTTTATGCTTTCCTTCCTGCGCGACCTGCTGGCGCGGCTCGCCGCAAGCGGTATGGCTCCTGAAAATCCGGACCGGCAGGATGCAATCGCCGCATTCGCTCCGCGCTTTACAATCGGCCGCGTAACATGTATGATAGAGATGCTCTCAAAAGCAACGGGAGACCTGTATTCCGCAAACGCAGGCGCTTTGATGGATCTTGCAGTTGCGGACAGGCTCTTTTTAGAAATATCGGAGGCAGTAACAAACAAATGAAGACCGTAATCGGCGTAAAATTTAAAGGCGGCGGCAAAATGTATTATTTTGACCCCGGTGAGTTTGATGTAAAGGAAGGCAACGGCGTGATCGTCGAAACGGCGCGCGGCACCGAATTCGGCGACGTGGTCGCCCCGCCGCAGGAGCTGGAGGATGATAAGATCGTCGCTCCGCTCAAAAGCGTCTTGCGCGTGGCAACGCCGCATGACCGGGAACAGCGGGACAAGAACCGTGCCCGTGAAAGCGAAGCCTATGCCATCTGCATGGAAAAAATCCAGGCACATCAGCTTGATATGAAGCTTGTGGATGTGGAGTACACCTTCAACGGTTCCAAGGTGGTGTTTTATTTTACCGCGGATGGGCGCGTGGACTTCCGCGAGCTGGTAAAGGATCTTGCAAGCGTGTTCAAAACCCGCATTGAGCTTAGGCAGATCGGTGTGCGGGATGAGGCGAAGATGCTCGGCGGGCTTGGCTCCTGTGGCCGTCCCGTATGCTGCAAAGCGTTCCTTTCGGATTTCACGCCCGTTTCCATCAAAATGGCCAAGGAGCAGAACCTTTCCCTTTCGCCCACAAAGATCTCCGGCATATGCGGCAGGCTTATGTGCTGTCTCAAATATGAGCAGGATGCTTACGAAAGCATGCGCAAGCAAATGCCGCGCACCGGGCGTGAAGTTCTCACCCCGGATGGAAGCGGAACGGTGCTTGAAAACAATGTCATCACAGAGCGCACGCGCGTTAAGGTTGCGCTTAACGACGGCACGTTTGATGTGCGTGAGTACCCATTCCGCGAGCTTCGCGTAAAAAACGCATCCTCCCGCCCAAAGCTGCCCGACGAAGAGGATACCTCCGTGAGCACGGTGGAAGCGGATGCCTTACCTTTGGAAGCCGAGACGGCGCTGCCCTCTATCGCCTTCGGCGATGACGCTCCAGCCTCGGAGTTGAAAAAGGCCCCCAAGAAGCAGCAAAAACGCCGCGCCCCCACAAATGGACAGAAGGAGCCAAAGGAAACGGCTTCCCCGGAAGCCCCGGAGAGCGCTGAACCGGCAGGCGATCGGCAGGAAAGGCCGGATGGCGCTCCCGCCCGCAGGCGCGGCAGCCGCGGCGGCCGCAGGCGCAACAGGGCAAACAAGCCCGCAGAGGACAGGCAGCAGGTACAATCTCAGGAGGAAAGCGGTTCCTCGTCCAAAGAATAACAGGCAGCACAAGCAGGGATTGCTCTTGATTTTTCGTACATATATGTTACAATATACGGGAAATCAACACTGGAGGTAAAACAAAATGGCATATGTAATTACCGATGCTTGCATCTCCTGCGGCGCGTGCGAAGCGGATTGTCCGGTTGGCGCGATCTCCCAGGGTGACGATCGTTACGTGATCGATCCTGAAAAGTGCATCGAGTGCGGCGCGTGCGAGGGCACCTGCCCCGTTGGCGCTCCCAAGGCAGAATAACAAAACGAGCATAAAAGGCGGGCTGTGCAAACGCACAGCCCGCCTTTTCTTTTTTCCAGGTCAGGCGGTTTGCACAAGCGCAGCGCGCTTCCTGTAAAGGAACAGAAACACGCCTGTAACGATAAGGCAGAGCGCTTCGCTCAGTGCAGGGGCATACCAGACGCCAGCCCCGCCCAAGAGCGCCGCAAGGCCCATCAGGGCAACCGTAACCGTTATAAACCCGCGGGAAAGAGCAATGGTCATCGCGGGTACGGGCAGCGCCATGGCCGTGAAGTATCCGGCGCTGAGCACGTTGAACCCAAGCACCAGGAACGTGAAGGAGAACGCGCGCAGTGCCCCTACCGTGTAAGCAAACGTGGGGCTGCTGCGTTCAAACAGCAGCGATACGATCCATTCCGGGAACAGCTGGCAAACTGCAAAACACAAAACCGCAGCTGCTATGCCGCCCGTAAGCGCATAGCGGAAGTACCCGCGGCAGGCTGCACGGTCCCCGCGTCCCAGGTTGAGACTCACAAGCGGCTGCATCCCCTGCGTGGTGCCGACAACGAGCATCAGCACAAGCGTGTTCACATATCCGATCAGCGAATAGCTCACGATACCGGTTTCACCGATGTACATGCGGATCACACGGTTGAACAGGAACGTCGTGTAACCGAGCGCAAATTCGGAAGAAAACTCCGAAAGGCCCAGCGGCAGGATGCGCCGGTATACGTTGAGGAACGGCCGCGAAACCCGGAATTTCATGCGTGAACGGCCGCGCAGAAAATGCGTCAGGAAAATGAGGAAGCTCATCCCCTGGGCGATCCCCGTCGCAAGCGCCGCACCTTGTACGCCCATGTGGAGGCGCATCACGAACACATAGTCCAGCGCGATGTTGGTAAGGCAGCAGGCTGCAACGCCTACAATTGATACGGAAGGATGCCCTCCCGTCTTGACCATCACCTCAAAGCAATAGGAAGCCATGAAAAACACGGCAAAAGAACTCACGGTCTGCAAATAAGTGATCATGTAGGCGCGCGTGCCGTCCGTCGCGCCCAAAATGCCTACGACTTCGTTTGGAAACAGGTGCACCACAAGCGTCATCAAAAGCGCACATGCCCCCACCACAAAAGCATTCTGCGTGAAGGTTTTGTTCGCGGCCTCCTGTTCGCCCCGGCCAATATGGATGGCGCATACCGTTGAGGTTCCCACCGAAAGCAGCACGGCCACCGCAAACATGGCGTTGATGAACGGCATGCACAGGTTCACGGCCGCAAGCGCAAGTTCCCCTACACCGTGCGTCACAAAAATTCCGTCCACGATGGAATACGTTGAGAACACAAACATGGAAGCTACAGAGGGCAGCACAAAGCGAAGAAATTCTCGCACTGACCAGGTTTTTTTTACTTTTCTTTCATTCCGTTTCATATGTCACCTCTTTACAACCCATCTTAAACCTTGGTATCATACCAAGGTCAAGAGAAAATTCCAGGAGGTCTTTATGAAGCGATATTACAAAATCGGAGAAATTGCGGCTCTTTACAGCGTTTCCCCGGATTCACTTCGCTATTATGAGGAGATCGGCCTTCTTACTCCACGCCGGGATGCAAACGGCTACCGCATGTACAGCATCGAGGATATCTGGCAGCTCAACGTCATCCGTGACATGCTCAAGCTTGATTTTCCAACCGGGCAGATCAAGGAATATCTCGGCGCGCACACGCTGGCCTCCACACAGGCTTTGCTGCAGCGCGAAAAGGAAGCTGTGGACGCGCGCATTGCAGAGCTTCAGGCCATCCGTGCCGGGATCGAAGCGCGTGAAGGCGAAATTGCGGCGGCTGCCGCGCGCCCGGTTGGGAAGTTCAGCATTAAAACGCTGCCGGAACGGGGGCTGCTGCGTATGGCGGGCGAAGCGCACGAGGATGCGGAGATCGACTTCCTTGTAAAAAAGCTGCACAAGCGCTATGAAGACGAGCTGTTTCTCATCCGCAACGGGGCAACGGGCGCTCTAATCCCGCTTTCCGGCATCAAGGCCGGCATATTTAACCGGTATTCAAGCGTATTTATGCTGCGCGAAGGCGGGGAGCCTTGTGACGTTAAGGTACCCGCAGGCGAGTTTGCAACCGTCTGCTTTCGCGGGGCATATCAGAATACCGCACGTTTCATGCCAAAGCTCCTTGCATACGCAAAAGCGCATTCCCGCGTGCCGTGTGGAAATGCGCTTGAGTTGTATCTGATCGACATTCATGAAAGCGGTGATCCATCGGAATATATCACCGAGCTTCAGCTCCCGGTTTCGGAGGCGCCTGATGCGGCCGTTCCTTCGCGCCGCCTAGACAGCACCAAACCGTAATCGTTGCCACAACAACGACGGAGCCGAGAATCGCAAACATGCCGGGCATCTCGCCGAGAAAAATCCAGACCCATACCGGGCTCAGGATAATCTCCAGCGAAGCGATGAGCGTGCAGGCCAGCGTGGGGCAATGCTTCACCGCAATGCTGTAAAGCGCATAAGGCAGGCCAAGCTGCAGCACGCCCATAGCGATGACCGCAAGGACGGAGGTGACGGTAACTTCCGGCGGATAGGCAACCGTAAACGGGATGCCAACGGCCGTGGTTATGGCAAGCCCCAGGAAAATGCCGGAAAGCCTGCGTTCCTCATCGGATTCGCCGGTGAACAGATACACTCCGCCCATCGTAACACCGTCAATGAGCGCAAGGATGTTGCCAAGCATGCCGCCGGGCGTGAGTTGGTCAAAGAAAAACAGTGCAATGCCGCAGACTGTTATGATTACCGTAACATAATCCGCAGCGCGGTAACGCCGCCGGAAGATCAGCATGGAAAGCACCACAAGAAACACCGGGGACGTATATTGCAGCACGATGGCGTTTGCCGCCGTGGTCAGCCGGTTTGCAATGAGAAACAGAATGGAAGTACCGCTCACGCAAAGGCCGATGAGCACCGTCCGCATATCTATGCGTACCCTGTAATGCATTTTGCGCATAAACAGCCAAAGCGTCAGCGTTGCAGCAAGACCGCGCCAGCCTGCAAGCACCATGGAATTCCACGGCACGCTTTTGATGAACAGCCCCGCCGTGCTCCAAAGCACCGCGCACACAAGCATCAGGCCGACGCCCAGGCCGGGGGAGCGCTTCTCCTCACTCATGCCTCCGCCTCCGCATCTGCACCCAACGGTTCAATATAGCGCGTATAGGTACGGCGGAGCAGCGTAATGCACACGAAAAGCGAAACTCCCTCCGCAATCAGGAACGCGTACCAGACGGCGTCAAGCCCCCATTCCATCGCGAGGAAATACGCAGCCGGAATCAGCACGATAATCTGCCGGCAGAGCGACATGATCATGCTGTTCACGCCTTGGCCGACGGCCTGGAACAGCGTGGAAAGCATGATGCCAATCGCCGCAAACGGGAAGCAGAAGCTGATGGTGCGCAGCGCGCGCACGCCAATCTGCATCATATGGTCGGAAGCGTCGAACAGCGCAAGAAGCACATCCGGGAAGAGCTGGAACACCAGCAGGCCAACGGTCATGATTGCAAGTGCATACAGTGCGCCGCACTTGAGCGCCTGCATCAGACGCTTCTTGTTGCGCGCGCCGAAATTATAGCCCATGATGGGCATTGCGCCGCTGTTGAGGCCGAATACCGGCATAAATACAAAGGATTGCAGCTTAAAGTATACGCCGAGCACGCTCACAGCCGTGGGTGTAAACAGATACAGGATTTTGTTAAGCGCAAACGTGGTAACGGAACCGATTGCCTGCATCACAATGGAAGGAAGCCCTACGCGGTAGGAGTCTGCAACAACGCTCCACTGCGGGCGGAAGCCTTTCAGGCGAATGGTTACAAGGTTGCCCTTGCGGAACAGGAAAACGAACCCGAGCACCATGGAAACGGCTTGTCCGCCAACGGTAGCAATCGCAGCGCCCGCAACACCCATGGCTGGAAAGCCGAAATACCCGAAAATAAGGATCGGGTCAAACACAATGTTGAAGATTGCGCCTGCAAGCTGAATGAGCATAGGGCGAATGGTGTCGCCCGTAGCCTGAATGGTCTTTTCCGCCATGGTGGCGAAAATCGCAAAGCCGCAAAGCCCGCCGCAAAGCCTGAGATATGTCGTTGCAAGATCCAGAATTTCCGCATCGTCCGCAAAAGAAGCAAGGAGCTGCTGCGGGAACACCGCATACAGGAACATAAACACAAGCGCGCTCACCAGCGCGAGGAATTGGCCCGTAGATGCTGCCGTATCCGCATCCGCCTGCCGGCGTTCGCCGAGCCTGCGCGCGATGAGTGAGTTTACGCCCACGCCGGTGCCGACCGCCACGGAGATGAACAGCATTTGGAACGGGTACACCAGCGAAACGGCAGTGAGCGCATTTTCGCTGATGCGCGATACGAAGATGCTGTCCACGATGTTGTAAAGCGCCATCACAAGCATGGAGGCCATCATCGGCAGCGACATTTTGATCAGAAGCGATGGAATGGGCTGCACGCCCATTTTGTTCTCTCGTTGAATCGTTTCCACAGGGTATCTATCCTTTACTTGAAGAATCGCCTGCTTTCAGGGGAGCGCAATGCCGCTTAATGGCGGCACCCCTTTCAGGCCTTAAATTTGATTATATCATAATAAATGTACAATTTCTATATACATATTTCCCGGTTTTCTATTCATATTATTCCAAATTGCTAAGGCAGCGTTACAGCAAATGCAGGAACAACCGTGCCGTCAAAAAACCGATCAGCCCGCAGCCGGGGAATGTGCACAGCCAGGCGAAAAGCATTTCACGGGCAGTGTGCCAATGGACATGGCTTTCCGGGCTTGCTGCGCCCACGCCGAGGATTGCCGCAGTCTTGGTGTGCGTTGTGCTTACCGGAACGCCAAAAACCGTTGGCAGCAGCAGGCAGAGCGAAGCCGCAAGGTCCGTTGCAAAGCCCTGCCGGGGGGAAAGGCGCACCAGACCGTATCCCATTTTGCGGATGATGCGCCGCCCGCCCATCGCCGTGCCAAGCCCCATCGCCGCGGCCGAAAGCAGCATCAGCCAAAGCGGCGGCCGAACGGACGTCACGCCGGTTTGCCCCATGGCAAAGGCGCGGCCCAGCAGCAAAACGCCAATGAACTTTTGCCCATCCTGCGCGCCATGCAAAAACGCGGCGCCCGCCGCGGCAGCCCGCTGTGCCTGCCGAAAAAAGCCCTGCGGCGCATGGTGCAGAAGCAGCTTTGTCAGCCACTGTGCAGCTGCGCCCAACGCGAAGCCCAACACTCCGGAGATGAAAAGCCCCCATACCACCTTCTGCCATTGCGCACCGTCCACACCGGAAAAATCCCCCATAAGCGCTACGGCCGCTCCCGTTATTCCAGCAATGAGTGCGTGGCTTTCGCTCGTTGGGATGCCGAAACGCCATGCCCCTACCGCCCAGGTTACGATTGAAAACAGCGCCGCGCACAATGCGATGGCCGCAGCGCGCGCATCCGTACCGAACTCCGCCATATTGCAGATGGAGGCTGTGACTGCGGGGCACAGGCGCGCCATCACCAACACGCCCGCAAGGTTGCAAACGGCTGCCATTCCGATGGCTGCATTCATTTCCATCGCGCCCGTAGCGATGCAGGTGGCAATGGCATTCGGCGCATCCGTCCACCCGTTTACGAAAATCACCGCAAGCGTCAGCGCAGCCGTGACTGCAAACACGGGGTTCGTGGCCATCTGGTTCAAAAAATCAGAAAAAGTGAGCATACCGGCGCCCTCCTGTGTTTCCATACATAGGAAGGCGCGCGCGCATTTATGCCTGTTGTGCGCCATCGCCCGTTTTTCATATGCAGCTTGTAGGGACGAACGCGCCCCGCGCATGCAGGCGCGGGGCAAAGTGCAGGTCAATATTTCATGCTACAGCAAAACGTCGTCCCCCCAGCCGTCCGTAGGTGTTGGCGTGGGCAGCGGGATGTCCTCTCCTTCTCCGCCTCCGCCGGATGGCGTCGGCGTCGGCTCAGGTTTCGGCGTGGATGGTGCAGGCGTTTCCGGACGCGGCGTGGATGGCCTCGGCGTGGATGGCGCAGGCGTTTCCGGACGCGGCGTCGGTTTCACCGTGGGTTTGGCCGTGGGCTTCGCTGTCGGTTTAGTCGTTGGCTTTGCAGTGGGTTTGGCTGTTGGTTTCGCTGTTTCCTTCGGTTTTTCCGTGGGCTTCGGCGTCTCCTCCGGCTGCGGGGTTTCCGAAGGCGCAGGCGTTCCGGAAGCCGCAGGGGTCTCAGTCGGCGCGGGCGCAGTCGTGGGCGTAAGTTCCGGCGTGGGCTCCGGCAGCGCGGCAAACAGTGCTTCCAGTGAAGCGAGCGGCAGCCATGCGCCGCCTTCCGCCTCATATTCCACCATGCCCGCGTTGAAACGCACGGGCGGCAAGGCGTCGTTCGGATCGTCATACACCGTAAGCTCGGCCGGCGTGTTGCCTGCCCCGGCGCCGCGTGTGCTCAGTGCGAAAATAAGCGCAGCGATCAAAAGTGCGATCACGATTCCCATCACAAGTATAATCTGGTTATAGGTTTTTCGTTTTCTGATCATATTCCCATCCTTCCGATGCTTCATCCCTGTCCGTTTTCCACATAATCGATGATGCGATTGAGGAAGATCCCTTCCTCAGAGTCAGCGGCATAGTCGCCTCTTTCCATATGGATTTTCGCTATGTTGTAAATGCTGCTCCGCCTGGGCGGGCCGTACAGCGTCAGCGTATCCGTTCCGTTGGAAAGGACGATGTAGGCTCGGAATGGAAAATCCTCCGCCAGCCGTTCATCCGGGATGTCAATCAACACGGAGGCGAACCGCAGCCGTTCGTTGACCGTTTCCACCACCCGGTCGTTCAGCACACCGTTTTCCGTCCAGTAAGCGCGGCCGGAAACGGTCAGCCCGCTGCCGCGCACAAACGGATAATACGGCTCCCGGGCCGCATCCGTAAACACAAGCGTGCCGTATTCCACAAGCTTGTATCCCGCAATGCCTTCGTTCAACAGCGCCTTGCGCGTTGCCTTTGCGATGCCGCTTTTAAAACGGATGCCGCTGTTTCCGCGGATGCGCACGGAGAAGCCATGGTAGGAAAGCAGGTCGTCAAAGCCGCCGATGCGTTCTGCCGCATATGCGCCCTCCGCCTCCGCAAGCGTGAGCCTCCATACCGCCATGCCCACGGGGACGGTTCCGTCATACCGATAGAGCACCGCATTGGTTGCCGCTTTTGTATATGCTTCCGCAACCAGCATGCCGTCGCGCAGCGTTCCGCTGTGCTGCACGCCGTCGATCCACAACGTTGTATCGGCATAGCCCTCCGGCACCGGCACGCGCATGCTGTATGCCGGGAGCGCCGCTTCCTCTCCGACGGCAGCAGGCGTAAGCAGCCGTGCATATTTGCAGAATACGTAGCCGGGTTGCCCGTTATACATGATTTTATGCCAGCCGGTCTTTTCATTTGCCTGCACGAGCGGGTAAACCTCGTTGAGGTATGCCCGTCCAAGGCTATCGTATTGTGTCCCCGGCCCTTTGCGCACCTGGCAATAGTTGTTCAGATTGATGATCTGCACCTTGGTGTAAGCGGGCGCTTCGCATGCTGCATTCTTAATGTAGCCCGCATCTTCGCCGTAGGCGATCTTTGTAAACGTATCGTTTGCCGCAAGCACCTCCACGCATTCCCCTGCACGGAGTACGCCGCGCACGATGGAGGTTTCATTTGCGCGCGCGTAAACATAAGCGTCATGCGACAGCACGCAGTAATTCCTGGCGCATGCGCTCGCTGCAGGCAGCTCGGCCAGTGTGTCCGGCGCGGTAATACCGCTATGCGCCATCAGTTGGCAGCCTTCAAAATAAAACCCAAGGATCGCGTCGCATGTCCAATTGTGGGTTTCCGCCATTTCGATCGCGCCGACCTGGCTCAGGCCAACGCCGTGGCCGTAGCGCGCATGGCGGATGATGTAGTTTTCCCCGGTTTCATCCTCCAGCAGCCAGTATTTCCCCAGTTCGCTGTTTTTGAAAAAGCCGTAGGGCTTGCCGCTTGCCGGATTAACGTACAGATCGGTATCAGCAATGTATGCCGTCTCCTCAAAGGGCACATCCGCCGGACGGTCTGTCCCGTTTGCAAGAACCGTGCCGGTAAAGGTTACATCGATGCCGCAGAAGTGGGAGCATAAGGGCTCCTGCTGATGGTGCCGCCTGCACGCATCGCTTGTGCAAATGTTGTTCACAGCCATTTTGATGCCGGAAACGCGAAGCTCCGCCGCCGTTAAGGCCGGGTACTCCGTAAGCGCAGGCAGCAGCGCGTTGTTCACAAGCGCCTGCACCGCCGCTTCCTCCCCCGCGGGCTGTTTGGGGATTGTTACCGTTTCAAGATAAGGGTTTCTGCCGGAATTGTAAGAATGCGTGCTCGCGTAAGCGAGGTCGTACGGGTCTATCTTCACGGTGTCAGGGCCGGAATCGTTCTCGTTCGTCCACTGGTTGTTGGCGGCTTCCGTATAGCCGCCGTTGCTGGCGGAAAAATATGCCTTAATGGGCGAACCGTTGTAAAAAAGCACCTGTCCTGCCGTCGCCTGCACCGCTTGCGGGGTGTTTGGCGCGTTGGAGGGGATGCCGCGGTAAACCTGGCTGCGGCTCGTATCGTAAACGTCGAAGATGTTTGTGGAGCGGATGCTGCGCACAGCGTAGTTGCGCGCAACGATCGCCTGCGCCTTGAGCGCTTCCTCCGGCGCATCGTCGCCGATTTCAAAGGGCAGTACGCCGACGAGATAATCCTCAATGTAGACGCGGTTTACAAGGAAAAGTCCCGTTGCAGCCCGTTCAATACCATCCTCCGCTTCCGCATACCAGCAGTTGAGTTCGCCGAGGTAGCAGTTATCCGTGCCGTTTACATCATAAACCTTGAAGTAGTTTTTCCCTTCGCCTTCAGCCGGGGCATATTCTTTGAAATAGAACGCCGCCGCGCTGTAAAGCAGCTCGCCCCCGGCGCTTCGCACCTCAAGCATACCCTCCGCCGTGTTGGCGCTCAGGAAATAGTCCGTTTCAGGCGCAATGCGGAAGATTGGGTTGTCCGCGGCATCACACAGGGCATAGCTCCCGTGGAAGTTGACCGCGGCAGCAGAATGATCCGTTGTTAGCATCACGCGGACATAGCGATAATCCAGCCCGGGACGCAGTGAAAATGGCGAAATAGCGTATGCCGTATCCTCCGAATAGCGGTGCGCCTCCTCCGGCCGCACACCATCTTCTCCTAAGTGCGCAAACGGATCATAAACGGCATCGTCTCCCCCATCCTCAGCCTGCGTCCCCCACTCGGCAAATGTGGCTGCGGGGCTTGCCCATGCCGACAAAACCAACAGGCAGATCAGGAATGCGCAAATATATCGTTTCATATCGTTAGAGTATTATATGTTTCTTATAATTACAAGACTTTTCCACTGAAAAAAATATCGTTTACACTTTGTTAACTTTTTGGCACCGTCGGTTGGCGGGGGGACACGCGGGAATTTGATGTCACGCAGCGGGCCTCTTTCCGCACGGTGCCCATGGCAACCCGGCCAAATTCCGGAAAAAGCAAGCATAACGGCGCCCTCCTGTGTTTCCATGCATAGGAAGGCGCGCGCATTCGTTACCCCGCAAGCACGCCGGTAAAGCGGCGGATCGCAGTTAAATCCATGTATTTCAGTTCCGTAATTTTCACACGGTCGCCCGGCTTTGGGGAATGGATAAATTTCCCACCGCCCAGATAAATGCCAACATGGCTTACCGGTGAATTGAAGCATACGAGGTCGCCGGGGCGCAACTGGCTATACGGAACTGCCACGCCCGCACTGGCCTGGTCGCGGCTCACGCGCGGGATGCTGATCCCCGCCCGGGCGAATACATATTGCGTAAACCCCGAACAGTCAAACCCCGTTTGCGGAGAGGTTCCGCCCGACTGGTAGGCAAGCCCCAAATACGACTTTGCCGTATCCAGAATTTGATTGAGCAGCAGCACTTCCTTTGTGAGTTTCGCCCGCGTTTGTGCGCCTACGATACCATCCGCAGCAAGGCCGTTTCGGCTCTGATAACGGCGTACCGCGGCCTCCGTTTTCGCGCCGAAGATGCCGTCCGCCACATCGTTTAAATAACCAAGATAAATCAGGTTGCCCTGCAATTGTTTCACATCCGCGCCGCGGCTGCCGCGCCGGAGAAGCGGCGATGCAGCATATGCCGTACCCATAAGCAGGGTCAACGCAAGTGCAAGGCACAGAAGCGTCAAAGCGCGTTTTGTTCGTTTCATTCGTGTTTCTCCTTTCAAGCGTTTTCGGCATTATAGCACAAGCTCCGGCTTTTGCGTCAATTTCTTTTGTTTATTTACGCATTCGTTACATCATTGGAAATGTTTTCTTACTTCAAGTTCGCATGGTTTTTCAAGCTTGCATGTGAAAGGCCCGGAATATTCCGGGCCTTTCACCTTTTCTGCATTCAAACCTGAGAAATCAACCAATTGTTATGTTGCGGGGGCTTGCTGTGCCGGGCGCTTCTGCGCTTCCACGCCGGGGCCTTCGCCGTTTCCGGCAAATCCGCCCTGTCCGCGTCCGCCGTCATTCTGCCCACCCCCTTGGCTGCCCATGTCGCTCATGGAAAGGCTTTCTGCACCGACGAGCGCATCAGGCTGCGTCGCCTGCCCCTCCTCCGTTGCGGGAATGCTGCCGTCAAGCTGGCCGCGCAGGCTCTCGCCGCGCAGCGCCACAAAGGTTTCCAACGCCTCAACTGCTGCTGCAAATTCGTCAAAGGTATAAAATGCGGTGGCGTCTTCCTGCACATAAGGCGCAATCAAAGCAGCGACATCCTCAATGGTCTTCATGAGAATGCCCGGCTCAAGCCATTCTTCCACGATCTGCGCAATGTAGCTGTGGTAGAGTGCAAGGCATTCGTCATCCGCAAGGAGCGCGCCGATCATCGGCCGGTCTTCAAGCGCAGTGCCGGAAACCGGTGTGTCAATCGGGAAATTCACAGCGCTTTCCGCATCGTTTGGCCCAAACCCGCCGAAGGCCAGGTTGTAATCCCAGGGAAGCATGGAAAGGATGCCGTCCTTCTCCAGCAGATAGTAGTTGTGCTTAAAGGAACCCGTGTAATGGTCAAGGTTCACCAGCACGGTGTTGACCGCAAAATACCGGGCGACTTCGTCCATGTCGATGGCTTCCTCCAGCTTGCCTTCCTGAAGGTTTTTCAGCGCCGCCACAACACGCCTGTGCGCTGCGTTGCTTTCATCCCCAAGCACCTGTGCGTCAAAGATGTCCGGATAGCTTTCGAGCGCATCATCCGCATAAACAAGGTCGCTGCCGCCGCCCGTTGTGCTCATGCCGCCCGGGATTTCTCCCGCGCCTGCGCCCGGCGCCTGCTGCATACCGCCGGGTTTGTCGGGCCGTTGGGCCGCGCCGCCGTTCTCAGCCCCGGAAGCTCCAAAGTTGCCCGGCGCCTGCATGCCGTCCGAGCCTCCTTCCTGCGTTCCCGCACCATCCGGCGCCTCCATCCCTTCCGGCAGTTCCATCCCTTCCGGCAGCTCCATTTCTTCCGGCAGCTCCGCATTTCCGCCAAACCGCTCCGCAGCACCGCTGACGTCAAAGCCGCCCATGCCGCCCCCAAAGTTGCCGCCGCGGCCCATATCATCACCCTCGGGCTTATATAAATTTACATTCGTCACGCCATAATTGCGCAGCGCAAAGCTTTCTTCAATGCACTCCACCGCAAGGTACAGCCCCCAGGGCTCGCCGTTTACGGTGATATTTGCGAATGCACAAAGCGGCGTTGCAATGCCGAGGGAGCGGAACATTTCGTAAGAAAGGTATTCCTTCATGTAGGTTGCATCCGCATAGCAATCGTTCAGAGCGAGTTTATCAAGGCCATACAGCGAGCGCGAGGAATCGTAGTGATCAAATTCCACCTTGAAGCTGTAACGCTCCGAATCGCTGGAAAACACGGAAGAAAGGCTGGAATTCCCCTTGCAGCGGATTCCCGCCGTGGAAACGGTGTAACCATCCACAGTAACATCACAGGCGAAATACTCCTCCGCAGTGGCGTTGGCAAGCATGGTTTCCCAATCGCTTTCTTTCACGGAGATCTCAACTGAAAGTACGCCTCCCGTGCCAAATACCTTTTCTTCATACGCTTCCGCGACGGCGCTGCTTTGGCCGCCGAGCAGCTGCGGAAACGCCATCAGGCACGCGGTGAGCGCCACGGCGGCTACAAGCGCCGCCGCAACCGCTGCATTGAATGCCTTTGATGATTTCATGCAGTGTAATCCCCGTTATAGCTGACAAGCGAAGCGCTTTCAACGCCTTCAATGGAATTGAGCGCATTCACGAACGAAGTTGCCGCGCTGCTCAGGGCGACTTCAAGCGTAAGCTCAATGCCCGCGTCCGTTACGGTTTTGGATTTCACCGCGCTGCGTTTTACCTGCCCCGCCAAAGCTGCGGCAGCAGCCTGCTCGGCCGCCTCATTCCGGCAGCGCAGCACAAGAAGATACGGCGCATCCGCCCCCCTGCGCTTTGCAAAAAGCAGCAGCATACCGCCTATCACAATGGAACCGAATACGGCAAGCGGGATCAGCCCCGCGCCAAGCACGATGCCCACCGCAATGCTCCAAAAAAGAAACGCGATGTCGAGCGGTTCCTTGATTGCCGTGCGGAAGCGCACGATGGACAGCGCGCCCACCATGCCAAGGGAAAGCACAACGTTGCTCGTAACGGCGAGGATTACAAGCGTTGTAATCATCGTGAGCGCCATAAGCGCCACGCCAAAGGTTTTGCTGAACATTACGCCGCGGAAAGTTTTTCGATAAATAAAATTGATGAACAGTCCCATCGCAAATGCAAGCGCAAGCGCAATTACCATATCGAGGATGCTGAAGGAAGCGATTTCCTCCAAAAAGCTGGATTTGAAGATGTCGTTGAAGGTCATGGTCTCATTCCTTTCCTGTTTGTTTTGTACCGTCAGCCGTAGATACGGCATGCTGCGTATTTGGAAAACGCCCCTGCCATGCGCCCGGAAAGCTGAACCGCCGCCGCCACATGCGCGGGCAGGAACGCATCGTACTTGACTTCCAGCACGCAAAGCGGGCTCACAGCAAGCGTCGGCGCCGCCGGATCGAAGAAATCCCGGTTGTAAACGCCGCTTCGGATGCCCGTATCAAGCGTGACGCGCACATTGCCAAGCGGTTCAACAAAGGCTCGCCGTTGATAATCCACGAGCGTTTTCGGGCGGAGCAGCTCGCTGCGCTGCTTGCAGTAAAACTCCTGCAAAAGCGGGCGCTCCGCCGCATCCCGCATCCATGCCGTATCCCCGGCGAGGATCCGTTCCGCCTCCGCGCGGGAAAGCTCTGCCTGAAGCTTTCTGCAAAGCCCGTTTTGTTTCATCTTCTTTTCCATACGGATCAGCGCATCCTCCCCATTGTAGCATCGGATGCGGAATTTTTCGCGGCCATCCACGCCGTCGAGCTTTTCATTGAGCGCCTTATCATACAGGTTGTCGAAATACAGGCTGCGGATCGCATACGTGCCGCCGTTGTGGCAGTCCCGCGCCATGCATGCGCTGAGGCGGGAACAGAGCGTCAGGACGTCGCCCGCATTGATGGTAAACTTGAGCTCATGCCGAAAATTTTCGGCCATAGGCACCCCTCCTTGCAGGATTTAACCTGGTTTTTACATGTGCTATTCTATCCACATTTTTTGGGGGATTTGTGATGGAAATCCATCAAAAGCAGAACGGATTGCGGCAAAAACATGGCAAGCTGCCGTTTTGCCGCAAAAACATAAATTCCCCTTCCCGAAACGGGAAGGGGAACCCTGCTTTCACAATCCATTTTAGATGCGCGCAACGCCGCTCCTGCGCGCAGCTTCCGCCACAGCCTCTGCCACAGCCTTGCCCACGCGCGGGTCAAACGCCGCAGGCAGAATGTACTCCTCGTTCAGTTCATCCTCGCCAATCAGCCCCGCAATGGCATAGGCTGCCGCGCGCTTCATCTCATCGTTGATGTCGCTTGCCCGCACATCAAACGTGCCGCGGAAGATGCCGGGGAACGCAAGCACGTTGTTCACCTGGTTCGGGAAATCGCTCCGGCCGGTGGCAATCACGCGCGCGCCGCCCGCCTTTGCTTCCTCCGGGAAAATTTCCGGCGTGGGGTTCGCACAGGCAAACAGGACCGCATCCCTCGCCATGGTTTTTACCATTTCCGTTGTGACGGCGCCCGGCGCGCTCACGCCGATGAACACGTCCGCACCGCAAAGCACATCCGCGAGCGTGCCTTTCTGCTTTGCGCGGTTTGTGACGCGTGCCATTTCTTCTTTAAACGGGTTCATGCCTTCTGCACGGCCTTCATAGATCGCGCCCTTCCGGTCGCACAGGGTGATGTTTTTAAAGCCATCGTCCAGCAGCAGCCGGGTGATGGAGATCGCCGCCGCGCCCGCGCCGTTCACTACGATCTTCACTTCTTCTTTCTTTTTTCCCACAAGGCGCAGCGCGTTCACAAGCCCCGCCAACGTGATGACAGCCGTGCCGTGCTGGTCGTCATGGAAAATCGGGATGTCGCACTTTTCCTTCAGCTTGCGCTCAATCTCAAAGCAACGGGGCGCTGCGATATCCTCCAGATTCACGCCCCCAAAGGAGCCGGAGATCATGTAAATCGTGTTCACGATCTCATCCACATCCTTGCTCTTAACGCAAAGCGGGAACGCATCCACATCCCCAAACGCCTTGAAGAGCACGCATTTGCCCTCCATTACGGGCATGCCCGCTTCAGGGCCGATGTCGCCAAGGCCCAGCACCGCCGTGCCGTCCGTCACCACGAGGCACATATTGTGCCTGCGGGTCAGTTCGTAGCTTTTGTTCACATCCTTTTGAATTTCAAGGCAAGGCTGCGCCACACCGGGCGTATAGGCCAGAGAAAGGTCTTCCTTGGTCTTGACCGGCACGGTGGCGATCACCTCGATTTTGCCGCCCCATTCCTCATGCAGGCGCAGGGATTCCTTTGCGTAGTCCATCGGTTTTTCGCTCCCTTAAAATGATAGTAAATTTGCAAATGCAGCAGCATCAAATACGAAATACAGTATACGTTTTTTTCCATCGCAGCGCAAGCGTTCGCAGCATGCTTTCAAGATTCCCTTTTCCTCTTTTATGAAATTCATGTTATACTGATTAAAAACAGCTTTTCCTGTTTCAGCATCAAGCGGGAAAAGCTATCTTTCTGCTTCGGGAGCGTTCTATTTTGATGAAAAAACGGCTGTTTTACACGGAACTCGCCTATCTCTTCGGCATCCTTGCCATCGCGCTTGGCACCGCCTTTATGGAACGGGCGGATTTCGGCATGTCCATGGTGGTAGCGCCCGCCTACGTACTTTATTTGAAGCTTTCCGCAACTTGGGAATTCGTGACGTTCGGCATGATGGAATACACGCTGCAGGCCATCATCCTTCTCCTTATGGCCACCCTGCTCCGGCGCTTCCGCCTTTCTTACCTGTTCTCGTTTTTCACGGCCGTGCTTTACGGCTTCGCGCTGGATGGCTGCATGGCGCTTGTGGGCCTGTTCTCGCCGGCAACGATTCCTTGGCGCATCGGCTTCTTTGTTGCCGGCGCACTGCTCTGCTCCCTCGGCGTAGCGCTTATGTTCCATACCTATCTTGCGCCGGAGGCCTACGAACTTTTCGTGAAAGAAGTTTCCGCGCGGTTTTGCATCGACATCCACAAATTCAAAACCCTGTACGATTGCGTGAGCTGTCTGCTTGGCGTTGTGCTCTCCTTTGTGTTCTTCGGCCTTTGGAAATTTGAAGGCGTGAAATGGGGAACGATCCTTTGCGCGCTCTGCAACGGCGCGTTGATTGGCCTGCTCGGAAAGCGGATGGAAGCGCGCTGGGAATTTGCGGACGCGCTCCCCTTCCGCCGTTATTTTGAGGTTCCGCAGCAGGCAGCCGGACGCTGAATTGCTACAGCGCGGCGAAGCGGCGCGCGCCTTTGCCGCAAAGGCTTCTCCAAAGCAGAAGCGAGCCTGCGATGCAAAGCGCGAGGAACAGATATGCCACAAGGGCCGCGTCCGCCGCACCCGTCAGCGTAAGCACGAGCGGTACGCCCGCAAACAGCATGGAGCCAAACACAGTAACAAACATGGGCAGCCCCTGTTTCACGACCTCCGTTTCGCTCTTCCAGTCAAACTTCGGGTGCAGAAGGTTAAGCCAAAGCCCCGCAAGGCCCGCAAACACAGCAAATGCGGCAGGTAGAGCATAGAGCAGCACAGCTTCGGAGAAGGCCGGCCGGAGCGCTACGGTAAACAGCGTGGCCGCGACCGCCTGCGCAGGCAGCGTAAGGGCAAGGTGCAGGGAGAGCTTTGCGCGGAAAACGGACGTTGCGGAAACGGGCAGCACTTTGAGTTGGTCAATCCCCTTCCCTTCGAGCGAGATGGAGGATGCCGTCGTCGTGCTCATGCCAAGCATCCACGCTGCAAGATACGGCACCATAGGGGCGAGTGCCGGGATGGGAACACCCATTTCCTGCGTAATGCTTCCCAAATCCACAAACAGGAGCGCCACGCCCGCGGCAAGCAACAGCAGCGGCCCTACTGCCGTGTTTGTAACATAGATCGTTGAGGCCAGGTACCGCCGCACCTCCCGCAGGAACAGCGCATGGCGCATGGATGCAACGCGAACCGCCCCCGCTTCGCGTTTTTGTGTTGTGCCTGCCGTCAGAACCGCATGCAGCGGGCGCATATAGCGTGCTGCAAGCCACGCAAACAGCGCGAACGGCAGGATGCTCGCCAAGGTGAACAGCACAAACGTGCTTCCATCGCCCAAAGCCGCCTCCGCAAACCAGCGTGCCAGCGGGTACGCCTTATAAAGGCTTTCCGCAAGCTGCACGCCAATGTCTTCAAACCCTTCGATGATGGGCTGCATGTTGAAGGAAAGCGCCATCGCCGCAAGCACCAGCGCAAGGGACAGCGCAATGCGCACGCCGTTCGTGCGGCGGAACGCCGACCCGATCTTGGCCACGAGCGTCCCCAGCGCGGCGGCGATGGTGATGGGCAAAAGCGGAGAGAGCAACGCCAGCAGAATGCAGCGCAGCACAAAAGCAGCCCCCACATCCGCATGCAGGCCATATGCAACCGCCGCCGGCACGAGCACCGCGCCCTGGAATAGCAGGTTGCGCAGCATGAGTTTCAGCAGCCTGCTGAGCGCGATCGTCCGCACCGGAATGGGCAGCGAAAACACCTGATCAAAATCCCGGAAGGTAAAGAGCACATTCGGAGCGCTCACAAAGCTCGTTATAACCGTCACCAGCGCGCCGGCGACGGCAGCGATGCCAAGGATCAGTTCGGGCACACCCAGCGCTGCAAACGCGCCCGCCATCATATAAAAATACAGGAACGCTGTCCCTCCAAGGCACACAGCCACAAAAGCAGCCAACACGAGTCCGCCCACAGCCTTGCGCTTTTGAGCGGGATCGCTGCCGTGGCGCAGACGGTTCACGCCCAACACGCCGAGCGCATCTACCCGGAGAAGGTACAAAAGCTTTTTCATGCGTCGATCAACTCCATAAACACATCCTCAAGGGAATGATCGCCCTTGACGGTTCCCGTTTCACCCGCTGCCACAAGGCGGCCGTTTTTGATGATCGCAATTTTATTGCAGAGCTTTTCCGCCACCTCCAGCACATGCGTAGAGAAGAAAATTGCCGCGCCCGCATCGCAAAGTTCCCGCATCATGCCCTTAAGCGTATGCGAAGCCTTCGGATCAAGGCCCACAAAAGGTTCATCCAAAATCAGCAGCTTCGGCGCATGCACAAGCGCCGCAATGAGCGCCGTTTTCTGCTTCATGCCGTGGGAATACGAGCCGATCAGCCCGCCCAGGCTTTCCTCCATCTCAAATGCCGCGGCATAGCGCGCAATACGCTGCTGCCGCTCAGCCTCCGCAACGCCGAACACGTCCGCAATGAAATTGATGTATTGCATGCCCGTCAGATAATCGTACAGCTCCGGATTGTCCGGGATGTAGGCTGTAATTGCTTTGCAGGCAACCGGCTCTTCCCGCACGGACATGCCGCCGATGCGGATTTCCCCTTCCTCAAAGCCCAATGCGCCGACTGCCGCGCGGATAGCGGTCGTCTTTCCCGCGCCGTTGTGGCCGATAAAACCGTAAATGTCCCCCGCATCAACGCTGAGGGAAAGCCTGTCTACTGCCCGTTTCCCACCGGGATAGGTTTTGGAAAAGTTTTCAAATGCAAGCATATGCCCTCCTTGGCCGCCGGTGCGGCACCTTATATTTTGCATTGTTTATTATAATGCAAATGATGCATCTTGGCAAGATGCTCTTTGAAAACCGCAGATGCATTTGGGTTCGGTTTATGGTAATATATTTTATTAAGTTACTATAATTTATGAACGGAAGTATATCATGAAATTACGCTCCCTGATTGGAACAAAAAGCTTTTACCGCGCTGTGCTTGCAATCGCTGTGCCGGTTATGATTCAAAACGGCATCACGCAATTTGTCGGCGTGCTTGATAACCTGATGGTCGGCCGCCTTGGCACGGAACAGATGTCGGGGGTGGCCATCGCCAACCAACTCATCTTTATTTTCAATCTGTGCATCTTCGGGGGCCTGTCGGGAGCAGGCATTTTCGGCGCACAATTTGCCGGGAAGCGGGATGTGGACGGCATCCGCAACGTATTTCGGTTTAAGCTGAGCGTCTGTATCATCGTTTGCACCGTGTGCCTTTTTGCGCTCGGCTTCTGGAGCGAACCGCTTATCAGCCTGTTCCTGCATGAAGGAAGCGCGGAGGGCGACTTGGCGCTGACGCTCGCCTATGGCCTAGATTATACCCGGGTGATGCTGTGGGGCCTCGTGCCGTATGCCCTTTCTCAGGCATATGCCTCCACGCTGCGCGAAACGGGCGAAACCGTTCGTCCGATGGCCGCAAGCATCGCCGCGGTTGTAACAAACCTTGTGTTGAATTACCTGCTTATCTTCGGCAAGTTCGGCCTTCCGGCGCTGGGCGCTTCCGGTGCTGCCATCGCAACGGTGATTTCCCGCTTTGTAGAACTTGCGCTCATCGTCTTTTGGTCCCATGCACATCCGGAGCGCACCCCCTTCTTCCTGGGTGCATACCGCTCGCTGCGCGTGCCGCGCGCACTCACTGTTCATATTGTGCAAAAAGGCATGCCGCTGCTGCTTAACGAGGCGCTTTGGTCCATGGGCATGTCGCTCCTGAACCAATGCTATTCCATGCGCGGCCTTGCCGCGATTGCCGCCGTGAACATTTGCAGCACGGTATCCCAGTTGTTCAACGTGGTGTTTATGTCGCTCGGTTCCTCCATCGGCATCGTGGTGGGCAACCTGCTTGGCGCGGGCAAAGCGGAGGAAGCGCGCGATACCGACAGGAAGATGATCGCCTTCAGCGTTATGACCTGCTTCGTGCTCGGCGGGCTGCTTGCCGCCGCCTCCGGCCTGATCCCTGAACTATACAACACCACGGCTGAAGTAAAAGCGCTTGCAGCTTCCTTCCTTGTCATCAGCGCATGCAGCATGCCGTTCCATGCCTTTTCCCATGCGTGCTATTTCACGCTGCGTTCCGGCGGCCAAACGAAGACCACCATGCTGTTTGACAGCGGCTATGTCTGGTGCATATGCATCCCCGTTGCGTTTGTGCTTTCCCGCTTCACAAGCATCCACATTGTGCCGATGTTTTTCATTTGTACCGCGTTGGAGATCGTCAAATGTATCGCCGGATATCTGTTCGTAAAAAGCGGCAAATGGATTCGCACCATTGTTCCTTCGCCCGCTTCAGACGGATAAGCAAAACGGATTCCACAGCCCGACCGTTCCGTCATTGTTTGGCGCGGAATGCGGAGCGCCGCAAGCAGCGGCAACGATGCTACGGGAAATGTCTGTCCTTAAAACCCGTATGTCCCCTTGCCGGTCGATAGAGGCCTCGGGGGTTTTCAGTATCTTTCGCTTATTTCATTTGATATACGATCTCCCCATTAATTATGGTACAGTAGGTTCTGAAATCCAGTTCCAGCGGATCGGTATCCCATATTACTATATCTGCATCCTTGCCCTGTTCCAAACTGCCTACACGATCATCTATCCCAACAATTTCTGCCGCATTGATGCTGATAGCGCGAAGGGCCTCTTCTCTTGTCATGCCTGCCTTCATTGCCAGCCCAGCAAACATGGGCAAATCGGATTCGGAAAACACAGGATGATCTGTCATGATCGCCACTTTGACCCCACTATGGCAAAGAATCGCTGCAGTTTCAAATGTTTTGTTGCGTAACTCTAATTTGGTTTTAAAACCAAAGCTTGGGCCAATGATAGCATGATAGCCAGCATTTTGGAGTTCCGCTACGATCAGATGGCCGTCCGTGCAATGGTCCAATGTCATTTTAAGCCCAAATTCCTTGGCGATACGGATCGCGGTAAAAATATCATCGCTGCGGTGCGCGTGTACTTTTATAGGCAGCTCCCCCCGCACCACAGGAATGAGTGCCTCATATTTTGAGTTATATGCTGGGCATTTCAGAAGGTCGTCTCCGGCAGCTTCCTTTCGCCACATATAATCTCTGGCCTCCGCCAATGCATCCCTCAGGATGCCGGCAATCCCCATACGGGTAATAGGAGCCATCCCCTTCTGGCTATAATATTTTTTGGGGTTTTCCCCCAAGGCACATTTCATAGCTACAGGGTTTTTGATCACCATATCATCCACGCAACGGCCGGCAGTTTTCATAGCTAGAAACTGTCCGCCTATCACATTGGTGCTGCCAGGTCCGGTTACAACGGAGGTGACACCGGCCTGACAGGCCTGTTGAAAGGGGGGATCAAGAGGGAATATCCCGTCAATAGCTCGGAGTTGGGGTGTCACTGGGTCAGTGAGCTCGTTACCATCAGCCCCTTCAAAGCCAATGCATTCTTCCCACATGCCGATATGGCTGTGTGCATCAACAAATCCAGGCAACACCAAACGGCCTTGGGCATCTATGATTTGAGTCCCCTGCGGAATGGGAATGTCTAAACCGATTTCAATGATTTTGCCATTGTCCATCAAAACAACACCGTCCGCATATTCAGTCCCGGTCATAGTGTGTATCATGCCATGTATAATTGCTTTCATATCAATAAACTACTCCTGACTAATCCAAATTTTCGCGTAGTAACCGCATGTAATTTTCCCCAGCAATTAGGGATTGTTCCTTTTCGTTAAAGCCCGCTCGATCCAATTCCTCAATCAGCAGCGGGAGTTCAGCATGGGTGTGCAGTACGTCCCCGCATTTGCGTGGAACAATATCCAACTCATCCTGAGGGATATATTTCAATATTTGATCATTGAGGTCAAATCCAAAGCCAACGCATTCTACTCCACCTATGGAAGCAATATGGGCAACATGCTTGGCCAAAGCAGCTGCGTTTTCCGGCATGCCTTCGGGGCTGGTGATGAAATTCATGGCGTTTACCCCTATGAACCCCTTTCGCTCCGCAATCAACCGGATCTGGTCATCGGAAAGATTCCGCTCCGTGTCCACAATAGCGCGTGCATTGCTATGAGAAGCGATCAGCGGCCCATCTGTATAGCGGAGCACATCAGCAAACCCGGCGGGGCTCAAATGGCTCACATCCAATAACATTCCCAATTCCCTACAGCGGCGCACAAGAGCGATGCCAAATCCCGTCAATCCTCCAGGGGTTCCCCATTCCTTGGGGCCAAGGCTTGACCCATCGCAGGCGAAATTTCGGCGGCTCCAGGATAACCCCATAAATCTCACCCCAAGTTCATAAAACAGCGGAAGAATGGATAAATCCTGATATAAAGGAATACAGTCCTCAAAACTGAGCATAACCGCAATTTTGCCCTGTCTGTTGGCTTCCTCCACATCTCTGTGCGTTACACAGAAGGAGAAGTGATCCGCGCAATCCGCAATATCTGCTTTGAGTGCTGCAATCTGGCGGAGAGCCATACGAAGCGCCATTTCCGGCACAAAAAGATTCTCAACAAAAATCGAAGAGACTACCAGAGTCAGCCCACCCGCCTGAAAAAAGGGAAGATAGTCCCTATTGAGCACCGCGCGTTTCCCATAAGCACGCTGCTTTTCTAAATCAAAAGCCAGATCAAGGTGCGCATCAGTAACCGGTGGCCGCATTCCATTCTCAGTCATGCTTTTTACTTTGTTCAAATTTTTTGGTTTCCTCTCTTCTTTTTAAAAATTCTATCATTTTTTCATTGTTTTGATAAACCGCTGCAGACATAAGCAAATTGATGAAAAACAGCGGCGCCATCAAGGAGTTTTTAAAAATGTCGGTTTGAGAATCACAGTAAAACGACAGATCTGTGTATTTTGCCAGAGGGCAGGTCACATAATCTGTTATAAGGGCCACAGTCATTCCCTTTTCTTTGGCATAAAGGATTGCATCCAAGCAGTAATCGCTGTAATCGGGAAAATCGAATACAATCAGCAAATCCTCCGGTGTAGCAAACATCAGCCGCTGCGGGAAAGCCGAACGGGATGCATCCAAATACTCAAAGGGGAACCCAAAGGTTTTCATCCGATAGCTAAGGATTTCTGCCAAAAAGGATGCCATATCAAAACCCGCGGTATATACCTGTTTGGCGCTTGTAATAGAACGAAGTAAACGGTCGAAGGAAGCGCCGCTAATGTTTGCAAAGCACTGACGAATACTGTCGATCTCTTTGTACTCCATTTTTTCAGCATTGGATAGATATTTGTTATCCACAAGTCTACGGAACCGCTCCGCAGGAGTGAAACGCATCACTTCCTCCTCCTGCAACTTCTTACGGAATTCTATGTAACCGTCGAACCCCATGCGCTTGGCAAAGCGGATCAGAGAAGTTTTAGATACCTCAAGCTCATCCGCTACACTTCCAATGGTGGACAGAGTAAACTCAAGTACATTGTTGATAATATATGTTGCGATTTTTTTCTCCGTTTTTGTATATTCGTCCATATTGGAGGCTATGGTTTCAATCAACTTCATGAATGGTTCTCCCTTCGGATAGACAAAATTCAACAGCAAAGATGGCAGGCCGTCAAATGACCGCCGCCGATATCCTTCAGCGCAGGTGTTTCCTTGGCACAAAGATCCATAGCCTTGCTGCAACGGGGATGAAATTTGCAACCTGTCGGAGGTGAGGCGGGGCTTGGAATCTCTCCGGTGAGTAAAATTCTGCCCTGTGTTTTTGGCTCTTTTACGGACGGGGTTGCCTCCAGCAAAGCGGCGGTGTAGGGATGAGCGCAGTTTGTGAACAGCTGGGACGCATCCGCAATTTCCACAATAGACCCAAGATACATTACACATACACGGTTGCAAAAATGCTGCACAATGCCAAGATTGTGAGAAATAAACAAATACGACATGGAATGCTTCTCCCTCAGTTCCAACATTAGGTTCAGAACCTGAGATTGGATAGAAACATCCAGCGCAGCAGTGGGCTCATCGCAGATGATAAGCTTAGGCTCCAAAGATATGGCCCGGGCAATGCCAATGCGCTGCCGCTGGCCTCCGCTGAATTGGTGCGGATACTTTTGCAAGCAGGCTGCATCCAATCCGCATTCCGCCATAAGCTCTACGGCCTTTTTATGGATATCGGCTTTGGGGCAGGTTCTAAACTTTACTATCCCCTCTGTGATAATCCTTTCCACATTCATGCGCGGATCCAGTGATGCGTAAGGATCCTGAAAAACCATTTGCATACTTTGGCGGAGAAGCTCCAGTTCATCGCGCTTCATCTTCTTACCCGCTTCCACATCAAACAGAACTCTGTCCTCAAAACGTACAGAGCCACCAGTGGCCTCGATCAAGTTCAGAATGGTTTTTCCAACTGTTGTTTTTCCGCTTCCGCTTTCTCCTACAAGCCCAACAATCTCGCCGCGGTGAATGTCAAACGAAACATCATCAACCGCTTTTACATATTTCTGTGGTTGAAAATATCCTTCCTTCTTAACGGGGAAATACTTTTTCAAATTCCTAACTTGAAGCAAAGTATCCTGCATGTTACATGCCTCCTTTCCCGCCGAGTATGCAGCGCACAGTATGACCCGGCTGAATCTCCACTAATTCCGGAACAGCTCGCCCACATTCTGAACAGGCATAAGCACACCTAGGTGCAAAGCTACACCCCTGAGGCATATTTTGCGCACTGGGCTGCATGCCCGGAATAGAACGAAAGCCAAACTTTGGATCATAGTTTTCTGGGATAGCATCAATCAAGCCTCGTGTATAGGGATGCAGGGGCGATCGTAGCAACGTGGAGACTTCGGCTTCTTCCACGATGCGGCCAGCATACATCACGGCAACCCTGTCTGCAATCTCAGCAATCACACCCAAATCGTGCGTAATAAACATAATAGACATCTCACGCTTTTTCTGCAAATCTCTGAGAAGCTGTAGAATTTGTGCCTGAATGGTCACATCCAAAGCCGTGGTAGGTTCATCTGCAATCATTAGTTCCGGATCGCAGAGAATCGCCATAGCAATCATGACTCGTTGCCGCATGCCGCCTGATAATTCATGCGGATAGCGATCCAACATTTTTTTAGGGTCAGCAATACGTACAAGCTCCAGCATTTCCATGCACCTTCGGCGATTTTCTTTGCCTGAAATGCCTTGATGGAGCTTTAAAGCCTCTCCAAGCTGCTCCCCGATTTTAAACACCGGATTCAGCGAAGACATAGGCTCCTGAAAGATCATAGCGATTTTGTTCCCTCTGATCCTGCGCATCTCTTTTTCGCTTTTCCTCAGCAAATCTTCCCCATGGAAAAGGATTTGCCCTCCCTCTATATAGCCGTTCGGCTTGGGGATTAGCCGCATTACGGAAAGTGAGGTTACACTTTTCCCGCTGCCGGACTCTCCCACGATACCCAGCACCTTACCCCGTTCTACCTGAAAGCTTACGCCATCCGCTGCCCGAACCACGCTGGCATCGGATTTGAAACATACCCGAAGATCTTTTGTTTCCAGCAATATATTGCTCATCTTTTCACCACCTCAGATCTTCAGCTTGGGATCCAGCGCATCCCGTAGGCCGTCTCCCAGAAAGTTGATTGAGATTACCGTGATAAACACCAAAAAGCCTTGGGGAATCCACATCCACCACTCATATTGCAACACCCGCATACTTTGGGCGGCGGAGAGCATATTGCCCCAACTAGGTTGAGGAGGCCGCACGCCCAAACCCAAGAAACTCAAGGCTGCTTCGGTAAGAATGCCGTTGGCGATGGCAAGGGTTGCAAACACCATAATGGAAGCAAAGGTATTTGGCAAAACATGCTTGATAATAATCTCCATTTTACTAAGGCCCATGGAACGGGCTGCCTGGATGAAATCGCGTTCCTTGATGCTGAGTACCTCTGCCCGGACAATTCGGGCGATTTTGGTCCATTCCAATATGGCGATGATAAAAATCAAGTTCATCATGCTAGGTCCAATCATAGCCGCAAGTGCGATTGCTACCACGAAAAAAGGGAAGCACATAATCACATCGGTGATACGCATAATCAGGCTATCTACCTTACCGCCGTAAAACCCGGCAATTGCCCCAACGCTTACGCCAATGATAATCTCAAATACGCTTGCAAGCAACCCCACCGTAAGTGAAACTCTACCGCCATAGAGAAGCCTTGTGAGCACATCTCTCCCCAATTCATCTGTTCCCAAAATATGGTCGGAATTAGGTGCTGCCTCAATGTTATAAAGGTCAATATCATCCCGACCGTAAGTGGTCAGCACTGGTGCGCAGACCGACATAAGAATCAAAAGCGCAATCACCACCACACCAAACATGGCCAACTTATTTTTGCGGAACCGCCGCCAGGCAATGGAGCCTAGGGATACCGTGCCATTATCCGTGTCTTTTTTCATTGTTGGCTCCTCCTTTCTTATTCATAGCGGATCCGTGGATCGATCACGGCATAAAGCAAATCCGCAATCAGATTCGACAGAAGAATAATCACCGTAGTCATCAGCAGCAACGCCATGATCAAGGGATAATCCCGATCCAAGATGGCCGTATAGCTTAATCTGCCGATACCTGGCCAAACAAAAATGGTTTCTGTAAGCACCGCACCCGAAAAAATGGTGGGAATTTGCATGGAAAGCACAGTGATGATAGGGATTAATGCATTTTTGAACGCATGTTTGTTTACCACCACCGCTTCGCTCAAGCCTTTTGCCCGGGCTGTGCGGATATAATCCTGATCGAATACCTCCAGCATGCTGGAGCGGGTATAGCGCATCAACGTAGCGGTTTGCAGCAGTGCAAGAACCACGGTAGGCAACACAAGATGCCAAGCTACATCTTTTATAAAATCCCAGCCTTGATATCCGGCCCCAACTGTGACCATACCTGAAATGGGAAATATCTTCAAATCGAAAGAAAGCCACTTGATTAGCAGCAAACCGAAGAAGAACGCAGGAATGGAGATACCGATGAAGGAAAGTACCGTTCCCATATAATCGAAAACAGAGTTTCGCTTCGTTGCGGAGGTTTTTCCTGCTGGGATGGCGATGGCTGTGCTGAGAATGAGTGCACCTGCCCCCATAAGTACCGTGTTGGGCAGCCGCTCGCAGATCACATCCCAGACCGGCTTCTTATATTTGATGGAATACCCGAAATCTCCTCGGAATACATCCCGGATCCATTTAAAATATTTGATAGGGACAGGATCATAATAGCCCATTTTTTGCAGCATTTCCTCCCGCACTTCTGCAGAAACGGACGGGTCGAGCCTTTGAGTATAAGGGTCGCCCGGTGCGAGATTGATAAAGAGAAAAACGATTACCGTTACGCAAAACAGAATCAAAATGGATTGTGCCAGGCGTCGGATCAGATATCTGGTCATATTCTGCCTCCGTTTTTGATTGGAGGAAGCGCAGGGGCTACCTGCGCTTCCTTGTAGGCCACAGGGAGTTTTATTGATCGATATACCATTCGGTCAGCTGATAGTAATCGTTAAAGGTAGAAGGATCATAGTTGTGCAGTTTGGAGCTATAAGCCTTAATGACCTCCGGCGCATAGAGCAACACTTCGGCGGCTTCCTCATTGACAAGGATACAGAATTCTTTATAAAGCGCCTTGCGTTCTTCAACGTTGATGGTCTTGAGGGCGTCCTCCATAATCTTATCTGCCTCAGCATTGCGGAATCCCACAATGTTCCAACCAGAATTTCCCTTTTCGTCAGATGCGGCATCAGAGTGCCAAATCGGCTTGGGGTCGGGATCGGTATCCAAACTGCTGCCCATCAAATACATATCAAATTCATGGTTAGCCATCACCTGATCCAGCAATGCCGCGAATTCCATAATCTCAAGCTTTACATCAATACCGATCTGCTTGAGGTTCGCTTGTATGATAGGGGCGCTTTGCTCACGGATTTTATTGCCGATAGGATATTTCAAAGTGACTTTAAAAGGCTCACCCGCAGCATTTTCTACAATCCCATCGCCGTTGCGGTCTTCCCACCCAGCTTCAGCCAACAACGCCTTGGCCTTTTCAAGATCAACCGCGTAATCGTTAAGCACGCCCGCTTCCGGATAAGCCCAGGATGTAGGAAGTAATGGTGCATCAATGATTGTTGCACGGCCTTCCAACAGCTTTTCTACCATCAGCTTGCGGTCAATAGCATAGGTGATGGCCTGACGAACCCGCTTATCCTGAAAAATTTCTTCCCGCAGATTAAATCCCATATACTGACTGGTTACGCCAGTATAGCTAACGATGTTAATTCCATTGTCTTTCAGAGTTTGGATATCTTGAGATTTTAGCGAAGAGATATCTGCGATATCAATTTCGCCGCTGGTCAACTCTGCAATCACAGTATCCTGATTGGACACTTTAAAAATTATTTTCTGTGTTTTTGCTGCGCCGTCATAGTAGTCTTTAAACGCGTGAAGCTCCACATACTGGCCAGGGACAAAGGAGTTCAGCACGTAGGGACCACATCCAACAGGTTTATTCATCAATTCTGTTTGGTTGGCCCATTCGCCAATAGGTACTTCTCCCCAAATATGCTCCGGAATGATGGCACGGTCTGCGCCAATTTTGCTAAGTCCCGGAGCGTAGGGCCGCTCAAATTCAAATTTAATAGTGTAATCGTCAACAATTGTGATGCCCTCGATGTGGTCAGCTTCTCCATTATGGTAAGCAGTCGCACCTTTAAGGCCTTCTACATCGCCATACCGAGGGCCGGTATAGTTGGGATCTGCCATGGAGTTGAAGGTAAATGCTACGTCCGATGCAGTTACAGGTTGGCCGTCATGCCATTTGATATTTTGTCGGAGTTTGAATACCAACGTCAGTTGGTCTTCACTCATTTCATAGCTTTCAGCCATGTTGGGCACCAGATTCAGTTCTTTATCATATCTAAGCAATGTATCAAACGTGAATTTAAGGATGGCGCCGTCGTATTCGTCATCCACCAGCAAGGGGTTGAGTACGCCAGAGGGAGAATTCCACAGGGCGTAAACAATTGTGTCGTCCTGTATGGCAGGGGGCTGCTCACCCTGCCCGGCCGTGGCCTGAGGGGGCTGATTGTCCGTTGGATTGGAAGGCTGTTGGGGTGTTTCTGTTGCAACGCCGCCAGTGCAGCCTGCTGCAAAGGCTAGCGCCATAAGTACTGCCATCACAAGTGCGCCAATCTTCATCAGTTTCATGCTATACCTCCGCTTTTTAATTTGTCCGTTTTGTGCTCTAGTGTTTTGGGTATGATTGATCTGTGTTGTGACAATAGTACCCCAAATAAATGTATCTGTCAATACAAAAATAATAATTTTTTGTACCAAACATACCTTTTTTCGGTATGATGTTATAAAAAGCGACACAGCCTGCCAAATAAATGATGCCATTTAATTCAGTAGTGTTTTTTATATTGGATGCAATCTACATTATTAACCCACGGTTTGAACAGGAATATGATGCGTGGGATGGCAAGAATGAAAATACGCGCTTCTTTGTGGGGAAAACCTCACAAACACTGCGCTATGTGGTGTGCAAAACAAAGAAATCGTATGGGATGCTTCTAAGATTATAAAGATTAAGCAGGGACATCCTTCCATGACGGATGCTACTATCATCAAGCAGGTACCATCCGTGATTGAGAACCCGATTATCATCATGGAATCGAAATCCGTTCCGGGCAGGATAACCATAGCCTATACGTGGCGGTGACTTTAAGCAAAATAAAAGATACGGTCTTCGCCCCGGGAAGTGCTTCAAATGAAACGTTTACCGAAGCTGTTCGTATCTCTACCATCAGTCTACACGATTTATTCGCAAAAATTAACCCCTTAGACGGAGAATTCCTGAAATATGGTGCCGGAAGGGTTCCTGAACGATGCACAAAAGCAGGCAAAGCAGGATGCGCTCGCAAGGGAAAGCGGGAAGATAAGGAAACTTTCCTTCTCCCTCAAAGACGCATCTCCAACCGACATTTCGGCGCTGGAGGATGTAAGCGGCAAGCCAACTTGGATTCCTGCGGTACATGCCATTGACGCGATAACGCTGCACATGCTACGGCACCCGTATGTCAAGCACACGACAAAAAATATATCTCTGCAAAAGCAGAAAGCCCGGACTATCAAAGCAAATTTGGTAGTCTGGGCTTTCTGTTTTTATACTATGGGTTTGCTCATTCCTTTTTAGAAGGAGTGTCAATACCGAATCGGAATTTAATTCTACAAATCAACCAAAAATCGTTCTGGTGATTATCCAAGAATTTACTAAATTCGACTTTGGATTGATGTGCATGTTTTAAACGTGGAAAGTGCTTTTCTGGAATTTGGGGCAAGTCATTTAGTGTGCTATAATGATCGTCTAAATAAGATAACATTTCGATATCAGATTGAGGATTAATGGACCATTCAGCAATCTTGGCAGTTAGATCAAGCTTAGATTTAGCATACATTTTCCCTGCAATCTGATGTTTTTCACATAGTTGTTTATGACCCAAGTTTTGCTTAATCAAGGTGAATGCCAAAAGAAAGATTGAGACAAAGCCAATGATCAGGCTGGAGTATTCTGAGGGGATTTGAAGGTACTTCTCGCAGTCCAAAAATGTAACCCCACATAAAATTACAGATATTGCAATTTCTAAAGCGTCTTCAATGTTGGACAGACGTTTATACTCATCGCTCAATTTAAAATGCATAGAAGCACATTGATCAAAGACCTTCTTCTTTTTATTTGCCATGTCAATGATTTTGCTTTCGCTATTCATAAGATTCACCATTAATCGAAAAGTTTTTTTGCATCAGAGGTTGCCCCTAAAAAGCGCCCAGCTATATCTTTAATGTGTCCGGAAAGTTTCTGCCGTGTTATGCTGCGTGCAATGCCCAAATTATCATCAATTATACCTGATTGACCGGTAACGTCACTCATTGGGGTTAATACACGTTTAGTTGAATAGTTGAGAAAGTGCATTGTCATATCGTACAGGGTGCATCTTCCGTTGTATGTAGAGAATGCATCTACAGCCAGCGCTTCAACATGATATCCTGATAATTGGTATTTGGAGGGAAGGTTACTAAGCAGGCTTTTAGCGAGTTTGATAACGGGTACGACTTTATTACTATTCATTTTATTAGTTGCTGTCAATTTTTCTGTGAATTTAGCCGAATTAATCGAAGTTGACCAACACGCACCGTCGTTACTTGCAATTTGTAGCTTTCCGTTATTTCTTAAAGCAGGTAGAAGTTGTATTTCGTAGTCTTTAAATTTAATTGTAACAGCTAAAGAACCACACTTAATTTCAGTTCTAGGAAAACGCTGTTGGAGCATTTTAGCAAACGCATTTTGCAATTCTTTAGGGGTTGCATCTTTATATTTTGCTCTATCAAGGATAACTAAAGCATCTACATCACTAGCTCCTTCGATAAAGGTATTTTTTGAAATTGATCCCCCAAAAAGAATTCGGTCGAGACCCTCAATTTCGCGGCCCAGTACTTTCTCGATTTCATTAAGATGTGTTCGGATTGCATCAACATCTCTTTTATTGTAATCTTTTAACAAATCCTCAAGGAACTCATTCATTTCAATTTCATGTTGAGATGCTTGAACTCCACTTGTGCTGGATGAAAGCTGCGAACTAGTGCCGATTGAACGGTATCCGCCAAATCCACCACCACCACTCATATTTGTCCCTCCAATTCACTTATAATTTTGTTTATTGATATTTCGGTATTTTTCAGTAGTTCTTCCAATTGTATCATTTTATTTGTACGATTATCCGACTCACAGGAGAGATCATTCGACAGATCATGCAGTACAGCAAGGTTATCGATCATCATAAGATATTTGTTCTCAAACTCATTACGGGAAATATTATAAATGAAGGGGTCCCAGAGTGTTGAATTTGTACGATAACGCATTCTTTGCCATGACAATCCGTCGAAAATATCTGCTCCTGCAAAATAATACAATATAGATAGATTCGGTTCCAAACCACCAAAAATATGAATTTTTCCGTTCCAATTTAGAGAAGCCAATAACTTCTTGAGAGAAATCAAGTTTAGTAATCGTTTTTGAACGGTATCACCTAATTCTTTTTCGGTTAATCCAATAATTGGAATACTGTGAAGAAGTTCGATATTCTCCTTAATGCATTTGAGAAGATGTTCAAACGGAAAAACGGGTTTAATGATAAAGTTTACTAGTGCATTGGGAAATTCCTCAGCAAGTTTGAGTATGGAATTCAATTGATCTTCATATGGTCCTAGTAAATCGTATCCAGATAGTACAATGGTTGAGTTGCTGAATTTAGGGCAAGAAGTAACAGTGTGATACACTTGCTTCATTTTGTCTATATCCCATGGATGAACTTTGTAATTAAATTTATTTCGCTCACTGAGGTCATAAGTGTCGCTTATTTCATATCCGCCGCTGTCAATAAATAAGTAATCCGTATTTGGCCATTCTTTGGGATCTTGTGGCATATATCCGTAAAATATATCATATGCACTTACAAGATAACTGTTGGAGACTCGAACGTCCAATACTTGTAATAGATCGTAGTTGTCAGATACGTATTTTCCGTCTTGGCAAGGAATCAAAAGGTTTCCCTTACTCGAAAAAGAGGGGATGAGTAGGGGGAATAATGGATTAAATATGTTCATTGAGGAATTCCTTTCTATCCAAACAGGACAGGCAATGTCCACACGGAGGAACATCACCTGTTTCGCAGCTATAAGTAAGGTGCACTGGCAGGGAATTATCTTTACAATATGACACTATTTCTGATTTGAACCAACTCACAAATGGTGCCTCGAGAATAATTGTGCCGTTGGCATAGCAATCAATTACTCTGTTCATCTGATCCACAAACTGCTGTGTACAATCCGCATAACCGGTACCATCATGGATACCCAGTATGATTTTATATGTTCCATAACCTTTATAGCAAAGTGCTTGTTGAACAAGAAGGGCATTTCGACCAAATATTTCTCCGCTTTTGGGGACAGAGATGTTAGTTGTTTCAATTATTCTAAGTGGAATGTGAAAGTGTCCAGCTATCTTTGAAGCAGCTATCGATTCAGGAATTGCTCCAGGTTGGCCGTAATTGCAGAAGATACAATTAATATCATAGCCTTGCTGCAAATAGAAATTGACGCAAGCCATCGAATCAATGCCACCGCTTAATAATACTATTGCCTGCATGAAAAAGGCTCCTTTCCATTCAAAAAAGGTATCCAGAAAATATTCTCTCAAAGTTTCTGCGTGCGCATTATTGCAAATTATTATGTACAACTCAATCGCTGGTAATATTTATCGACCTTTCCAACTCAACATATCGGAAGACTCGATTTCTGCTGGAATTCTCATAATGTTCAACGATGCCATACTTTTGCAGCGAACTAATTATTTTTGATACCGTATTAAAAGAAAATCCCAATTTCTCCGTTGCAACCGTTACGGTTGTTATAGGAAAACTCTTGAGATAGTTATAAACCGCCCAGAGACTTTTAGGTAGTGAACCAATATCTTTTAGCTGGCGCTCATCTTCTGAGATAATGTGTTCGTACTGTATCATTAACTTAGCAGATTCCTTTGCAACTTCACCTATAGCATTCACAAAAAACTTAATCCACCGAATATATCCGCCACTATACTGCGTAGTCCGAAGCAAGTCGAAATATTCGTTCTTATTGTGATACAAATATTCGGACAAGCACATCAGCGATAATGCTTCCTCAGTAGTTCTGCGTAGTACCATTGGAACAATAATTCGGCCAACAATACCGTTATATTGCTCAAACGGATGGATCATCTCAAATTGATAATGCACCAATGCAGCCTGAATTAATGGATCAGTATCTTTGTCATTGTATAGATAGGCGGAAATATCAGCCAATGCTGGTAAAACTGCGTCAGGAGCTGTAGGGTTGTAAGCTTTGAGGTTCGTCCCAACTCCTAACAAGAAAGTCTGCTTATCCCTTATCTCAAGCGGTTTGCTAGCTGATCCACCATATAGTGCAATTCCGCAAAGCTTACTTAGATCTGGGGCTGAAGTTGTCTTATTCCGCGCTACCTTATAAGCCAGTTCGAGATTAGTGATTGGCGCAATATCTCCTTTACCGCTCCCTCGACTGACAAGCATATTTTGGAAAGTAGGGCTATCATAGTCAATCATTAGGGAATATGTGCACTCTTTTAATAGTATCAATTCTCTGAACGCATCTTTATTGGGGGCATATTTAAGGAGTCCCTCCAGAAAACCAATATTCCGGTGAGCCTCAATTAACAAAGCGGATAGTTCATTATCTATTTTATACATATCCCCATGCATTAGAGGGCGAGGGATAAATGTGTAATATTTAAACTCGTTTTTGTTGTCGTCAATATGCTCAATATAGTCACCTGTATAGGGAAGCATTTAATATACCTCAATAGCAAAAATCTATTTTCAGTATATCACAAATATTGAAATTAGAAAAGAACTATTTCTCAAATTTATTTCACAAATTTAAGAAATAGTGCAATATAAATTTGGAATCGAGTTTCACGATTTAGACACACCTATGCCACAATGCTTTATGATGATGCGGGCATTGATGTAAAGAGTGCGTAGCGCTTCATGGGCACAGTGATATTCAAACCACATTGCGCGTTTACACCCACCTTTCAGAGCAAAAAGAACAGGCAGCAGTGAATGCTTTGAACACACATTTGAGCAAAGAAAAAGCGTCTGAAAACCCCTTGATTAAAATCTGATGGAGTAAAAATGCAGTAAGCGGCCTCTTTTCATGGGCCGAAAGCAGCGGAAACACGATTGAAAAGCATATCAAAACATGCAAAAAATCGGCTGACTTAGGCGGTTTTCGTATTTTAGTGGGGATGGAGGGGCTCGAAAATCGGGCATCGCAGTTCCGCCTTGCTTGCGCTCCGCGCCGCGCGCGGCAGGCTTGCCACGATTTTCCGGGGCGGACAAACGCGTTACCGGCGCGTTTGCTTTTCCGCCCTTCGAGCCCCTTTGAATATCATAGCAAAGCAAAAACAGGCCCGTTGGCCTGTTTGATGCTTTGGTGGGGATGGAGGGGCTCGAACCCCCGACCTCTTCGATGTGAGCGAAGCGCTCTAACCTGCTGGGCTACATCCCCGCTGTGCAACGAAGTATATTGTACAACATCAAAACGGATTTTGCAATATCTAAATTTGCCCCGGCGCTCACTCAAATGCTTTTCTGTAATACTTGCCCGGTTCCAACGCAATCCTCTTTGCCGCAAACATCTCGCTGACCGTTACAAGCTGGTAGCCCTGCTCAATCAGTTCCGGCACAATCGTTTCCACGGCGGCGGCAGTCGGGTCGTAAAGATCATGCATCAGCACAATGCTTCCGTCTTTCACATCCTTGCGGATTGCCTCTAACGTGCTTTGTGTATCCCGCGTGCTCCAATCAAGCGTATCAATGGTCCACATAATCAGTGGATACGCCACATTGGCTTTCACCGTTTCATCCTTGATGCCGGCGCCATAGGGCGGCCGCACCAAAGCGGGCTCCTTGCCGGTGGCCTCCAGCACGAGCTGGTTCACGCTGTTGATCTGCTCCCGCATTTCATCCGGGGAAATTTTTGTCAGGTTCTTGTGGTTATAGGTGTGATTGCCGATCTCACAGCCCAAGTCGCTGGCGCGCTTTGTAATCTCCGGAAATTTTTCGAGTTGGATGCCAACCACGAAAAACGTGGCGTGCGCCCCATACTGTTCCAGCACGTCCAAAATGCGTTCCGTCTTTTTGCTCGGGCCGTCATCAAACGTCAGCGCGACCATCGGTTTGCTCGGGTCAGGCGTTTCCTGCGGCGGCAGGCCAACGTTAGGGTCCGGCGTTGCAGCAGCAAGCGCATCCGTAACAGCCGGCTCCGGACTTGCAGTGGCCACAGGCGGCGTCTGCAGTACAGGCGTGGGCTCCGGCGTGGAGGTAAGCTCCGGCGCAGGCGTAGGTACAATGTCAATGATCCCCATGGAAGGGTTCCCTGCCGGAAGCATGGTGCATCCGGTCCCTGTTATCAATAAGCATGCGGCAATCACTGCGGCCGCAAGCGGTTTCTTTCGCGTCATGATCTATCCCCGTTGTATTTATACATTCCGATCCATACAAAGCACGCCGCGCGCTGCATCCATCTCCGGCGCGAAGCGGCATATTTCGCACTTGTATTTCTTTTTATGCTAGCTTTTTTGCGCGGGATAGTCAAGCGGATTTCGGCCAGTTCACAGATTATTATCAATCCGCGCCGCAACCTTCCCTCCGTGTTGCAAAGGAACCGTTTTTACAATATAATAGGCGGGTAACAGACAGCGGGCTGTATCCGCAGCCCACAGCGCTATAAAAAGGAGCCGGCCGTTGAAAACAAGCGACTTTTATTATGATCTTCCACCGGAGTTGATCGCGCAAACGCCCGCAAAAGAACGCAGCGCCTCCCGCCTTTTGGTTTACGACAGAGGCACGCGCACCATTTCGGACGAAGTGTTTACCGACATTGTTCGCCACCTTCGCCCCGGCGATGTGCTCGTGCGCAATACCACGCGCGTCATTCCGGCGCGCATCTTTGGCCACCGCCCGGAAACGGGCGGCACGATGGAATTTCTGCTGCTCAAGCGGCTCGACGCGCACCATTGGGAATGTCTTGTGCGCCCCGGCCGCCGCGCAAAGCCCGGCCTCGCCTATACGATCAGCGACGAGCTTTCCGCGACCATCTGCGAACCCACGGACGCGGGCGGCCGTGTAATCCGGCTCGATTATGACGGCGTGTTTGAAGAAATCCTTGACCGTGTGGGCGAAATGCCGCTGCCGCCGTACATCACCGAACGCCTCGCCGAGCGCGAGCGCTATCAGACCGTTTATGCGCGGGAAAACGGTTCCGCTGCCGCCCCCACCGCCGGGCTTCATTTTACCGAAGCGTTGCTTGACGCATTGCGCGCAAAGGGCGTGCTGATTGCGGATGTGCTGCTGCATGTCGGCCTCGGCACCTTCCGGCCGGTTTGCGCAGAGACCGTGGAAGAGCACCACATGCACTCGGAATATTTTGAAGTAACCGAGCGCTCCGCCGCGGCCATCAATGCGGCGCGCGCTGCGGGCGGGCGGATCGTAGCCGTGGGCACCACCTCCTGCCGCACGCTCGAAAGCGTGGCGGATGATGCGGGCATCGTGCACGCAAAAAGCGGGTGGACGGATATCTTCATCACGCCCGGCTACCGATTCAAAGCCGTGGATGCGCTCATCACAAACTTCCATCTGCCGGAATCAACGCTTTTGATGCTCGTGAGCGCCCTTTGCTCGCGTGAAGAAATACTTTCCGTGTACGAGCATGCCGTGCGGGAGCGTTATCGCTTCTTCTCGTTCGGCGATGCAATGTTCGTCCAATAACGCCAAGGAGTTCCGATGCAGTATTTTAAGTATGAACTGATCCACGAATGCAAACAGTCCGGCGCTAGGCTCGGGCGCCTTCATACGCCCCACGGCGTCATCGAAACGCCGTGCTATATGCCCGTCGGCACACAGGCGACCGTGAAGGCCGTGCTCCCGCGCGATCTTGCGGAAATCGGCGCGCAAATCTGCCTTGCCAACACCTATCACCTGTTCGAGCGCCCCGGCCACAGGCTTGTGCGCGAGGCGGGCGGCCTGCATGCCTTCATGCGGTGGGATAAGCCGATTTTGACCGACAGCGGCGGGTTTCAGGTTTTCAGCCTTGCCGGCAGCAACAAAATCCGTGAAGACGGCGTGGAATTCCGTTCCCTTTTGGATGGACGCAAGCATTTCTTCACGCCGGAAAGCGTGATGGAGATCGAACAGGCGCTCGGCGCGGACATTGCAATGGCCTTTGACGAGTGCGCCCCCTACCCGAGCGACGAAGCCTACACCCGCGCCGCCATGGAGCGCACACACCGCTGGGCGCGCCGCTGCAAGGCCGCGCACATGCGGGAGGATCAGGCGCTCTTTGGCATCGTGCAGGGCGGCATGTTCTGCGAAATGCGCATTGAAAGCGCAAAAACGCTTGCGGATCTGGATTTCATCGGCTATGGCATCGGCGGCCTTTCCGTGGGCGAACCGAAGCCGCTGATGTATGAGATGCTGGAAGAGATGATGCCCTTCATGCCCAAGGAAAAGCCGCGCTACCTGATGGGCGTGGGCAGCCCGGACTGCCTTGTGGAAGGCGTAATCCGCGGGGTAGACATGTTCGATTGCGTTCTGCAAACGCGCATCGCGCGAAACGGCCTCGCCCTCACCGGGCAGGGCAAGCGGATGCTGCGCAACGCCTCCTTTGAGCACGATTTCACACCCATCGAGGAAGGCTGCGATTGCTACGCCTGCAAAAACGGCTTCACGCGCGCCTATATCCGCCACCTCGTAAAGTGCAAGGAGATCCTTGCGGCGCAGCTCATCACATTGCACAACCTGCGCTTCTCGCTTCGGCTGATGGAAAACATCCGGCAGGCCATCGCAGAGGACAGGCTGCTCGATTTCCGAAAAGAATGCATTGCTGAGGGAATGTTTGATTGAGGTATGAAAACGCTTACGCTTGAATCCCTGACTGAACCCGGAGTGGAAGCGCTTGGCGCGCGCATCGCGGGGGTCCTTTTCCCGGGGGCGTTCCTCGCGCTCTTCGGCGGCCTCGGCGCGGGGAAAACGACCTTCACCCGGGCGCTTGCCGCAGCGCTCGGCATTTCGGATGCGGCAAGCCCCACGTTCACCATCGTGCAGGAACACGAGGGAACGCTGCCTCTGTTTCATTTCGATGCATACCGCCTCGCCTCAGCGGACGAGCTGTACGCCATCGGCTTTGACGATTATCTGGCCCGCGCCGGCGTAATCATAATGGAATGGTGTGAAAACGTGCCGGAGGCGCTCCCGCGTGAACGGCTTGAGCTGCATCTTACGGGCAGCGGCATGGAGCCGCGCGCAGCCACGCTTGCCGCATACGGCGCGCGCTATGAAGCGATTCTTGAAACACTGGAGGGCTTTCCCGCATGATCCTGCTTGCGCTTTCCACCTCCGGCCGTGCGGCCTCCGCGGAGCTCCTCAAGGATGGCGCGCCGCTTGCCGAGGCAACGCAGGACGAAGGGCTGACCCATTCGGAAACGATCCTGCTGCTTGCGGCGGAGCTTCTCGATCAAATCGGCCTTGCGCCCCGGGATATCGGCGTGTTTGCCGCGGATGTCGGCCCGGGTTCGTTCACGGGCGTGCGCATCGGTGTGTGCGCTGTGAACGCGATGGCAGCCGCATGCGGCGCGCCTGTTGTTGCGGTAAGCTCCCTCGCCGCATTGCGCGAGGGGATTTCCGCGGAGCCCGGCCCCGTCTGCACGCTGCTCGATGCGCGCAACGGCAACGCCTATGCCGCCTTATTTGACAAGCAAGCCTGCCTGATGCAGCCTGCCGCCGCCATTGTGGCGGAACTTCTCCCCACGCTCCCGCGCGGGACGCTCTTTGTCGGCGACGGCGCCGAATCGTATCGGGATGATATCCTCTCCGCTGTTCCCAACGCGCGCTTCGCCGCCCCGCAGCGGAACCTTTTGACAGCCCTGCCCGTGGCGCGCGCCGCATGGCGGCTATTCTCTGCAGGGGAAACGGTTCGGGAAGCCATGCCGCTTTACCTGCGTCCTACGCAGGCGGAACGGCTTTATAAAGAAAAGAAGTGAATGGTATGCATGAACTGCAACAATCGGAGCATGTGCTGTTCCGCCCGATGCAAAAAGCCGATGTGGAGCGCGTTGCGGAGCTTGAGCGCATCTGCTTCCGCACGCCCTGGTCCCGCGCCGCGCTTGCGGGAGAGCTGAAGAATGACGTTGCCCATTACCTCGTAGGCGAATGCGATGGCCGTGTAATTGCATACGCGGGCATGTGGGTTTTGTTTGATGAAGCGCACATCACAAACGTCGCTGTGGACCCGGCGTTCCGCAGGCGCGGGCTCGGCCGGCGGCTGATGCTCTGCATGATGCGCACAGCGCGCCTGTTCGGCGCAGCCATGATGACGCTTGAGGTGCGCGAGACCAACCTTGGCGCGCAAGCGCTTTATGCGGGCCTCGGCTTCCTGCGGGAAGGCCGCCGCAAGGGATATTACACGGACACCGGGGAGGATGCGTTCCTCCTTTGGAACCACGATATTGCCTTGACACTCGCGCATGCAGATGATAGCATTACAGTATAGCACCAAAACAATTTATGCTTTTGCATTAAAAGCCAATTTCAGGAAAGGGGTTTTGTTTAAAAATGAAAGAAATTATTAGCGCAACAAACGCGCCCGCCGCACTCGGCCCGTACAGCCATGCGGTTGCAATGGAGGGCATTGTGTTTACCTCCGGCCAGCTCGGCATCGATCCCGCCACCGGCAAGCTTGCAGAAGGCGTTGCCGCGCAGGCGGAACAGGCGCTCAAGAACCTTGAAGCCGTGCTCAAGGCTGCCGGCGCAAGCATGGCAGATGTGGTAAAAACCACCGTGTTCGTGAAGGATCTTGCGGATTTCGGCACCGTGAACACCATTTACGGCCAGCATTTCGGCGCTGATTTCCCCGCCCGCTCCTGCGTGCAGGTTGCTGCGCTTCCCGCAGGCGGTTTGGTTGAAATTGAAGCCGTCGCGTTCAAGAGCGCGGACGAATCGTACTCCTTCTGACCGCATCCATGGAAACCCATCCGGAACCCCGGCGCGCAGCCATGCGCCGCTTTAATGCACGGCCGCTCGTGCTCTGTGCGGCCGGGGTTTCGTTCGGCGTTTTGCTCGCATACCGCCTTCAAGGCACGCCGGCCATTGTGGCCGCGTGCCTTTTCCTTTGCTGCGGCGCATGCGCTCTGTTCCGGCGCCGCGCTGCGGCAGGCATTCTTCTGCTTTCCATCTGTGCAGGCGCATTTCGCATGCTCGCTTCGCTCCCTTTGCCTCCCCCCGAAGGCGCGTGCGTGCTGACCGGCTGCATTGCGGACGCACCCAGAACAGAAGGCGGTTTTACCTATTCCACGCTGTATGATGCCGCCTGCAACGGCGATTCGGTCCGTGGCCGCATACAGATCCGCTTCCCCGCCGAAAAAGCAAAAGGGCTGAAATGCGGGGACATCATTTCATCGGAAGCCGCTCTCCGCATTCCCCAAAAAGAGGCCGGTTCCTTCGATGCGCGCGCCTATTATCTTTCCATGGGCATAACCGCGCTCGCTTACAGCCGGAACGCCCCAAGCGTGCGTGCCCACCGCATTGACCTCCGTTACAGGCTTTGCGCCCTGCGCACACGCATTGCTGCCGCGCTGGATGCGGCGTTCGGCACGGAAGCACCGCTGGCCCGCGCGCTGCTGCTTAACGACAAGGCCCTGCTACCCGAGGCTGCCTATGCTGCGTTCCGCGATGCGGGCGTGGCGCATATCCTGGCTCTTTCCGGCCTTCATGTATCGATTTTCGTCGGGTTATTGGCGTTTCTTTTCCCGAAACGGCACGCTTTTCTGCGCCTGCTTTTCATCGGCGCTTTTCTGCTTGCCTATTGCGTGCTTGCCGGCTTCCCTCCCTCGCTCGTGCGTGCGTCCGTCATGTCCCTTTCTGCACTCGGCGCCCCGCTTTTGCGGCGGCGGTACGACATGGCCTCTGCGCTTGCGCTCGCATTGCTTGTGCTCCTGCTTACGGCCCCGGCAAGCCTGTTTTCCGTTGGGCTCCAGCTTTCCTTCTGCGCAACGGCAGGCATCGCCCTTCTGCTGCGGCCGTTTCAGCGCCTGCTCCGCAGGCTTCCCGGCGCGCTCTCCGCCGCCCTGTCCATTTCGCTTGCGGGGACGCTCGGCACGCTCCCGCTTACGCTGCATTATTTTGAACGCCTGCCGTTATACGCCCTTCCCGCGAACCTCGTTATCGTGCCGCTCGTTTCCCTGGCGCTGCCGTTGACGCTCCTTACGGCAGCGCTGCTTTCGGCGTTTCCCGGCGCCCTTTTTCTAGCAGTACCCGCGCGCATCGTCCTCGGCGCGCTTTCCTGGCTTTCGCAAGCGTTTTCCGCTCTTCCCTGCGCCACGCTCACGCTCTCCGCACCGCCGCCTGCGGCCTGCCTGCTGCTCTATGGCGCAATGCTCTCCCTCTCGCAATATCACCTGCGCCCGCTGCGCACAAAGCTGCTGTGCGCAGCGCTCTGCCTTTTCGGCGCATGCGTTTTTCTGGCAACGAAGGCGTTTTAATTGCGCATGCCCCGCGCATCTATGCTATAATTCCAATATGGATCGCAATGCATTTTTCAACTTGATCAAAGAAAACCGCCTCTCCAGTGCATACCTGCTGCACGGGGTGGAGGAATACGTGAAGGACAGCGCCGTTTCCGCCCTGCTCGAAACGGTGGAAGAAGCAACGCGCCCGCTTAACGTGGACACGCTTGAATCCGCCGAAGCCAACGCGCTCACGCTCGCCTGCGACGCGCTGCCGTTTTTTGCGAAGCGGCGCGTGGTCATCTGCCGCGCAATGCCCAAGGATTCGGACGCAAAGGCCATTCTCGCCTATCTTCCAAAAATGCCGGAAACAACGCTCCTGCTTTTCCTGCTGCGCGGCGAGGCGGATATGAAGCTTGCGTTCCCAAAAGCGCTTGCAAAGGAAGACCGCGTTGTGGCGTTCACAGAGCTTTCCGAATCGGAAGCCGCGCGCTGGGCAGGCCAGCTTGCAAGGCGGCGCGGCGTCACGATCCTGCCGGAAAACGCGCGCTTTTTTATCACCCTTGCAGGAACGGATTGCGCACGCCTTGCGGGCGAATTTGAAAAGCTTGCCTGCTATGTGGGCGATGGAAACGAAATTACCCGGGAGGCCATTTCCAAGGTAACAACGCGGGATCTTGACTTTATCGTGTTTTCCGTGCTGGATTACTTTCTCGCTGAAAAACCGGAAGACGGGTTCCGCGCGCTCGGCGCGGTGCTCAAGGATGGCGAAAAGCCTCTGGATATTGCCCGCGTGCTGGGGGATAAGGCAAAGCTGACGCTGGAGGCGCGCAGGCGCATCGACCAAAAGCAGCCGAAGGATGCCGTCATTAAGGCGCTGCCCTGCAGCCCGGGCTATGCATACCGGGTCTATGAATCCGCACGCAGGCTCAAAAGCGCGCAAGTGCCCCGCCTTGCTGCGGCCACAAAGGCGCTTGTCGCGGTTGCGCCGATGCAGTTCACGGGCCGCATGAAGGCATCGGACGCACTTGAGCGCGCGCTGCTTCTGCTCGTTGCGCAATCGTCCGTTTGACCGCGCTTCTGCGGAATGCTATACTATAATCAATCATTAAATTGGATTTTGTTTCATGTTCCGCCGCGGCGCTGCCGCAGCGGCTAAGAGGGAAGCAGGTGAAATGCCTGCGCGGTCCCGCCGCCGTAAGCACGGAGCCCCGCTTGCAAAGCCACTGGGCAATTCGCCCGGGAAGGGAAGCGGCGGCGTTGATGTGTAAGCCGGAAGACCTGCATGAAGCGTGCTTTCTCCACGGGGGCTTGGAAGCAGAAGGCAATGGAGAGCCGTTTGGCTCGCTGGAACGCTTTTTGGCGACTGTGGAGTTTCACCGCAGCCGCCTGTTTATTTTGAAAGGAGCCCCAAAGCCATGCCTAAAACCGACGCGCTTAAAACCGTTCCTGAGGAATGCGAATATTCCTTCTTCAGCCACACGAAGTGCGAGTACTTTCCGTGCCACAAAACCAATGCGCCGGAGGACTTCAATTGCCTGTTTTGCTACTGTCCGCTGTATGCGCTCAAAGACAAATGCGGAGGGAACTTCCGCTACACGGAAAGCGGCATCAAGGACTGCAGCGTCTGCCTTCTGCCGCATAACCGCAAAAGCTATTCCTACATCGTAAGCAAATTTAAGGACATCGCCGAAATTACAAGGCGCAAAGAGGGAGAATAAAGAAAGGCGGGCCGGCGGCACAGCCGCGGCCTGCCCTGTGTCAAAAATTCCTCATGCCTCTTTGGGCGGCTCCTGAAAACCGAGCCCATAGGCTGCATCAAACGGGCAAAACGTAACGAGGGCGTTCCTGTCTTCCGTGTAAGCAATGCTGCGGATGCGGTATGCTTCGGCACGGCTGCATGCGCAAAGCAGCATCCGGCGCGCCGCGCCCGTATAGGTGCCGACGGCATCTACTGCCGTCACACCGCGCTCCACCTGCTCGCCAATCCGCCGGGCGATCGCATCCCCTTTATCCGTGATAATAATCACCATTTGCCCGGCTGTAAAACGGTAGGTGATCTTATCGATGATCGTCGTGCAAACCGCCGTCATTACGATGCCCTGAAGCACGGCGTCAATGCGGCCGAACGCGAGCCCTCCCAGCAGGATGACCACGCCATCCGTTACAAGTGAAATGGTGCCGATGGAAAGATGCGGCATCTTCTTGCGCAGGCTAAGAATCACGAAGTCCGTGCCGCCCGTGGAAGAATCCTGCGCATAAATGAGTGCGAGCCCTGCCCCGGAAAGCGCGCCTGCGAACAGCGCCGCCATCAGTGCGTCGCCATGGTAAACCGGCAGCAGCGGGAACACGAAGTCCATCAGGATTGTAGAAACGGCCATCGTGCACAGCGAGCGCAGGAAAAACGTTCTGCCAAGCGTTTTGAAGCAAAGCAGGATCACCGGCACGTTGAACGCGAGCGTGCATAGGCCAATCGGCAGGTCTGTAAAGTGGTTCAGTATGACCGCAAGGCCTGCGATACCGCCCGGTGCAAATTCCGCCGCAGAGGCGAAACTGTAAACGCCCGCCGCATACAGGGCGCCTCCGATTACATCGGCAAGCAGGGCGCGTCCTGCCTTTTTAACAATTTTGAGCGCTGTGGTTTTCACGATGCTCCCCCCCCTCCTTTTTCAGTAGATCCACGTGGTTCGGGGCAGACGATGGAAGCTCCCGCAGCATCTCCCTCAAAATGCCGCAGGAGCTTCCCAGGAGGCTACCCCGTCTAACACACAAGTACAGTATACCGGGTGGCGGGCATGCGCGCAATGCTGCGAATTTATATGTCATACCATCTGTTTTGTGTTTTGATTGTAGAAACCTACAATCACTAATTTATGGAGAAAGGTTGTGCACTTATGGTTCGGATACGGGAAATTTTAGCGCTGGATCCTCTTGCGGGGTTCGAGCTTCTGGCGGGGGCAGGCGGCCTGGACAATGTGCTCACCAACGTAACGATCCTTGATTACGAAACGGACAGCATGGATTTTTCCGCATTCCAAAAAGGAGATTTTATCCTGACTTCCCTGTTTTTTGCGAAGGATGCCCCGCAGCTTATTGTGGATGCATTTCGGGAGCTGCTGCGCCGCGGCATTGCGGGCATCGCCGTCAAAACCGTATTTTATAAAACGCTCCCTGCGGATATGCTGCGGCTTGCGGATGCAATGAATGTGCCTGTTTTCGCATACCATGCAGCCTCTATGGAGGAGATCATTCTCGCAGCGCATTCCTACATGCTTGCAAAAGAGCAACGTGAGCTTGCCGCCATGCGACTGGATGCAATGCTGGGCTTTGGGCGGGCGCCTTCCGCCGTGGCCGAAAGCGTGCGCGCATTGGATGCTATGCTGTACCCGCACTGCGTGGCATCCTTCAGCACGCCAAGGGAAGGAGGCGCTCTGAATTTGGGGCAGAAAATGCCCGTCCCCCTGTTTTCAGATGGGCAATATTCCGCATTTTTCCCTTATCATGACGGGCTTTTGCAGCTTTACACCGCAGCGGATGCAGAGCGCCTTGCAGGCGCGGAAGATGCGATGCTTCGCGCATATGAATCATGCGGCGTGGCGCCTGCCGCATGGAGGACCGGGTTTTCCGCCCCGTGCCATGCATACGATTTTTTTGATGCAGTCATCCGGCAAAGCCTGTATTCAAACCGCGTTTGCCGATGTTTTGAAAAGCCGCGCCTGCGCTATGGCGCATTGGGCGTTTACCGCTTTCTTCCCGCTCTTTTGGAGGATAAAAGCGTGCTCGCGGAATATCGCACTGCGCTGACCCAGCTGCGTTGCTTTGAGGAGGAAAGCGGAATTCCCATGTTGGACACGCTCTCTGCCTATGCGGCTGCTCACGGAAGCGTAGAGCAGGCCGCAAAGCGGATCTACCAACACCCAAACACCGTGCGCAACCGCGTCAAAAAAGCGCGCGCACTGCTCGCCCTCGACGGCGATTGGTATGAACAAATCTTCATTTTAATGGGCCTCTATGCGCTTGAGCAGGCATGATTACGGCGCGAGCGGCATCGCCGTCCCTTCGGGCATACCACCCGTTTCCGCTGCGGCCTCAATCCCGCCGACCTGTGCAATTGCTTCTGCCAAATATTCCACAGCGTTAAGCGCCTGCTCCAACGTATTGGCATTATGGCCAACCTCTACAAGCAGGCATTGATCGGAAATATGCTGGTTATACCGCCCGGTTTTAACGCGGATGTTGCGCACGAGGCGCTCGTCAATGCCGGCAAGATATTCCGTGATGCGCTTGGCAAGCGCATAGTTTGCGGCAAAGTCGGGTTTTTCGCCAAAGCCCGTGCCCGTTGCCCCTTCCCCCGTTCCAACGACAAACATCATCCGTGCGACTTCCTTGCCGTCAATCGTGACGAAATCCGTGTTTTCTTTGGGGTTGTTGCCATATGCATCCCTGTGCACGTCGATAAACATGGTAATGGAAGGATATTCCGCACGGTATTTTTCCATCGTCACAACCGAGCGGGAGTACGAGGTTGAAAGCTTCGGCGGTTCGTGGTTCGTGATGTCATGAATCACGTTGATGCCGTAACGCCCGCGCAAAAGTTCCGTAAGCCGTTCGCCCACGGTTACGATGTTCATGGTGTTGTCCTTTGTGCGCCATGCGCTTGAGGCGGTGTAGTTGTATTGGCTGGTGGGAAAATATGCTTCTGTGGTATGCGTATGGTAAATGAGGATGCGCGGCTCGCTGCCGGAAAGGTCAACCGGCAGCGCCGGGGCTTCCTCCACGCGCAAAAGCTCAATGCGCACGCTTTCGCTCACACCCACGTCGATGTCTGCGCGGTCGATCCGGATGGGTGAGGGCAGCTCGGAAGCGTCAGGGGGCTGCAGGCCTCCCTCTTCATCTGCCGTTGCGGAATACATCAGCGGAAAGCCAAGCGAAAGCAGTTCCGCCTCAATGCTGCTCCCCCCGGCGATGCGAAAGGCGGATTGCGCGAACAGTGCAACCGTGCAGAGAAAGGCCGCAACCGGAACTGCGGCCTTTGCTTTTTTCAGGTTGAGCGCGTTTGGGCGCGGCGCCCGCGTGCGGATTTTCCTTGGCGGCATATGATTGATCCTCCGCTCAATTTATATGAGCGGGTGGACAGGTTTATGCGATGAGCATCCGTACCTCGCCGTAATCCGCGCCAAAGAGCGCCATGTTAATGCCGTCCGCCACAATGCGCGTCATATCGGCCACGATGCTGTCGATCTCCTTAGGCGTTACAATGAGCTCCCCGATGTGCTCGGCGATGACCTTTGCCGCAAGCTCTTTCAGGCGTTCCTCGTCGTTGTGCAGGCCCGTTTCATCCGCAATAAGGCTTATGGTATCCTGCGAAATGGTGGTGGCGAACACCACAAGCGGAACGCCGATGGCAATCACCGGCACGCCGAGCGTTTCGCGGTCCAGCCCTGTGCGGTTGTTGCCCACGCCCGCGCCCGGGCTGATGCCGGCATCCGTAAGCTGCACGGTTGTGCTGATGCGCGCCGCGCGGCGCGAGGCAAGCGCATCCACCGCAATCACAAGGTCCGGCTTGCAGTGCTCCACCACGCCGCGCACGATCTCCATTGTTTCTACCCCCGTTACGCCGAGCACGCCAGGGGCAACCGCGCTCACTGCGCGCACGGGCCCGGGCAGCGCATCCGGCATGTATTGTTTAATGTGCCGCGTTACGTAGATGCTTTCCACCACGCGCGGCCCCAGTGAATCCGGGGTGATGGCGCGGTTGCCAAGCCCGACTACGAGCACGTTTTCACACGTGCCGAGGCCTTCCATCAGGCGGGAAAGTTCGTTTGAAAGAGCGCGGCTGACGCGCTCGAACAAATCGAGCGGCCGCGCGGAAAGCTCGGGCGCATCCAGCGTAACATAGCGGCCCTTGCGCTTTTCAAGGCGCGCGGCGGCATCATCCGTCGTAAGCGCGATGCGGGTCACGGCAACGCCTTCGTGCTCCTCCGATTCTTCCGTTACGCCCGAAAGCGAAGGGTGAAGTTCGCGTGCCTCCATGGCAAGGTCTGTGCGAATGGAAAAAGGCATGGGGAAACCTCCTTGCATTGTGTTGGAATACGCAGGATAGTATGCGCTCCGGCGCGGAAAAATATTTGTGAAAAAAGTCCCGTGCGCAGCAACAAATATGCTTGCAATCCCCGGTTTTGCGTGGTATAATTTCCAATGTTCGAGTAAAAAACAGGGGGGTGAATGTTTTGGCAAACCATAAGTCCGCTTTGAAGCGTGTGGGCATCACCGCGAAAAAGAACCTTCGTAATCGTATGATCACGTCCCAGGTCAAGACGGCGGTAAAGAGCTTCGACCAGTCTCTTGCTTCCGATGACCAGGCCGCAATCAACGCTGCTTACGTCAACGCCGTAAGCACTGTGGACAAGGCCGCCGCGAAGGGCGTTATCCATAAAAACGCTGCGAATCGCAAAAAGGCTCAGCTCGCAGTCAAACTGGCTGCCAAATAAGCAAGCCCCCGTTTTGCATGCAAATCTTAGGCCAACCGGAAGCGGTTGGTCTGTTTGCTGTTGAATGCACTTATTCCGCCGCAGGGCTTTCATTCCACATTTTACCGCCTGCACTTTTGTTCCGAATCGCCGATAATAAAGGGTACAGCAAAATTCGGCACAACGACGGAGGAATCGGAACGACATGATAAGCACTGAAAAAGCGAAGCTGCAGCGGTTTAGCCTGTGCTTGAGCGAAAACGAAAAATCAAAGAGCACAATTGATAAATATACGCGGGACGTGGCTCAATTCCTTCATTTTCTGGGAGAGCGGGAAGCTACGAAATGCCTTCTGCTGGAATACCGCGGGCGGCTGCAGGAGCGCAACAAGCCGCAAACGGTGAACGCAAAGCTTTCCGCAATTCACGCCTATCTTAATGCAATTGGCCTCCCCCATTGCAAAGTAAAGCTGATGAAAGTGCAGCGCAAGGTTTTTCTTGAAGAGAGCCGGGAACTTTCGGAGCCCGAATATAAGCGGCTCCTCAACGCAGCGCAAAGCCGCTCGAATGAAAGGCTATACCTTGTGATGCTTTCGATTTGCTCCACCGGCATTCGCGTAAGCGAGCTCAAATACATTACATTGGAAGCCGTCCGCGCCGGCCAGGCAGAAATCACGCTTAAGGGAAAAAGCCGCACCGTGCTGCTCCCCCGCGCGCTGAAAAGCCGGCTTCTGCTCTATGCCGCGAAGAACGGCATCCAAAGCGGGCATATCTTCCGTACAAAGAACGGCAAACCGCTGGATCGATCCAATATCTGCCATGATATGAAGCGGCTTTGCCAAGCCGCGCATGTGGAGCCGCAAAAGGTATTTCCGCACAACCTGCGCCACCTGTTCGCGCGCTGCTTTTATGCTGTGGAAAAAAATCTTGCGCACCTCGCGGATATTCTGGGGCATTCTTCCGTGGAAACCACGCGCATTTATGTAGCTGCCAGCGCCCGCGCATATGAGCGAACCCTTCAAAAAATGCGGCTGCTCATTTGAAATGCAAAAACCACAGAATTCCTATTCTGTGGTATTCCACGGCGCATCGTAACGCCAAAATGACAGTTCCAAGCGCATGAACGCAAATAAAAAAGCCGCAGCTCCGAAAAACGGGGCCGCGGCGGAAAAGAAAATGTGGTCGGCAAACAAGCAGGCTTTGCAGGCCTGGTAAGAATACGGAATCTTGGCAATCAAATTGCAAAATTATCTATTTCTAGTTGATTTTAACAAAAAAGCATTTATAATAAAAACTATATAAATGCCCATTTCTAAAACCACTTACCACAGAATAGGAATTCCGTGGTAAGCAGGATGGATGTGGCCTGAAAGGAGGATGGCTGACTGACTTTCATACGGACGTTGAAGCCCTTGGAGGTGAAGGTCAGACCATTACCTCACTATTCTAACAGTTTAGGCAACGAGATGTCCCATGCCTATGGCTGGCTGCCATAAATCAAGGGGCAAATATATAGTAACAGGAGGTGTTCCGTGCCAAATGGCGTTTTCATGCTCGTTGTTGGATTATCTTGCGTTGCGGATGGGGCTTACTTATCTTTCCGACCTGCGGTGCGCTCCGGTTGATGCCGCGCAGCTCGGCCGGATTCTGTCCGCCATCCAACCGCAGCGTTTCACAGAGCGAGAATGGTTGGATGCCTGTGAATACATCACCGGCAGGAAAGCCGGCTCTTCCGTTGAAGCGCGAGAATTTCTTTTTTGTTTTGCGGCAAAAAGAACAGCTTGAAAACGCTTGGAGCGCAATGCGGAGCCATACATGCCACGCGAAAACGATTTAACCGGCTGCCGTTTCGGTATGTTGGCAGCGCGCAGCGCATGTCCCTGAAGTGGTTTTGCAGCATGATTGCTGTGGAAATTACGCAATACTTTGTCAATAAATAATCCAAGGAGGATATAGCAAATAATGAAACATCGTATCACAAAATTCTCATGCTTACTGTTGGCTTTGCTGATGGTATGCGCGCTGCTGCCGGCCACGGCGTTTGCGGCGCCGCAAACCATCAGGGAAAGAATCAATGTGCGTATTTGGACCGGCAGTTCCTCTGTTGCAGGTTCTTGGACCTACGACAATCCGCCTGCCTCCTACGGCCCCGTTAAATCGTTAACGACAGGTTCAGAGGCTTCGGGCGGCATTACCGTGACTGATTTTTCCTGGAGTTATACAAATAGCTCCATGGCCACCTTTACTGCGACAGCAACGGCTTCGGGCAGCAGCAGTAATAAATGGGGCATCCATCTCCCGACACCTGATGAGTTGTACACCAACCTTGGCTCTTATAAGGAATATAAATGGGCTTCTTCCTTAGGCACAACGTACGCCGACTCCAGCGCAATCGGTAATCCGTATCGCCCGACGAGCGCCCCCACGGGAAATACAATTTACCTGCTGATCTGGATGGAACCCGCCCCCACGCCGACTCCCACGCCGACTCCGACACCGACTCCGACTCCCACCCCGGACACCGCACCGAATAAGCCCACCGACTCTGCCGTTCAGGACTTGCTTGGTTACAATGCCGTTACGGTGGATTGCACCAACAGCGAAGTAGCGCATGCCGATTCCTCCTATGCCCTGCTTAACGGCAGCTTCACCGTTGGCCATGTGCAGGGAGACGCGTCCACCGGTTACACCGTGGGCGTTACCGTTGCTCCGGATGCCTATGTCACCGCGTACAATACGGATGTCGCCTCCGGCCATTCCCTCTCCCCCGCTTCCCAGAGCGGCACGATCACGTTGGCCTATAACGCTGCCGCCAAGGTTTGGGAAGTGCAGTCCGGCAAGCCCGTAACATTCACCGTTGTTTGCGAAACGCCGGTTCCCACGCCCACGCCTACGCCGGATGTAACGCCTACGCCGGATGTAACGCCTACGCCGGATGTGACGCTTGCGCCTACCCCCAAGCCCGAACCAGAAACGCAGTATTGCTACATTGAGGCGACCGCGGAAGGCGCCGGCCGCATTTCCCCCAAGGGTACCATAGCCGTGGCTGAATATGACGATCAGACCTTCCGCATGGTTGCGGAGCCCGGCTCCGTCCTTGTGGATGTGTTGGTGGATGGCGTAAGCGCCGGCGCGGTCAGCGAATACACCTTCCGCTCGGTAACGCGCGACCATACCATCCATGCGGTGTTCCAGTCCGTCACACCTCCCACCACCGGCAGCGATTCCGCCGTGGTGCTGGGCATTGCCCTCGGCCTGATCCTCGCCGCAGGCGTTGTCGTGTTTGCCCTGCGCCGCAGGAATGAATCCTAACGGAACAATCAACGCGGGGCGGCTGCATTTTGCAGCGCCCCCTTTCTGTTTTGTTATGAAAGCTTCCCATGAAACACAGCAGCCGTTGGAACCGGAATATGAACGCTGCGTATTATGCGGCAGGTGCACCGATGTTCCCATAAGCCTGCCGGTGGACGAGCGCGATTGTTTTCTGCCGGGTGCCGGCCAGCTTTGCAGGCAGTGCTATGCGCAGCTGGAGCCGGAAATGCGCCGGTCCGACCGGCGGATCAGCGATCATATTTTGTAGCACGCCCTATCCTGCGGCATGCGAGTTGAGGGTTATTCTTACCCCCACAAGCGCTGCGTTGATTCGCAATCCCCCGGCAGCACCTTCGGTGCTGCCACCCCCTTTCTAAAGGGGGCTTTGGGGAAGCCGAACAAAAAAGGCTCCTTTTGAAAGGAGCTGTCCGCTGCGCGGACTGAGGATTGTTCTTACCCCCACCCGCACATCTTACTTTGCCGCAGGCGACTGAGGGATTGCCTTACCCCCGCAAGCGCCGCGTTAACTCGAAAAAGTGGCTGAAAGCCACTTTTTCGATACGCAAAAAGCCCTGAAATCAGGGCTTTTTTGGTACCCGGTAGGGGAGTCGAACCCCTGTTCCCGCCGTGAGAGGGCGGTGTCCTAGGCCACTAGACGAACCGAGCATAAATCTCACGTGGGTTCTATTATACCGAATTTTGAAAAAATGTCAACACTTTTTTGAGGAATCGCGCAGCGTTTCATACTGCTTTTGGAATTCGCGCATCCGCTCTGCCAGGATGCCGCGCAAAGCATCATGCCGCCGCTTGAGTTCCCCCTTCCGGGAACGCTCAATCAGCGCTTCATAGCGCGCAGCAACGCACGTGATGACCTTTTCCCAGCCGATGGGAATGCTCTCTTTTGCATGCTCGCCTACGGTGCGGAGCGCAGCCGGGTCCGCCAACGCATGCCGGATTATGCGGGCCAGGTCTTCCGGGGTATCCTCGGCCAAAAAGCCGTTCTCACCGTCTGCAATGGCCTCCGCAGGGCTTCCGCCGCGTGTTACAACCGCCGGCGTGCCCACAGCCGCAGCTTCGCGCAGCACGAGTGAAAACGTGTCGTAAAGGGAGGGAAACACAAAAAGCTCCGCCCTTTGGTAAAGTCCGTCGAGCAGCGCTGCATCCGAAACGTGCCCGGTCAGGATCGTATCAGCGCTGATGGAAAGCGCATCCGCCTTTTTGCGGATTGCCTCGGCATCCGCCCCCTGCCCGGCAAGAACAAGCGTAAACGGCAGCCCCTGCCGATGCAAAAGCGCTCCAGCCTCAAGAATGTGCAGAATGTTCTTTTTCCAATCCATTTGCCCAACATAGAGCAGCATGGGTTTCCCCTCCGGGATGGAAAAATGCTCGGCGGCGCGCTTGGCGTTTTCAGGATCAAGGGGATGCAGCTCCGTTCCGTTTTTCATCACAATGATCTCGCCGCCATACCCATAGCCGCGAAGGACTTCGGCTGAAGATTTGCTTACGGCCCACACCTCATCGCAGCGCTCATAGAATTCCACAACGAATTTCACGCCGAGGTGCGCGAGCGCTTCACGGCCGGTCGCTTTATAAAAATCATCATAATATTTTGAATGAAAAGAGCCTACGAGCGGAAGATCCCTTTTGGCGGTAAGCCGCAAAGCTTCCATGCCTGCGGAAAAGGGTGCGTGCGCATGGATCACATCAAGCGACACATCCGCAATGCGGGCATGATAATGCCTGTCCAGAATTGCAAGGCCCGCTTTGTATTGCGGCGAACCCGGCACAGAACTTCCGGTGAAATCCACAAGGTCAAATGGAAAGCCGCCGCGATATCCGGTATTCACCATGGGGGCGATCACATAGCATTCGTGTCCAAGGCGCGGCAGATGGGTTGCATAGTTGTACACAACGCGCCCCACACCATCCACGATCGGGTAAAATGTATCCGTAAACTGGCCGATCTGCAAACTGTCTTTCTCCTTTGCATGGAATCCTGTTGAAAACAGTATACCCCGGCAAGTCGTTTTTGGCAATCAGGGCTCGTATTGGCGGCAAAGGAGCGGGGGCTTGGGGTTGGCGCAGACAATCGGAACGGTAGAATTATAATCAAAATGAGGGCTGTAAAACGGATCACCCGCCGCGAGCATGGGGCGCAGCGTATCATAACAGCGCATGCGCGTGAGCGTGGAAGCGTCCTCAATGCGCGGGAGGGTTCCGTGCAACAGCAGCGCGGCGAAAGGCGTATACGCAGAGGCAAGGCCGCGCCGGAATAACCGCAGGCAAAAATCCATGTCAGCCCCTGCATCGGAGAAGGTTTCATCAAATCCGTTCAAATTCTCAAAGGTGTTTGAAAGCACCATCATGCACGCGCCGGGCAGCATGGTTACCCGCCGGATGGCATTGACAAACAGGTTTTTGCGCGCTTCGTTCGTGTCGTCCGGCTCGCCGGTATATGGGCTGTTCAGCCAGCCGCACAGGCCTGCCACATCCCCGGCGGAGACGATGCGCCGGCCTACGCTGACGAGCTTGCCGCCCGCCGCCCCTACGCCCGGCCGGGAGATCTGCTCTCGCAAAGCGCGCAGCCAATCCGGCGTAAGCACCTGCGCATCCCGGCACAGGAACAGGAGCGCTTCGCTTTGCGCTTCCGCGGCGCCCAGATTGCACAGGGCAGCAAAGCCGTCCTTTTTGCTGCGTACGATTTTTGCAGCCTTGTTTTTTTCCAGAATGTCATAATAGCGCAGCGTGCGCGGGTCGCGGCTGTCCCCATCGGCGATGATCAGCTCGTAGCGTTCAAACGCTTCATATTCCTCGATGCTTTCAAGAAGCCGCCTGAGCGAGTCCACACCGTTGCGGTTGGGAATGACGATTGTGGTGCGCCCGCTTCGGCCAAGCGGGACGCGCACACGAAAGCTGCCCGCGAACGCGCCCGTTGCGGCTGAACCGGGTTGGCCGGTTGCGGCAAGGTAAGCATCCACCGCCGCAATGCCCGCCGCGGAAGGGATTGTACCGGGACGTTCGCTGCGCGCGCAAAGGATGCGCGGTATATGCGCGATATGACGCGTGTGCGCCGCGCAGCGGAGCGTATAATCATATTCCAACGCGGGGATGCTTGCGCCCGTATCCGGGATGCGCAGGCCGCCTGAGCGCGTGTACAACATCTGGGAAACCGCAAACGGCCGGCCAATCATGTTATAGGAAAGCTGCGTCAGCTCCGAATATTCCGGTTTGCAAACCGGGTCCACATGGGCGCCATCCGGCAAAAGCACATCTTCATCCGCATAAAGCAGTTCTGCCATGGGGTTGGCGTTAATTGTTTCTGCAAAATGAAACAGCGCGTCCGGCGCAAGTACATCGCCTTCCGCAAGGAACATTACAAAATCAAAATTCTCCTGCCAGTCGCCTGCGATCGACCAGTTTGTGTAGCTTTGCGCCGCAAGGGAGGCCTGCGTGCGCGCCGCTTTCTTTTTTTCATCAAGCGAAAAAAGCTTGATGAGAAACTTCGGCATGAAGTGTAGCTCCGTTTGTCGCTGTGCCGCAAGTGTTTCCGCATCCGCCGCATGGCGCGCCCAAAATGCACCGTAATCTTCCTCCGGTGCATAACAAACGGCCGCCGGCTTCCGCTCGGTTATGGCGGCGAACAGCGCCGCGATTGCATCCGTTTTTTTGCCCATGGGCGTATTTTGCCTTTTTCCGGCGGGGGTTATGCAGATAAAGGTGCTCGGCTTCTGTTTTTGAACACCTCCGAACTGATTAAACCGAATCTTACATCATTGACAAAATCTTATGTTTCAGGATACTATGAAATTACCTTCCAACAAAACCCAATGCAACAGCAGGGCGAACCAAAACGCGTTGGTTTGCATGACCGGCTCTTCCAGGAAAACGGCATTGACCCAGAATGAAATTCAGGAGGCTTCCTATGGCAAAGTTCATCAGCATTCTCATTCTCCTTCTCTGGGCCGCGGCAGCCGCAGCGGCCGTGCTCCTTTTCAAAAAGAAAGGCAAGCGCGCAAAACTGCTTTGCGCGGGCGCGCTGATCCTCTGCATCGTGCTGCTTGCCGCGTATTATTTCCCAGAGAAGGGGTTGATTCCCGCCGATGCGGAGGTATCCTATACCGAGATGTTCTCCCCGCTCCCAACGTGCCCGCAGAATGCGATGCGGCGGCCGTGTGCGCCGTGCTCAACGATTTTCCCGCCGTGCGCTCCGCATTTGCGACGCTGTTCCGAGGGCAGGGCGGAACGTTTCAGGGGCCTGCGCACAATTTTCTGATCGCAGCGGATGGCCGCATTTATAACACGCTGTCGCTTGCAGGCGGAACGGCAACGCTTCGGCGCGGAGAAGCGGATGCGCCGCAGGTCTATTATTTTCTGAACGGCCGCGCGCTGTATGCGCGGTTGGGAAAACTACTGTTCGGGGCTGCCTGGCCTGTGGATGCATGACGCGGGAACACGCTTTGCTTTTTCCAAATTACAAGCAGGGGGCACGCCCGAAGGTGCGCCCCCTGCCTTCCGTTTGCCGCATTTGTGTTTATATTACAGCTTCTCCGGCTCTTCCACCGTTTCCCCCTCAAGCGTGACACTCTTGATGCGCACGGGTTCAATGGGCCGGTCCGCATAGCCCGTAGGAACGGCGGCAATGGCATCCACGACGTCCATGCCCTCCGTCACCTGGCCGAAAGCGGCGTACTGGCCATCCAGATGCGGCGCATCCTGATGCATGATAAAAAACTGGGAACCGGCGGAGTTCGGGTTCATGGCGCGCGCCATGGAGATCACGCCGCGCTTATGCTTGAGCGGGTTCTTCACGCCGTTTGCAGCGAATTCGCCTTTGATGCTGTACCCCGGGCCGCCCATGCCGGTTCCATCGGGGCAGCCGCCCTGAATCATGAAGCCGGGGATGATGCGGTGGAACGTAAGCCCGTCGTAATATCCCTTGCCCGCAAGGGAAAGGAAGTTCTTTACGGTGTTCGGGGCGGCGGATGCATCGAGAGCAAGCTTGATAATCCCGCCGTTTTCCATTTCGATGATGACCATGCTGTAAGTCTCCTTTGTTATTATAAGTTCATGAAAGCAAAATCATTTTGGCTGTACAAATCAGCCGTAAAGGAAGTTCATGGCGAGCGCGCCATACACGTTAAGCAAAATGCCGAAGCACGCAGCAAAGCGTTCCCAGCGGCAGAGCGACTGCCGCTTCGCAAGGCAAAAATACGCGAGCGCAAGCGGCAGCAGATCGCAGGTATAGCGCGCGCCAAACTGCCAGCCGCCAAACGTCTTATGCCAGCACAACAGAAGCAGGTTCAGGAACATTGCCGCGAGCAGCACATAGCGCATCGCATCCATTTGCCTGTGCCGCACATCGGAAACGATCTGCCCGAACAGCAGCAGGAAAAAGGGGTTGGCAACATAAAACAGGAACCCATCAAATACGGGGTATTCAAGCGATAGCCCTTCGCCAAAGGCAATGGGGCGCAGAAATATATTTTTGAGGTTTGCAAGAATATAGGAAAGGTGGAACTGGCCATTTTCCGCCTCCGTGAATTCCGGCAGATAATTGTGCCCGAATTCCAGCACGGAACCGAAGCGCGCATAATTGTACCACATATAGGCTGCGGCAACGCCAAGCGGAATCAAAAACGCCTTCCACTGGCGCAGCGCGGTTTTGCAAAAACCCTCGCCCGGCCTGTGGTCCTGAAGGTAGAAGAACAGGAACAGCGGGAAAAATGCAAGCGCCGAAAACGGCCTGCACCCAACTGCGAAGGCTACGAGCGCATACGCAAGCACGCGCCTTTTGCACATGGCGCAATGGAGCGCCCACGTGAGCAGGAGCATGTTGAGCGCCTGCGCCATGAACCACACGCCGCCGTTTGTGCTCATCCACATCAGATTGCTGCCCCAGGTGAGCAGCAGCGCTCCAAGCACGGCGCATGTTTCACGCATGCCGGTACGGCGGAGGCAGCGGTAAGCAAGCGCCGCCGTCGCCATGGTCACGATGGCGATAATGAGGTTGTTGGGCGTGTTTTCACCGAAAAGAAACGTAAACGGCAGCAGCACGACAGAGGGGAACGGAGGGAAGGAAACATAGTATTCCCCTTGATAAACCGCAAGCTCCAGCCAGGGATAATTCTGCCCGAGCGAGAGGCTTCCGCGCCGCCATGCCATCGCCTGCAACGTATAGCTGTCCCACGCGGAATGCGAAAGGAGCGTGCCGCCAAGCAGGTCGTGCAGCAGAAGATAGCCGAACGCCATCAGGGCAAGCATGCAAAGAAGCGTCGCGTCAACACACGGGCGCTTTTTCGGTTGTAAAGCGCGTTGGTCCATGTTGGTATCATACCCCAAATGCGGCACGGATGCAACGCCGGATGTTTTACTGCGCCCAGATGAACGGCCTTGCCGCTTCTTCGCCCCTCTGCACGCGGAGCGCGCCTTCGGCAAGCGCCTCCATTTCGTGCTCTCCGGGGAGCACGGCAACGGGGGCGATCCATTGAATCCGCCTCCGGATGGCGCTTGTCAGCCGTTCGGAATATGCCGCGCCTCCGGTTAGGATGATGGCATCCACCTTGCCGCACACAGCTGTGGCAAGGTCGCCCGAAGCTTTTGCAATGCCATAGGCGAGCGCATCGAGCACGAGCGCCGCGCGCGCGTCTCCCCCATCCGCCATGCGTTCCGCCTCGCGCAGGTCCATCGTGCCAAGAAGCGCAACCAACCCGCTCCCGCCGCGGATGTATTTGGCCATTTCACGCTCGGTGTATTTGCCGGAATAGCACAGCCGCACAAGCGGCATCGCCTGAAGCCTGCCGCAGCGGGTGGGGAAAAATCCGGCGTCGTCATCGCTGTACATGTCGATGGCACGGCCCTTGTGGAACAGCCAAGTGCTCCCGCCCCCGCCGATGTGTTGGACGATCAGCGTGCAATCCGAAAACGGGCGTTTGAGCGTTTCTTCCGCATAGCGCCGTGCCATCGCGCGGGAGTTGAGCGCATGGCCGCGGCTTTCCTTTGGGATTTCGGGCAGGCCGGTAATCCGCGCAATGGGTTCGAGCTCGTCTACCACCACGGGATCATAGATGTAGGCGGGGATGCCGAGCGGGACGGCAATGGCCTGCGCCACCGCGCAGCCAACGTTGGAGATGTGGACGTCCACAGTCTGCGCAAACATGTAATCAACCATGTCCTGCGTAATGGCGTAAGCGCCCGCCGCACAGGGAGGGAGCATGCCGCCGCGCGCCACGACGCAGGTGAGCGTTTCAAGGGAAATCCCATGCCGCGTGAGCGCCTGCTCCACGCAGGCCCGGCGGTAATCAAGCTGATCCATCACCCAATGGAAACGGGAAAGCTCCGCCTGCGGATGATCCACGGCCTCGCGCAGCAGAGCGGCAGAATCGTCGTAAACGGCGATCTTCGTGGAAGTCGTGCCGGGGTTGATGACAAGAATCCGCTCCATAGGCACCTCAGCATGCGCCTGCCGCGATGGCAAGCGAATTATATTTTTCTTCTGCGCTTGCGCCGCGTGAGGTCAGCACAATCGGTGCTTTTGCGCCAAGAATCAGGCCCGCCATAGGCGCGCCGCAATTTACGATGTAGCTTTTTCCCAAAAGATTGCCGGAAACCAGATTCGGCGTAAGCAGAATATCGAACTGCCCCGCAAGCGGCGTGTAATACCCCTTCAATTTCCCAACTTCCGGCAGCATGGCAAGGTCATAAGAGATGGGGCCGACAAACCGGCAGGCGCCGAATGCGCCTTCCTCCGCGCGCTTTTGCAACGCAGCAGCCTCCACGGTTTCCCGGATCTTCGGATGTACGGTCTCAGAACCGCAAAGGCCGGCCACGTTAGGGCATTCGTAGCCAAGCCCGTGGAAAAACTCTACCGCGTTGCGGACGATTGCCTCCTTTTCCGCAAGCGTAGGCTCCGGGCACATGCCGCCATCCGTCAGGCAAAGCAGCTTAGGGTAACCGGGCAGTTCAAAAAAAGCGACGTGGCTCATCAAGGTGCCCTTGCGCAGGTTGGCTTCGGGCGTCAGGACGCCTTTGAGCAGCTCCCCTGAGGTGATGCGGCCCTTCATCAAGAAATCTGCGCGCCCGGCATGGAACAGCTTTGCCGCAGTCACGCTGGGGTGCTCGCCTGCATCCGGCACAACAATCGGAAAACGCTCCGCGTCCGCTCCGAGCGAAGTGAGCGTTGTGCGGATTGCATCTGCCTCTCCAATGAGCACCGCATCCAAAATGGGTTCCGCATGCAGCACGGCCTCGAGGGCATGCGCATCATCCGCGCAGACAACCGCGACGGTTTTGCGCGCACCGCGCTTCACGCGCGCGGTCAGATCCGAAAAGCTCCGGACAACCATGGGTTACTCCTTATGATTTGAATTTTGAAATACTACTATAAATATAGTCCATCCGCCGTGAGCGAACAAGGCGGATGGACAGAGTATATTATCTATTATTACACGCAGGAAAGAAGAAGCAGGCAGACGCCAGAGAAACGCTCAGAGCGCCTCCGCCTGAAGCTTCTCATCGGAGGACGGATCTTCAAACGAGCCATAGAGGATGAAGTCCGTCATCACGGAGATAAACTCAATGTTTGTGGGGGTCCAATTCGTTCCAAACGCACCAAATAATTGCGAAAGCAGCGTCTGGTTTCCGTTTTCCCAGGTGCGCTCAATCGCAAAGCGGATGTTGCGGTCCAAAGCGGAACGCGTACAGCCAAACAGTTCCATAATTCTTGGATAGACCATTTTGGGTAAACGATAAATGTATTCCGGATGACGATGTGTAATTCGCAGGATTGCGAGGCTATACCCGTATCCTGCATACTTCGGATGCATTCCGATAGCGCGTAAGGCTAAGGCAGGTGCATTTGAGTGGCTGTGCATAAGTCGCATTCCTTCTAAAATGAAAATAAATAATGTGAATAATGGATCTACAGTACGGCGAAACAATAAGCATTTAACACAAAACTAACTATATCATGTACTTGAATTTTTCGCAAGAGGATTATGGAAAATTTAGCAGAATCTTGTCATAGGCCGTCATAATGGATACTAATTCGAAAAAATACACAATATATTGGGCATGTGCTAAAATGGCAGAGAAATTTTTAAAAAATGTTTTAAGCGGAAAATCAAAATAAATGCCTTTAAAAAATATACGGATTTTTCGACAAAAATCAACTTTGTTGGGTGTCGAATCCGCAGAAAGGAGACCCTGCGGTCAAATCGGATGGCTTAGCTATATTTTTAGAACTTTCTTTTCATTTTATCGTTGACACGGCTTAGAGAAATAGGGTATACTATCACTTGCAGTTGCAACAGGGCACTGCGATCGGGAGCATAGCTCAGCTGGGAGAGCACTTGCCTTACAAGCAAGGGGTCACAGGTTCGAGCCCTGTTGCTCCCACCATTTGGTCCGGTAGTTCAGTTGGTTAGAATGCCAGCCTGTCACGCTGGAGGTCAGGGGTTCGAGCCCCCTTCGGGTCGCCATTTCGCCTCGGTAGCTCAGTTGGTAGAGCAAGGGACTGAAAATCCCTGTGTCGGTGGTTCAAGTCCACTCTGAGGCACCAGTTGCGGGAGTAGCTCATTTGGTAGAGCGCCGCCTTGCCAAGGCGGAGGTGGCGGGTTCGAGCCCCGTCTCCCGCTCCAATATGGCGCCATAGCCAAGCGGTAAGGCAGAGGTCTGCAAAACCTTCATCCCCGGTTCGATTCCGGGTGGCGCCTCCAGGACAAAAGAAGCAACCCAAAGGTTGCTTCTTTTTTTAAGTAAAACTGTAGCGGCGCACAACCTATGTCAAAAATAGATCGCAACTCGTGTCAATAATATTTATGCGTATAAACAAACAAAACCCGAGGTGAATTCGCCTCGGGTTTTGACATGATTTATGCGTTACTTAGTAGTAGGTGATACCGCGTCAAACGCACCATTGGAAGCCAAAGAGACTACCACGGCGTTGATTATGCACAACGCAGCAGATTCGACTGTAAGCCCTGCTGTGAATGCTATCGCGGCGAGCAGTAAAACCAGTGCGACCACATAACTGAAAATGCGTGTGGGAATTTTATCTATGAACCCCACGCCCTTGAAGACCTGTGTCACGGCTAAGGTGGCCGCAGTCGCACCGGCATACGTTGCAAGCATGGCCCACGAAAAAAAGCCCTCGGCGGGCTGTTCCCCAGCGGCCGGTTCGGCCCATGCGGTTGCGCACAGCAACAGCAGGGCCAGCGTAATCAGAAGTACAATTGTCTTTTTCATTGATTTTACCCTCCATTTATTTTTGTAGCGTTAAGCGCCCAAACTTGTTCCAGTACCCATCGCCGGACGCGTTGATCCCGCGCAGCACCACGCCATCATCGCGGCCCTTGGCCTCGATCACGCGGCCACGGCCAACGTATACGCCCACATGGTACATATCGCCGTTCCGCTCGCGGAACAACAGATTGCCCGGGCGCAGCTCCGCGCGGGTTACAGGCGTGCACATCGCCCACAGGTGGTCGCAGTTGCGCTTGCTGGATACGATGCCGTTGTCCTGCAAATACCGCGAGATCAGGCCGGAGCAGTCGAACGCCGCAAGATCTGTCATGCCCGCCGCCTTCTGCTTCTCCCAGAACCTGATCGATCTCTGCGCGTTGGTTTCACTTGTATCCATGCGCCTGATCCAGCCCACAGAGATTTCCGTCTGCCCGTTGCCGCCCCATACATAGATGTCACCGATATGCGCCAATCCGTGCCGTACCAAGCCCTGCTCCAGCTCCGTCGGCTCCGGTGCAGGCTGTGCATCCGGCTCCTTGTCCAACGCTGCCCAGGTCTTCTCGCCGCAGATCCCGTCAACGACCAGCCCCTTCATGACCTGGAACACCCTTACGGCCTTGTCCGTGTCCGGCCCGAATACGCCATCCGCATTGCAGGCTACGCCATGCACATTCAGCCGCGTTTGCATCTCGCGCACGTCCTCGCCTTCCATGCGGGGCTTGTCTTTCAGACGCAGGGTTCGCCGCGCCACAATGATCGGCTCCGGCGCCTCCTCCTGTTTTTCAGGCGGAAACAGAGCGATTACATCATCACAGGCAAAAACTTCATCGTAATTCACCCACAGATAGCCGCCCTTCGGCGTGGTAAGCGATCCTTTCGCACCCCACGAATTGCGCAGCTTGAACGCCTGTATCGCGTCATCCCAGCCGATGATCACCATTTCGTGGTAGCCGCTTGCTTCCCCTTTGGTGTACCAATATCCCTGCCGGATCGTCACATAGGGCAGGCACACAATGCAGCGCGTGCCGGGCCGCTGCTCCGCCTGATACACCACCGCTTTGATTTCATCCACTGTCCGCACACGCGCCCACGTCCAGCCCGCATATGGCTTTGCGGCAGCCAGCATGCGCACTGCGTTCTTGGCCGCATAGTCGATTGCGTCCGGCACTTCGTAGAGCTTGCCGTCCACCTCCATGGGCGGGATGCCTTCCTTCACGAAGCCGTTGCAGGCTTCGGCCGGCCGCATGCCGGATGTGCTGTGCGTACGCCAGCGGCCATAGCCGAACGTTACGCCCATGCGCACGCCGTGGTACATATGCG
>ENA-UOJO01000311-UOJO01000311.1-human-gut-metagenome-genome-assembly--contig:-P57-NODE-311-length-78897-cov-16.994724_pt1 | contig 78897 bp, 81 predicted proteins | sample MGYA00242351_ERZ723898 | MGnify/ENA metagenome assembly ERZ723898 | reverse complement strand
AGAATATAGTATAACATTATATAATAATGTAGAAATATCTTTTAATATTCAAGAAATGTAGTAAAAAACATTTCTTTTTTGTATATACCTACTTGATTAAATTAAAAAAATATTTTATAATAATTATATTAGAAGATAATAAGTTGGTGATATAAATGGGACTAAAAGGTATGATTAATAGAGAAATTAAAATAACTATTGGGGTTGTAGCTATAGTTAGTTTGATTTTTATTGCAATGAGCTATGCAATTTTTAAAGTTGATACTACAGGAAATACTGATACAATTAAGTTTGGAGATATTTCTTTAGCTTTTTGTAAAGATAGTTCGTGTGATAGTACTATAAGTGATATAGGTAATGTTATAGGAACTGAAAAAGATGCTAATGGGAATACTGTTTATAGTAAGATATATCCAGTAAGTGACCCATCTACAGCAAGTGATTGGAATAATTTAAAGCCTTATATATTTACTTTAACTAATGATGGAGATATTCCATTATATGTAAGTTTATATTTAGAAAAAGACCCAACTGCAGGTACTATAGTATCTGATGGGGTAGAGTATAGTGAATTTGTAAGTGATGATGAAGTTAAAATAGCTATTGGAGAAGGAACTAGCAATCCTACAGCAACTTTATATAGTTCTAATGTTGATGCAGATGGTAACCATAAAATAGCTTCAAATATATTAATAAACGTTGGAGAAAAGAAGATATTTAAATTATATGCTTGGCTTAAGAGTGATGCGACTAACGCTAGTCAAGGAAAATACTTTGTAACACAAATAAGTGCTAGAGGAGAATACTTTCCTAGTGGAAGTAGTAGTGATGTTGATAGTAATTTAAAAACTATTGAATTAGATTTAAAAGACGCTACTGCTGATAAGAATGTAAAACAAGTTCTTAAGGGAGAAGACGCAATATTTACAGTGACACCAACTAATACATCTAAAACTTTAAGTGATTTAACAATTAGTTGTACTAATGATGTAACACCAACTGTTTCAGGAAATACACTTAAATTTAGTAATGTTCAAAAAGGAACTATATGTAGTGTGTATGATGCTAGTAAGGGTAAGTCATTAGCAACATTATATGATAAACTGCTTGCTGATAAAACAACACGTCCAGATAGGGGTAGTTTTAGTTCAGTATTAACAACAGATAATACAAAAACATTATATACAGGAACAGAGAATGGAACAACAGTATATTATTTTGCAGGAAATGCAACAGATAACTGGGTAAAGTTTGGAAAGAATGCAAGTAATCAAGACTTATACTGGAGAATAATAAGAACAAACTCAGATGGTGGAGTAAGACTTTTGTACCATAGTATAAGTACTACAGAAACAGACACATGTATAGGAAAATCAACATTTAATAGTAGTTATAATAATATAGCATATGTAAGTTATATGTATGGAAATTTAGGAAGTGTTGCAAATGCTAGAGAAAATACAACTAACAGTACAATAAAAACAATAATAGATAACTGGTATAAAGATAATTTGAATACAAATTATGGTAAATACCTAAGTACAACAGCAGTATATTGTAACGATAGAAGTACATCAGATAATGCATACTTTGGAGCATACACAAGACTAATAACAAATAAAACACCAAGTTATGACTGTGCAGCAACAGAAGACAAATTCACAGTAGACACAAGTACAGGAAACGGAAAACTAACATATCCAATAGCATTAATGACAGCAGACGAAGTAAGTTTTGCAGGTGGACTATATGGTACAAATGCACCAACATGGTATTATTATAATAGTGCAAACGGAAGTTCTACAGGCTTAACCTGGTGGTGGCTGTTGTCTCCTGGCAATTGGGATGGCAGCTACGCTTACGTGTTCCGCGTGTACGGTTCGTCCAACCCTGGCTACTTGCTCAACAACAACGTCAACAGCGCTAATGGTGTGCGTCCGGCAGTTTCTCTCAAATCTTGTGTCAAGACAAGTGGAGGAGACGGCTCAGCAAATAGCCCATACACAATAGAAGAAACTTCGAGTGGATGCTAAACTGTGGGTCTGATCGAACCTGACCGAGAATAAGTTTTCTAAATTAGGATAAAAACGAAGATAGTAATCCGCTTTTAGGCGGACGCGGCTATCTTCGTTTTAAACATCTAAATATTTTTCTATTGTGGTAATTATCTTGTAAAGCATGACTGATATTATTAAGAGTATTATTATTCCACTCATAACTAAGTTTAAGTTGAATACTTGACTTCCATAAAGTATTAGGTAACCTAAGCCTGCTTTACTTGTTAGGAATTCCCCCATTATTACACCTATAAGGCATAGTCCTATATTTATTTTACAGCTATTTATTATTATTTTATAGTTGCTTGGTATTACTACATATTTTAGTATGTCTTTATCTGTAGCTTTAAAACTTTTAAGTAGTTTTATTCTATTTGTGTTAGTACTTTTAAAGCCTATACTAATTGACTGAATGCTCACAATTATACTTATTAGAATAGCCATTAGTATTATGCTTTTATAGTTAGCCCCTACCCATATTATTAGAAGTGGTCCTAAAGCTACTTTAGGTAAACTATTTATTACTGTTAGATAGGGGTCTATTATTTTGTCTAATGTAGGACTTTTATATATTAGTATACTTAAAGTTAAACTTATTATTAGGGTTATAATAAATGCAATTAGTGTTTCTGATAAGGTTATAAATATATGGTATATTAGATTATCTTTTATAAATAGGTTTATTATAGTTACTACTATTTTACTAGGAGAACTTGTTATGAATGAGTTTATTATTTCATATTTAGCTAATACTTCCCAAACTAGTAAGAAAGATAATGCTAGGCATATTTGGGATAGTTTAATAATTAGTTTGTTCTTTCGGTAGGATCTTAGGAATTTTTTTCTACTATCACTCATCTATATCCCTCCATAGCAAGTCTAGGTATTCGTTAAATATACTAGTTTTTCTTCTTTCTAAAGGAGACAAGTTTTTGTCAAAGTTTAAGTTATAAATATTCTTTACTTTAGTTGGTCTTTTACTCATTACTATAACTTTTGAACTTATGCTTAGAGCTTCTGATAAGTCATGAGTTACCATAATTGTAGTTATTCCTTCTTTTTTTAGTATGTTATATACGTCTACACTGACTTTTAGTCTGTTTTGGTAGTCAAGTGCACTAAAGGGTTCATCTAATAGTACTAAGTTTGGTTTTGTAGCAATTGTTCTTATTAGAGCTACTCGTTGTTTCATACCACCACTTAAGTCTGTTACTTTTTTGTACATGAAGTCTTTTAATCCATATTTTGTAAGCAAGCCCTTAACGTAGTTAATGTTTTCAGTTGTTAGTTTTTTTTGTATTTTTAAACCGAGTAATGCATTATCAAGAACGTTAAGCCAAGGAAATAAGGTATCGTCTTGGAGCATATAGCTTGTTGTTGTGCCACTTTTAAATTTAACTAAGCCAGTGTAATCGTTGTCTAGTCCTGCAATTATGTTTAGTATGGTACTTTTTCCGCATCCACTTGAGCCTACTAATGAGACAAACTCCCCTTCATATACAGTAAATGATGTATCACTTACTGCTAGTGTTTCGTTTGATATACTGTTATATGTTTTGTGTAAGTGTTTAATTTTTAGTATTTCATTCATTATAAACCAAGTCGTTATAATTAACAGTACTTTTTAACACTCCATTGTATTCCATTAAATCAAGTAAATTATTAAATGCGCGTTCAGTGATAACTGTACTTTCCCACCAACTGTCAGCGTTTTTGTATCTTTCTACGACATTTACTAAGTCTTCAAAACTAGTACTTGTAAATTCACTTTTTATAACTTCTGCAATTTTAGTTGCATCGTTATTTTTTACAAAGTCTAAACCTTTTTGAATACCTTTAGTAAATTTTTTAATTGTATCTTTATTATTTTCTATGTAACTTTTTTTAGCATGGAATACTGTATAGGGAAGTTCTCCACTCATAAGTCCGATGCTTGAAAGTACACATCCATAACCTTCTTTTTCTAAAGCTAATGCGTTTGGTTCAAACAAGTTAACAAAGTCTCCTTGTTTTCCAATATATGCTCCACTTAGGTTTGCAAAGTCAACTGATAAGTCAACGTTAACATCTTTAATATTTATATTGTTTTTGTGTAGAGCATACAAGAATACCATTGATGGCATACCCCCAGAACGGCCAGCTAGGACTTTTTTTTCTTTTAATATATCAACATTAAAATTATCTTTGTACTTGCAGTCTCCAAATAAGAATTGTCCATCTCTTTTTGTAAGAGAAGAGAAACTTTTTAGATAGTCTTTAGCATTATTTTGGTAAACATAAATAGTTGCTTCAAGACCAGACAAACCAATTTCTGTGTCTCCACTTAATACTGCACTTGCTACTTTGTCAGCCCCACTTGTTAGAGTTTTAGTAACTTCTAAACCTTCAAAGTAGTTATTATTAAGCGCTACATAGAATGGAGCATAAAAAACACTATGGGTAACTTCTGCAACTTTGACTTTAACAACATCTTCTTCTTTGTTAAATTTATAATATATTCCTGTAAAACCTAAAATAGCTAAAATAAAAATACTTATAACATAATAGTATATTTTTTTCATATAACCTCACTTTCAATTATAGTATATGGGTTAAATGGTTATGTGTGACTTAATAACACAATGTCGGGTAAAATATTGAAAATAACCCGACATTGTGATATTAAAACTAATGACTTTTTTTAAAAGATTTGGTACAATAAGTGTATATGAGGTGATGGTAAGTGAAATGTATTCTTTTTAATAAAAATACTAAAGTGTTATCTGCAGAATTTGACCCAGCTAATGGGGTATTTTCTAAGGTTTATGAAGTTTATAATATTGATTATGCTCCATATATTTTAAAGAGTTATTATAAAGAAAATGATTTAAATGACACACTTTTTGTAAGTAATCTTTCTAATTGGTTTAAAAGTAGGGGAATACCTTCATGGAGAGATAAATTAGATTTGCTTTTACATAGATTAAATGTAAATGCACCTACTGAACTACTTGATAAGGCTTTTGGTTTATCGTTGTCTGACCAATATTTTATAAAACCATATGATATGAATGTTATATATGACGATATTAATTTTTTTGATAATGATTTTGAATATAGTGAGTTTATGAGTGCTTCTTTATCTAAGAATAGTGAAGTTGTAACTAATGAAAGTTCTTTAAAAACTCCTAATAATACAACTGATGGAATGTTAAAGAAAGCTTGGGTAATAGATGGTGGGACTAGATATTTAATAAAGGGTGGATACAAGAGTGAATTACTAGAGCCTTTTAATGAAGTATTAGCTAGCGAAATATGTAGACGTCTTGGTTTTTTATATGTACCTTACACATTAGAAATATATAAAGATACTGTAGTATCAAAGTGTCCTTGCTTTATTAATAAGGATACTGAACTTATTACTTGTCATCAAATAATGAATGGTATTACTAGGCATAATAGTGTATTAGATTATGAAGAGTATCTTAAGGTGTTAGAAAGTAATGGTATTATTGATGCTAGAGTTAAATTAGAGAATATGTATATATTAGACTTTCTAATAATGAATGAAGATAGGCATTTAAATAATTTTGGTATTATAAGAGATGTTAATACTTTAAAGTGGTTAGATGTTGCACCTATATTTGATAATGGAGAGAGTTTAAGAATGCAATATTTTGATGAAGAAGAGTTACATCTTGCTTATGAAGGAAGGCTTTTTTATGAAGTTAAGTCTTTTGATGAAATAATTAAAGTTGTTAGAGATTTAAAGAGACTTGATATAAGTAAGTTAGATGGAGTGGTTGAATGGTATGATGAATTACTTCATAAATACCAAAAATATACTAAGTTTTCTGATTTGAGAATTAATAGATTATGTGTTATTTTAAATAGACAGATAAGTAAATTGAAAAATCTTATTGAAGAGGGTAACCAATTATCCTGATAGTTAATGGCTATCAGGTTTTGTTTTACTAAAAAAGTTCTGTTCATTTAGTTAAATCTATGATAAAATAGTTTTAGAGAGTGATGACAATGAGATGTTTAATAACAGGTGGCTCTAGTGGGATTGGACTAGAGATGGCTAAGTATTTGAGTAGTTTAGGACATGAAGTTGTTCTTGTTAGTAAGGATGAAAACAAACTACTTAAGGTAAGTGAGAGTATCAAGAGGTCTAGAATTTATGTATGTGATTTAACTTATGATAGTGAAGTTAAGAAATTATGTGAGTATATTTTAAGAGAAAAGTTTGAAGTGGTTATTAATTGTGCTGGGTTTGGCGCTTTTGGAAGTTACGACGAGGTAAGCTTAGATAGAGAAATGGATATGGTTAAAGTTAATGTAACTAGTCTGCATAAAATTACTAAGACTTGCTTAAAATATATGGAAGAGTGTAAAGAAGCATATATTTTAAACGTTGCTAGTATCGCTGGTTTACTTCCTGGTGGACCACTACTAAATACATACTATGCTACTAAAAGTTATGTAAGAAGCTATACTCTAGGCATATATGAAGAGTTAAGACGTAAAAAAAGTAGAGTTAATGTGTCATGCTTGTGTCCAGGGCCAGTTAAAACTAACTTTAATAATGTTGCAGGTGGACACTTTAGTATTAGAAGTAAAACACCAGAGTATGTAAGTAAGTATGCTATTGATATGATGTTTAAGAAGAAATTATTAATACTTCCTGGATTAGATGTTAAACTTGGTTCTTTTTTTGGAAGAGTTTTACCTAGTAAATTAGTACTTAGAGTATTATATAAAGTAGAACATAAGAAAAGAGGTTAGAGTAATGAATAGAAGAGATGGAATTAGAGTGAAAAATTTAGACGCGATGCACGTATTAATGCCTTATATTAAGCCTAATAGATGTGATAGTGATGTGTTTATTAATCAGTTACTTGATGTAACAGAATTAGTTAAGTATATGGATAACTTAAAAAAGAAAGAGAAAGATATTACATATTTTCATTTATTTATGACACTTATTGCTAAGACAATTTATAATAAACCTTTGTTAAATAGATTTGTTGTTAATAAAAGATTTTATGATAGAAAAGATGTGAGTATTGCTTTTACAGCTAAAGTTAATTATGAAGATAAAGCTAAAGAGATTTTGTCTGTTATTAAGATAGAAAAAAATGATAATTTATTTTCAATTAAAGAGAAGACTTTGAAGGCTGTAGAAAACGTTAGAAATGCAAAGGAAAGTGGAACTAATAACAGTATGAACATTATAGCTAAGTTACCTGGTTTTATTTTAAGTCCAGTAGTTGGGATTATTAAATGGATGGACAGGCATGACTTACTTCCAAAAAGTTTAATTGATGATAACTTATATTATAGCACTTGTATTGTTAGTAATTTGGGAAGTATTAAGAGTGGAGCAATATATCATAATTTGACTGATTTTGGAACAAGTAGTATACTTGCGACTATTGGTGAAATAAAGGAACAGTACGTTTTAATAGATGGTAAACAAGAGAAAAGATACCTTTGTGAATTTGGTATTAATATAGATGAGAGAATAGCTGATGGAGTTTATTTTGTTAAGGCTGTTAAGTTAATGCAAGATATTCTTAATAAGCCAGAAAGTCTAGAGGAGAACGTAAATGAAAAGATTAGAGAAACAACAAAACTTAAGTATTAGTAAACCATGGGTTAAGTATTATGATGAGTGGACACCAAAGAGTTTTGATTATCCAGAAAAGATGTTATGGGAGTTTGTTAAAGATAGTGCAGAAAAGAACCCTAATAATATGGCTTATGAGTATTATGGGTCTAATGCTACATTTAAAAAGTTAATGAAAGAGATAGAAGAATGTGCTAGGAGTTTAAAGAGTATTGGGGTTAAAAAAGACGATATAGTTACAGTGTGTTCTCCTAATATCCCACAAGCAGTAGTTCTCTTTTATGCAATTAATATGATAGGTGCAGTTAGTAATATGATACATCCTTTGAGTGCTGAAAAAGAGATAGAAAATTATTTGTGTTTATCTAAAAGTAAGTATGTTTTTTGTATAGATATTACTTTGGATAAGTTATTAAATGTGATAAAGAATACTAGTGTAGAATTAGTTATTGTTTTGTCTGCTGCAGATAAGATGAGTACAATTACAAAATATGCTTATAAGCTTACACAGGGTAGAAAGATTAAGGTAGACTATAATAATGAGTATTTACTTAGTTGGAGTAGTTTTATTGATTTTGGATACTTATATGATGGAGAGTATAAGGTTAAGAGAAAGACTACTGATAGAGCAGTAATTTTATATAGTGGTGGAACAACAGGTAAACCTAAGGGGATAGTAATTAGTAATAGAAACTTTAATGCTGCGACTATGCAAACTGGTACTATGATAACTCCAGTAAAAGATGGGGATACTGTTTTAACAATTATGCCAATATTTCATGCATTTGGGCTTGATGTGTGCATACATACACCTTTAACTTATGGGGTTACTTGTATACTTATTCCTGTGTTTAATTATAAAACGTTTGGTAGGTTAATTAAGCAGTATAAACCTAATTATATAGTGGGAGTGCCAGCATTATTACAAACTATGATTAATGATGCTAGCTTACAAAATATGGATATGTCTTTTGTTAAGTGTATTATTACTGGAGGAGACGTTGTTAGTGCTGAATTAAAGACTAAAGTTGATAAGTTTATGAGGGAAAGAGGGTCTAGTGCGACTGTTAGACCAGGATACGGGTTAACTGAAGGGTCAGGGGCTAGCAGCTTTTTACCTGATAAACATCAGAAATTAGGCTCAACTGGTATACCTTGTCAAGATTGCACATATAAGATAGTTGATATTGAAACTAATAAGGAAGTTCCAGCAAATACTGTGGGGGAAATTCTTATAAGTGGACCTAATGTAATGCTAGGGTATTTGAATGATCCAGAAGAGACTAAGAAAGTTTTAGAAAAAGATAAAGACAATGTAGTGTGGCTTCATACTGGAGATATGGGTAAGATGGATAAAGACGGGTTTATTTATTTTGATGGTAGACTTAAGAGAATTATTATATCTAGTGGGTATAATTTGTATCCTAATCATATTGAGAGTGTTATTATGAAACATCCTATGGTAGAAGAGGTTTGTGTTATAGGAGTAGATCATCCTTATAAATCTCAAGTAGCTAAAGCTTTTGTAGTATTAAAGAGTGAGGCAAGAGAAGACACTGTTAGAAGAGAGATTAAAAAACTATGTTTAGAGTATCTTGCTAAGTATAGTCAGCCTTATCAAATAGAGTTTAGAAGTAGTTTACCTAGAACTAATTTGGGTAAAATTGATTATAAACAATTAGAACGTGAAGAAAAAGAAAAGAAGTAAGTCTTTCATTTCAAGTGAAAGATTTTTCTTTTGTGTGTGAATTCTTTCAGTATACTGAAAGATTTTGTTGACTTTCGTAAAATGTTTCAGTATAATTATATTAGGTGGTAATTATGATAAGACGTGAACATTATATAGAACAAATAAGGGAATTTTATGATTCTGACTTGATTAAAATTATAACAGGTATTAGAAGATGTGGTAAATCTGTTATACTAGAGCAAGTTATGAATGAAATTAAAATGAAAAGTGATAATGTTATTTATTTGAATTTTGAAGATAAGAAAATTTTAAATAAAATAGGTAATGGAGAAGGACTTCTAGATTACGTAGAAAGTAATAGAAAAAAAGGAAAGTGTTATGTATTTTTAGACGAAATACAATTACTTGATAATTATGTTGATGCAGTTAAAACTTTAAGACTTCATGATAATTCAGTGTTTATAACTGGTTCTAATTCAAAAATATTATCTAAAGAATTTACTAAAGATTTTAGTGGAAGGTATGCTAAGTTTAGAATTAAACCATTTGTTTATAAAGAAATTTTAGAGTATTCTAAAGAGTTAAATAAGGAATGCAATATAATTGATTATTTAGTATGGGGTGGGTTTCCTAAAAGATTTGAATTTGATAGTGAAGAAGCGAGATATAGATATTTAGCTGATTTGGAAGAGACTATCGTTATAAATGATTTAATTACTAGATTTAAGATTAAAAAGATAGAATTATTTAAAAGTTTAGTAGACTTTATTTTTCAGTCTAATAGTAGAATAATATCTGCAAAAAGTATTAAAGATTATATTAAGCATACTCATGAAACTTGTTCAGTTAATACTATTATTAAGTATATTGAATATTTGGAAGAAGCTTATATTATAGAAAAGATTAGACCTTATTCAACTAAGAAAAAGGAAACTTTAAAGTATTATTTTAAAGTATATAATGAAGATGTGATGTTTAATTCTTTAAGGGTAGTTGATAATAGGTATGATTTAACTCATAATTTGGAGAATGTTATTTATAATGAACTTATTTATATGGGGTATAACATTAATATATATAATGATAGTGAAAATGAGATAGACTTTTTAGCACATAAAGATGGGAAAAAGTATTATATACAAGTAGCATATAGTGTGGAAGATAGTAAAGCTTATGATAGAGAATTTAAACCTTTTAGTAAGTTAGATAATAGTTGTAAAAAGATACTTATTACAAATGATGAACTTGATTATTCTACAAGTGTTGTTACTCATATAAAGTTAAAAGATTTCTTGTTAATGGAAGATTTAGATAGTTAAAAAAACTAAGGAGCGGTTGCTCCTTAGTTTTAGCTTTATTCAATATCAATAAGTTTTTTGTTGTCTTTCTTAGGGGATTCTGGAACTATTACTCTTAATGTTCCATCTTTAAATTCAGCTTTGATATCTTCATGATTTACATCGCCAATATAGAATTCTCTTTTGAATGAACCAGAATATCTTTCTCTTTTAATGTAGTGTTTATCTTTGTCATCATGTTTTTCACTCTTGTGAGCAGATATTGTAAGATATCCATCTTCAACTTCAATTTTAACATCTTTTTTGTCAAATCCTGGGATATCCATTACGATGTTGTATTTACCTTCTTTCTCATAAATATCACAATTCATGTTCATAACTTTTTTTTCTGGTTCAAAATCATTAAAGAAATCATCTAAATAAAATCTTCCTGGTAATAAACTCATAATATCATCTCCTTACAATTATCATTATACTACCTTTATTAGCACTTGTCAATAGTGAGTGCTAAATATTTTTAAAATATTCACATTAAATAGTATATACAGTGTTTTAAAAAATATATTGGTAGATTTAGGAAGTATTATTGTGGGTGTTTAGAAAATAATATAAGTAGGAGAGTGATAAAATGAAAGAAGTACCTAATATAATTAGTACTAAAGATTTAAGTTATATTAAAGATATGCTTAGCTGGAATTTAGTTATGGCTAAGAAGAGTAAAGAGTATTTAAAGTTAGTAGGTGATAAAGATGTAAAAGAACTTTTAAAGAAAGTTAATGAAGTACATAAGAGTCACTATGAAATGCTATTGGAAATTATAAGTTAGGAGGAATTATGAGTAAGATAGGAAATGAGAAAGTAGAAGTTAGTAGTACTAAAGAAATGAATGATTTAGATATTTTAAATGATATAATGCAGAGTGAAAAGAATAATAGTAATAATTATAGTATTGCAATAGATGAGATGAGTAATAAAGTTTTATATAAAAAAATATTTAAGATATTTAAGGAAACTAAGGCTTTAGCAAGAGAGTTATATGATTTAGCTTTTGTTAAGGGATGGTATACTTTAGAAACTGCAGATGAAACTAAAATTAAGAAAGAGTATGATAATGCAAAGAACTTATATAAAGAATTATAGGTTCTTTTTAGTTGTGTAAGTTATTGTATTTATCTTCCATTGAGCCTATGCCTTGTTTTAAATTGTTAAATACGTTTTTCATTTGGTCTGGGTATATTTCTTTTAGTACATTTCTTAATGTTTCAATATTGTATTTAATTGGATCGTAAGAATTTTTTACTTCTTTACTATTGGTGTTCATTATAGGTCCATGAACTCGTCTTTCAATTAATGCTTGAGCTGCAGCGTTTGTGATTAAGATTTGACTTATTAACATTAACCAGTTACCAACTACGTTTTGTTCGTTTGCTGTTAAATCATCTATTAATAAATATCCTATTAGAATACATATTGCACTTGATATTTTTGGATTAAGAGTAAATAAGTCGTCCATATATTTCACCATTATTTCTTATAAAAGTTTATTGTGTTCGCTTTTCTTTTATTACTTAATTTGGTATAATTATAAAGAAGGAGTGAATTATAATGGAATTAAAAGGAAGTAAAACAGAAAAAAATTTAATGACTGCTTTTGCAGGAGAAAGTCAAGCAAGAAATAAATATACATTTTATGCTAGTAAGGCTAAGAAAGAAGGCTATGAACAAATTGCAGCAATATTTGAAGAGACTGCTAATAATGAGAAAGAACATGCTAAGTTATGGTTTAAGGCATTACATGACGGGAGTGTTCCTAGTACCTTAGAAAACTTAAAGGATGCTGCTAATGGAGAAAACTATGAGTGGACTGATATGTATAAAGAGTTTAGTGAAACTGCTAAAGAAGAAGGATTTTTTGATATCGCTATACTATTTAGAATGGTAGGGGATATTGAAAAAGAGCATGAAGAAAGATATTTAAAACTTATTAGTAGAGTAGAAGACAATATGGTTTTTGAAAGTGAAGAAGAAACTATTTGGATTTGCAGAAATTGTGGACATGTTTATAGAAGCAAAGAAGCATTAGAAGTGTGTCCTGTATGTAAGCATGGAAAAGCTTATCAAGAAAGAAGAGCAACTAATTATTAACTCTTCTTTTTTTATTTTCTTACTTTGATTATATCTTCTTTTGTTAAGATTATAATAGAGATAAATCTTTTGATATTGATAAAAATAAAACTAAATGTTATAATTATATTAGAAAGGAAAATGTTAGTGAAAAAGAAAATCTTTATTTTTATTTATCTGTTGACCTGCTCTTTATTTTTTACTCTTAAAATCTCTGCTGTAACATTAGGCAACGTATATGGGCACAAAATGACTGGTGGTATCGGGAATGTTTCTATTTATATTGATAATAAAACACATCCCTATGCAACATATTATCAACGTTTAATTAAAAATGCTGTTACTAATTGGGATAATACTGGTTTTGGCTTAAACAAATTTGAATATGTATACGTTAGTTCTAGCAATGGGTCTAAAATTGATATATATAATCGTTATGGTTCTTATTTTGGAAATGATTCTTCTAATGTGTTGGCAAGCACTTCTTTTTATAATTCTTCTGAAATTAAAGTTGATCAACACTATTATGATTGGTATTCAGCAACTATAAATCTTAATGATGATGTTTTATCTCTTGACACTGTTAGTAATGCTGCAGCCACTGGCACTTTTGCTCATGAAATTGGACACGCGTTTGGTCTTGCACATAACAATTCAATTCCGAATAGTATAATGTGTCCGACAGGTGCTGGAAGAACTGTCAATACTATTCAATTAATTGATCATAACACTTTAAATAGTTTATATTAATAAGAAAGGAATTTATTTATGAAAAAAATTTTAATAATTGGTTTAATGTTGGTAATTTTAACTGGATGTAACAATAAAAAGGAACTTAATACTAATATAAAAAATAATAATGAAAACTCTATAATTAATGAAGAAATTATAGAAGATAATATATTGACAGTACATAGTGAAGCTGATACATTTTTGGATTTTTCTGATAATTCAGTTATTTTTAATTCAGTAAAATATGTTGCTCTTGTTAAAATAGAAGAAGTGGCAGGAAGTGATAATTATAGTTATGTTACTAATCAATATGTTTTACCTTATACTTATGGTAAGATGAAAATTCTAAAAGTTTTTAAGGGTGATTTAGAAATAAACAAAGTAGTTGATTTTTATCGTTTAGGTGCTACTATGGAATTTGATAAATATTATGAAGGTTTAACAGATAGTGAAAAAGATAAAATTAATAAACTTAATGAAGGAAGAAAAGTTAAATATAAATATGTGGATTCATATACAGGAAAAAAGGTTCAAATTGAAAAAGATAAATTTTATTTAGTTTATTTAACAGATGAAAAATCTTATAAAAATGAAGAAAATTCTTATGCTATTATTGGTTTTGAATATGGTTTAAGAAAAGTAAAAACTGATAATGATAATTTAGTAACTACTGAAAGTTTTAAAGATTTAGATGTTTTAAATAATGAGACTGGAGAATATGAAAAATTATCAAGTGTTGTTAATAAAAATAGTTATTAAAAAATAAAAGGAGTGATGTTATTTTCACTTCTTTTATCTTCTTACTTTAATTATATCTTCTTTAGTAATGTGACCGACTAGTAAGCTTGATTTGTCGTCATGTAGTTTAAAATTGTCTTTTACTTTTTCTTCATTAAAGTTTGCATAACAATACTTGCAGAAATGTGGGCATGAGTTATAAACACCTATATCAACCATTTCTACACAGTTACATTTTTGTTCTTTTCTAGCAGTCCAGTTTTTGTATTTTTTACCAGTTAAGATATAAGCTAGTTCATGACTTAAACATTCTCCTTTAGTAAAACCATATTCTGTTAAGTCTCTATTTTCAAAACATGTTTGTACTGTTAGGTTGTTTTCTTTTGCAGATTTGCTAAAATTTTCTCCGATTAGTTTATAGTCGTTTTCTGTGAACTCTCTAAAGTTTAGGATTTTTTCGTTTTTTCTTACATTTTGGTAGTTATCAATAAATGATACTATTATTTTTTCTACGTGTCCGTTTAATAATTTACAGAGTTTATCAAATGCTTTTATATGATATTCTATAGTATATTTTTCACTTATGAATATTGGGTCATACCTAATATATGTAAATTCTTTTCCAATTATTTTAGATACCTCTATGACGTCACTAATAAGTTTGGTTTTATCTTTTACGTTTGGTTCAATATCTATTTTATATGGTGTAATAGTTGTGTGAAATATTATAGGTTTTTTGATACCTTTTAAATAGGGTATAATTGGTCTTGGGTTTTTAGTACAAAATACAATTAAGTCTACATCATTAAAGTATATTCTACTAATGCTTATTGGGTAAAATGGGTTTCTTACATCTACAAAACCTTCTTTATATCTATTCATAAACCATTTAGTATAAAAAGCTACTATATCGGTTCTTCCACTTACATTTAATATCACGGATGTTAACCTCCTTTGTCGCAGTTAATAAAGAAAAAACTATTCCGAAGAATAGCTAATATTTAAAAATGGCGCCTGTTGCAGGACTCGAACCTGCGACCTAACGGTTAACAGCCGTGCGCTCTACCGACTGAGCTAAACAGGCATCACATGTATATAATTCTACATCAATATATGTCATTTGTCAAATGAAAATGTTAAATTTTTTAAAAAACTTTAATTTTACTATTATTTTGGGCTTTTTTTTGGTACAATAATAGTGGTGAGGAGTATGAACGGAGAGTTGGAAGTATTAAATTTTGAAGAACCTAAGAAATTTAGTGTACTTGATACTTATGGAGAAAATTTAAAAACTAAGTTTTATTTAACAGACCCAGCTATTGGTAGGGATAAAGAAATTAAAGAAACTTTGTTGATTTTGTTAACACCTGAAAAAAGTGCGATGCTTGTTGGTAAGCCTGGTATTGGTAAAACAGCAATAGTTGAAGGTATAGGTTATAGAATGCAGAAAGGGGAAGTACCCGATGCTTTAAAAAATTATGATTTAATTAAGATTAATATATCTAGTTTATTAGGTAACGTAAGTAGTGATGGTGTAAATGAGAATAAACTACAAATTCTTGTTGATGAATTAAAAGAAAGAGAGAATATTATATTATTTATAGATGAAGTGCATTTACTTGTAAGTAGAAATACTAGTAACTTAAATGTTGACTTTGCTAATATGCTTAAACCTGGACTTGATAGAGGTACTATTAAAATGATAGGTGCTACTACTACTGAAGAATATGAAAGTTATATTTTAAGAGATAGGGCATTTTTAAGAAGATTTCAGAAAGTTGATGTAATGGAACCAACTATAGAAGATACTGTTAAAATACTTATGGGAACATATCCTAAACTTGAAAAGCAAAGTGGTGTTACTATTCCATATAGTGAGTATACTAAAGAAAAGATATTTAGGTTTATGGTAGAGTATACAGACGAATATAAAAGAATTTATGAAATAGGAAATAGATATCCTGATATAGCTTTAGCGCTTTTAGGTAATGCTTTTAGTAATGCTGTGTTTGAAAATAAAAACACACTAAATATAAAGAATGTGTATGATGCGATAAAGAATACTAAAAGTGTATATGATGATGCTAAAAGAAAAGGACTAGTTGAGTTTAAAAACGAGTTTAAAGATATCATAAAAGAAGAAAATGTAGTGTTAGATTAACATATTTTGTCAAATATGTTAATTTTTTTTAAGAAATTTTTTTGACTGATTTTAAAATTGAGTGGAGTTTTGTTAAAAAATGGTATGGGTTTTAGTATAAAACATGGGTTAATTTTAAAAATCTGCAAATTTGACATACATAAACTTATATGTTAGACTACAAAACAAGGAACGCTTACATTGGGTGACTGCCTTTTCACCTTGGCTCCTTTCAGGGGAAGGCCAAGGTGAGGGGGTGATAATGTGGTAAGAGACATAATTGGTGTCCTTATCAAGGGGATTATCTTTTTCTTACAGCGACGTAAGAAAAAAAGACACCTATCTTTAGTAATAAAGATAGATGTAAGATCATAAAAAGGCTTACATTCAATCAATGAACGTTCCTTTCATTAATAGTATATTATATTTTTATAATTTATGCAAGTAATTTTACGCGAAAAGCTTATTAAAAATTTTTTTATAAAATAATAAAGATGCTTTAATAAGCTTTTTTACATTTTAAAAACGGCACTTATCTTTAGTAATAAAGATAAGTGTTAGTCTATAAAAAGGCTTACATTTAATCAATGAACGTTCCTTTTGATTAATAGTTTATTGCATAATGCTAATTTATTCAAGACATTTATTTGTTTGTTTTTGAGCCAAAAAACTTTAAATTATGAAAACGTTTTATTTTTTTTAAAGAAATTTTTTTAACAGATTTTAAAAATTGAGTGGGGTTTTGTTAAAAAAGGTATAGGTTTTAGCATAAAACATGGGTTAATTTTAAAAATCTGCAAATTTGACAAACTCTTTAAAACTTGGTAAAGTGAGTTTGGAGGTGAAAAATGAAAGGAGAAGGTTATATGAAAAAAAGTGTTAAAGACTGTATACGGGGAGCTGTTATGGTAGATTCTGGGATGTTATATTTTAGTCCTATAGACATTTTGAAAGAATTTGAAAGTGGCAACCCTTTTAAACTTTGGAAAAAGATTAAACATGATTTAAACTTATATGGAAATGTTAAAAAGAGAAAACTAGTATGTTTTGATAATCAAGTGAGATATACTGAAACAGTTGATTTAAAAGATGCTATTAGAATTGTTATGGTACTTAATTCAGCTAAGGCTATGTTTATGAGAGAGTTTTTACTGGATGTACTAATTAATGAAATGCGTTATATTTACAAGAAAGCAAAAGAAAATCCAAATACATTTGTTAATATTTCTAGAAATGGAAGGAAAAATGAATACTGTAGAAGTTAGAAATATAAGTAAAAAGTTAGGAGATAATAATATATTTGAAAATGTTAGCTTTAACTTAGAGAAAGGTAAAATATATGGTTTAGTAGGTGCGAACGGAAGTGGAAAGAGTACTCTTCTAAAGATAATAATGAGTTTATATAAGACTAAAGGAAGAGTTTTGATAAATGGTTTTGATGTAAGAAAAAACTTTAGTGAAGCTCTTTCTAAAGTTAGTGGAATAGTAGATAATGTATCTTTGTATGACTTTTTAACTGCAAAAGAAAATCTTAGATATTTTGCATATTTATATGATGTAGATTATTCTAAAGTTAAAGAAATACTTGAGTTATTAAAGTTTGATATAAATGATAAGAGAATAGTAAAACACTTTAGTTTAGGAATGAAACAAAAATTAGGACTTGGTGTGAGCTTACTAAAAGACTCAGATGTTCTTATATTAGATGAGCCTACTAATGGGTTAGATCCTAAAGGGATAATGGAGTTAAGGCAATTATTAAAGAGCATGAAAGATAAAACAATAATAGTGTCTAGTCATATGATTAGTGAAATTGAAAAACTTACTACTGATATATTATTTATTAATAATAAGAGTATTACTAAAATAGAAAGTAATACTAGGCATAGGGAGTTTAAACTAGGAAACTATGATTTAGCTAAGGATATTTTGCCTGAGAGTATGAATATGAGTGATGAAGAAGTTAGTGTTTATGTTAAAAAACTAGCTGATAAGAATATTCCTATCTACGCAGTTAATGAAAGTAGTGGGCTAGAAGATATGTTAATTGATTTAATGGAGGATAAATGATTAACTTAATTAAGGCTGACTTATATAAAGAGACTAGAAAGAAGAGTTTAATCTATTTAATTTTAGTTGTATCTATTTTTACTGTTGTTTATTTGTATATTTGTAGTAAGAGCTTGGGTTCTAGTGATAATTTTAGTCCTATGTTAAGTGAAAAAGAGTATTCTAGTATTAATGGAAAAGGAGATTATCAAGAGTATTTAGGTAAGTTTAAAGACTATGAAAAGAGTAGTTTAGTAAATAGTGAAATTGATAGTGAGACAGTTTATAGTAAGACTAGACAGATAGTTATTAATAGCATGCCTTTATATTATTTAATTGGTATAGTCTTAGTGTTTATGGCTTATCAAAGTTTAAGTTATGATTATCAACATGGTACTTTAAAATATGTGTTTTTAGCTAAAGAAGGAAGAATGAAAGTTTTTATTTCTAAATTTGTATCCCTGCTTATAATTTTAATTGCTTTTGTTTCTTTAGTTAATGTTTTAAATATAGTGTGTTCAAGTATTTTTGGAGATAAGAGTGTACTTTATTTGACTAAGACTATTTATTATAATAAGAAATTTATTGATATGTCTTTAGTGTATTACATATTTATAAAAAGTGTTATATATATGTTGCCTATAGTTTTTATGATATTATTAACACTTCTTTTGACAATTTTATTTAAGGGCAATACTATTAGTTTAGTTATTAACATGATAGTGTATTTGTTATCAACAACTTTAATGGGAAATTTACTTAAATTTGGAATTACTTTTGTTTATAAGTTACCAATATGTTATATTGATTTGACTTATTTTGAAAATAACGTGTATCTTTTAAATAATGCTATTTATAATAGTGATATTACTTTGAATAATGGGTTTATTATATTAAGTTTTTATAGTATTATATTCTTTGTTTTAAGTGTTAGATTATTTAAGAAAGATGTATAAAAATAACTGCTAAACTTTTCACCTCGTTTAGCAGTTTTAAATTACATTCCTTTACTTTTGTAGTAATCTAATAGTTCTTTAAATCTATTATAGTGAACTACTTCTCGTTGTCTTAGAAAACTAAGTGGTGCGAGCAAGTCAGGGTCATTAGTTAAATCCATTAAGTTTTCATAAGTTTTTCTTGCTTTTTCTTCGGCAGCTAAGTCTTCTGTTAAATCAACTATAGCATCTCCACTTGAAGCAATATATGCAGCAGTGAAAGGCATACCATTAGCGCCACTTGGGAATACTCCTTTGTTGTGTGTTGTGTAGTAATCATTTAAGCCAGCACTTTTTATTTCTTCAATACTAGCGCCTCGCATAAGTTGATACATCATAGAAGATATCATTTCACAATGGCCAATTTCTTCACAACCAATATCTGAAAGTAGTGTTCTTCCTTTTTCATCAGGCATAGTAAATCTTTGACAAAGATATCTTAAGCAAGCACCAAGTTCCCCGTTTGGACCACCTAACTGATCTGCAAGAAGTTTTGCCATTTTAAGATCTTTTTTCTTTATATTAATAGGATATTCAAGCATCTTTTCATATTTAAACATTACTTATTACCTCCATTCATCCATGGACACATTACATTATTCCACAAGTATTCATTATACATATTAGAACTTTTTACACAAAGTGGACCATATTTCTTTTCATAAGTTTCTTTTACACTATTTAACTCATTAATAGAGTTTTTAAAAATTTTAAATACTTCTAAATCATTAGGATATATATCTAAATAAAGATTTAAATCTATTACTCTAAAAGTTAATTCTTGAATTTTTAAAAGTAAACTATCTTTTTCTCCTTTTACTACTACTTTATAAATATAATTTTTATAAGGAATATATTCGTTTTTAAAACTGTTTCCTTTGTTTAATGACTCGCTTAAACTATATAAAGAATTATCTTTTCTAAAGTTATTAACATTAACATTAATAGTGTCTACTTTAAAATCATTGTCAAATTTTTTAACTGTGTTATCCATATCAACATAGTTATATTCGTTATCCACACTTACATTTTCCTTGTCAATATCACTATAGTTAAAAGCATTCTCTCTTTCATCATAATACATGACATTTCCCCCTTCATTAGATATCTTATGTTTTTAACTATACTTAGTAAGGGCTTATAACTAAAAAAATTTGTAAAGTTTATAAACTTAGTATTGATTATTTAAAAAGCTATGATACAATTAAAGAGGTGATAGATTTATGAATTACAAAATTATTTCAAATAGCGACATGGATACCATTGAGCTTGCTCAAAATATTGAAAGTGAAAAGTTTCCTAATATGGTTATATGTATGGAAGGAGACTTAGGTAGTGGTAAAACACTTTTTACTAAGGCTTTTGCTAAATCTATGGGAATAAGTGAAAATATTACTTCTCCTACATTTAATATTATTAAAGAATATGATGGGGAAGAAGGTTATAAGTTATATCATATGGATGTTTATAGATTAAGTGAAAGTAAAGAAGATATAGGTATTAGTGAATACTTTAATAAAGGTGGAGTAACTATTATTGAATGGGCTGATTTGATTAGTGATATTTTACCTAAAGATAGGTTAGATATTAGAATTAAAATAGTTGATGAAAATAAAAGAGTTTTTTATATTACACCTCATGGGGAAGAGTATGAAGATTTATGTGAGAGAGTTTTGTAAACTCTTTTATTTTTTTATTAAATGTGGTAAAATATAGGGCGAAAGAAGTTGATTTTATGTATACGTTGTTTATTGATACGCATGATGAATTGATTACTGTTAGTTTAGTTAGTGAGAGTAATGTTTTTACTAAAGAACAAGCTAGTTTTCATAAGCATGCAGTTTATTTAGTACCTATGATTAGGAGTATATTAAGTGAAAACAATTTAACAGTAAAAGATATAAAGAATATAGTTTGTATAAATGGACCTGGTAGTTTTACGGGACTAAGAATAGGGCTTACTGTGGGTAAGACTCTTGCTTATACATTAAATGTTTCAATTTATTTGATGTCTAGTTTGGAAGCTTATTTAGTGAGTAGTGAAAAAAGTGATAATAACATTGCTGTTATAGAGGATACTAAAGGGTATTATATAAGAGGAAATAATATAGAAGAACAATACGTTACAGATATGAGTAAATATGAAAAGTATAACATAGTACCAAAGGTGTTAGATGTTAGAAAAGTGGTAAGTGAAGCATTAAAGAAAAATAGTGTTAATGCACATCTAGTTAGAGCTAATTATGTTAAAGAAATTGAGGTAAATAAGCGTGATTAGTGAAAGTACTATAGGGTATTATAAATATAGAGTATCTTATATGATAGATGAAGTGAGTGTTAGTTTTATAGATATAGAAGTAGTAATGGAAGACATTAATATAATTGATGTTTTTACTAAAGAAGAATATAGAAGAAAAGGATATTCTAGGAAGTTATTTAATTATATATTTGATAAATATAAGGATAAGAGATTTATGTTAGAAGTGAGAACTAAAAATAGTATAGCAATTAGTTTATATGAAAGCTTGGGATTTAAAGTTATTCACACACGTTTAAAGTATTATAAAGATGATGACGCGTACATCATAGAAAGGAAGTAATTATGAAGGATGTATATATTTTAGCAATTGAAAGCTCATGTGATGAGACAAGCGCTAGTATTGTTAAGAATGGGAAAGAAGATATAGCTACTACAATTAATACACAGATAGATACACATAAATTATATGGTGGAGTAGTACCTGAGGTTGCTAGTAGGTTACACTTAGAAAATATTACTTTAGTAATAGATGAGACACTTAAAAAAGCAAATATGAAAGTAGAAGATATGGACGCGATAGCAGTTACTTATGCACCAGGGCTATTAGGAAGTTTGCTAGTGGGATTAGAAGCTGCTAAAACACTTAGTTTAGTTTATAATAAACCATTTATTAAAGTTAATCATATGATGGGACATATACTTGCAAATAATATTAATCAAGATTTAAGTTATCCACTTATTAGTTTAGTTATAAGTGGGGGGCATACTGATTTACTTTATATGGAAAATGAAAGTAGTTTTAAGTATATAGGAAGAACATTAGATGATGCAGTTGGAGAGTGCTTTGATAAAGTTGCAAGGATACTTGATATGCCTTATCCTGGGGGACCTAATGTTGAAAGGTTAGCAAGTAATGGAAATAATACTTATCATATGCCGAAGATATTAGATGACAATACATTTAACTTTAGTTTTAGTGGGATAAAAAGTCATGTTAATAATTTAGTACATAATGCTAAACAAAGAGGAGAAACTATTGTTAAAGAAGATATAGCAAGAAGTTTTCAAGATGCAGTAATAGATGTGCTTGTTAGAAAAAGTGAGAATGCGATTAATCATTTTGGTGTTAAAAACTTTTCTATTGCTGGAGGAGTTGCGTCAAACTCACATATAAGAGAAGCTTTAACTAAAATGTGTGAAAGAAATGATGTTAAGTTGTTTATTCCAGATAAAAAGTATTGTACAGATAATGCAACTATGATAGGGGCTGCTGCGTATGTACTATATAAAAACAATGAATTTAGTGATTTAGATGTTAACGCATCAAGTCATGAAGAGTTAACTTTAGAAGAAATGTAGTTTACTTTTTGTTAAAAATATGATATTATTAATATACATGAATTAGCTGGAAGCAAGCATGCCTTGTTCATTAAACTGACGGGCTCGTGCGGAGGTTAGTTCTTGTTTTTTTGTTTAAAAATAGTTTACTTTATGTTAAAAATATGATATTATTAGTATACATGAATTAGCTGGAGCGCCAATATGCCTTGTTCACTAACTGACGGGCTCATGCGGAGGCTAATTCTTGTTTTTTTATTTGTTTAATTTTTAATATATCATATAAGTATTTTTTTCCATCGTATGAGTTTCTAATAAGTACTATTGCTATATAAATACTTTCTATATTCTTTTCTACAATTGAAAAAGTTATTTTATATTTGTAAAAACCATATTTGGCATCTAATATGTGTTTTTCTTTTCTGTTTTTATCAAATATTTTATCTTTTCCATTTTCTATTAATTCTTTTAAATATTTTGATAATTTATATTTAACATATTTTAATTCATAACTTGAATATTTAGTATCATGGGAATAAACAAACTCATTTGCTGTTTTCTTATCAATTAAAATATTATAAGAATTTTCTATATTTTTATATTCAACACCTTTTTGATTTTTAATGTTATTTAATGCTCTTTTTTGAGCTTCATATATACTTAAATTATCATAATCAGTATCGTCTATTTGAAATCTATTAAAAGTACCATCTTCATTATATATTTCTCTACCTTCATTAAGAAATAAATTATAAATAATTTCTTCTAAAAATTCACAACTTATTATGTTTAACACACTTTTCACTTCCTTTTAGAAAATATTATATAATAAAAGTTTAAATAATGTAAAGTAGGTACTTGAAAAAAGTTCTTTTTTATTATAAAATATTCTATAGAAAGTAGGGATAACATGAAAGATAAATATCCAAAGAATTATTTACTATTAATGGCAGTGAGTGTATTTTGCTTAATAGCAATAGTATTTAGTTCTTCTTATGCTTATTTTAAAGCAAGAATAGTAAATAATACTAATCCATTTGAATTAATAGGTGGAACAATAAAACTACAGTTAAATGAGAATTCTATAAGTGGAGACAAATTACTTCCAATATTAGATAGTCAAAAAGATACAAATGCGCAGATAAAGAATTTTACTGTTAAGAGAACAGATGACTCTAATATTGATGTTTGTTATAATGTTTATTTAGTAATTGAAAGTATTAGTGATAACATTAAGAATTCTAAATATATGAAGTATGAACTTACTAATGGGTCTAGTACAACTACTGGAAACTTTAGTACAGCTGCTTATCAAGATGGTAAAGCAATAATATTACTTGCGCAAAATAAATATCTAAGTAAAACTAATACAACAGGAGACGCTTATTCATTAAAAGTATGGTTAAGTTATGATGGAAGTGTAGACCAAACTAGTTTATTAGGTGGAAACTTTAGTGCTCATATATATGCTCAAGGTAATAGTGGTAATACTTGTCCTGGGTCAATTGAGACAAAGTATACTTTATATGATAAACTATTATCAGATAAAACAACACGTCCAGGAGCAAGAACAAGCTTTAGTTCAGTATTAACAACAGATAATACAAAAACATTATATACAGGAACAGAGAATGGAACAACAGTATATTATTTTGCAGGAAATGCAACAGATAACTGGGTAAAGTTTGGAAAGAATGAAAGTAATCAAGACTTATACTGGAGAATAATAAGAACAAATTCAGATGGTGGAGTAAGACTTCTTTACCACGGAACAAGTACAACTGCAACAGATGCGGTTATAAACACAAGTACAGCATTTAATGAAAAATATAATGATCCAATGTATGTAGGATATATGTATGGAACAAGTGGGTCATTAGTAAACAACAGAACAAATACAAATAATAGTACAATGAAAACAACAATAGATAACTGGTATACAAGAAACTTAGAAGCAAAAGGCTATACAAAATACTTAAGTACAACAGCAGTATACTGTAATGATAGAAGTAATCCAGCAGGTGGATATAATACAGGGAATTCAACATTTTATTATGGAGCATACACAAGACTATATACAAATAAAACACCAAGTTATGACTGTACAGCAACAGAAGACAAATTTACAGTAGATAGTAGTACTGGAAACGGGAAACTAACATATCCAATAGCATTAATGACAGCAGACGAAGTAAGTTTTGCAGGTGGACTATGGGCAACAAATGCTTCCACATGGTATTATTATAATAGTGCAAAGGGTAGCTCAACGGGCTCAACTTATTGGTGGTTGTTGTCTCCTTTCGATTGGGATGGCAGCATCGCTGTCGTGTTCGACGTGCGCGGTTCGTCCGGCCCTGGCCGCTTGATCGGCTACGACGTCAACAACACTAGCGGTGTGCGTCCGGCAGTTTCTCTCAAATCTTGTGTCAAGACAAGTGGAGGAGATGGCTCGGCAAGTGCACCATACACAATAGAAGAAAGTACAAGTGGGTGCTAAACTGTGTCTCTTGAGCCCATTAACTTAACTGTGTCTAACGATTAATTTACTAATATAATTACTATAAAGTAATCTAAGGGTTAAATGATAGTTTATATAATATGATATTAAGAAAAAAACGGAGATAGATAATTCGCCTTTAGGTGGACGCGCCTATCTTCGTTTTGACTTTTTTTATTCATTAAAATATGATGAGCTTAATATACTTAAGTGGTGAAGCTTATGTTTAATATTAAGGGTCTAACTAGTGAAGAAGTATTAAGTAGTAGGAAATTAAATGGAAGTAATAAAATAACAGAGAAGAAGAAGACAACTATTTTTGGGCTTATTATTGAAGCAATGAATGACCCGATTATTAAGATACTTTTGATAGCTTTGGGTGTTAAGATATTGTTTTTTTTGAATGATAGTGATATTTATGAGACTATTGGTATTATTGTTGCTATTATTTTGGCTACTGTTATTAGTAGTTTAAGTGAGTATGGAAGTGAGAAAGCATTTCAAAAGTTAAGTAAGAGTACTAGTAATATTTTAGTTAAGGTTATTAGGGATAGTGTGGTTAAGAATGTTAGTATTGAAGAAGTTGTTAAGGGAGATTATGTTTATTTAGAAAGTGGGGATAAGGTTCCAGCTGATGGAGTAATTTATAATGGCAGTGTTTATATAGATGAGAGTATGTTAAGTGGAGAAACTAAGGAACAGTATAAGAGTGTTAATAAGAAAGTTTATAGGGGAAGTGTAGTAGTTAATGGAAGTGGTGTGTTTATTGTAACTGGTGTAGGGAATGAGACATATTACGGAAAGATAGCTAAGGATATACAAGAGAAGACACCTGATAGTCCACTTAAGAATAGACTTAAAGTACTGGGAGCATTTATCAGTAAAATTGGGTATATTTGTGCTTTTCTAGTAATTGTGTCTTACTTATTTAATGTAGTGGTTGTTCAAAATAATTTTGATTTAGATAAGATTAAACTTATGCTTGGTTCATTCAAGACATTTACACCACACCTTTTATATAGTCTCACTCTCGGTATTACAATTATAGTAGTGGCTGTTCCTGAGGGGTTACCTATGATGATTACACTAGTCTTGTCTAGTAATATGAAGAGATTATTAAAGGAGAATGTTTTAGTTAGAAAGTTAGTGGGTATTGAGAGTAGTGGAAGTTTAAATATTTTGTATACAGATAAGACTGGTACTTTAACTAAGGGAAAATTAGAGATGGTTGGGTTTGCTAGTTATGATGGTAAGCTATATAAGTCTTTTAGTGATATAAGAAAGTGTAAGTTGGGGGAAATATTAGAGTTAAATCTAGTTTATAACAATCAAGCTAATTATGTAAGTAGTGAGATAATTGGAGGTAATACTACTGACAGGGCTATTCTTAAGTATGTAGGGGAAGTGAGTAAGTCTAAGTATAGAGTGTTAGAAAAAAAAGAATTTTCTAGTGAGTTAAAGTATAGTAGTGTTAAATTAAATTATGAAGGGAATACTACTTTTGTTAAGGGAGCTTATGAAGTAGTGGGTAGTAAGTGTAAGTATTATTATAGATGCGATGGGTCTAGGGGTATTATTAAGAATGTTAGTGAGTTAGTTAGTAAGGGGGATGAGTTTACCAAGAATGGATATAGGGTTTTAGCTTGTGCTTCTGGAAAAGAGGATAGTTTAAGTTTCGTTGGGTTTATTTTGATTAAAGATGAAGTTAGAGAAGAAGCAGTAAGCGGGATAAAGAGTGTAAGTGAAGCGGGCATACAAACTGTTATGATAACTGGGGATAATAAGCTTACTGCCACTAGTATTGCTAAAGAGATTGGACTTATTAGTAGTGAAGAAGATATTGTTTTAACTAGTGAAGAGTTAAATAAGATGAGTGACGCTCAAGTAAAGAAGATTATTCCAAAGTTAAAAGTTGTTGCAAGGAGTTTGCCTGAAGATAAAAAGCGTCTTGTTATTTTAAGTCAAGAATTAGGACTTGTTACTGGAATGACTGGAGATGGGGTGAATGACGCGCCTGCTTTAAAAAGGGCTGATGTTGGGTTTGCAATGGGAAGTGGTACTGAAGTAGCAAAAGAAGTAAGTGATATTATAATACTAGATGATAACTTTAAGAGCATAGTTAAGACAATACTTTTTGGTAGGACCATTTTTAAGAGTATTAGAAAGTTTATAATATTTCAGCTTACAGTTAATTTAACAGCAGTTAGTTTAAGCGTGATTGGGCCTTTCTTTGGTATTACTACACCTGTTACAGTTATTCAAATGCTTTGGATAAATATGATAATGGATACTTTAGCAGGAGTAGCGTATGCTTATGAGCCACCACTAGATAGTTATATGAAGGAAGCTCCTAAAAAGAAAGACGAAAAGATAATGAATTCTTATATGTTAAATGAGATACTTGTTACTGGAATGTATATGAGTTTACTTTGTATGTTTTTCTTAAAAAGTGAGTTTATTCATTCTATGTATAGGGTTGGGGAGAATGATAAGTATGTAATGAGTGCATTTTTTGGGCTGTTTATATTTATGACTATATTTAATGCTTTTAATGCTAGAAGCAATAGGCTTAATATTTTTGCTAATTTAAGAAAGAATAAGGTGTTCTTGTTTATAACTTTGTTTATTATAGTAGTAGAGTTATTAATGATTTATTTTGGAGGTAGTATTTTTAGGACTACTGGGTTAACTATTATAGAGTTAGATATAACATTGTTCTTTGCAATTAGTGTTATTCCATTTGATTTTATTAGAAAGCAAGTAATTAAGAAATTAGGTAAAACAAATAACATATAAAAACTAAAGAGCTATAAGAAACTCTTTAGTTTTGTTATTTCGCTTTCTCCAAAAGCGAGTACTTCTTTTGCTAGGTTAAGTATACTTTTATCTACTTCTTTTTTGTAACTTTTTATTTTTGCTTCAATGTCAATATTACCCATGTTGAAACCTCTTATTAGTATACTTGCTATGTTTGAGTCTGAGTTGTCTTTGTTTACTTCTGTTTTCATAGCTACTGTGCTTGTTAGTGTTTTTAGTAGACCTTTTTTTTCTATAGTTATTTTTTGTTTTTTGATTTCTTTTTTTGTTTTGTTATAAAGACTCTCGTAAGTTTTTAGTTCACTTTCTAGTGTCCCTTTTATTTTATTGTTAGTGTTAAGTAAGAGACTAAGTAACTTTTTTGTACTAGTTAACCCCATTTTAACATTTTCATGAATGAGTACTAGTAATTCTTTATTTTCGTTCATATTTTTCACCATTAATTATGTTGTTCAAATACTAAATAATTATACATGGACTTTTTGTTAAATATTTATTATAATGTAAGTGGAGTAGATTAGTATGAGATTAAAGAAAATTTATATGTTATTAACAAGTATTTTTAGTTTATTAACAATTTATGAAGTGATTATATATATTTTAGGAAAGTCTAATTATTTTGGATTGTTTTATTTAATTTTAAATTTGTTTATAGTGTTTTTGATGTTTATGGTTAGTGTTAATATAAAGAAAGGAAATACAATGATTAGAATAAGTAAGAATGCTATTATAGTTGTTTTAGGAATATTTTGTTCTTTTGTTTTAAAGTTAATACTTAGTAAAGTATTCGGATATGTTGATGAAAGTAATGCTTATATTAGTAATATATTTATTTCTTTAAAAGTAGGTAAGCCTATTATTTATTTAATACTTGGTATTTTGTCGTATTTGGAATACAAAAATATGAAAATTTAAAATAGATAGTTGAAATTTTTGTTTATTTATTATAAAATTATTATGAGGAGTGATGGTATGAAGAATTTTAAGAAATTCGTTAGTAAGAACAAAGTATTACTTTTAGTTGTTGCTTTAATTATACTATTTGCTGTTTTATCAGTATTAATTAAGGAAGAAGATATTCAAGTTAATAATGATGTAACTGAGTGGTATTCAACAACAAAGGAAGGCGGAGTAGTAGTTACAGTATTTGGACAAACTTGGTGTAAACACTGTAAAAACTTTAAGCCTGTTATGACTAAAGTACAAAAGGAGTATGGTTTTAAATTATTCTGGTTTGATTTAGACGAGGTAAGTAATAAAGATAAAGTTACTCTTGAGAATACTTATCAAATTTATACTGATTTTGGTACTCCATATACTTTCATTACTAATAATGGTGAGTTTGTTGCTGATTATCAAAATGGTGCAATGTCAGAAGAACAATTAATTGAATTCTTAAAAGAAAACAAGGTGATTGAAGAAAAAGAAGATTAATGCTAGACATTAATCTTTAATTTTAGAGGTGACTAATGAAAAAGAAGTTAGTGATAGTACTTACTTTAGTGTTAGTAATTGTGGTTATAAAGTATTTTACTGGAAATTACACTATTACTTATAAAGTGGGAGACTATAGTGTTAAAGAAATTGTTAAAGATAGTGATATTTATGTTGAAGTGACTGATAAAGATGGTGTTATATATAACTTTTTAAAGAATGGTAAGAGAAATTTTACTAAGAAAATGGTTAGTAAGATAACTAGTGAAGATGGTTGTATTAAACCTAATGGATTTTATTATGTGTGTAATTCTGATACTTTGGAAGTAAAAGACTTAGGTGTTAGTTATGTTAAAAATCTAAAAGACTTTAATTTTAATGGAAACTTAAATAGTAATGAATACGTGCTTATTTGGAAATATGATGGTTTTTATTATTTAAATGGTAGTGAATATAAGACTATTAATATTTTTAAGAAAGACAGGTATTCTAATGATTTAATGGTAATTAAAGATAAGTATTTAGTTTTTCCTAATTATAGTGAAGAGTATATGTTTGATGGGGTTATTATAATGGATGTGAGTACTGGAAAATATAAAGAGTTTAGTACTAACTTTAGTATAAGTTATGAGAGTGAGTATGTTGGAGAAAAAGGTAGTAACTTGTATTTGTTTGATAAAAAGAATAATAATTTAATAGAGATAAATGTTAAGAAAGCTAAGGCTAAGATAGTAGGAGATAAGATTAACGGATACTTTAAATATGATGGGTTAAAGAAAGTTAGAACTAAGTTAAGTGAGTACACTAGTGGTAAAGTTAATTTCTTTAATAAGAAAGAAGAAGTGCTAAGTGTAAATAGTAACTATTTATTTTATAAATATAACAAGGAAGTTAAGACAAAGTTTTTTACCGAAGAAGTAAATGTGGTTAGTACTAATAAAGATAAGGTATACTTTATTTATAAGGATAATTTGTATAGTTATAGTATGGGAAAAGTAAAAGAGATAGCACATTACTTTGAATTAAATTTTAATAGTAAAGATAATGTATTTACATATATTAAATAACTTTTGAAATTCCTGACTTATTTTGATAAAGCAAAATAACTTTCACTTAATTAGTAAAATAGCATATATTAAATTAGGTGAATAGAGGATGGAAGAATTTAAACGTGTAATGGATACAGAGTATTATACATATTATACAGTTATGGCTGGAGATACATTGTATCAAATAAGTAAAAAATTTAATGTTAATCCTAAGTTAGTTAGTGAATTAAATGGCTTAAAGGTTGACGAGTATATTTACCCTAATCAAACACTTATTATACCTAAAAAGGGTATTCAATATTATATTACAAAAGAAGACGATACATTGAATGTTGTTTCTAAGGTGTTTGGAGTAAGTGAAAATGATTTAGTTAAGCAAAATAAAACTATTTATTTATTACCAGGGCAAATGATATTTTATAAGGAGTAAATCTTGAAATTTGCTTCTTTTTTTTATATAATTATATTAGGTGATGAAGTGTGAGTAATCGTGAAGAAATATTAAATCTATTTAGAAAAATTTTAAGTTCACTTTTATGTATTAACATGGAAACTTCTGATAAACATTTAAAAGAAAAATCTTTAAAGTATATTAATGAATTTGAAAATGAATATAAGAGTTATTACAATTTAAAGAAATATTTTATTAGTAATATTAATGAAATTGTTGATTTTTGTAATGAGTGTTATGAAGATAAAGATGTTTTTGATTATGCAGAAGATGTGGAGTATGGGTTAAGAGAACTTGTAAATTTATCTAATAAGAAAGGAAATAATTAAAAATGGCAATTGAAACTGAAGGTGGTACTTATATTAATGTTAATGGTAATGAAGAAAAAGGTCATGTTAATATTTATGATAGTGATCCTAGGGGAGAACATAATTCTATTCATATAAATATTAATTATGATGAAGAAACTTTTACAATTACCGAAAAGGAAGATGATAAAAAGACTTCTGAAAAACATAAATGTTTTTTAACAACAGCTTGTATGAAACATCAATTAAAATATTTTGACGATAATTGTTATGAATTGACTACCCTTAGGTGGTTTAGGGATAAGTTTGTAACAAAAAGTGATATTCAGTATTATTATCAAATAGCGCCAATTATTGTTAATGTTTTAAATAATGTTTCTAATAGTGATGAAATGTATAAACAAATATATGAAAGTGTTATAAATATGTGCATAATTGAAATTGAAAATGGTAACTATAATAGAGCATATGAAATTTATAAAAATGCAATATTAGAATTAGAAGAAATTACTAAAAAAGAATTAGGAACAAACTTAGTTAAAGTGTTAAAACAAATAAATTAGTTTTATATAAATGATTTATTTATTACCAGGGCAAATGATATTTTATAAGGAGTAATTCTTGAAATTTGCTTCTTTTTTTTATATAATTATAATAGAGTAAGGAGTTGGTAAATGTGATAATTAAAAAACCTTATGCTTTCATGATTAAGCATTTTAGAACTATACACGTTATTTTAACTATTTTGGTTATGTATTTAATTAGTAAGACACACGCGATATTTACTTTTTTTAATGATTATGCTAATAATGGATATTATACTTATTCAAATAATCTAACTGGCAAGTATATTAATTTCTATATGTTTGCATCTATAATTTTTATTATTTTGATAAGTGCTTTTGTATATTTATTAATGAGATGGAAAAAGAAAAGTAGAGTGCTTTATGTTTCTATGGTAGTTTTCTATTTTGCTTTGTTTATTGGTTATTTAGTATATTTTAATGCTTTAAATAATTTAGCATTTACTGAACTTAATGTAAGAAGTGTAAGAGCTTATAGAGATATTATTTTAATGCTTTATGCTCCACAGTATGTATTTTTAATATTCGGAATTATTAGGTCAATAGGCTTTGATATAAAGAAGTTTGACTTTAAAAAAGATTTGGAAGATCTAGACATAGCAGAAGAAGACGCTGAAGAAATAGAAGTTACTTTAGGTAGTAATGATTATAAAGTTAAACGTTTTATTAGAAAAACTATTAGAGAGTTTAAATATTACGTTGTTGAAAATAAATTTTTCTTTAGTGTTATATGTTCAGTAGTGGTGCTTGTTATTGGTTTCTTAGTATATTTGAATGTTTCAGTTTATAGTAAGACTTATTATCAAGACGATACTTTTAATGTAGATGGGGTAAACTTTAAAGTTAATAGTTCATATATTACAGATGTTGACTTGAGTGGAAAAGTTATTAGAAATGATATGAGATATGTTGTAATAAAGGTAGAACTAAAGAATACTAACCAAAATAGAACTGCACTTCAGGCAAAGGATATTAAGTTGTCTTTAGATAGTAATGATTATTATCCAATTTATAGTTATGTTAATTCATTTTTGGATATGGGGGAAGGGTATGTTAAGGATAGTGTTTTATATCCAAATGAGACATATAATTATTTGTTAGTTTACGAAGTACCAGCAGATTTGACTTATAGTAGTAGTAAATTAAGGCTAATGCAAGATGTTAATGTGGAAAAAGGAGAAATTAAGGCAAGTTATAAGAATGTGGTTTTAGATATTAAGGAAATGCTAAATACTAAAGAGAGTAAATCTTATTCCATAGGAGAAGCGATTAGTTTAGAAGAGACAACTTTAAATAAAAGTGAAGTATTAGTTAATTCTTTTGAATTAGGAGACACATTTAAAGAAAATTACACATATACTATAGGAGATAAAACTTATAATGGTGTAAAAATGATTAATGCAAGCTTGTTAAATCGTGGGTCTAGAACTATAATGAAACTTAATATGGAAGTTACTTTAGACGATGGGTTATATATTAACAAGTATATTAAGAGTAATAGTGATTTTATTTCTTATTTTGCTAAGATTAATTATATTTATGAGGGTGTACAAAAGTCAGTTGATGTTACGATGGCTGATGTTGGAAAGGTTAAAACTAATAATGTTTATATAGAAGTACCTTCTGAACTTAAGCATTCTACTAGTATAAATCTAGTTTTAAACATAAGAAATAAAGAAATTGTTATTAATTTGTATTAAATTTGTAATTTTTACTTTTCAAGTGACATATTATTTGGTATAATATAGTTACTTCTTGTGGACCCGTAGCCAAGAGGCTAAGGCATCGGACTGCAACTCCGCGAGCGCCGGTTCGACTCCGGCCGGGTCCTCCAAAGTAAATACATAAGTCCTGTAGTAAGGACTTTTTGTTTTGAATATTATTTCATTTTTGTTATAAAAAAAGACTATTGAAAGAATTAATTGTTTAATTTCTCAATAGTCATAAATTGTTCCACTAAAGGAACCATAGTCTAACTATTTGTTTCATTGAAGAAACCTAAGTTATATGGTAAGTATATCATATTATATGCGGTTTGTCAAATTATATTCTTTTTTTGTGTTAATCCTTTTTTTCATTATTTTGTGTATCATATAATTTTATGTTGGTATATTTTTTAATAATTTCTTTACTTATTATCTGCATTGTTTTGCTATTACATTTAGCTCGTCCAACTATATCATATTTATTTTTTGGACGCATAATTTTATTTTTGCTTATAGTTGTAATTTGATTTAAACTAGCGTATGAATTTTTTGCATAATTTGAATAGTAATTAATCATATCTTGCAATAATTTAACTTCTTCTTGCTTTTTTGTTGTTTCACTTATTAAATCCTTTTTTGATATCAAAATTTCGTTAATTTCTATTTTTAAGACATTTAATGCCTTAGTTAGTCTTTTAGTAAACTCTTCTATTATTAAAGTGTTTAATTCCAAATTGTGTTTTTTCTTTTGTGAAGTTAATGGTAATACTGTTATAGAATTACTCTTTGTACTATCAAATTTATCTAAAACTATTGCAAAATGCGGACCACTTAATTCGGAACCAACATTAATTCCGAAATCAACTTTAACAATTGTTCCGTATTCAAATCTTGGGTATAATGCTTTTTGTAAGATGCTGTTTTCAGTTTTAAAATGTTTTGAAGTTTTTAAAAGCCAAGTATCAATATGTTCAAATTTCTGATTCTTAACTTTGCTTGAAATATTTTTGAAGTTGTTACTAGCTTCATCAATATTTTTGTCTTTAATAATTTCATTAGTTTCTTTTATTTTTGTTATCATTGTCATTTTACCTCACTTTCATATTTTTTCTTTAAATTAAATTTCCCATATTACTTTGCATAATTTTTAGTGTTAACTCTTTTTCATTATAATTATTTTCTATTTGTTCTTCAAATGTATTTATTTAAATGTCTCTTTTTTACACATACGTGTGTTTGTAATCCAATTATAAAACAGATATATTTGTTTGCCAACATTTTTTTATAAAATAATCGTAAAAATTTTATGTCTAGATTTTTCTTCTTTTTTAAGTTATAATGGTTATAGAAAGGTAGGTTAAAAATGACTTTAGTGATAATGGCTGCTGGAATGGGCAGTAGATTTGGAGGATTAAAGCAAATTGAGCCAGTTGGGCCTAATGGCGAGTTTATAATTGATTATTCAATTTATGACGCGGTGAGATGTGGGTTTGACAAAGTTGTGTTTATAATTAAAGAGGAGAATTATGAGGTTTTTAAGGAGACTATAGGTAAGAGAGTTGAAGACAAAATTAAAGTAGAATATGTTTTTCAAAAGAATGATAATGTGCCTATAAATATTCCTAGTGAAAGAACTAAACCTCTAGGAACTGCTCATGCAATACTTTGTTGCAAAGATGTTGTTAAAGAAAATTTTGCAGTTATAAATGCTGATGATTTTTATGGATATGACTCTTATAAACAATTAGGAGAATTTCTTAAGAATACTATAGATGATTTTGGTATAGTTTGTTATAAACTGGGTGCTACTTTATCAAGTAATGGTAGTGTTAAAAGGGGAGTATGTAATATAAGTAATGGGTACTTAAATAAAATAGTTGAAAGTAAAATAGAATATACTGACGGGGAATATAACGCAACTAGTTTGTTTACTGACGAAGAAGTAGTGGTAAGTGATAATACTCCAGTGTCTATGAATATGTTTGGTTTTACTCCTAGAATATTTGATTTAATTGAAGATAATTTTAAAGAATTTTTAGAAACTAATGATATTATGACACTAGAATATTTAATTCCTGTTGAAGTAAGTAGATATTTAAGTAAAAATTTAGTTAAAGTAAAGGTACTTGTTACTACTAGTAAGTGGTATGGTATTACTTATAAAGAAGATAAAGAACTTTTAGTAAGTGAAATAAATAAGCTTATTGAAAAGAATGAATATCCTAAAAATTTATGGTAAATTAAAACGGCTTGATGCTGTTTTTTTGTTTGCAAAGATATTTCATTTGACAAAGTTATTTTAGTGTAGTATTATTATGTTGTTGAATAGTCAACAGAGGTGCAATTATGTGTGAAGAGGATAAAGTATTTTTGCTTTTTGGGTCTATTAAGAAAAAAATATATAAGTTAATAAATATTAAGATAAAAGAATATAATTTAACTGCGCCTGAAGCTATTTATTTAATAGTGATTAGTAAGTATGAAAGTTTAAGTTTTAAAGAAATTACTAGTATAGTAGACTATGATAAAGCAATGACTACAAAGGTTTTAAATAGTTTAAAAGATAAAGAGTTTGTTAATAATAATATTAAGAATATAGTGCTAACTGAAAAGGGCTATTTATTAACAAATAAAGTAATAGATGAGTTAAGTCTTTTAAAAAGTGAGATACTAGGTAAAGTTAGTAAAAGAGAGATTAACGAATTTTATAAAAAATTAAATCAATTTAATGAGATATTGGAGGGAATATGTTAGAATTAAAAAATATTAAAAAAAGTTATAAAACTGGAGAATTTGTACAGCATGCTTTAAAGGGAGTAAGTCTTACATTTGATAGAAATGAGTTTGTTTGTATATTAGGTGCATCAGGAAGTGGGAAGACTACTCTTTTAAATATAATTGGTGGACTTGATAGATATGATAGTGGGGACTTAATTATTAATAATATGTCTACTAAGAAGTTTAATGATACTTTATGGGATGCTTATAGAAATAACTGTGTAGGTTTTATATTTCAGAGTTATAATTTAATTGGACATTTGTCAGTTTTAGAAAATGTAGAGATGAGTCTTACTTTAAGTGGTGTTAAAGATAAAAAAGAGAAATCTTTGAGTGCTTTAGAAAAAGTGGGACTTAAAGATCATGCGTATAAAAAACCTAACCAACTTAGTGGTGGACAAATGCAAAGGGTGGCAATTGCAAGAGCTATTGTAAATGACCCTGAAGTAATTTTGGCTGATGAACCAACAGGTGCCTTAGATACTAAGACAAGTAAACAGATAATGGAACTTATTAAAGAAATATCTAAAGAAAAACTTGTAATTATGGTAACACATAACTCTGATTTGGCTAAAAAGTATGCAACTAGAATAATTGAAGTAAAAGACGGGGAAGTAATAAATGACAGTAGTCCATTTGATAAGACTAAAAATAAGAATAATATAGAAATAAAGAAAACTAAAATGAGCTTCTTAACAGCTTTAAAATTGAGTTTTAATAACATTAGGACAAAGAAAGGAAGAACGTTTCTCACAGCTTTTGCGTCTAGTATAGGCATAATTGGGATTAGTATTATATTAAGTTTGTCTAATGGTTTTGATAAGCAAGTAGATATATATCAGAAGAATACTCTTAGTAATTTTCCTATTATGATTAGTAAAAGTACTATGACTATGAATGAAAAGCAAATGGAAGAAATGATGGGAAGTATGATGCCTGGAAAAGGTGATTATCCTACTGAAAAGAAGATATATCCATTTGATATAAATTCATATAATTTAGTTCATACTAATAAGATAACTAGTGAGTATATAGAGTATATAGAAAATATTAATGATGAACTAATAAGTGGGATAAGTTTTACAAGAGCTACTAATTTGAATTTACTTGTTAAAAATGACAGTTTAGTAAAGAGCGTTAGTACGAGTGAATTAAATATGGGAGTTATTCCTAAAGAAATAGATAAAGAAGACTTTATCATGGATGCTTTTGATTTACTAGAGGGTAGTTATCCAAAGGATGTGACTGATTTAGTACTAGTGGTGGACTCAAAAAATAGAGTTGATACTAAGATACTTAAAGCTTTGGGAGAAGAAATAAAATCAGAAATAGATTTTTCTAATATTATTGGTAAAGAGATTAAGCTTGTATTCAATAATGAGTATTATGTTAGATATATGAATATGTTTATACCAAATACTGACTATAATAGTGTATATAATAATGAAAAGAATTTAACTCTTAAAATAGTTGGTGTTGTTAGAGCTAAAGAAGATAATTATCTAGGGGAAATTGCAACAAGTATGAATACTTTAGGGAATATGACAGATACTAGTAGTATGATGAGCAGTAATAATATTGGGTCAATTCTTTATAAGAATGATTTAGTAGAGAAAGTAATAAGTGTTAATAGTGAAAGTGAAATTGTTAAAGAACAAGAAAAAAGTAATACTAATGTAATGAGTGGAGAAATTATAGATGATCAAAGTAAAAACAATATGTTACTTTATTTAGGAAGTAAGGATGAACCATTTATGATTAATATTTATCCAAAGGATTTTAATAGTAAAGATGAGATAATTAGATATTTAGATAAGTATAATCAAAGTAAGAGTGATATAGACAAGATAGTTTATAATGATTTAGCAAGTACTTTTATTAGTTTTGGTTCTAAAATAATGGATGCAATTACAATTGTTTTAATAGCTTTTAGTGCAGTTAGTTTAGTTGTTAGTTCTATTATGATAGGTATTATTACTTATATAAGTGTACTTGAAAGAACTAAAGAAATTGGAGTTTTAAGAAGTTTAGGGGCTAGAAAGAAAGATGTTAGTAGAGTTTTTAATGCTGAAACTTTAATAGTAGGAATCCTAAGTGGATTAATTGGTGTGTTAATTGCTAGAGGTTTGATTATTCCAGTTAATATAATTCTTAAAGATTTAACAGGTTTAAATAATGTTGCTATACTAGATCCGTTACATGCGGTTATATTAATTATTATTAGTACAACTTTAACTTTAATAGGTGGAGCTATTCCAGCTAAAATGGCAAGTAAGAAAGACCCAGTTATAGCACTTAGAACTGAATAAGGGTTTATAGAAAGAGAGGAATAATATGTATCAGACATTTATTTATGTAGCTATATTTTTAATTTATTCTTTTATAGGTTGGATAGTTGAAGTTAGTGCATTTTTAATTCAAGACCACAAATTTGTTAATAGAGGTTTCTTTATAGGACCAGTTGTACCTATTTATGGAACTGGTGGAATACTTATAACACTTTTATTAACTAAGTATCAGAGTGACCCTGTAACATTATTTTGTATGGCAGTAGTCGTGTGTAGTATACTTGAATATTTTACAAGTTATGTAATGGAGAAACTTTTTAAGACAAGATGGTGGGATTATTCTAATAAGAAATTTAATATTAATGGAAGAATATGTTTAACTAATTTGTTATTTTTTGGACTAATGGGACTTGTGATGGTTTATTTAGTTAATCCATTTTTGATAGATATTTTAAATAAGATAGATCCAATACTTTTAAAATGTGTTGTTTCTATATTGCTAGTGTTATTTATTATAGATTTCTTTGTTTCATTTAGTGTTACAAGTAAGATTAAGAATGTTGGTAAGGTTGTGCTTAAAGATAGTACAGAAGAGATAAATGCTAAAGTTAAAGAGATACTTATTGCTAAAGGTAAACTTACTAGAAGAATAACAAAAGCATTTCCTAACTTTAATATTATTATTAAACAAAAAAAGGCTAACGAGTAGTTAGTTCTTTTTATTTGTGTTAACTTTGCTAGCAACTTATGCAATGATAGAGACTAATGACGGAGATTTAACATTGTTTATATTTTTTGATATTTATTTAATAACTATATTGTGACTTAATGATAAAAAGGTTTATGGTAAAGTAGGTTTATTTAATACAACATCTTTGGATGCACCGCTGGATAAAATTAATGATATTATTATTGGACAAAAATTAGTTGGTAAAATATTAGGATATTCTAGAATTATAATTTTTACTTCTTCTAGTAAGTATGTGTATGATTTCATTTCTAATGCTGAAGTGTTTAGAGATTATTTAAATGATTATAGTGAAAAATTTAAACATAGAAAAACTGAGAATGATAAAGTTGTATTAAGTAAGTATGATGAGTTAAATAAATTAAAAGATTTATTAGATAAAAAAATAATTTCTAAAAAAAATATGATATAGAAAAAAAGAAAATTTTTGAGAAAAAATAAAGGGCATGGAATATTAATTTTTCATGTTTTTTCTTTTTAAATAATCTATTATATTTTATAAAAGTATGATATACTTAATGTATGAGGTAGTGAGGTTTTTATGAATGAGAAAGTAAAGAATGAAGTTAATGGGGAGAATATAGAAATACTTGATAGTGGTTCTACTACTGAAAGTAAAGGTAGTAAGATAAAAATAGTGATACCTATTTTGGCTACATTAATAGTTTTACTTTTGATGTGTGGCGGAGTGTTTCTCTTTATTAATAAGGTGTTTAATGCTAATTATTTTTTAGAAGAAAGTTCTAAAAGTGTTAGTAGTTTTGCTAAGAAAGTGTTAAATGGAATGGATATAAATAATGAATATCTTAGTGATCTTGATAAGTATGATGTAGTAAGTAATACTAATATTAAATTATCAAGTAGTACTAGTGCTTTAGAGAATTTAAATGGTATTAGTCTAAACTTAGATGTTAATGCAAGAGTTAAAGAAAAGTATGTGAGTATGGATGCAACATTAAAACAAGATAGTGAGAATATAAAAGCCAGCGCGGTTATAAATAATGATAAAGTATATGTTGAAAGTAAAGAACTTTTTGATAAAATGGTATCAATTGATAGTAGTGTTAAAGTGGAAGATATAATAAGTGAGTACTCTAATACAATAGGCAATTATGATATTTTAGAAATTGTTAATAAGTATATTAGTTATTATTTTGAGTCACTTAAAGAAGCAAAGATAAGTACAGAGTATGAAGGATTTAATGCTGTTTATACTTATGAAATAAATGACGATAATATAGATAAAGTTAATGATAAGTTTATGTCTTTAATTAAAGAAGATGAGGTTTTTAAAGATATAGTAACTGAAGAGGTAATATCTAATAATATTAGTGTTGTTATTAAAGTAAAGATGCTTACTAATGAAGTTAGTGAATTTATAGTTAAGAATGAGATTAGTGAATTTAAGGGTGTAAAAATTGATGAAAGCAAGTATGAAGTAACTGATGGGGAAAATAAAATTACTTTAGAGATATCTAGTAATTTACTTTCATTATCAACTAAAATTGATAATGAAGAAGTTAAGGTTAAGTTTGAAGTGGGAGAAAATAGTTCTTCATTTAGTTATAAAACAAGTGATACTGATATTTTATTTAATTTAGAAAAGTTAAAAGGTAATACTAATAAATTAAGTTTTAACTTAGTAGTTCCCAGTACTCAAGAAAATGTAAGCGAATATAAAATTAATGGAGAAATAAGTGTAAAAAATGAGGACAAGAAAACTAGTGCGAGTGGTGAAGTGACATTTAATTATAGTGAAAATGAAGTAACTCTTAATTTAAGCAGTGATACTGAATATGGAGAGAATTTATTTAGTAGGAAAGATGTAAGTAATTTTGTTAGTGAAAATGATATTACAGTGGAAGAAGTGAGTACTATTGCAGTTAATTTAATGACTAAACTTATGAATTTTAGGTTTTTTGGTTTGATATATGGAATGAATGAGTTAAATGATGAGGTAATAGATAATTCTTTCTATGATAGTGAAGTAGGTATGTAGATTATGAATGGAACTAATAAAACTTAGTTCTTTTCTTATGAATTTTAAGTAAGAATTAAGCAAGATTTAAGCAAGATGTATTGAAGTTTGTGTGAAAAAATGATATAATATTTATAGTTAAGAATTGAGGTGAACTGTATGAGTAATTATATTCCACCATTTGAAATTACAAATGAAATGTTAGATAGGGTTGCTAGCATTATGGAGAAAATAGGTAAGTTAGGAGATATAAGTAACTTAGATAAAACCCCATATTTAAGAAAGCAAAAAAAAATTAATTCTATTCATTCTTCACTTGCTATAGAAAATAATTCACTTAGTTTAAATCAAGTTACTGATGTTATTAATGGTAAAGTAGTTATTGGAAAACAAAAAGATATACAAGAAGTTAAGAATGCTTATAAAGCATATGAAATGATTAAAGAAGTTAATCCTTATTCTATAAGAGATTTGAAGAGGGTTCACGGGTGCATGACTTTTTTAACAGTAGAAGACAGCGGTAAATTTAGAACTGGTGCTGAAGGAGTATTTGATGGAGATAAGTGTATATTTATATGCCCACAAGCTCATATGGTTAGTTCATTAATGGAAGAACTATTCAAATTTATAAAAAGTAATAAAGATAAAATACATCCTCTTATTCTTTCAAGTGTTTTCCATTATGAGTTTGTTTTTATACATCCATTTAGTGACGGAAATGGAAGAATGGCAAGGCTTTGGCAAAATATTTTATTATATCAGTGGAGAAATATATTTGAGTATTTACCAATAGAGAGTAAAATCTATAAGTATCAAAATGAATACTATAAAGCGATTAGCGAGTGTCATAAAAATGGTAACTCTAATGTGTTTATATGTTTTATGTTAAAAATGATAGAAGAAACAATAGATGAAGCAATAACAACATCAAATGTTGCATTAACAAATGAACTTGTTAATGTTAATAAGTTACTTGATGTAATGGAACCAAGCATACCACTAACGGCTTTGGAAATTATGACTAGGCTTGGTATTAAGTCTAAAGAAACTTTAAGAAATTCTTATTTAAACCCAGCAATAAAATTAGGGATGATTAATTTAACATCTCCTCTTAAACCTACTAGTAAAAATCAAATGTATTATAAGTCTTAAACAAGAATTAAGCAAGATTTAAGCAAGATGAAAGATAAGAAATATTTGAAACTGACTCTTTTATACCTAAAAGTGATGATGCGATTAAATTAGATGATTTAATAGAAATGAAAAATCATTTTAGATTATTTGATTATTGTCTTGATATAATAGATGAAGAACTTTCTAAAGATATTATGATTAATATGAATAAAATACTTAAGAGAAATACAACTGATGACGATAATCCTAGATATAATGTAGGTGAATTTAAAATTGTTCCTAATAAGATAGGATTAATAAATGTTATTGATTTTAAACTGAAAGATAAATAAAAAAAGTACTTTTCAAATTAGTATCTTTGTGGTATAATTTAGTACATAAAGCGAAGAAGAAGAGGAGTAGTAAACAAGATTTTGTAGAGAGTTAACGGTTGGTGGAAGTTAATAAATTAAGTTTATGAAGGTAGCTTGTGAGTGTTTATTTGAATAATAGTAGAATAAAACGAGTTGTGCACGTTAAGCATATAAGATAGAAATTAAGGTGGTACCGCGGTTAATAATAGTAAGTTATAATCGCCCTTTGGTAACCACTTTTTATTTTGGAGGGAAATTATGTTAGAGAAGAAATATGACCATAAGATGGTTGAAGAAGGAAAATATGAGAATTGGTTAAATCATAAGTATTTTGAAAGTGGAGATATGAGTAAGAAACCTTATGCAATAGTTATTCCACCACCTAATGTTACAGGAAAACTTCATTTAGGACATGCTTGGGATACTACATTACAAGACATTATTATAAGGTTTAAGAGAATGCAAGGGTATGATGCACTTTGGGTTCCTGGGATGGATCATGCTGGTATTGCTACTCAAGCTAAAGTTGATGCTAAATTAAAAGATATGGGGATTAATCCAAGAAGTTTAGAGAGAACTGAGTGGCTAAAGTATGCTTGGGACTGGAAAAATGAGTATGCAGAAAATATTCATAAGCAGTGGGCTAAGATGGGGTTAAGTCTAGACTATACGAAGGAAAGATTTACACTAGATAGTGGACTAAGTGATGCTGTTAAACACGTTTTTGTAACTCTTTATAATGAAGGTTTGATTTATAGGGGAGAAAGAATTATAAACTGGGACCCACAAGCTATGACAGCTTTATCTAATGAAGAAGTTATTTATAAGGATGTTCCTGGTGCATTTTATCATATTAAGTATTTTATTGAAGGGACAGATGATTATTTAGAGGTTGCAACTACTAGACCTGAGACATTATTTGGGGACACTGCTGTCGCTGTTAATCCTAATGACGAGAGATACAAGGATTTAATAGGTAAAAATGTTATACTTCCTATAGTTAATAAACTTATTCCAATAATAGGAGATGAGCATGCTGACCCTGAGTTTGGTACAGGTATTGTTAAAATTACACCAGCACACGACCCTAATGACTTTGAAGTAGGTAATAGACATAATTTAGAAAGGATTATTGTAATTAATCCAGATGGTACAATGAATGAGAATGCTCTTGGTTATAATGGACTTGATAGATTTCTTTGTAGAAAAAAACTAGTAGAAGATTTAAAAAACGATGGCTTACTAATTAGTATAGAAGAGATTACTCACTCAGTAGGACATTCTGAAAGAACTGGTGTTATGGTTGAACCTTATTTATCAAAGCAATGGTTTGTTAAAATGAGACCACTAGCCGACAGGGTTCTTGAAAATCAAAAGGATAAAAATAATAAAGTTAATTTTGTTCCTGAAAGATTTGAAAAAATTATGAATCACTGGATGGAGATTACTTATGACTGGTGTATTTCTAGACAACTTTGGTGGGGACATAGAATTCCTGCTTGGTATAAAGGAGAAGAAGTTTACGTTGGGATGGAAGCACCTACTGAAGAAGGCTGGGTGCAAGATACGGACGTACTTGATACATGGTTTAGTAGTGCACTTTGGCCTTTTAGTACTTTAGGTTGGCCTGAAGAAACAGACTTGCTTAAGAGATATTACCCTAATAACGTGTTAGTAACAGGATATGATATTATACCTTTCTGGGTAAATAGAATGACTTTTCAAGGACTTCATTTTACAGGCAAAAGACCTTTTAAAGATTGTTTAATACATGGACTTATTCGTGATAAAGAAGGAAGAAAAATGAGTAAGAGTTTGGGTAATGGGGTTGACCCAATGGATGTAATTGATGAGTATGGATGTGATGCTTTAAGGTATTTCTTATCAACTAGCAGTGCTGCAGGACAGGATTTAAGGTATGATGAAGAGAAGGTTAAGTCAACTTGGAACTTTATAAATAAGTTATGGAATGCTAGTAGGTTCTGTTTAATGAATATTGAAGACTTAAAAGTCTATGACTTTAGTAATTTGGCTGTTCAAGATAAATGGATACTTAGTAAATTAAATAAGGTAATTAGTAAGGTTACTAAGAATATGGAAAGTTACGAATTTAATAATGCTGGTGGGGAGTTATATAGCTTTATATGGAGTGATTTTTGTGACTCTTATATAGAGATGAGTAAGTTTAGTTTAGATAGTGTTAGTACAAAGAGTACTTTGTGTTACGCTATAAGTGCAATTTTAAAAATGCTTCATCCATTTATGCCTTATGTAACTGATGAAATTTATAGCATGTTACCTATTAGGGATGCTGAAAATATTATGGTTAGTAGTTATCCTTTAGTAAATGAAGAATTTAACTTTGATAATGAAGAAAAGGAAACTGAAGAAATTATAGGTTTTATTGCTGCATTTAGAAATGTTAAACAGGAAAATGCTATAAGTAAAGATGCTAAAGTAATGGTTAATTTTGATAATTCTTTAATAAATAAAATGTTAAAATTAGATGGTAATTTGGTTAATGATAAACTTAGTATTAAAGAGTATAAAGTTAGTTATGGTAAGTTAGAAGCATTAATTTATTACGAAAAAGAAGTAACAGAAGAAGATATTTTGGCTAAAGAAAAACAAATTGAAAGTTTGAAGGCTTCAATTTTAAAGAGAGAGAAACTTTTAAGTAATGCTGGTTTTGTTAGTAAGGCACCAGAACAATTAGTAAATGATGAGAAGGTAAAACTAGAAGAAGAGAAGAAGTTACTTAGTACTTTAGAATAGGAAAAAGCCCATTTGATGTGGACTTTTTTATATGGAATTATTTCTATCATGTGTAGTAAATATGTAAATTTTTAATGTTTTTTAAGCTTTTTACTATAAAAAATAGATGCTCTCTTTAGGGGGCAAAAATATATTACACATAAAATAAATTATTACTAGTTAAAAGCCTTATATTATGAGCATTTATAAATTATAACTAATTACAATATTTTAAATATAATTATCAAATTTTATAATTTGAGTACCTAAATGGGTACCTAAAATTGATAATATTACTATTAATTCTTTGTAGAAAAGAAAGGATAAATATTATGAATATAACTTATACAAAATGTGGTGATTATTTATTACCAAATTTAAAACTTACTGAAAAAGAAAATAATCCTTTAAATAAATATGGATTATTAAGATTAGAATACTTAAAAAGTAATAAGAAAGCATTATATCAAGAATTACTTATGAAAGATAAATTAAATGAGCATCTTTTTTCAGTCAGTATAATAGCTGAAGATAGAATTAGTAACGTAGTTAATAACTTAATAAAATCAGATTCATCAATTACAGAAAAATTAAAATTTGAAAATCAATTACTATGGGTTCAAAAAATGAATAATTGTAAAAGTGTTTCTGAAGAAATTGTTTTAAAAGAAATTATTTATGGAGATGAAATATGATTAAAGGTAAAGAAGATATTACAGACAAAGAATTCGAAGAAATATTATTGTCATTTTATAACAACTATAATGAATATCTTATTAAATTTGTAATACCTGACGCAATAGCATTTTATTTAGCAAATGGATATAGTAGAAATTGTTTATCAGATTGTCCATTAATCAATCATATTAATTCAGCACTTGATATATTTAATGTTAGATGTAATGTTAATGAATTAATGCCTGAAATAGACTTAGTTTTAAAAATAAAATATAATCTTAAAATTGCAAAAAATAATCCACTAAAATTAATAGAAGTTCTATAAAGAAAAGCACTATCTAAATTTAGATAGTGCTTTTAACTTATATTTGGGATTAATATCATTGTCTAGCCAGCACTGAATTTGCACTCCCGTGCGAAATTCAAATGTGGGAAAATCCCAAACCCTTTATGTATTGTTTATTTGATTAATTCTGTCATAGTCAGTTGATAATAATTCAAATTGACCATTATAATCTTTTTTAATAAATTTTATTATAGCTTTACAACTTTCAATATAGTGATTGTCTTCAAAATGTTCACCATCATGTACTTCATCTATTGTAGCATGAGAACCTTTATTAACTATTTTCATTAGAGATTGTAATGCAACTTTTGAAATATCATAATCAGAAATATTATTGGATATATCATCAATTATTTTATTTAAATAATATTTAGAAGACGTAGATTCATTATCGTTAATTGGATATTCAAATCTAGAAATTGTTTCTAATACATATCTACAGTAATTATGAATATACAGTTTTTGTTTTTTATCAATTGTATTCGTCTTGTATATTTTAAATATTTCTTTCAATTTTTCTAGATATATTGAGTCAAGATTTTCGTTATCAATAATTATTTTAGTTTTACCATTAACTTCAGTTAAATTAAGATACGTTGCTGTTTTTTTATAATCAAACTTAAATAAATTCATGAACAAAGTATTATGAGAAGATATTATAAACTGAGAATTAGGATTTTCTTCTATTATATTATTTATATAATTATATATTCCATATAAATTTGGATAATCAACTGATGATATAGGATCATCAATCAAAATTATATTTTTTTCATTTTCCGAATAATATAATTCTAACTCTGCAATAAATAAAGAAAATGCAACAATACTTTTCTCGCCATTACTCAATAACTTATCTACGCAAAAACTAACTTTCTCTCCATTTAAACATAAATCGAATTCTTCATCTACTCTATAATTACTAATGTTAAAATCATCTAAAATGTCATTCATTTTTTTCAACAAAATATTTTTTTCTCTAAGTTCTTTTTCATATTCTTCTTTCAAAGGTTTTAATTCTTTAATAATTTGTTTTATTTTATTTTCAGAGTCAATTAATTGGTTTATATCATCTTTCATTGACTCATAAGTTAAATAAATAGCAACATTTTGAAAATAGTCATCATTTCTTCGAGTTTTATCACTTGTTGAACTATCAACTTTTTTATTGATATCATTAATATTTTTTATTAAATCACTATATAATTTTTGAATATCATTCAATTCTGTAACATCAACATTATCTATAGATTTACTACTATCAACGAATAAGTAATTATCTAAACTTTTTTGTTTTAGTATATTTACTATTTTATCTAAATATAAATTCAGCTTATTTTCTAAAGAGTTAATCTGATTATATAAATTACTTTTGAAAATACTATCTAAATATTGTGCATTAGTTTTTACTAACTCAAAAGAATGTTTTGAATTGTTTTTATAATTACTAAATCTATTTATTTCGCTAGTTAGATATGTCTTCATCTTATTAATTCTACTATCAACATAATCTTTATACATATTAACTAATTCATTTCCTTTTATATCAGACCCACAAAATGGACAGCTATCATTAGTAATATGGCTAACACCATCTAATTTCCATTTTCTGAGTTCTTCACTTAAACTGTCTAAAATTTCACGAGCTGATTTTGTCTTTGTCTCATCTTCGTTAAAAGTCAATGATTTATTAACATTAATAATATCTTGTTCTATAGAAGGGAGATCTAAGAAATCAATGTTTAAATGTATTTTGTTACTATCATTTAAATCTTTAAGACTTTGTATATATTTAATATGTTCTAACCTTTTTTTATTTAAATCATCTATAACTTCTTTTTCTTGTGGATTTATTAATTTTAATTTTTCTATTGCAAACATTGAATAATTTTTATTATTATCTTTAGTAGAAGTATCTTTTTTTAGGTTTTCAATATTATCCTTTATTTGTTTGTTTATTTTTTCTACAAGTTCTTCTTTGCGCTTTTGTTCTATTTTACCAATTTTCATTTTATCTAAATATTTAGTTTTTGACTGTAATTCTACACCATAATTTAGACTTTTTTCTTGAAATTTGTTATTTTTAAAGTCTTCTTGATATGTAATTTTTAAGTCAATATATTCTTGATTAAAAACTGGTACCCTAATTGGATTTATAATGCTATTCCCTGTAAAAATATTAGATGTATTATTATCAAAATTAATTTTTACATTTAAATCTTTTATAGCTCTTTTTGTCTTTAATTGTAATAAATCATCAATGTATTCTTTTCCCTCTATATATTTATTATTAGTATAAAAAAGTTTTGAAATAGAACTTTTTCCGCTACCATTTTTACCATAAATGAATATACAATTTGTCTTTTTATCACTTGGAATTTTTATTTCTTGAGAATCAATAAATTTTGTAAATGAACTTTCAATATTAATACTTGTTATCTTCATATTTTACCTCTTAAATCTTAAACTTTTAATTTATAGGCATATTTCAGCCATTTTTATATATACTATTAAAGACATAGTTATTGACAAATACTAAATTATTTGCTATATTAATTATGTCAAAAGCAATCAATTTGCTTGGGGTTCGTGGTATCGCGGACGGTAAGAACTGGTTTAACCAGTTCTTATTTTTTTGCTTAAGGAAATATTTTTATTCCCTTATTTTTATAATTTGGATATCCATCAATCTTATTTTCAAATGTTAAAAATGCTTTATCTTTTGAATTTCTTTTTACATATTTATGAATTGGATAAGAAAATAAATCTGTTATCTCAAGTCCAACATAAGTAGAACTATATTCTTCATTCCATTTAGGATTAAAGTATACGCCATCAATTTTAGTTTGCAATTCTTTTGAACTTATTTTTTTAGTACCTGTTTTATTAATAACTTTACTAATGTGTTCTAATAATTCTTTGTCTTCCTCTTTTCCTCTAGCCTCAAGCATTATTACTCCCTTTTTATTATTATCAGTTGCATAAATATATCTTTCCAACAAAAAATCAAATGCCACATTATAAACATTATGTGTATATCCTTTTTTTAAATATTCATACAAATTAATACTAATTGAAATTATTTTACATTTTATATTCTTCATTGAATCAGTCAAATCAACCATAAACTCGTCATAATTGATAACACTATCATTAAAGCAATTATCATGTTTTCTTATATCTCTTGAATGAAAACATACAGCTCTATCTTGTTTCAATTTAGTGTCATAAAACATTCCATTTTTCCAATATTTATTTTTTAATAATTTTATTACTTTTTTCGAGTCCATATATTCTTTTTTAGTAAAAATACACCCAGTAATGGTAAAGTACTTATCATCTTCTGACACCTCCTTATCATTAGATATTTGCTTTAATACATAAGTTAGATTACTACTGCTACCATTTTCATCAATACACACAACATAATCTATATCTTTTTTCATTAATAAAATTTTAGTAGGTTTTTCATTCCATTTTGACATATCTTACACCTCATTTCAATTGTTATTAACTTTTTTCAGTTAATAATTGGTACATTTTCATCAGTTCAGCTACACATTCTGATTCAGTCATAGTTTTCCAATTAAATCCATATGCTTCCATAACTGCTTTATCATTTTCTTGATGTGCTTTTCTTAACTCTGGTGGCATAGTTAATTCATTATATAAACTCGATAACGATGAATTAAAATATTTATTTCTTGCATCTATTATCATTTGTGCCGTTTTAATTATTTTTTCCTTTTGAATATCAGTAGCTTCTGGCCACGGAAAATTATTATATATTGCAGGAGAATATCTATAACCTTCACCTAGTCTACCACAAACTACCTTTGTCCAAGCCATATGAACATATGATGTTAATACACCAAATTCGAATAACGAAACATCCGGTATTGCATAGCATGCGTTTCCTACTATTACATCCTTACTCATAAATCCTATTGGAATATATTTTCTATTACTTGTTGTATGTTGTGGAAATACTAGATAATCCGAGTTTGGTTGCCTATCTTGACAAAATAAGTATGGATAATTAGCGGTATTTTTAATTCTATCTGCAGAACTTTTTTTCACGAAGTTCTTTTATATTTTTTAATCTATTTGATATATCAGCTATCTTAATATAATCATCCGGATTACCATCTTTAAAATATAAACAAAATCTTGTAAATTCATCAATTTTATTGTTTAAAAATTCAGAACCACCAATAAATGGTTTAATATATTTTTTTAATATTGGATATGATTGTTCAAGCCTATTTTTTTCATAAATATCTAAAAATAAATTTCCACCATCTGTAGGCTCACTTCCCTTCGTCATTTTTGGTAAGTTAGATAAATTATTATTACTTCTATTAACAATCCAAATATTGGGAGCTGATATTAAATAAGAATTAATAAAATTTACACGTTTTTCTTGACCATTACTGTATATATACTTAATTGTTTCTAAGTGATAATTAGTAAACCCAACAATTACACAATATACCATTGCTCTATCACTTGCTTCACTTTTCCATTCAAAACTTGTATGTGCAAATTGTATTTCTGCATTATCTTTTTCAACAAAATTTTTCCAAAATGTTGGAACTGATTCTCCTTGACAAATGCTGCTTGTTGAAACAAATGCTGTTTTTATTCTAGTATTATTCATATACTTAATTGCCTTTTTATACCAACATAAAACATAATCCAATTTTGTCTCTGGAGAACCTTTTCCAAATATAAGTGTCATATCTTCAGATTGATCCTTTGTCTTTAATTGCTGACCAACAAATGGTGGATTTCCTATTATATAACTACATTTAGTATTAGGTACTACTTCATTCCAATCTATTTTTAGTGCATTTGCTTCAACAATATTATCGTAGGTTTCTAATGGTAAGAAATCACTAATGTTTGTAAAACTAGATATTATTTTTTTGGTTTCAGTCCACATTTGAGCTTCTGCAATCCAAAGTGCAGTTTTAGCAACTTTAACAGCAAAATCATTTACCTCTATTCCATAAAATTGTTTAATTGACACTTTTATTGTACCTGATATATCAAGCATCATCATACCTTTAGACATTGCTGATAGCATTTCATTTTCCAATCTTCTTAAAGATAAATATGTTTCTGTTAAAAAATTGCCGGAACCACAAGCCGGGTCTAAAAAATTAAGTGATGCTATATAATTTTGAAATTCTATTAATTTTTCATTTCTTGTTTTCTCGTTTTTATATGCTAAAGCATCATCTAATTTTTCTCTTAACTCATTTAAGAATAATGGATCAATTACTTTATGAATATTTTCAATTGAAGTATAATGCATACCTCCCGATCTTCTTGTTTCTGGATTTAAAGTTGACTCAAATACAGCTCCAAATATAGTTGGAGATATTTCAGACCAATCGAAATCATCAGATGCTTTTGCTAAAAGAGTATCTCTTATTTCTATAGTAAATAAGGGGATTTCTATATTTTCATTAGAAAACAAACCACCATTAACATAAGGAAATTGATTTAAATCGTCATCTAAATATGGATCTCTATCTTCTAATTTTGTATCTAAAATTTTAAATAATTCAATTAGATTTTTTCTCATTAAACCTAAATCATCATATTTACTTAAATAATCATGAAAAACATTTTTTCTTCCAAATAAACCAGCATCTTCAGCATATAAACAAAATACTAATCTAACACATAATTCGTTTAAATCTTTTTGTGATTGCTCATTAGTTATATCTTTATATTGCTTAGAAAAAGCATCATAAAGTTTTCCAACCAATTCACCAGCTCTAAATGATAATTCTTCTTCCTTTTTTAAATGCTCACTTTTCTCATCTACTAAAAATGATAAACGATAATATTCTTTGGGTAAATTTTTTAATAATATTTCTTCTGGTTCACTATTAGGGTTATTCATATCATAAACAAGAAATGATTTAAAATTACATGTAATAACCCATTTCGGATGCTTAGATACAGGAAGTTCAGCAATATATTTTTTTGCTTGTTGAAAAGGATTAAGTAAACTTCCATCTGATTGTTTTATTGGCTTTCTTAAATCTTTTTCAATACTTTTTTGTTCAATTAATACCTTTGTACTTGGAATATATCCATCTATAAATCCTGTGGTCTTATCAATATGAACTTGATCTTCAAATTCAATAAATTCACTAATATTTTCTACGCCAAATACATTTGTTAATAATGTTGTCCAAAATATTTGTGATTGTCCCTTTTCATATCCTTTATCTTTCCAAAACTCTGCAAACTCTTTTACTTTTTTCTTTTGTTCTAAATCAGTCATTTTTTCACTTCCTCTATTTTTATTTATTTAACTATATCAATCATATTTTCTATTGATTGTACGAGTTCTTCTTTCGTATATGAATAAACATTATCAGGATGATCTATACAATTTCTAATATAAGTTGGCAACGTTTCATAAGTTGTATTATTATGCACATAATTTTTTAATGGAGCATTCTGACTTTTTAACCATTCATCTGTCTGAGAAATATTTGGATTATTAATTAAAGTCCCTGCACTATTTGACACAAAATTTTGTTGAATATATCCATACAATAGCGTGTGAAAATCTGTGGTATACAAATCAAAAATACTATATTTAATTTCTGCAAGTGTCATAGTAGGTAAAATTACACCTGGTCCATTTTTATAAAATTTATTTAATGTATTATTCTTTATTTTAATTACTAAACTATCATTATAGTTTAAAACGTTAGACAAAATATGTTCTGAATGTGTTGCAATAAAAATTTGAGATGTTTGAACATTTTCTTCTGAAAAAATGTTTTTATAATATTCAAAAATCATCTCTTCCCATTTAGGATGCATGCTTATTTCTGGTTCGTCAATAAATACAGGAACTCCTTTTAAACTGTTTTTATTACGAAGTAAATACACACCCCTAAAAATAACTTGTTTTTCACCAGAACTTAATGATTGTATTTCTATTTCATTATTATTCTTCTCAAATATAGGAATAGAATTGTTTTTTATTTCTTTATATTTTAATGTATCTCCAAAAATTTTTTCGAATGCCTGTGTAAATCTTTTTAATCTTGTATGATATATATTTTCTGAAACAATTTCTCCTGGGTGTTGTCCAATCCAAGAATCCACATCACAACTATCTTGAATAGCAATATCAATTAATAATTGAATTATTTCAGAAGCCATATCCTCTGGAATAGAATTTGTATCATTATCTAAAGTTTTATTTGTTATTCCACGTATATTATTTCTAGGTTTGTAATTAATATCGACATTAGAATATAAGCCATTAATTTTAAATTCTATTATTTTATCATTATAACCTATTTTTTTTACATTTGTAATTTTATTCCCATTACTAAAAAATTCAATACTATTCCCACTATTATTTTGCTCATTAACAGAACAAATTAATACTGCCTCATCAATTAAATGTTGTTCATTATTCACATCGCAAAAATTTTCGGTTGATAAATCTAATTTAATTTCATGTGTTGTTTTTGAATAAACCACTCCACCATTATAAAAAGACAAATGACTAATAAAATTTAATTCTTCTAATATCTTAGTTTTACCACTACCATTTTCACCTGCAAATATAATGTTATTTACAGGCATTGTTCCGTTAATAGTAAAATCAAAAACTTGATTACCAAATATCTTATGATTATAAAATTTTATCGATTTTATCTTTATCATTTTTTCACATCCTTTTATTAAATGTTTTAGGGTTGGGTATTCCCACATTGGAATTTGTGGCTATACAAATTCAGTGCTGGCTAGGCATATAATTTATACTTATATGACAGCAATGACGCCTTTATTACACCATACCCATATATCTCTATTTCTTGTCATATTGTCATTACTAACTAAAAAATCATTCTTCTTCAGTAAGTAATTTTTTTAAATCATCAAGAGATTGTTTTTGTTTTTTTATTTCTTTTTCATTATCTCTAACATAATTTTTAATTACTTTGATAACTCTAGTTTTGTCCTTTTTATTTAATTCAGAAATAAAATTTAACTCTTCTAAATCACAGTTATCTAATAATTCTTTAATAACCATTTTCATATATAGTTCATCTTGCATTTGATTAACTATATCATCCAGTACAAGAATTGGAGCATTTTCAGGTTTGATAACCATACTACTATAAGAATTATTAACTGTTGAATCTATTTCTTCTTTACTATACTCACATAGTTCCATTAACATCTCTAAAGATAGATTTAATACTGAACTTAACTTTTTTAAAGATAATACATTGGGTTTCTTTCTTTCGCCTTTTTCAATTTTAGCAATCGTATTATTATCTATACCAGTTATTCTTGATAATTCTCTTTGGGATATATTAATTTTCTCTCTAGCTTCTTTTACTACACTAGCTAAAGTTTTATTATTCATTAAATTACACCTCATCTTTTAAACATATTATTTACATCAATACTTTTTTCTAGTAATTTTACTTGAATTTTTTTACAGTATTATTCTCGTTAAGAGTTCTAGTATTTATCCAATATCTTAATCTCATCGTGTTTGAAATTTCTGAACAAACAGAATAATCAGATACACCAAAACATTTTTCAATAATCTTTCTTGATCCAATATTATTTTCATCACAGATGGCTAAAACTTCATCTAATCCTAAATTTCTTGCTTTATCTAATAACAACTTTAGTTGTAATGTCCCATATCCTTTTTTTCTCTCTCTAGGTCTAATTAAATAGCTAATATTGCCATCAGTATATATTGAATCTTCTTTCAAGTGATGTCGTATAGTGGAACAACCATATACACGATTATATTCATCTACTAATAGATAGTGAGTGGCATTAGAACGAAGTGCAGTACTAATATTCTCAATATTTTTATCTTTTTCACATTTTTGTAGCCACTTTTCATACCCAAATCTTAGTACCATATTTAAACTTTCAGCACCCTCAAATTTATATTCATCATTAGAATAGGCAATTTCTATACACATTTTTACTACTTCTTCTTTATCTGTAATAGTTGGTTCTTTTAAAAACAATTCCATAACTAAATATTCTCCTTTATTTTTTTTATTCAAATAAATTACTTTTTTTGTTTTTCTATATCCATTTTACCATAAATATGATTATTCAGCAATAATTTTGTGAGTTTTAATCACAAAAAGTATTGACATAAATTATTTTAGTGTGATAATATGTAGTTGTGAGCATAACTCACAATATAATTTCTTTCTTTAGTTGGTAATCATATACATAGATAAAAGGTTATCGTTTTTATCTAGAGTTTAAACGAAAGGAGGAACAATTTTATATGAACGCTAGAGAAACTTTAAAATTAATTAGCAAGCAATGGTGTGATATAAATGATTTGATGAAGCTTGCAGAGATTGGTAAGAATAATGCTGTTAAGTTAAGACGAGAAATAAAAGATGAACTTATACTTAAAGGCTACACTCTACCAAATAACAGATTACCAATGATTGAAGTCGTTAATAAATTAAAAATAAATATTAATTATTTAGAAAAAATGGCTAAAGAAAATTTATAGGAAGGAAATTATATGAAAACAATTGAAGAATTAAAATGTAGTATTGTCGATATTAATTATATTATTGAAGATATGATTAGAGAAAATGGTTTATATTGTTTACTTGGAGAAGCTAAAGTTGGTAAATCTGCTATTGCTCTTCAAATAGCAAACTCTGTTGCTAATGGATTTCCTTTTCTAAATTTAAAGACTAATAAAACTCCTGTTTTATATTTAAGTACAGAAATGAATCCATCAGAGACTATTAATAGAATCAAGTTTATGGAATTAAATTTAAGTAATAAAGATTTCTTTTATACTTTTTCTGAAGATAATTTAACTCAAATAAGTATTTTAAAAGTTGAAAATGAAATAAGTGAATTTAAAGAAAAATATAACGGCAAATTAGTATTTATTGATATGTTTAATGGCATAAATTTTGGAAGTTATTACGATTTAAATAATTACCAAGATATGAGTCAAAATATATTTCCACAGCTAAGAAAACTTTGTAACAACTATAACGTTGCTATTATTGTAGTTCATCATTTAAATCGTAAAGGTAAATCTTTAGGTAGTACTGCTATTGATACTTGTGTAGATGGTAAAATTGCTTTAAAACAAGATGAAAATATTAAATCTACTTTCTACTTAAAGTATGAAAGCAGAGATTATCCTAGTAAAGATTACGCACTGAAAAGAAATGAAAACTTGATACTTGATATTGATAACTTGGCTGATGAAGAATGGAATGAAAATGTTATGAACTTCTTTAGATATGCAATTAGTTTCAAAGAATTTACTTTTACTGCATCTGATATGGTTAGCAAATTAAAGTTGAATGTTAAACCAACAATTTTCGGTAAGTTACTTGCCAGTTATAAAAAAGAACTAGAAAGAAATGGTCTTGTAGTAGAATGTAACCGAACAGCAACAGAAAGATTATATACTGCTAAATATAAGGAACCTTTAGAATTTGGTAGCGATGATTTAGATTCAAAGGAGGAATACTATGGCAGTTAAACTATTAGATAAATCAGAATGGACAAAAGATGGCCGTAAATGGATATTTTATGACTATGTAAAGAATTTAGATGGAACAAGAAGAAAATATAAGTCAAAGAAGTTTTTTACTAAAACAGAGACTTTAAATGCTGAAAGAGAGTTTCTTACTCTTAATACAGAAAGAGCTGACAATAATCGTAATATGACTTTTAAAGATTTATACACTTTGTTCTATGCTTATAAAGAAGATAAAGTTAAATTTACTACTTTAAAAACTTATAGAGATAGACAAAAGTTCTTTAAAAATTTAGAAAATGTTAAATTAAAAGATTTTAATATAGAACATTTTGAAAAGTGGAAAAAGGAAATTAATACTTATGGTTATTCAACTAATCATAAAAATCATATATTTAAATTCTTTAAAGAATTATTAAACTATGCTAGTAAATGGTATGACTTTAACTTTACTGCTACTTACAATAAAATGACTAATTTTACTAATCCAAATGAAATGCCCAAAGAAATGTTATTCTTTACTTATGAAGAATTTAAAAGTTTTATATCTGTAGAAGAAGATATTTTATATAAGACTATGTATGAAACTTTATATTATTGTGGTCTTCGTAGAGGTGAACTAAGAGGACTAACTTGGAATGATATAGATTTTGGTAATAGTTATTTAAGAGTTAATAAAAATGTAGTTGCCACTCAAGGTGATGAAAATAAACCTTATATGGTAACTACACCTAAAACAAAATCAAGTATAAGAGAAATACCTATACCTAAAGTATTACTGGATGATTTAAAAGAATTATATAAAGTTTGTGAAAAGCATTATGGATTTAATAATAAGTGGTATGTATTTGGAGATACTGATCCAATTACTAATGGTAGAATTAGGAGTCGTAAAAATAGAAATTGTAAATTAGCAGGAGTTAAACAAATAAGAATTCACGATTTTAGACATAGTTGTGCATCATTACTAATTAATAGTAATGCAAGTATAAATGTTGTTGCAAAATATCTAGGGCATACAAAAATAGATGAGACATTAAATACTTATTCCCATCTATTTAAAAATAAAATGAATGAAATTATCGACATTATCGACAAACTAAATTAAAATGGGTACCTATTTGGGTACCTAATACATATATGAAATGGCTTGGAGCCCTTATATACAAAGTATCCCAGCCTCTCGGCTGGGATTTCAGGGGGTTTTGGTTGAATACACTCTCACCTTAAAATCGTAAGAGTAAGTATCCACATAGCAGAACTCTGCTATGCTAATTAAATGATATAAAATTTTTTATAAAAAATCAAGTACTTTTTGAAAATTTTATTAAAAAGTTGAAAAATTGCATTTTATTTAATATAATTAAAGAGGAGAAGATTATGAAAGTTGTTAAGAAAAAATTGAGAAAAGATAGAGTATTCTTGCTAGTTTTACTGTTGTTTTTTAGTACTATATTTATATTTAGTGCTTTTAATGTAATAGAGTGGTTAAGTGATAATAACAATACTGATAAAGTAATAGAGAAAATTAAAAATGATGTTAAAGTTGATGAAGTTAAAGATAATGAAAATACTGAAGTTATAGATGAAGAACCAACTGAGCCTGAAAAGGTAAGTGATTACTTTTATTATATAACTTATCCATTAATTAATGTTGACTTTGAAAGTTTGTTAAAGACTAATAACGAGACTGTAGGCTGGATAAATGTTAATAATACTAATATAAATTATCCTTTTGTACAGGGAATTAATAACACTTATTATTTAAATCATTCTTTTGATAAAAGTTATAATTCTGCTGGATGGGTATTTATGGATTATAGAAATAATAAGGAAATGAATAATAAAAATACTATACTTTATGCACATGGTAGAATTGATAAGACTATGTTTGGAAGTTTATATAAAACTCAGTATCCAGCGTGGTATCAGAATAGGTCTAATCATATTATTAGAATTTCTACACCTAGTGTTAATATGAGTTATCAAATATTTAGTGTTTATAAAATAGATGAAGAGAGTTATTATATACAGACTGATTTTACTAGTGATGACGTTTATTTAGAATTTTTAAATACTATAAAAAAGAGAAGCAAGTATGACTTTAATGTAGTGCTAAATGAAAGTGATAAAATTATTACACTTAGTACGTGTGCTAATGATAAAGAAAGATATGTGGTGCATGCTAAACTTATTAAGAAGAGTGAAAGGTAACTCTTTTTAATTTTTTCTTGACAATTGAGTGCTTGTTCAACTATAATATAATTAGTTGAGTAATAGTTCAACTGAAAGGATGTATAATATGAGTATAAATGAATATAATTGTGACTGTAATGTAATACATGAAAGTGTAGTAAAAGACATAAGAAAGGGTATGCTTAGTGATAAAGTAATAAATGAAGTTGCATCGTTTTTTAAGATAGTGGGAGACCCCACAAGAACTAAGATATTATCTATACTTGACAAGAATGAACTGTGTGTATGTGATATTGCAAACTTACTTAATATGACTAAATCTAGTATAAGTCATCAGTTAAAGACTTTAAAAGAAGCGGGTATTGTAAAATGTAATAGAGTTGGGAAAGAAGTGTATTATACATTAGATGATGAACACGTAAGCGAAGTATTTGAAGTTGCTTTATACCATATTGGACATAAGAAGGAGAAAAAATAATGAAAAAATATAAATATAATATAAATAACTTGGACTGCGCTAATTGTGCAAGAGAAGTTTTAGAGAGTTTAAACGAAAACAAAGACTTCAAAAACGTAATAGTTAACTTTAATACAAAGAAGTTAATTTATGAATCTGATAAAGAGTTTACACTTCCAGAGTTAAATAAACTTGTTAAAGAAGTAGAGCCTGATGCATTTATTACAGACGAAGAAGTAAACATTAAAAAAGAATATCATTTTAGTATATTAGTTGTTGGTGTTATTATTGGACTAATTGGATACTTTGTTAAAATGCCTATATATTTAAAATGGATACTTTACGTAATAAGTTATTCTATGCTGTTATATAGGTGTATAATAAATTCTTTAAAATTATTAATTAAGAGTAAAACAATAAATGAAAATTTACTAATTACAGTTTCTTGTTTAGGTGCACTAGCGCTAAAAAATGTTCTTGAAGGAATAATGGTAATTACATTATATACAATAGGTAAAATACTTGAAGAAAAAGCTATTAATAATTCTAGAAATTCTATAAAAGATTTAATGGATTTGACTGATAAAACTGCTAATATTAAAGTGGGTAAAGAAGTTAAGAATATATTAGTAGAAGATGTTAAAGTAGGAGATATTCTTCTAGTTAAAAAGGGCGAAAAAATTGGAGTAGATGGAATTATTAAGAGTGGAACTAGTTCTATAGATAGTTCTATGCTTACTGGAGAAAGTGAACCTGTTTTTATTAAAGAAGGAGATAAAGTATTATCAGGAAGTATTAACTTAGGAGATGTTATATTAGTTAGAGCTACAAGTACATTTGAAGACTCTACTGTAAGCAAGATACTTGAAATGCTTGAGTCTGCAACTGACAAGAAAACAAAAACTGAAACTATAGTTAGTAAAGGTAGTAAAATATATACACCAGTTGTATTAGTACTTAGTATTTTAGTTATGATTGTTCTTCCATTTTTCGGGGTAAGCTTGTTTTCTTCAATTTATAGGGGACTAACATTCTTAGTAATATCTTGCCCATGTGCGATAGCCATAAGCGTGCCACTATCTTATTTCACTGGAATTGGTGTATGTAGTAAAAATGGAATTTTAGTAAAGGGGAGTAATTATTTAGATAGTTTAAGTAGTGCAAAAAATATAATATTTGATAAGACGGGTACTTTAACTAATGGAACTTTTAAAGTGACAGGTATTGATATAAAGGATGAAGAAAAGACTGATGAGTACAATAAAGATGATATAATGGAAATACTTTTGATGGGAGAAAGTTTGAGTGATCATCCGATTGCTAAGAGTATAATGAGTACTAGTGGTAAATTTGTTGATAATTCTAGAGTTGAGAACTATAAAGAGATTAGTGGTAAGGGAATAACTTTTGTACTTGATGGTAAACAAGTGAGTATTGGAAATAATAAAATAGATGAGTGCACAGAAACAGCAAGTATTCATATGCATATTAACGGAAAACACGTTGCTTCAATATTTATAAATGATGGAATTAAAGAGAATACTAGTAGTGTTATTAAGAGTCTTCAAAAAAATGATATTAAGACTTATATGTTTACTGGAGATAAAAAGAATGTTGCTTTAGAAATAGGTGGAATGTTAGGAATTGATGAAATTAAATACGAAATGCTTCCAACTGATAAATTTAAGGCTTATGAGAGTGTAGAAAAAAGCGGTTTAACTATATTTGTAGGTGATGGAATAAACGACGCGCCTGTATTAAAAAGAAGTAGTGTAGGTATCTCAATGGGCAGTGTAGGTTCAGACCAAGCAATTGAAGCAAGTGATATAGTGATATTAAATGATGACTTAGAAAAGATACCACTTGGAATAAGTATTAGTAAATACACTAAACATATTATTAAAGAAAATTTGATATTTGCGATTGGTGTAAAAGCAGTGATTTTAGTTCTCAGCGTTTTAGGACTAGCTAGTATGTGGCTTGCAGTGTTTGCTGATACAGGGGTAACTTTGTTAACAATTTTAAATACGCTTAGAATTATAAAGAAGTTTAAATAATGTGATTAAAGGTACTTGAAAAATGGTGCTTTTTTTGATAAGATTGTGCTGTAATTTATTGAAAGGAGAAACTTTTATGCAAGATTTCTATGTAGAAAAAAGAACTGAGAATGGAATTGAAGATGGATATGTTGCAGTTTCAGTTAGTCAAATAAATTTACTTGCTCAATTTGCAGTAACTTTAAATGTTCCTGAAAATATATTGGCTGAAACAGAAATAGGAATGTATATGGTAAATCTTAGCGAATTTTATTTAAAAAATGATAATGAATTAAAGGACTGCTATGATAAAATAAAAAACGATACATTTGGTAGCCAATTCTTATATGTTAATATAAAGTTGGCATTAATTCAAAAGTTAGTTAAAGATACAGGATTAAATGACAAATTATCTTCATTATATAATAAAACTCTTGTTGATTATAAAAATCAACTTGAATTTAATAATTATGTTTATAAAGAGCAATTATTAAAAGGTATGGCAATGTAGGCTTGAAAAACACATGAAAAAATGATAGAATTATTGTTAGAATATGAAGGTGTGTTAATGAAAGAAAAATCTAAGAAAAAAGTTTTGAAAGTGTCTTTAATGGTGGTTTTGTTAATTGTGTTTGTTTATGTAACATTTAAAACTACATTAGTTGTGATAAGTAATAAATATTTAACCGATATAGGTGACTATAGTACAAATGATAAGTATACTTTTACATATACTGAGCCAGATGAAAAACTTACTTTTAAAAATATAACTATTAGAAATGATTTTAAAGATTATAATGTGTTTAATTCAAGTAATGGAGTAATTTACAATTTAAAGAATGAAGAAACTAAGAGCATGTTTTATATAACTATTGAAGATGATAAGATATTAAAGAATACTAAGATTAAGTCTTATTTAAAGAAAAATAATATTAATAGTTTATATGAAGCAGAGAGATTTCTTTATAAAAATAGAAATGCTAAAAACAGTATATTTACTTCAGTGAGTGATATTATTGCTAAGCAAGAGTTAGTTACTTTAGTTAAACTTTATACAACAAAAACATCTTATATAATAGAAGTAAATGATAATTCATACATTTATAAATTAGGAGATGACATCTATAATTATATGGTGTTTACTGGTGGAAAAATCTATACATTTAGTTTTAATAATAAGAATATTGATAATTTAGCTTATGTAAAGGATATAATAAAAACTATTAAAATATATGAATAAACTCTAAAACGGAGTTTTCTTTTTTTGTGTGTTATGGTAAAATAATAAGTATGAAAAAAGTAATAATGTTTATAATTTGTTTGTTTTTGTGTGGATGTAGTAGTGTGAGTTCTAGTAGAAAAGTGTATAACGAGTATGTTGATACTTTAAAGGGTGTTAAAGAAGAGAAAATGTGCTCAGGTATAGAAGTAACATTTAAGGTTGACGAAATAACAGAAGACTATATTAATTATTATGCTCTTATAAATAGAAACGGGAATGTTATGAAGAATATAGAAGCACTACTGATTCATGATAAAGAAACAATTAATTCTTTTCCATCAATTGGGATATATGATGAGGATGTATCACTAATTAATGAAGAAGATAAGATTGGTGTAAAGTTGAGTGGATATTTGGAAGTTAATGAGAATACTATATTTAAGCTACTTTTAAAGTATGTAGATAAAGATAATGTAAAGAAAGAATGCTATTATATTTACAATTATCAACATAATTAGACATTAAAAAGTGTTAAATTAAATTTGGTGGAATATATGAGAGTAAAAGTATTTGACGAAGGGCATGAAAGAGACTTAGAAAATAAAGTGAATTTGTTTTTAACAACTATACAAAGTAAGAATATTGTTGACATTAAGTTTTCAGTTTCAAATAGTATTTTTGGAAGTGAACAGATATATTGTTTTAGTTGTATGATAATATATGAGGAGTAAATATGAAGAAAAATAGTTTTGTAGAAGGAACATTCATTGCAACATTTGCAATAATAATAGTTAAGGTATTAGGTGTATTGTATGTAATACCGTTTTATAGAATAATTGGAGAAAGTGGTGGTTCTTTATATAGTTACGCATATAATGTGTATAATTTGTTTTTGAATATAAGTACTGCTGGTATACCTGTTGCAATTAGTAAGATTATAGCTGAATATAATACTTTGGAAATGTATGAAGCTAAAGAAAGAAGTTATAAAGTAGGAAGAAATATTATTTTTATGTTGTCTATTCTTGCTTTCTTTGTGCTATTTGTCTTTGCACCTGAAGTTGCTCGTTTGATATTGGGAGAGATTAAAGGAGGAAATACACTAAATGATGTTGCATTTGTAATTAGAAGTGTATCGTTTTGTTTACTTATTATACCTTTTTTATCTGTATCAAAGGGGTATTTACAAGGTCACAACTATATTACTCCATCAAGTGTAAGCCAAGTAATTGAACAAGTTGTTAGAATAGCTGTTATATTGTTTGGTTCATATATTGTGATAAATGTGCTAAATAAAAGTGTAACTTTAGGTGTTGGAGTAAGTGTATTTGGAGCGTTTGTCGGTGGACTTGTAGCATATATTTATATAAAGTGTAAGATTAATAAAAATAAAGATGCGTTTATTAAGAGTGATAAAAGAGATAATGTTACAAATAAGGAAATTGTTAAAAAGATAATAAGTTATGCTCTTCCACTAATAGTGGTTAGTATAGCAACTGATATATATAGTTTAACTGATATGACTTTAGTAGTAAGAACAAGCTATAAATTAGGGTATTCAGCATTAGATGCCGAGACAATTGCAAGTATAATAAGTACATGGGCTCCTAAAATATGTATGATAATAAATGCTGTTGCAATGGGTATGAGTATGAGTTTAATTCCTCATATGGTAAGTAGTTTTGCAAAAAAAGACTTAGTTACTTCAAACCATAGATTTAATGAAGCAATTAGAATAATTGTGTTTTCAACTTTACCACTTGCAGTGGGGTTGTCATTTTTAAGTGAAGGAGTGTATTCTTTATTCTATAAAGAAAATTTATATGGTACTTTAATTCTTAGATATACAGCAATTAGTAGTTTCTTTGCTAGTATATATATGATTATAAGTGTATCACTTCAAAGTTTGAATAAGTTTAAGATAGTTTATGTTAGTAGTGGAATAGGTTTTTTACTTAATGCGCTGTTAGATATTCCTTTTATGTATTTATTTCATACACTAGGGCTAGAAGCTTTTTACGGGGCAATTCTTGCGACTATTGTGGGTTATATATTTAGTTATATTTATAGTTTGTTTAAGTTAAAGAAAGAACTAAACTTTAATTATAAAAGTATATTAAAAACTATAAAAGACTCTTTAATACCTACACTAGCAATGATACTTGTGTTATTAGTGTTAAAACTATTTATCAAAATACCTACAAGTGGTATAATGTTAGTGCTTACTCTTATGTTATATGTTATTTTAGGTGGACTTACTTATGTATTTGTGTCATATAAAACTGGATTACTTGAAAGGACGCTAGGAAGAGAATATATAAATAAGATAATCGGTAAATTAAGGAGGAATAAGTAATGTTAAAATTAAGTCATGTCACAAAATATTATGGAGACTTTTTGGCAGTAGATGATTTATCTTTTGAAGTAAAAGATGGAGAGATATTTGGTTTACTTGGTGTTAATGGAGCGGGTAAAACTACTACTTTTAGAATGATTACAGGTTTACTTGATAAGACAAGCGGAAGTATTACTTTTAACGGTAAAAAAATAGATTACTCCGTTACTGATAAACTAGGTTTTCTTACTGAAGAAAGAAGTTTACTTACTAAGTTAACAGTACTAGAGCAGGCTAAATTCTATGGTGGATTAAAAGGAATGAGTGACAAAGATATTGAAAGTAGATTAGACTACTTACTTGAAAAATTAGAGATAACTGAGTATAAAAATAAGAAGATAAAAGAGTTAAGTAAAGGTAACTCACAAAAAGTACAGTTTATTATGAGTATAATAAATAGTCCTAAACTTCTTATATTAGATGAACCTTTTAGTGGATTAGATCCGATTAATATTGAGTTATTTAAAAAGTTGATACTTGAACTTAAAAGTGAGGGGACAAGTATAATATTCTCTTCACATAGAATGGAGCATGTAGAGTATTTCTGTGAAAGTTTGGTAATTCTTGTGCATGGTAAAACTGTTTTAAAGGGAAATTTAAAACAAATAAAGGAAGACTATCAAAAGAAGAATATTATGATAGAAGCTGACGCTGATATGGAAGACTTAAAAAATATTAAAGGTGTAGAAAAGGTAGATAAAATAGGTAATACTTTTGTAGTTAGTATAAGTGATAAGAGTTACGTACAAAAGGTGTTTAACTATGTGAAGAAGCTAAAGAACGTTACAAAGTTTGTAGTGGAAGAACCTACACTTAATGAAATATTTATTGATAAAGTAGGAGGTACTTATGAGAAGTAAATTATCTCTTTTAATTAAAGATGGATTAAATAAAAAAATTAATACTAAATGGTTTAAAGTTATCAACATAATTTTATTAGTTGTTGTTGTAGCTTTGTTTAATATTGATAGTATCATTAAATTTTTTGGAGGAGACTTTGATGAGGAGACTACTATTTATGTTTATGATAATACTTTAAAATATTATGATGCGTTAAAGACAGTGTATGACAGTACTAAGGTGCAGTTAACTAGTGAAAGTGCAGAGATTAAAAAAGGTGAAGGAAACTACAAAGATGAAGTAGAGAAGATTAAGAAAAACAAGAAAGGTGATATAATTGTTGTTATAAATGATTTACATAATGTTGAAGTTATTTCTTTTGATTATGTTGACGTGCTAACTATACAAGTCTTGAATGCAAGTATAGAAAAGGTAAAAACAAGTATAGCGTTAAGTGAAAGCAATATTGCACCTGAAGAGTTAGCTAAAATATATGAACCAGTAAATATCAAAAGAACTTATTTAAATGAAGAACTAGATGAGAACTATGAACTAGTTAATACTATAGGAAATTTAGCAATTCCAGTGTTTATAATGCCTTTCTTCTTCTTAATTCTTATGGTAACTCAAATGATCGGGGCTGAGATAAATGAAGAAAAGACAAGTAAAAGTATGGAGATTATTGTTACTAGTGTAAGTCCTAAAATACATTTTATGTCTAAAATGATAACATCTAACCTTTATGCAATTATTCAGTGTGTGTTGTTTGTTATTTATTTTGGTATAGGTGTTTTAGTAAGAAGAATAGTAACAGGTACTTCTTTAACAGGAAGTTTAGGAGAGAGTACTACTAAACTATTAAATGCTTTTGTTGAAAGTGGGATGCTTAGTAATATACTTAAATGTTTACCATTTATAATTATAATGATATTACTTAGTTTCTTTGCATATTCACTACTTGCTGGAATACTTGCATCTATGACAACAAGTCAAGAAGACTTTCAACAACTTCAAACACCAATGATGATGCTTATAATGGCAGGGTACTTCTTAGCAATAATGGCGAGCACTTATGAAAAGAGTACATTTATTATAGTAATAAGTATGATACCATTTATATCTTGTATATTAAGTCCTGTGTTATTGTTCTTAGGACAAATTACAATAGTACACGTTCTTATTTCAGTAGGGCTATTACTTCTTGTGATATATTTACTTTTAAAGTATGGCTTAAGAATTTATAAAGCAGGAATATTAAATTATAGTTCAAGTAATTTGTGGAAGAAAATGTTAGAGAGTGTAAAAGTAAAAGATTAAAATTTAGTCTTTTCTGTTAGCGTGGTGGAATGGTAGACATGCACGCTTGAGGGGCGTGTGAACATAGTTCGTGAGAGTTCAAGTCTCTTCGCTAACACCATTAAAGAATCAGGTTGAACTTTGGTTCAATTAACTAATAAATATCAATTCTAGAAATGGAATTGATTTTTGTTGTGTGAAAGAAGGGGATGATTTTGAAAGATAATATGTAAAATTTGTTTCAAACATCAAAAACTATGATATAATATATAATTAATGAGGGAGGTTTATTATGTTTGGAAAGAAAAAACAAAATGATAAAAAAGAGTCACTAAATTTTAAAAGCGATAATTATAAAATGAATGATAATTATGTGACTAATAATTTAGTAGTTGCTAATTTAGAATATATATCAAGTGAACCAACACCATACGGACCAATGGTTAAACAAACAAAACAAAAATATATATTTGAATTATTAAATGAAAATGGAAAAATCAGATATAGAGAAATATTTACTGGATTTGTAGCCGATGCTGAGGAAAGTCATTATTTTGATTTACCATATGTTGTAAATGTTGTCTCTTTGAAAGAAGAAGTTCCAGATGTTGCTGATAATATTCCAAAATATGGATTATTATTGGTATTAAATGAGGTTAATACCAAAAAAAGATTAAAAACTCTAAAAAAATAATTATAATTAATTGTGGCAATAAATATTGCTACTTTTATTTTATATATAGAATTAGTATTTATTAGTTGTTCTTTATAGATATAAGTGTTCAAAATAGGCTTTTGTATCGCATCAAATTAATAAATGCAATATTAAAAAAGGTTTTATTTGTTTTAAAGATAGGCTCATTGAATAAAAACGGTAAAAGTGGCAAAAATATTCAATGAATTATATAAAAAAACTACTTTTAAAGTAAGTTAAAGTAGTTTTTTTCTTATTTAATAACTTCTTTTAATTAAAGATAATTTTTCACATTCTTTTATATCATTTGTAGAATAAATTTGAGAATATTCAAACTTATCTTGTTTATTTAATTCTAAAAGTTCTTTTAACATTTTTAATTTGATAATTAATATTTGCTTTTTTTTCAAATGAGTTAATTGTTGTCTTTGTAATTGTAATTCTTCTTCAAGTTTATCTAGTTCACTTTCAATTGATTTTATTTCTTTTTGTTTTTTCTTGTGATATTCATATGATTTAAGTTCTATTGGCAATATTACTGGCAAGCAAAGACCCATACCAAATAATGTTACAGTTAACACTAAATTGATTTCATATTGATAGAATGTTGAAGTTACTAAAAACGGATTACTTTTAGTAAAATATGAAATGATAAGAGGTGGTAAAACTATAGAATTAGCAATTGCATAATAAACATTATATGGAATATATTTTTTTCTAAAATTTTTGTATTTCTCTTTTTTCTTAGTTAATTCTTCAATTCTACTAGTAAGAGTAAAAATCATATTTTTTTTGGCTGAAATTTCATTCATATTTTTAAGAATCTTAAATTCATCATTATCTAAATTCATAATAACCTTCCTGTGAGTTAATTATAACATGTTTTTCAAAAAATTGTCATTATGTATTTCAGTTAGGAATAATTTATTGCTTATCTTGTTATAGTTTGTTAAAATGTATTTAGTATTTTATGTTATAGTGAGGTTTTATTATGAAGAAAAATAGTGTTTTTATATGTGTGGTTTTAATATTTTTATGTATTCCAGTTGTAGTAAATGCACATCCTGGAAGAACTGACGCGAATGGGTGTCATTACTGTAGAACTAACTGTGCAAAATGGGGTTTAAGTAATGGGGAATATCATTGTCATAATAATTCTAGTAGTAATACCGAAACTATAGTCAAACAAAAAAGTAGTGATAACTCAATAAAGTCTATAATAATAGATGGTGAAAAAATAACTATAAGTGAAAGTATGATATATCAAACTACCAAAGATAAACTAGACATTATAGTAATACCAAATAGTGAATATGCTGAACATGAAATTGATAATACAAGTTTGAGTGTTGGAGAAAACAATATCACTATAAAAGTTACTGCAGAGAATGGTAGCGTTAAAAAATATAATTTAAAAGTTATTAGAGAAGAACTAAGTAACAATACTAATGTAAGTATAAAGGTTGATAATGAAGTAATAGATTTTAATGTAGATAAGCCAAATATAACAGTTAGTTCTGAAACTGAAAATTTAGATTACTCATATATACTTGAAGATAAAAACTCTACATTAAAAGTAACAGGTGACAAAAATTTAAAAACTGGAGAAAATATAGTAACTTTTACAGTTACTTCACAAGATAATACACAAAAAGATTATGTTTTAATAGTGAATAAATCTGAAAATATTGGTGCTGTGGTTTTTACAATTGCAGTTTTGTCTTTAGCAGGTGTTGCAGGCTATAAATATCAAAAGAAAAAGAAGCAAATTAGTAATGCTTCTAACTATTAAACAACCTGTCTTGCATATTATCAGAATTGTCTAAGTACATTTTGTATAGTTTATAGATTTCTGTATCTTTGTAATTAACTTCTTTAAAATTATCATTTAAATCTAAAATTTTACCATTTCTATAACTTATTAAAATAAGCGAGTGAGTTGATATAATAAACTGACTTCCTTTTTTTACAAGGCAATCTATTAAACATAATAATGAAAGTTGTCTTTGAGCTGATAAGGCGGCTTCTGGTTCGTCTAAGATATATTAGCCATTCTCAGTAAATCTGTTTTGTACAAGTTTTAGAAAAGCTTCTCCATGTGAGCATTCATGCAAGTTTCCACCATACGACTTAAATAAACTATAAAAGTTATCTTCTTTGACAAGTCTTTCAATTTCAGTAGAAAAATTATAAAAACTTTCGGCTCTTAAAAAGAATTTAGTCCTAGGTTTGTTATCAATTTTAATTTTTAAGTAATCTCTCAAATTAGAAGTAGTGTCATTTGTTTCATACATAAAGTTTTCAGTACCACCTTCTTTAGGTAGTCCTAGATTTACAGCAATTGCTTCAATAAATGTTGATTTACCAACACCATTTTCTCCAACAAAAAATGTAACTGGAGAATTAAGTTTAAGTTTTTCAAAGTCCTTAACAATTGGAATGTTAAAAGGATACTTGTCATAATTATCAATTTTGTCTCTATCTAAAATTATTTCATTAATCATAAGTTTACTATTCATAACTATTCACCCTTAAAACCATATTAGCACGAAAAATATAAAAAATCTATATAAATAGTTTAAAATGTGTTATACTTTTGTAAGAGGTATAAAAATGAAAATAAGTGAACCAAAAATTAAAAATTGTGAATTATCTTCTTTTAGTGATTGCATTAAAAATGAGAAATTTAATAAAGTAAAAATTGGGGAAAATAGTAGTATAGTACTTGATTTAACTGATTATACATTTGATGAGTGTGTTTTTGAAAATATAGATTTTTCTAATATAGAAATAAATGATATATCTTTGATGGATGTAAGGTTTACCAACTGTGATTTATCTAATAAGAGGTTTAATGATACGTTTTTAACAAGAGTTATATTTGAAAATTGTAAATTAACAGGTCTTACTTTTATTGACTCACATTTAAAAGATATCAAAGTCATTTCTTCGGTTGGTTTATATTTGAATGTTGCAGGAACAAATATAAATAATATTGAAATAGAAGACAGTGACTTAACTGAGGCTACATTTAATATGAGTAATTTAAATAATGCTGTTTTAAATAATGTTAATTTAACTAAATCTGTTTTTTTAGGGTGTAATTTAAAGGACGCTAACTTTAGCACGTCTATAATTAATGGGATTAGTTTTGATGTCAAAAGTTTAAATGGAATAATAATAAACAGAATGGATGCTGGTAATATTGTGTCAATGTTTAATGTGAAAGTGAGGGACTAAAGTGACTAAAGAAGAAGTGTATAATTTTATAAAGAGCAAGAATATATGGTATGAGATAACTGAACATAAAAGAGTGTTTACTATGAATGAGTTAGATGATGTTATTTTGCCGTATCCAGAAGCTGATGCGAAAAACTTATTTATTAGGGATGATAAGAAAAGAAACTATTATTTAATTACGGTAAGTGGTAAAAAGAAAGTAGATTTAAGTGTTTTTAGAGAAAAATATAATACTAGAAGACTTAGTTTTGCAAGTGAAAATGATTTAATGGAAATATTAAAATTAACCCCTGGAAGTGTAACACCTTTAGGATTATTAAATGATAAAGAGAATCTAGTTAAATTTTATTTAGATAGTTATTTTATAAATAAGTGTGATAAAATCGGAATGCACCCATGTGACAACTCTGCAACTTTATGGCTTAAGACTAGTGATTTAATTAGTATTTTAAAAGAGAATGGGACTATAGTAAATATAGTGATTTGTAACTCAACTCAAAGTTTAGAAAACTAAACTAATGCTTTATAGAAATTTTTATAAAAATATATTATTATTATACTATAAGGAGGAAAGATTATGAAAAAGAAAGTATGTTATGTATTAAGTTTATTAATTTGTTTGGTATTGGGAGGTATATCTAGTTATTTTATTTTTAACAATAGTAAAAGCCCATTAAAAGAATTACCACTTCCAGAAGTTACTGGTGGAGAAAGAGGGACTCTCGGAATAGACAAAAATATTAATGAAGAAACATTAGACGAGTACTTAGGTAGAGAAGACGTGGTATATAGAGATATGAGAATGCTTAAAGATCCAGGAAATTATGAAGCAATTGGAGGAGACTCATATATTTCAGGTTTTGTTAAAGGTTTTGAAGTAGTGCCTTATCCATATTTAACTGAAGTAAAAGGTTTACCTGAAATAGTAGGAGAGTCATATACTGGAAAAACATTATTTAAAGAAGTGGATGGAAAGTATGTTGCTAACTATGAAGAGTCAATGGAATACTTAGAATATTATTTTCCAAAAGATAAAGTAATCTTCTTAATGTGTGGAGGAGGAGGCTATGCTGGCATGACTAAAAATCTTCTAGTAAGTTTAGGTTGGGATGAAAACAAAATTTATGATGTAGGTGGTTACTGGTTCTATAATGGTAAAAATAATGTACAAGTTAAAACTACTAAAGATGGTAAGACTACATATGAATTTTGGAAAGTTACTTATCATGATATAGATTTTAAATCATTAACTGAGGTAAAATAATGAAAAAGATAGTAGTAATAGTGCTAAGCGTATTCTTATTAACAGGTTGCTTTAGTAATAAGACTAATCAAGATGATGGTACAAAACGAATATATTTAACAAGTAGTTATTATAATAAGGGTGAGTTTATAAAAGTAGACGATTTAACTACTTTAGAAAGTGATACTTATGTATTATTTACTTACAATAATTTTTGTAATTTAGCTGTTTCATGTGATAAGATTTTTGAAAGTTTTATGAAAAAATATAATATTGATTTTATTTCAATTTCATTTGATAAATTTAAAAGTACTTATTTATATGAAACTGTGAAGTATGCACCTTCTATTATTATTGTGAAAGATAAAGAAATAGTTAGTTATTTAGATGCTAATTCGGATGAAGATTTAGATAAGTATCAAGATGAGGAAGCTTTTGAAAGCTATCTTAATAAGTATATTTACTTTAATGATAAAGATTAACGAATGTTGGTCTTTATTTATTTTTAAAAGCATGATAAACTAGTACTGTGAGGTGGATTCATGAACTTAAAAATGATTTTGACTAGTGAAAATGTAAGTAATGAAATATTAAATAACTTAGATTATTTGTTAACAATTATTCCTGAAATAAAGCCTATGATAGGGTTTGACCAAAAACATCCACATCATAATTTAGATGTATTTATTCATACTTTGAAAGCTTTGAAGAGTTCTAAAAATGATTATATTATTAGACTTGCTTTGTTATTTCATGATATTGGAAAACCACTTTCTTGTGTAGAAGAAGATGGAGTAAGGCATTTTCCAAATCATCCAGTAATTAGTGAAATGATTACTAGAAAAGTTTTAACTAGACTCAATTATGAAGAAAGTGTTATTAATGAAGTGTGCTATTTAGTAAAATATCATGATACACCTATAACTATGGAAGATGTGGAAAAGGACTATGATTTACAACTCAAAAGGTATGAAGTACAAAGGAGTGACACACTCGCACATAACCCACTTATGAATTCTAAAAGAATTTCTTATTTAATAAAAACGAAAAAACTGTTTAAATAAAAAATATAACAAAATCGTATATCTTTCTTGTTATATTTTTTATTTATTTTCAATTTTTATAAATTCAGTTGTTTTAAGTTTGGTAAGATTTTCATCATTTTCCAATATTTTTAATTGTTCTATGGCTATTTTATTTAGTTTTTCTAACCTAGTGGGTTGCGCTATTTTATCATTAATCATTGTGGCATTTATGGTTTCTAAATTACATAAAACTAAAAGTTGTCTGATATCAGCGTAGTCTCTTTGGTTTCCTTTTAATCCTGAATTTTTATCTTTCCATTCTTTTGCTGTCATACCAAATAAAGCAACATTTAGTAAATCTGCTTCAGTAGAATATGCGTGTTTTTTCTGATTATCTGTAACTAAATTAGGGACTATTGATTTTTTTATTGCATCGGTGTGTATTTTATAATTTGCCTTAGATAATATTCTACTTGCATTCCAGTCAATTTTTTCTTGATATGCTTCATTTCTTTTTAATCTTTCAAATTCTTTGATTAAATATAATTTGAATTCTGGACTTAACCAACTTGCAAATTCTAATGCAATGTCAGAATGAGCAAATGTACCAGCACTATATTTCCCACTACTAGGAATAATACCTATTGCATTAAAATTCTTTTTCCATCTACTTGGTGTCATGGTGAACCTATTATATCCTACTTCTTCAATTTTAATTCTGTGTGATTCCACGGAATTAAAATTTTCATTATTTAATTCTTCCCATAAACTATAAAATTCAAAAGAATTTTTGTTTGACATCCAATTTCTTATTACACCGGATGGGTCAGTGGGATTTGCATACTTTGCTAAATCAGTTAATGAAATATATTCTTCATTTCCAATTCTCATAACACTTATTTTTTCATTATTAACATTCATTTCTGTTTTAATCAAATTTTCTTTCATGCATTCCTCCTTTCCTTTATAATAAACTTATAGAAAAGTTAAAGTTCAATTTTGGTTACCCCAGCAAGATTCGAACTTGCGAATGATGGAGTCAGAATCCATTGCCTTACCACTTGGCTATGGGGCAGTCACATTATTAATTATACTTTTTAAATCTAAATTTGTAAATACTTTTTATGATAATTTAAAAACCTGGACGAGCCAGGCTTCTTGTGTGTTGAACACATTTGTGAATATTTATCCCTCTCGGGACAACAATAATATACCAAATTATTTAGTAAAAGTAAAGTGTTTTTAGTAAAAAACTATGATTTTTGTGATTTTTCTTTGATTTTTCCACAAATATATACAAAACTTACTATGATAACTGAAGTTACTAGTAATATGAAAGGCGAGTAAGCATACATATTCTTATACTTATTTATATAGTTTTCATATGGTATTAAATAAATTATCACACCTATAAGTGAAGTTATAATTAACCCCATAACAATATATTGTTTCTTTTTAGTTTTGATATTGAATACTTCATAAAGTCCTGTTTTAATAGTTTGTAAGTTGTATTGTAAACTTAAAGTCATAAATAATACCCATATTAGAATATTAATGTTTTCTATATTATCAAGAAAACTAAACATATTTATAGTTTTTAATACTTCATAACTAGGAAAAGTAAATAATATACTTACATCAATTCCAAGAACACCAATGATACAAAGAAATATTATTGATACACAGATAGTATTAACGATATATCCAATTAATATGCTTTTTTTAACCTTTTCTTTATCAACTATGTTATCTTTTGGAATAACAAGAAGGCTCAATATGGGAACAACGCATAGCATTGAAAACATAATTGAACTTTTAGATATGTGGATGAAATCATTATTTAGAAGTGGTAATAAATTACTAAAGTCTACTTGTCTAATAAGAGAAAACGCATTATTAAAATATAAAAATGCACCTATAAAAACACAGAATGTGCTAAGTCTTGCAAGAGTATCTATATCATACATTGTTGAATATATAACAGGTAATATTAATATTAATGTGATCAAACTATTAGGTGTTTCAGCAAGGAACTCTAAAGATATAAATGTGGAGTATCTCCAAAATACAAATACTGCAAAGATAAACATAAATATTAGAATTATTATAACTATAATTTTACTTAAAAACTTAGGAAAAACGTAATCTATTTTTTTAAATAAACTGTACTCTGGAAGAAAATCAAATATTTTAAAGAATAGAAAGATTATTAGAAGTCCAAGAAGAAAACCTATAAACATACTTATAAATATACTTGTTTTTGCAGTAACTAGCATATATGGAATTAAAGTACCTGGTAGCATTGCATTAATAATACATATAAATATAAAAGTAAAACTTAAACTACTTAGTTTGTAATTTGTCATAAGTCACCTCTTAAATTCCCTTGTTTATATAGTGATACATCTATCTTGTATGTTAAATTTAGTTTATTTAATCCTTCTTTGTTCCAGTCTTTATTATTAAAGTCAAAATAGTTATAGTTATTTTTATATATGTAGTTACCAAGTCCTAGAAAGTCATAGTTATATCGTTTACTTTTATTAAAGGACTTATTAATATAACTTTCAACTTCTTTTTCAGCTTTTTTGCTAATACTCTTTAATACATTTGTATCACTTAAATTGTCTTTACAGCCATAATAAACAATTTCGGCACCAATACTTCCCTTAACATTAATTGTGTCTACATCTAACTTGCTAATTAGTTTCATTTTACTTTCTAGAGTTTCAATAGTAAAGTAACCTCCGTCACACTTGATTGTCAAAGTTGCATTTTTAATTTTGTTTCTCAAGAAGTTTACTCCTTTTGTTTCTTCATCAGTTAATTCTATTACTTCTTTGTCTTTAAAAAATACCATGTTTTTTACTTCAACATTGCTTTCACTTTTTGAGTCTTCAAGACTTTTGTTTTCACTACTTTTAGTAGTATCTTTTATATAAACATTTGGAAATATTGTATCTTTTCCTTTTTCATAGTAATTGTTTATTAATTCTCTTACATGAAGACTGTTAATTCCACCATATCTGGTTTCACTGTTCATTATAGCATCATATAAATTATTTGCAGAGTTTGTATCAAAATGACTTATACTAGACAAAATATCAATGCTTTTATTTTCAGTAGATGTTATAATTAGAAAATTTAAAGATAGTCTAGTGTCTCTAACAAGAAAATCCATTATTTCATCAAGTCCATCAGTTAAAACACTTTGGTCTAAAAAAACATAATCAACATCAGCTAAAAAGAAAATTTTACTTGTTTTTTTATTCATACTTCTTGCTGCTTCAAATATGGTTTCACCTTGTCCACTTATAACTGTAATCGGACTTTTATTAAGACCACTTTTTTCACTATCTAAAACATTCACTAATTGAATGTCTAAATTATATAAGTCACCATCTTTGCTAATCCCCATAGCGCTTACGATGCCGAGCTCGTTAAGTTCTTTATAGTTATAACAACCTGTACAAACAAAAGTTAAAAATATTAGTAAAATAACTTTTTTCATAAATTACCCCTTTCTAAAGATATTCTTTTTAGTTACATAGCTAGGTCTCTTATTTAATGATTTAATATCTTTTCTTAAAATAGCATTACCTTGTTCACTAAACATGAAAGGAAAAATTGGAACGGTGTAGGGTTTATTAAATGTTTTGATACTACATAGATTTATAACGAGAAAAAGTATACCCATAATAAAACCAATTATTCCAAATAATCCAGAAATAAACATAAGAAAATATCTCCAAAATCTAATACTTCCTTGCATATCATAATAAATAAATATTAAACTGCTTATTGAACTAATAGCGACTACGATTACCATGATGGGGGAAATTAAGCCAGCACTTACTGCTGCATCTCCTAAAACTAAAGCACCTAGAATACTTAAGGAAGCACCACGATTGTTTGGAGTTCTTGCATCTCCCTCATATAATAGTTCAAATGTAAATAAAAGGATAAATGCTTCAATAATTATTGGAAAGGGGACATTACTCCTTTGCATAGAGAAGTTTATTAATAAGTTTACTGGAAGAATTTCAGGGTCGTATGATGTTATTGCTATAAAGAAAGCTGGGGTAACAATAGCTAAAATAAATGCAAGAAGTCTAATAACTCTCATGAATGTTGAAAAGAAAGGTTTATGATAATAGTCTTCACTGTTTTGAAAAAAATCTACAAAGAATGTAGGGCATACTATTACACTTGGAGAGTTTTCCATTGTAACTATTACTCTTCCTTCAAGTAAATATCTTGATGCATCATCTGGTTTTTCAGTGTACATTAAAGTTGGAAACAATGTTTTATTAGAACAATCTATGTAATATTTTAAATAGTTAACATCCATTACACCATCTACATTGATATTTTTTAATTTTGAATAAACTTCATTAATTAACTCATCTTCACAAATATTGTCCATGTATAAAAGTCCTACTTTGCTTTTCCCTTGCACGCCTAGAGTAAGTTCTTTTATTAGCAGGTGTTCACTTTTAACCCTTTTTCTAATAAGACCTAAATTCTTTTGATAGTTTTCAGTAAATGAATCTTTAGGTCCACGAATAACTGGCTCGCTTGTTGGTTCAGTTACGCCTCTATCTAATTCGGCTCTTGTTTCATATGCAATGCAAATACTTTTGTAAATTACTAAAGTAAATCCACTAAATAGTAGTTCATATAGTTTTTTTTCGTCAGTGACACTTTTAAAGTTGATGCTCGGTATATATTCATTAATGTCTTTTTTTAAGTTTTCAAGC
>ENA-UOJO01000310-UOJO01000310.1-human-gut-metagenome-genome-assembly--contig:-P57-NODE-310-length-78964-cov-8.946140_pt1 | contig 78964 bp, 87 predicted proteins | sample MGYA00242351_ERZ723898 | MGnify/ENA metagenome assembly ERZ723898 | reverse complement strand
GACACCCGGTCCGGCGACGATACATCCGACAGCGCGGCAACATCTGACACCCGGTCCGGCGACGATGCTTCCGACAGCGCGGCAGCATCCGGTGAAGCCTCAGCCGAAACGGAAGACAAACCGGCCCGTCGTACCCGCCGCCGCGGCACGCGCTTTTTAGGCCGCCGTTCGTCCGGCAAATCCGCCGCCAAAGTCGAAACCAAAGACGGCTACAAAGTCTCGGCCGAAACCGCCGGCATTGAACGCGGTGAAAGCGTTGCCGAAGAAATCGGCAAAGAAGACGAAACCGATATGGATGAAGCCTGCGCCGCTCCGGTTCAATCCGCCGATGACGACGATGTCAACGCCGCTGCGGCTTCGCGTGCTGATGACGACGATGATGATTTCGGCTCCGGCAGCAGCAAAGAATTCGACAACGACGATGACGACGCCGATTCCGAACACTATCTCGAAATCCAGCGCAAGCTGATTTTCGCACGCAAGCTGTATCACCGCTCAGCGATTCAGGACGTTATCCGCGAAGGGCAGACCCTGCTTATTCAGATTGTCAAGGAAGAACGCGGCAACAAAGGCGCCGCCTGCACGACCTACCTGTCGCTCGCCGGCCGCTACTGCGTCTTAATGCCCAACCGCATCAAATCCGGCGGCGTTTCCCGCAAAATCACCTCGGCCAACGACCGCAAACGCCTTAAAGACATTATGCGCGAATTGCCGCTGAACGACGATATGTCGCTGATTATCCGCACTGCCGGCGAAGACAAACAGAAGAGCGACATCGTCCGCGACTACAATTATCTTATCCGCACCTGGAACCACATCCGCCACTCGGCGTTGAGCACCCAGGCGCCGGCACTGATTTATGAAGAGGGCAACCTGATTAAGCGTGCCCTGCGCGATATGTACACCAAAGATATCGGCGAAGTTGTCATCGACGGCGACAATGCCTATAAGACCGCCAAGGAATTCAGCAAGATTCTCTCGCCGAACATGGGACGCAAGATAAAATGCCGCAAACCGGGCGAAATCCCCGTCTTCCAGCATTATCAGGTCGAAAAGGAGCTGGACAAGCTGCACAATCCGGTAGTTCAGCTCGCATCCGGCGGCTATCTTGTGATTAACCCGACCGAAGCGCTGGTATCCATAGACGTCAACTCCGGCCGCGCCACCCGCGAAATGGACATTGAGGAAACCGCGCTGAAAACCAATCTGGAAGCTGCCGACGAAATCGCCAAGCAGCTGCGGATGCGCAACCTCGCCGGGCTGGTCGTCGTTGACTTTATCGACATGGAAGAGCCGGCCAACAACCATGCGGTCGAAAAGCGGATGAAAGAAGCGATGAAACCTGACCGCGCGCGGGTGCAGATTGCCAAAATGAGCATCTTCGGGCTGTTGGAAATCTCGCGTCAGCGAATGCACTCGTCGTTTGTCGAAAGCAACTATGTAACCTGTCCGTATTGCCGCGGCCAGGGCGTCCTGCGCTCGACCGAGTCCGGAGCCATGCTGGTTCTGCGCGCGATTGAGGAAGAAGGCATCAAAGGCGCATACAACCGCCTGGAAGTCCGCCTCCCGCAGGATACCGCGATTTATATCCTAAACCACAAGCGCCGCATTTTAGCCGATATGGAAGAAAAATACGGTCTGGAAATCATCATCTCCGCCGACGGCTCAATTAAAAACATCTGCGATTACAAGATTGAAAAGAGCCGGCAGCCGAAAGCGAAACCGGAAACCGTTGCCGCGGCCACCGCGTATGCCGCCGCAGGTTATGCCGAGGATGACGATGACACTGCAGACGATGACGAAAACGAAGGCAACGACTGCACACCCGCCGATACCGAAAACGGCAGCGGCAACGAAAACAGCACCGAAGAAGAAACCGGCAGACGTTCCCGTGGCCGGGGACGCAACGACCGCCGCCGCAGAGGACATCGCGGCGGGCGCGGCCGCGACCGTGAACGCAGCAGCCGTAACGGCGGAAATACTGCGCCCGACACCGATGAAGGCACCTCCCGGGACGGTTCTTCCCGCAGCGGCAATGCCCGCTCCGCCGAAACTTCAGGCCGCGGTTCGCCCGCAGCTGCCTCGGAACGCGCCCAGGCTTCCGCCTCATCCGGGCGCGGTTCGTCTTCCGCTTCCTCCGCCGGCAGTTCGTCCGCAGCTCCGGACGGTGAACCGAAACCGGAAAAGAAAACCTGGTGGAAAAAGCTCATCGGCTAATCCGCCCGTAAATAAAAAGGCAGACACCTTCCAATGCCTGCCTTCTCCGAAAAAAAGCCGCCGCAACGGCTTTTTTTCATTTGCGCGATATAACGCCTCCCCTTTCGTCATAACACGTCCGCACCTTCCTCTCTCCGTTCACATAAAACATTCTTCCGTAACCAACTGCCCATTTTCGTCATAAATTTTAGGCGCCCCGTCCGGCTTGCCGTCTTTATAATATTTCTCTTCCCGCAGTTGTCCGTTTTCGTAATAGCTCTTCCACACCCCCTCCGGCTTGTCGTTTTTAAAATTCGTCTCTGATTTCAACTGCCCGTTTTCGTAATATTCCTTCATCACGCCGTCCCATCGGCTGTGTTTATAATTCCACTCCGCCCACAACTGCCCGTTTTCGTAATACCTTTTAAAAACCCCATCCAACTCGCCGTCTTTATAATATTGCTCTAGCCACAACTGCCCGTTTTTATGGTACATTTTACTCACCCCCTCCTGCTTGCCGTCTTTATAATTTTCTTCTTCTTCCAACTGCCCGCTTTTATAATAACTTTTATACACCCCGTCCTGCTTGCCATCTTTATAATTCATCTCCACCAGCAACTGCCCGTCTTCATAATAAAATCTAGTCGTCCCATCATGCTCGCCGCCTTTATAATTAGCCTCTACGCTCAACTTCCCGTTCTTATGGTACATTTTACTCACCCCATCCTGCTTGCCGTCTTTAAAATTCGTCTCAGATTTCAACTGCCCGCTTTCGTAATAATTTTTAAATAGCCCATTCTTCTTGCCGTTTTTATAGTTTCCCTCTTCTTCCAACTGCCCGCTTTCATAATACCTTTTAAGTACCCCATCCGGCTCGTAGTTTTTATGTTGCATCTCTTCTTTCAACTTCCCGTTCTTATGGTACTTGTTTCTCACACCCGCCGGCGTGCCGTCTTTATAATTCGTCTCTGATTCCAACTGCCCTTTCTCATTATACCGTTTCCACACCCCATCAGGCCTGTCGTTTTTATAATATTTCTCTTCCCGCAGTTGTCCGTTTTCATAATAACTTTTCCACACCCCATCCGGCTGGTCGTTTTTATAATTTCCTTCTTCTTCCAACTGCCCGTTTTCGTAATACCTTTTAAATCCACCCTCCGGCTTGCCGTTTTTATAATATTTCTCTTCCCGCAGTTGTCCGTTTTCATAATAACTTTTCCACACCCCATCCGGCTGGTCGTTTTTATAATTTCCTTCTTCTTCCAACTGCCCGTTTTCGTAATACCTTTTAAATCCACCCTCCGGCTTGCCGTCTTTAAAAGTCATCTCTTCTTGCAACTTCCCGTTTTCATAATAGCTTTTAGCAGATCCATCCAGCTTGCCGTCTTTATAATTCGCTTCTGCGCCCAACTGCCCGTTTTCATAATAGATTTCAACCGGTCCATCAATCTTGCCGCCCTTAGCATACCCTTTTCCAATTAATTTCCCGTTCGGATATGTTCCGTAGTAGAAAATTCCGTCCGTGGGTACAAAATCCGCACAAACGTGCACCCCTTGCTCATCCTTACAAAACAAACCGTTGATAAGCCCATCAATATTATCGGCAGCATACGCCTGCCCGCCCGCCGGCATCATTGCCAAAACCAAAGCCCAAACCAACACCTTATTCATAGCCATACCTTTCGCTCGCTGAATACTACTCTGCATTTTTATATGATGCCAATACTTAAAATTTAATTTATCCCCTCCGTTCTCCGCCCTCCCCCTTTCTCCGTTCCCGGTTTTCCTCCTTTTCCGCCCCGTTCTCCGCCTTCTCTCTCCTCCCTGCGAACATCTCCCCCTTTCCGTTTGACATGCCGCAAACTATATATTACGATACCCTCAATATGGAGAACCGAGATGCGCCGCCTGTTTCTTACCCTGATATTTCTGTGCCTGGCTCTGCCTGCCGCCGCCGTCAGCCTGATTTCCGACGAAGAGGCAGAAAGCTGGCTTTATGACCTGCTGACGCCGATATTCCGCGCCGCCAATCTGCCGTTGAACCGCGATTATGTACATATCGTCAAAGACGACAGCCTCAATGCGTTCGTCGGCGACCAGAACCATATGTTCGTCCACACCGGCACCTTGCTCAAAGCCAAAAACAGCAACGAAATCGAAGGCGTGCTCGCCCACGAAACCGGACACATTCTGGGCGGCCACATCCTGCGTCTGAAAATCAAAATGCAGGATTTGCAGAAAGCCACGCTTGCCTCGCTGATTGCCGCCGCCGGAGCAGCCGCCGCCAGCGGTCGGGGCGATGCCGCGATTGCCGTCGTGCTCGGCACCCAGAGTTCCGCCATCAACGCCATGACCGCCTATCAGGTCAGCGAGGAGCGCGCCGCCGACGAAACCGCGGTTTCCCTCCTGCACCAAAACCGCAAATCCGTCCGCGGGCTGAAAGACTTTATGCAGAAAATCCAATCTGCCAACCGCCTGCAGGGCATTGAGGAAAATCCCTATTTCCGCACCCACCCGGTAACCGCTGAGCGCGTCGCCTTTTTTAACGAAAAGCTGCAAAAGGAAGCCCCCTCCGCCTCAGAAGCCGAAATGGACGCACGCCTCAAGCGCATACAAGCCAAACTGTTTGCCTATCTCGCCCCGCTGCCGCAGGTCATCCGCCGCTATCCTTTGGATGACGCGTCCGTCCCCGCAGACATTGCCCACGCCGTCTATTATATGCGGCAGAAAAACCTTAACGCCGCCCAAAAATATCTGCACCGCCTGCTTGCCGCCGAACCCCAAAACCCGTATTTCTGGGAACTGAAAGCGCAGACCTTTTTTGAAAGCGGCAGGCCCCGCGACGCCGTAAAAGCCTATCGCCGTGCGCTGGATTTGAAGCCGTCGTCCGACCAGTTCAAACTTGCCTATGCCGAAGCCGTGCTTTCCGCCTCCCCCTCGCGCCCGGAACTGCAAAGCCTGATACCTTTGCTGGAGCAGGCCAATCGCAGCCGCGCCTGGCCTTCGGCCTGGCACTATCTCGGACAGGTATATGCCGGGCTGGGACAGATAGCGGTTGCCGACTATTTCGCCGCCGAATACAATGCTGCCGTCGGCGAAAATGCCGTTGCTTCCCGCCAGCTTGCCAAAGCCCTGAAACAGCCGCTTCCCGCCAATATCAAACTGCGCGCCGAGGATTTGAAAGCCCGTCTGGCGCAGGAAAACAAAAAGAACTCCTTGTTTTGAAAGGCCTGACTATGGTTAAACGCTTCTTTCTATCTTCGCTGCGCGCCATGCTCCTTTTCTGCGTCCTCGTTTCCCCCGCACATCCGGCCGCCGCATCTTCACCCGTCGCACAGGCCGCCCCCTCAACCCCGGCTGTTCCTGCCCCGGCTGTTCCTGCCCCGGTTCTGTCTGCCCCGGCTGTTCCTGCCCCGGTTCTGTCTGCCCCGGCCGTTCCAGCCCCGGTTCTGTCTGCCCCGGCCGTTCCAGCCCCGACCCCGGTTTCGGCTGCCCCGCTTTCCGTCGTCGTCAAATCCACCGCCAACCGTGGCGAAACAAACGTCGGCGACTACTGGATAGGCGAAGATTTTGCCGCCGGTTTCCAAACTCTCGGCGCAACGACAGACATGGACTATCGCGGCGAATATCACCGCCCGCATTCTCCCGAACCTGCGCTAAACCTCTATATGCGCGGCTATACCGACTTCATCCCGCCGTTCCCGTCCGGCTGCAACGTGCTGTACGCGTATTACCCGATGGCTTATACTGTCCCCTCTGCCCCGGCATCCGATACCGCCGACAATTTCCCCTCCGTTTCTGCCCGTAACGCCGCTCCGATTAAAACTGCCGCCGCTGGCAGGCATCCTCTTTCCAAATCCGCATTGAACCGGCGCCCCCCGCAGCCCCAAAACGCCAATTTGGACGACGACTGGCAGAACTTTGACGTCATCGCCGTCGCCTCGCCCGCCTATGCCGCAGAATTAAACCGCGCCGGCATTAAAGCCGTTTATGTGCCGCAATTCACCAATCCGGAAAAATTTTATCCCGCCCCAGACCCAGCGCTGGCCTCGAATATCCTTTTCGTCGGTTCCAACTGGCACGACCGTACCAGCCTTCGTTACGCGCTGGAAGCGGGATTTACCGTCGCCGTCTACGGCTACAACTGGCAGGGGATTGTCCCGCCGGAAATGTATAAAGCGCCGTATATTGCCAACACCGAACTGAACCGTTATTACAGCTCGGCGAAGATTGTCTTAAACGACCACCGACCGGATATGAAAGATTTCGGTTTCGTCAACAACCGCATTTATGACGCCACCGCCGCCGGCGCGCTGGTCATTTCCGACTATATGCCCGAAATTGAGGCCGCTTACGGCGATGCCGTGCCGATGTATAAAAACAAGGAAGAGCTTGCCGGTTTGCTTCGGTATTACCTGACCCACGAAGAAGAGCGTCAGGCCCTTGCCGCCAAAGCCCGGCGCATAACGCTCGAAAAATTCACCAACGCCGCCGCCGCCCGGGCCGTATTAAAAGCCGCCCGCACATCCTGCCCGCTGCGCTAATCCGGCAGAACCCGCCGCCGTACCTCGCACGCTTTCTCTCCCGTCCTCAACCCGCCGCAGCCCGCTGCCCCTGCCGGCTCTTTTTCTTCAATCCTGCATCTTTTCCGTTTTCGCCGCTCCGAATACCCTAATACGAATAGACAAACTGGATTGTTCCCGAATAAACATCCGGCGCTGCTGCCGCCGGAACATGCAGCGTAGCACCGACATTGACATATTCAAACCCGCTGCTGCCGATAGATAGCTCATTGCCGTTCAGATGCTCTCCCGCCCAAACCAGACCATCCACTTCCAGTTCCCCCGTTCCCGACAGTGCAAGCAGCGGCGATGCGGTTGCCGAAACTGTTCCCCGGCTTCCCGCAGCCGCTTTTACCCGAAACTGCGCCGGCTGCAGCACCGCTCCGCCGGCAAAGACAATACCTGTGCTCTGGTATCCGCCGTCAGGACGTATGGTTATCGTCCCAGGCGTTGCCGGAGAAACAAACGTGCCGAAATCCATATCGTCAAGCTTTGTTACCTCCGCCGCACGGTTAATCGTAACCGAGGCTCTGACCGCTACCGACCCTTGGCTGTACGAACAAATTCCGCTACCGGTATAGGTTCCCGCCGGGCAATTCCCGGAAATGGTGATTTTCCCGCCGAAATCCAAAAAAATGTCAACTTGCGCCTTGGGAATAGTATACTGAATATCAGCCTGCGACGTAAAAGTTATCTCGCATCCGGATGGCACGTTAAACCCGATTGAGCCGAAATGAAACACAACGTTTTCCCCTTGTCCGTTGTTGCCTTTTGTTATCTCCAGCGAACCACAGCCTGCGCCCGACGGCAGCCCGGCAATATTAGCTTGTTCCGCAATTCCCGAACAGACGGAAGTATTGCCCGACGGATTCGCCGCCAGAGCCAAAACTGCCGGCAATTCCGTGTTCAAAATCGTAAAAGTACCGAAATTCAGTTCTTCGCTTGCCGTAACATAATACATTCCCGCCCATGCGCCTCCGATCCCCGCCAATTCTATTCCCAAAACCGCTAAAAACAACACCCGCGTTGCCCGCCTTGCCAGCATTGCCAGTGCCGCAAACACCCGCAATCCCCACATCGCCCGCGTTGCCCTCACCGTCCGCGATGTCCGCAATCCCCACACCGCAATTGCCTGCATAACCGCCTCCCTGCGCGACCGAAGCACACCTGCATTTTCCGCCATAACCACATCTCCTTTTCCTGTGCAAAGCCGACACTTCTCTTCGCCAACGAAGGCCAAGACGCCTGCCTGTTGTTGATTTTTAACCACCGTTTAAATTCAGCAGCTGCCCCGCAAAAAATAATGTGCAAAAACAAACGCTTTGAATTGCCAGCATAAAACTTGAGATGTAGAAATAAAACGGTGGTTTATATTAAGCATGCCCCCAGCGTTTTCTCCGCTTTTGCCCCTCCCCGCCGCGCATAACCGCCGTCCTCAACCCGCCGCGGCATCCTTCCCGCGCTCCTCAAAAAACGCTCCCCGCAACGTCCCTTCTCGCGCCAATTCCTCACCGTTTCCGTCAAAAAATTCTTGCAAAATAAAATCCCTGCGCTATATTACTCCTTATGAGAAACAAAATTGACATGATGATGCGAATGGCAAGGCGTTTTTGGCAAAAATAACGCTCCCGTCGGCGTTGTCAGACAAGTTTATATCAGGCGGGGCAACCCGTCTTTTTTATTAACCACGCAAAGGAAGTTACGATGCAAAAATATTTCACCACTCCGATTTATTACATCAACGGTTCGCCGCACATCGGCCACGCTTATACGACGATTTTGGGCGACGTCCTGAAAAAGTTTGAGCAAATGCGCGGCGCCGACGTTTTCTATACCACCGGCACCGACGAACACGGGCAGAAAAACCAGACGAGCTGTCAGGAAAGCGGGCTTCCCCTGCCGGAATTCCTCAAAATGCGCAGCGACAACTTCCGCAACCTGTTTGACAAGATGGACATTGATTACGACCACTTCGTCCGCACTTCTTCCGATGAACATAAGGCCGTCGTAACCGAAGCGCTGAACTATATCTACAACAAGGGGCTTATCCGCAAAAAGTCGTACGAAGGCCTGTACTGCGAAGGCTGCGAACAGTTCAAAAAGCCCTCTGACCTGGATGAACGCGGTTTCTGCCCCGACCACCAGAAGGCGCCGAAGCTGATTACCGAAGAAAACTATTTCTTCCCGCTCGAGCAGGATCGCCAATGGCTGATTGATTATATCAACACCCATCCGGACTGGATAAAACCCCGGCGCTTTGCCAAAGAAGTGCTGGGAATGTTGTCCGAACCGCTGGACGATTTGTGCATTTCCCGTCCCAAGAGCCGCGTCTGGCTCGGCGTTGAACTGCCATTTGACCATGATTTCGTAACCTATATATGGTTTGATGCGCTGATTAACTATATCTCGAGCCTCGGCTGGTCTCCGGACGAAAGCAAAAACGCCCGTTTCAACGAACTCTGGCCGCATTGCACCCACCTGCTCGCCAAAGATATTTTAAAGACTCACGCCGTCTACTGGCCGATTATGCTGAAAGCTCTGGGCATCCAGCCGCCGGAACACCTGATTGTGCACGGCTACTGGCTCGGCGAAGGCGGGATTAAGATGTCCAAGTCGCTGGGCAACGTTGTCGACCCGTATGAGGTTATGGATTTGATGGGCATTGAACCGCTGCGTTTCTACCTCTGCAACGCGATGTCCCTGACCGGAGATTCGCAGATAAGCGTCGACCTTTTGAAACAGGGATACAAACTGCTTGCCAACAACATCGGCAACCTGCAGATGCGCGTTCTGAAAATGATAGCCAAGAATCTTGGCGGCAAAGTCCCGTCCGCCGCGTCGCTGAACGCGGAAGACAAAGCGCTTTTGGACAACATCGCCGGCACTTTCGCGCGGATTTACCAATACGGCGAAAGCTCGCTGGAACTCGTGTCCGAACTGAGCAACGAAATCCTCAAGGCCGGCGACGCGGTCAATGCCTATTTCGCCGCCAACGAACCGTGGGTGCTCGCCAAAGACGAGAGCAAGAAAGAGCGCTACGAAGCGGTGATTTACACCACGCTTGACGCCCTGCGCCTGATTGCCGCAGCGGTATATCCGTTTATGCCGGCCGTTTCGCAAAAAATTCTCGCGTCGCTGGGTATCGGCGAAAAACCGTCGCTTGCGGATTTCAAACCGCAGCAGCTTGCCTCCGGCAGCCAAACCACGGTCGGCGACCCGCTGTTCCCGTATATCGCGGACAAGCCCGCCGCCTGAAGCAAAGGTACAGAAAACGCCAGCCGCCGGGTTCTCTCCGGCGGCTCGTTTTTTATGCCTGCACCCCGCCTCCGCCCCATCCCGGCACGACCGCACGCTCACAACGCCCTGCCCTCCTGCCCTCTGTTCCGTCCCGGCATGGCTGCGCTCTCGCACCCCAGCCCACGCTGCCCCTCCCCGCCCTATTAAAACCAACCGCCGCACATCCGCCCCCAATCAAGAGTTTTCCTTGCCCTCCTGCCCGTCAGCTCCCCGTGTAACATTCCGTAATATTTTATTATCGAAAAATCCGCACAAAACCTTTGTTTTTCCCGCAAATATCGTATAAGTTTCCTTCCGTATGGAATTTTAGGCAAACCTTTAACGGCAACGGAGCTTTGAAACAATGATTTTTTGCGATATGGACGGCGTTTTGACAGACTTTGACGGCGAATTTGAACGCCGCTTCGGTATGCCGCCGCACGCTATTCCCCGTCCCGAACTGTGGGAAAAAGTCCTCGCCGCCAAAAACTACTGGTACGACCTGCCCAAAACCGGCGGCGCCGACAAGCTCGTCGGCTACCTCAGCCGTTTCGGCTTCTGCATCCTGACCGGGCTGCCCGCATACGGCTACGACAAAGCGGAAAAGGAAAAGCGCCTCTGGCTCAAAAAACACTACAACAAAGAAGACGGCGTCATCTGCTGCCTGAGCAAAGACAAACAGAACTTCGGCGCCCGGCAGGATATCCTCATCGACGATTTGCCTGCCAACATCGCCCGCTGGGAACAAATGGGCGGCATCGGCATTCTTCACACTTCCGCCGATGAAACCATCAGAAAACTGCAGGAATTAGGATATAAATAACAATAAAGCAACAGGTTAAAAACAAAATGTTAAACAATATAAAAAACGAACTTCTGACGCAAACCGACAGCCTTTTGGAATATCTCGACAGCTTGAACCTTGAGCCGAGCACGCCCTTTACCGAAGCGGAAGTGCAAAGCATCATTGCCGCCGAAACCGCGCAAACGCAGGCAAACTACGACCGCGCCGTATCGCAGTTTCAGGAAAGCAACGCCGACTCCCGCTCGCCGCAGACGCGCCGCTTTGTCGTGTATTGGGGCTACCCCGGCGCCGGCAAATCATTTATGGCGCAAAAGCTTATCGACCGTTTCGGCCGCGAAGAAGACTGCCTGCCGTTCAACATTATCGACAAAGACCAGCACCGCGACCTGTTTCCGAATTTGTTCAACCACCTCAAAAACGGACACCTCGACGAATGCGAAAAATTTGCCGGCATCACAATTGACTATGTGCGCCGGATTTTAGACCTCTCATTGCTTCGGGGCGAACGCTCCATCTTGTCCATCGGCTCCATGGGCGCCGGCAGCGAATTCAAGGACAACGCCGCCAAGGCCATTGCCAGCGGCTATAAACCCTGCGCCGTTTATATGTCTGTCAATCCCGACATTGCTTACCTGAGCAGCGTCTACCGCAGCGCCGACCTTTATGATAAGATTATTTTTCAGAACAAGGAGCTTTATCCGCGGCTGGTATCGGACGAATACTTTTCCCGCGTCGTTAAAATGCTGCCCGACATGATTGGCAGGATTGACGCTTTCCAACGGCAAAACAGCCGCGACGTCGACCTGATGGTCATCAACCGCGCCAATGAAGTGCTGTATGATTCCCGCCGCCCGCACGAACTGGATGTCCGCACCGCGATTGAACGCGAAGAAACCCGTCCGCTGACCGATTTTGAACTGATTTCCGTCAACAAACAGCTGACCCGCATCCGCCAAAGCATCCAATACCGCTGCGACAACCGGATTTACGCACCTTACAAAAACGAAATCGAAATGGCTTCAACCGCCGTTTCCCGCATCGCGGAACTCATAAAACGGCAGCCGGAAAATGAAAACAGACGCGAATTCGCCAACACCGGAAACAGTGCCAATGGCAATAATGCCGGTAACAATATCGCAATCAACGCCAACACCGGCAGCAATATCGCAATCAACGGCGCAGCAGCCCGCCGCCCCGCCAACGACGATGCTTTTCTGTTGCCTGCCGCCCGCTCCCGCCGCACGAGATAAAAACAAAAACACCGCCACTGCGCCGCGGCTCGCACAGTACCAAACGGGCGCCGGATTTCACCCCGGCGCCCGTTCTTTTCGCGTTGCAACGTTTTATCGCATTACGATACTTCGCCCGTTACCGGGTCAACCGTTTCGCTGCTGCCCTCGTCGTCGCCGATAAGCTCTGATGTCAGATGTCCCGCATCGGCACGGATTTTGCGTTCGATTTCGTCTGCCAGCGCCGGGTTCTCCCGCAGCACCTGCTTGGCATTTTCCCTGCCCTGTCCGAGCTTTTCGCCGTTATACGAGAACCACGCGCCGGCTTTTTCGACAATGCCGGCCTTGACGCCGAGGTCAATCAGTTCGCCGACCTTGGAAATCCCCTCGCCGTACATAATGTCAAAATCTACGGTCTTAAACGGCGGAGCCACCTTGTTCTTGACAATTTTGACCCGCGTCTGGCTGCCGATAACGTCGTCCTTGTCCTTAATCGCGCCGACACGCCGGATATCCATACGGATAGACGCATAAAACTTCAGCGCGTTGCCGCCCGTCGTCGTTTCCGGATTGCCGAACATAACCCCGATTTTCATACGGATTTGGTTAATAAAGATAATCAGCGTATTGGAACGCGACACCGTCGCCGTCAGCTTGCGAAGTGCCTGACTCATCAGCCGCGCCTGCAGCCCCATATGCGAGTCGCCCATTTCGCCCTCAAGCTCAGCCTTCGGCACCAGCGCCGCCACCGAGTCGACGACCAGCACGTCAATCGCGCCCGAACGCACCAGCGTATCGGCAATTTCCAGCGCCTGTTCGCCCGCATCCGGCTGCGATATCAGAAGATTATTGATGTCCACGCCGATTTTCTTGGCATAAGACGGATCCAGCGCATGCTCCGCGTCGATAAACGCGCACGTGCCGCCCTTTTTCTGCGCCTGCGCGATAACGCTCAGCGCCAGCGTCGTCTTACCGGAGCTTTCCGGCCCGTAAATCTCAACGATTCTCCCTTTCGGCAGCCCGCCGATGCCGAGCGCGATGTCTATGCCGAGCGAACCGGTCGAAATCGCCTCAATATCAATCTTGGTGTCCTGTCCCAGCCGCATGATGGAGCCTTTGCCGAAAGCTCTCTCAATCTGGCTCAGCGCCGCGTCTAACGCCTTGTCTTTTTCCATCTTGTACCTCATAAATTATTCTGCGTTCAATCAGCAGGCCGCCTTGCGTTTAATTTCTGCAACCAGTCTTGCATTCAAGTCCCGCAAACAGCCTTGCATTTAATTTCTGCCGCTATTATGTTCTGCTTTTGTTCGATTTGCAAGCATTTTTTTGCCCTTAACGCAATTATTTTAAAATATCGTGCAAAAACAAACTGATAAAACACAATTTTCCGTCATTGCCGCTATCATAGCGTACCAGCCGCCCGCTGCGCAAGCCAAATTTCGCACTTGTTTACAAAAGTTTCACATTTCCCATACGGATTTTATGAAAAAAAAGGTTTACAAAACGCATTTAATTCTGTAAAAGCGAGGATAGTTAGTTTCTAAAAACATACTACTGTAACGAACTAGATGAGGTAATTAAACTATGACAGCTGAACCGCTTATGGCTGGCAAAAAGGGCCTGATTATGGGCCTCGCCAATGACAAATCCATTGCCTGGGGCATTGCTCAGGCGCTTGATGCGCAGGGTGCGCAAATCGCCATTTCCTATCAGAACGAAGCTCTGGAAAAAAGGGTCGTCCCGCTGGCGGAAAAACTTTCTTTCGCGCCGACGCTGATTAAGTGCGACGTAACCGATTCAGCTTCGGTCGAAGCCTGCTTTAAGGAACTGGGCGAAAAATGGGGCAAGATTGACTTTGTGGTTCATGCGATTGCCTTTTCGGACAAGGACCAGCTTAAAGGCCGCACCATTGACACGACGCTGGAAAACTTCACCAACACGATGCACATTTCCTGCTACTCGTTTTTGGAAGCCTGCCGCTGCGCTTCTCCGTATATGAACGAAAACGGCGCCATCGTTACCCTGACCTATCTCGGGTCCGAACGTGTTCTGCCGAACTACAATATTATGGGCGTTGCCAAAGCTGCGCTGGAAGCTTCGGTACGTTATGCCGCGGTTGATATGGGACAGCAGAAAGTCCGCGTCAATGCGATTTCCGCCGGCCCGATTAAAACGCTGGCCGCTTCCGGCATCGGCGATTTCCGCAAGATTTTGCGCTGGAACGAACTGAACGCACCGCTGCAGGCAAACGTTACGCAGGAACAGGTCGGCCGTGCCGCTCTGGCTCTGTTGTCGCCGCTCGGCGAAGCCATTACCGGCGAAGTCCTGCACGTTGATAACGGCTACAACACGATTGCAATGGTTAATATTCACAATACGCATGAATCTGCAGAAGTTCTGGCTGATTTCTAAGCGTTGAAATTTTGACCGGTTCTCCGGAATGCTCAAAAGCTCCGGATATGCAACCGCAAAACAAAAAAGCTCCCGGCAACGGGAGCTTTTTTTCAGGCGCGTCTGCCTTCCTCCCAAAATCCTCATTTACAAAAAATGCATTAAACCTCTTGATTTTGCACTGAAAACAGACTATACTTTTTTCATCAGATACATCATCATACAGAAATGAAAGAACGGCAAGGCAATGAAGTGGAAATATTGGCTTTTAGGCGGATTTTTGGGAATATCGACGGCATCTCAGGCACACGAACAATACGAAGAGGACAGCGACTCCGCCCGTACCCCGAAACAGGAGACACTCGCTAAAATCCCCGGGCACAGCCGCCCCGCATATAACGCTGCCGAATATAATACGGACAGTCTCGCCCCCAAACGCGCCGCATCACCTGCCGATACGGTTCAAACCGGAACCGTATCGCCCCATGCCGCTGACACGTCAGCAATCCGCTTCTCTGCCGACACGGCAGCAATCCGTCTCGCCGACAATACATCTGCTACCCGTTTCTCTGCCGATACGCTCGCGGCAAACGCCTTCCCCGCAGACTCTCTCGCCGCCGATACGCTGCTGTCTCCGCACGACAGGTTTGTGGCCGCCGAAGAAGATATGCTCCTGCTGATAGCCCATTGCGAAGGTGTCCGCACCAGAGCCTATTGGGATCCGAACGGCAAAAAATGGACCATCGGCATTGGCAATACCGTACGCCCCGACGGCAGCCCGGTTCGGAGTTTTGACCGTATCCGCAGCCAGGAAGAACTGATGGATTATTTCAAAACCCATGTTGAAAAAATCATCCTTCCCGTTATGGAACAATACCTGCCGCTCAAAGATATGAACCGCGGCGAAATAGCCGCTTTCGGCAGCCTCGTCTACAACTGCGGCCCCGGTGTGCTGCGCGGCAGAAACAAAATGCCGACGGAACTCTCCGCTGCCTTTGCCCGCTATAAAAAAGACGGCCGGGAAGAAGATAAAAACATTGTAAAAAAACTGATTAATGCCAAAATCTATGCTAAAGGGCGCGCCCTCCCCCAGCTGCGTTACCGACGCGACCTTGAAACCCGGATTTTATTCGGCGACATCGTTCTCGACCAGGCTAAGGCAGACAGCCTAAACAACGCTTTGGACCTCTCGGCCGTTTCTATCGGCGGCATATACACCATCGGACATAAAAACGGCGGCCTGCCCAAAGATTCGACAGAACTCGTTAACCGCATAGCCAACACTCCCGGACAAAACCTGCAAGACACGCTCCGCCAGGCTTTTACCCCCAATGTCCCCAAAGTGATAATAAGAAAAAAGGCCTCCCGCTCCGACCGCTGAAGAATATCCCCGTCACGGCAGTTCCCGCCGCCTCGGGCAAACAACCTGCACCTCCGGCAAACTTTCCGACGCTTCCGGCAAAATATTCGCCGCCCCGGCAAACCGCCCGCCGCCTCGGGCAAACCGCCCGCCGCTTCCGGCAAAACACTCGCAGCCCCGGCAAACTTTCCGACGCTTCCGGCAAAACATTCGCAGCCCCGGCAAACCGCCCGCCGCTTCCGACAAAACACTCGCCTTTCACGTCTGTTTTATGCTTTCCTCCTATTCAGAAACTTTTTCCGGTCCCGTTTTACGCGTTTTTTCAAATTTTTCATGGCCTGTTTTCAAGGCGCTATTTCGCATTTACAGAGTTATCCACAGGCTTATCCACACCCGCCCGAACCGCTGCAACCCGTTAGTTTACATACATTCTTGCAGGTATCTGTATTATCATACCGCAGATAGCGCTTGCCAGATGCAATAATTTCTGCTATACCAAAGACATAAAACAAGATGAGCTTTTCTGCTCCGGCTGTTTTGTCTTTTCCCTGATTACAATAACGGCGGCCGGTGCAGGCATCATCGCCAAGACGGAAATCGGAAGGGCAAATCTTTCTCCCACTCTCATCTCAACCGCCCTTCCGATTATCTGCATTTTTCCCTTACCACCGTACATACGCCATCCAGCCGTTCAGCCTCCCAACCGTTCAATCGTCCAGCCGTTCAGCCTCCCAGCCATTCCATTACTGACACCCGCCACCCGCACTCACTTCAGCAGCTTGCGAACCGCATCGGCAAAACATTTGCCGTTGCCCTTGGCAAAATCCGCCGCCGTCTTGCCGTCTTGCGTCTGCACGGAAGCATTTGCCCCTGCCGCCAGCAACAGGCGCACTTTGCCGATATCGCCGCCTTCCGCCGCATACATCAGCGCCGTTTTGCCGGTATTGTCCGCCGCCTGCACGTTCGCGCCCTTTTCAATCAACTGTTCCAAAATCCCCGTATCGGCCGTCGGATTTGCCGCCGCATACATCAGCGCCGTCCGCCCATTGTCGTCATTCTGGTCAATTCTTTTGACCGCCGCCAGCAATTCTTCAATCGCTTTGGCATCAACCCGCGCTTCATGGTTGCCCACGGCATACATCAGCACCGTTTTGCCGGTATCGTCCGTCGCGTCGGCATTGGCATTGCGTGCCAGCAGCATATGCGGTTTGATAAGCTGGCTGTTTTTGCCGCTGACCGCATACATCAAAGCGGTCTTGCCGTCACTGTCGCGCATATTGATATTGGTGTTGGCATCAACCCAGAAATTCTGCAATACAGTTACCATATTAACGCCCGCCGTCCCTTCCGCCGCATACATCAGCACTGTTTTGCCGTTGTTGTCGCGTGCCGTAACGTTCGCGCCTTTTTGTATCAGTTCGCGCACCATGTCCGGACGCCCTTCGCCGACCAGATACATCAGCGCCGTCCGCCCGAAACGGTCCTTTTTATTCAGCGTTGTCAGCCCGCGATCCATCACCTTGCGCAAAATCTGCACATTGCCGCCTTCAATCGCATACATCAGCACCGTTTTGCCGTTCCTGCCCACAGCACTGCCAAACAGCATAAAACCGTCCGTCAGCAGGTCAAAAGCCTCGGCGTTTCCCTGCTCAATCGCATAAACCACCGGCTGCTTGCCGTCTTTGTCCGCCAGATAGATATCCGCTCCGTAATCGCGGATAAGCCGGATGATTTCCGCATTGCCGTTTTTCGCCGCATAGGCCAGAGCCGTCCGTCCCTTAACATCAGTTTTGTCAACATCGTCGCCTTTTTCCAAAAGCATCTCCGCCAGCGGCACATTGCCGCTGCCTGCCGCATACATCAGCGCCGTCCGCCCCTCGTTGTCCGCCGCGGCAAAACTTATCCCGTCGTCAATCAGCCGTGCCGCCGTTTCCGGGCTGCCTTTTTCCGCCGCATACATCAGCACCGTCTTGCCCTCATAATCCGCTTCGCCGGTTTTGGCGCCCTTTTCTGCCAGCAGCCGTGCCGCCGCATCTCGTCCGCTTCCCGCCGCATACATCAGCGCCGTCCGCCCGGCATTGTCTTTTGCCGCAATATTGGCGCCCTTGTTAAGCAGATAATCGATAATTTTCGTATTGCCGCCCTCCGCCGCATACATCAGCAACGTCTTGCCCGCATTGTCGACTTTAAAAATGTCGCCGCCTTTTTCCGCCGCTCTGGCAAAATCGGCATCGCGCCCGCTGCCCGCATACAGCATCAGCAGCGTCTCGCCGTTATATCCCGGCTCGTTGATGTCTTTAAGCCTCTCTTCCAGCAGCGCAACAACCTCGGGATGCTTCGCCGCGTTTTTAACCGCCGTCCCGATAACCGTGCGCCCGTCGGCCTCCGCCTGCCACATGTCCGCCCCCTGCTCCAGCAGAAAACGCACGCCGTCGACATAGCCGTTTTCCGCCGCATACATCAGCATGCTCTCGTTTTTTGCCGTCAGCGCATTCGGATTCGGGCTGCACTGCGCCAGCGCCAGATAAGCATCCGTCCGCCTCTCGGCCAGCATCAGCTCCATCGCCGCCACCGTCGGCCTCGCCCCGTTTTGCAAAAATAGCTCTATAATTTGCGCCGTCTCGCTTGGATTTTTCTCCGCTGCGTTTGCGCCGTTCTCCGTCCCGGCAATTCTTTCGGCCCCGCCCATGCCAGACATCGCGCCGGCTGCACCGTTCTCCGCCTTTGCTCCCGTACTCTCCGCGTCTTTGCGGTGCGTCAAAACCCTTTGCAACGCCGCATTGACGTCGCCTGCGTTCTTTTCAATCAGATACGCCAGAGTGTCGGCCGGAGCCATCTCCGCCGCATACGTCAGCAAATCCGTGTTTCCGGTTTCAATCTCCCGCAAATCTCCCGCCTTGTCTCCCAGAGCACGCACCAGTTCCGGTGTTGCTGTCCGTACGTTTTCGGCCAGAAAATACGCAGCACCGTCCGCTCCTTTGTCCAGCAGCACCGCGGCAATATCCGCCCGTCCCGCCGCCACCGCCTTTTTCAGCGGAGTAATCACGCGCGGGTCTTTATAGTCCGGCATTTCTTCGGGCTTGTGCTTGCCTTTGAACACCAGAACCGCATTGGCATCGCTCCCCTTTTCCAACAGCAGCTTAACGATTTTGACATTGCCGCCGTCCAGAGCCTTGTCCATCAGCTGCGGCGTTTTAAGGTCGGCTTTGCTTGCTGCCGCCACCGCTTCAAACAGCGAAAAATCCCCTCGTGCCGCAGCAGCAGCCAGCGCCGATACGCCGTTCCGGTCAGCCCTGTCCGTATCCGCCCCCTGCTCAATCAGGTATTTTGCCGCCGCTTCGTCTCCGGCTTCCACCGCCATCACCAGCGGCAGGCGCCCGGATTTGTCGGCCGCGTTGATTTCGGCTGCACCGTCCCAATAGGCCGCCAGCGTTTTCGGCTCGCCGCTCCCCGCCAGCATCAGCCACGCCGCCCCGCCGGCCGCAACAATTGCCAACACGCCGCCCATCGCCAAAATCTTACGCTTCATAAATGCCTCCCTTTGTTAAAACAACCTGTCCGTTAGTTTAACAAAGCCTCCGCCGCACTCAATCTTTTATCGCAGTTTAATCACAGAAAACACGCCGCATCCGCCGCACCGTTCCGTCCGGCTCTTTTAACGCCCGCCGTAAGCCGCACCGTTCGCCCCCCGCATAACGTCTGCCAGCATATCCCTTTCCGGAATGCCGAACGAGCGGCCCTGAACCTCCGGTTCCCTGACCGTCAGCTTTGACGTCATCAGCAGCGTGCCCTGCTCCATCAGCGGGCGGAACGAACCGTCGCCCTGCCGTTTCATCACCACCGGCATCAGCAGGACATCCCCTTCCCGCACGTTGTTAAACGACCCCGTCAGTACGTCTTTGCCGCGCCTGAACAGATAAACTTCCTTCATATCAAACTTATGCTCTTCATCCTTGTGCATATCCGCATCGGCCGGATGCATCGAAATCGTCGCCACCACGCGCGGCACGGCGTTCAGCTGGCGCGCCGGGTCCTGCACCGCCCCGGCAAATCGCCGGTAAAAAATATGGTGCATGCTCGCATACCCGACGGAATTCCCCTTCTCCAAATCGCCGATCCAGCGCTGCAGCGTCTCCCGGCTGCCGGCCTCGCCGTTAAAATAGTCAAACACGTCCTTTGCCTTTTGCGCGTTGCCGCCGTTCTGCACAAACGCCCGCCACTGTTTTTCGTACATATTGTCATAAAGCCCGCCGTTTTTGCGCGCCTCCCGGCCGTAAAACACCTGCATGAACGTATTGTAAAGCCGTTCCGCCTGCGGCGATGCGCCCGGATTGCCCAAATCGGTTCCCGGATGGGCACGGCGGAATTCCTCCACCCGGTACAGCAGCGCGATAGTCCGGTTTTTAATACTTTTGACGCCGTTGGGCTTGTGCATGTCTTTCAGGATTTCCTCGCCCAGCGGTTTGGCTTCCCTGCCGTTCTTGGCCTTGACCGGAAGTTCCTGAATGCCGATTTTATAGCCGTCTGCCGCCAGCACCTCGTTCATAAAGTTAAACTTTTCCAAATCAAACCGGTCGCTGTGCCGCAATGCCATTCCCATACGGTAGACTTCCCGCTGCAAAAGCTGTTTCGCTTCTTCGTACGGCAGCGACATCCCCGCCGTCGCCATCGCGTATTTCGTAACCAGACGCTTCATATCCAACACGGTGCCGCCTTCCTTGCCCTTAGTATAGTCCCGGAACAGGCCCGCCGCCTGTTCCGCCGCGGAAATCCCCTGCTCCGCCACCGTATTTTGCAGGCATTTTTCATAAAAGCTGCTGGTATCGAAACAATGGTCGTCCCCTTTGCCGCGGAAAAGCCCCCAGACCTCGCGGCTGTTTTCCGCCGCCCGCGCCAGTTCCCGCTTAAAGCCGGCTGCGGCCTCGTCCGGTTCGCGGCAAACGGAAGCCAGAATGCCGCCCCCGTTTTGCACGTCGTCATATACCGCTGCCGCATCCGCCCGCTGCAAAAATTTCCGAAAAGCCGGAACCAGCGCCTCGTCATAAGCCTTTTCCTTCTGCCGCAGTACCGCCAGCTTCTCATTGCTTTCTTCCTGCTTTTTCGCCGCACGGTTCTCTGCTGCCCTGATACTTTTGGCGGCCAGCCCCGCCGTTGTAACGTATTTTCCGTTCTTCAGGGTTTTCGCCGTTTCCGCGCTCAGTCCGCCGTATTTGGAAAATTTGCCCTCAAAGACAATGCCTTCCCGCGCCAAAACCGTATCGACCGCATAGCCCCCGAAAGAAAGCTTGCACTTGGCGCCCTTTGCCGCCGCTTTGATTTCCGCCGTTTCCGCCAGTGCCTGCAGCATATTCCGCTTTTCCGTGTCCGTAAGCTTTTTGTCCCGCATTACCGCTGCCTCGATTTCCCGGCGCAGTTCGCCGACAACCGCATCTTCTTTTTTGGCTGCCGGCTTTGCCGCGTCGCTGCTCCCGCGGGCAGGCTTTTTCGCTTTTTTATCTGCTTTGCCTCCACCTTCCAACACGGCAATGTCCGCTTTGTTTTTCTCCCTTTCCGCTAAAAATTTCTGAAAAGCAGCCGCATCTTCGTGCGCAAACAGCGTATAAAACCTGTCATTTCTGCCCAGCGCCGCCAGCTTGTCAACATCGGCGCCGTCCGCCGCCCGTTCCAGCACGCCGGCAGCCGCCCCGGACATAACCCGTTTCCATGCTGCCGCGTCTTCTGCTGCCGCCATCGCCGCCGCCGGAAACTTCTCCAGCATCAGGGCAGCGTTTTCCGCCGTTCTTTCCTGCCGGTAAATGCGCGTCGCCGCTTTCAGCTGATACAGCGCCTGCAGCATCTCCGGATAACTCTGCAATTTCCACTCGGTCATCGTTTCTGCCTTTCTTCAAGTTTTGCTTTCCCCGGCCGCCGTTTCCGCCGCCCGCGCGCCTCATTGCGCCAGACTGCCTCCGGCTCGTTTCACCCCCGGCTCCCGCAGTCAGCACAGCTCACCGTGCCAAATCGCTGCCGGCTCGTCTCAGCCGCCGTCTGCCCTGTTGGCAGCCGCAAAACATCGTATAAAAACAGTATAACGCAAAAAAAAGCCGCTGTAAACCGAAAAAAAGCGCTTGCATTAGACAAAATTTTGTGCTATTATTAACAGCGAAACAATAAAACTATGTAAATTATGGAAAAAACAAATCTGCCGGCACCGAAAATCGAATTTTCGCTCGGCTTTTTCGCCCGCTTAATCTGGGCAGACACGTCCATGCTGCACTTTGCCGTTTTAATCCGCCATTTTAACGAAGACGGCATTGACGGAAAGGTACAGCATCCCGCAATCAGCATCACCGGACTTGACAAATATACGTTCGACCTCGTCGAAGCCCGTTTTGTCAGGTTGGCGCCGGACGTGGAACTCGTTCCCGCTCAGGCAGATGTGCAAAAAAAATGGATTGACTTCCATCACGCACAGTCCCCCCTGCCTTTGGAATACAAAATGGCTGATTTCCTGCGCACTTACAAATGCCGGGTTTTCAATCAGGAATTGCTCTGAAAAAAGCAGCCCTGCCGCCGTACGCCGGCAGCGGTTGCAGCATCTGCCCCTTGCCGCCTTTGGCCGCACGGGGCTTTTTTATTGCCTCACACAACCCGCTCCGCCTCACTTTCGCTCCGGTTTCATCCACATCGCCCCGGAGTTTCATTCACATCGCCCCGAGGTCTTATCCACGCCGCCCGCCTCACTTCCGCTCCGGTTTCATCCACATCGCCCCGGCCGCTCCGCTACGCATTTTCCTCTCCGCTCACCCGATTCCGCATATCGCCGCCGCCAGTTTCACCCCGTCGGCCGCTGCGCTCGTAATTCCGCCTGCATATCCCGCGCCTTCTCCTGCCGGATACACGCCGTGGATGTTGCTCATATAATCCGCCCCGCGTACAATCCTGACCGGCGACGACGACCGACTCTCCACCGCCGTCAGCACGGCATCGTCCGCGGCAAACCCGCGCAGTTTTCTGCCCATACGCCGGATGCCTTCCTGCAAAGCCTTGTAAAGCGGCGCGTCAAACAGCTCCCGGAAATCGGCCGGCATTACACCCGGTTTATACGACGGTTTCACCGCACCGAGGCGCAGCGTCCCTCTTCCCGCCAGAAAATCCCCGACTTTCTGCACCGGCGCAAAATAGGTGCCGCCCCCGAGCGCAAACGCCTTTTTCTCCAGCTTTTCCTGAAATTCAATTCCTGCCAGCGGATGCACCGAGCCGAAATCTCTCTCGTCCACGTTGACCAGCACCGCCGCGTTGGCATTTTCCTTATCGCGCGCAAACTCGCTCATGCCGTTGGTAACCACGTGCCCCTCAAGGCTGGTTGCCGCCACCACCGTCCCGCCCGGACACATGCAGAACGTATAAACCGACCTTCCGCCGTCCAGATGTTCTGCCAGTTTGTAATCCGCCGCCCCGAGATACCTCGAGCAACAGTATTTCTTTCCGTACTGCGCCAAATTGACGTCCGCCTGTTTATGCTCTATGCGCACCCCTACAGCAAACGGCTTCTGTGTCATCTCAAGCCCGCGCCCGTACAGCATGCGGAACGTATCGCGCGCCGAATGCCCGACCGCCAGGATCAGCGTATCCGCCGGAAGCTCATAGCGCGTCCCGTCCGCCCGTTCAACCACCGCCGCACGCAAAACGCCGCCCGCACCGATGGCGGCGCCCGTCGCGCCCTCATTAACTGCGCCGCACGTCGCACCGTCACTTCCGTCGCCCTCTGCCCCGGCGCCGTTCCTGTTTTCCACGCCGCGAGTACCGTTCTCATTGCCTGCGCCGTCCCCGGCACCGTTATAATCAATCCGCAAATCCGCCAGCTTTTCCCCGAACCGGTATTCGCCGCCGAGGCTCTCCACCTTATGCCGGATATTCTCCACCATCAGCGCCAGATTGTCGGTACCGATATGCGGCTTGGCAAGATAAAGAATTTCTCCCGGAGCTCCGGCTTTGACAAATTCCTCCAAAACCTTGGCGGTATATTTGTCCTTCTTGATGCCGGTCATCAGTTTGCCGTCGGAAAACGTGCCGGCACCGCCCTCGCCGAACTGCACGTTCGTTTCCGGCGTCAGTTCGCCCGTTACCCAAAACTTTTGCACCGCTTTCTGCCGCTCGTGCACCGCAGCCCCCCGTTCCAGCACAATCGGCCGCAGCCCTGCTTCCGCAAGACACAGCGCCGCCATCATTCCCGCCGGCCCCGAACCGGCCACCACCGGCCGTAAACCGTCCCCCGCCGCACGGATACCCGTGCCGCCCGAAAGATTCATGCTGCCCGGAAGGTTCATACCGGCCGCGCCGCCGCTCCGGCACACTGCCGTAAAATCAAGCCTTTCTTCCGGTGCCAGCTCCAGCAGGTCGCCGCCTGTTTCCAGCGCGCCGTCATACTCAAACTCCGCCGCATACACCCAGAACAGATTATCCTTGCGCCGCGCGTCCAGCGATTTTTTCGCTACCCGGAAATTCCGCAATGCCGGACTCCCGGCCCGCTGCACAGTCTGTGCCCAAACTTCCTCCGCTCCGGCCTCTAACGGCAGCTTGATGTTGTTCAGACGATAACGCGTCATTTCCGCACCTCTTCTTTCGTAAAATTCACCTGAACCGTACCATACGCTCCCGCGCCGGATTTTACAACAAAAAAATGACGGCACCGGCTGCACCCGCCACCCGCACCCGCCACCCGCACCCGCCACCCGCGTCCGCTATCGCCGCCATCTTCCGTCCCGTCATCACCAGCAGAAACACCCGCCATCTCTGCCAGCCCCCTCATTGCCAGCCGGAATAACCGCCATCTTCCGCCTCATTGCCCGGAACCGCCGCCATTGCCCGTCCCGCTGCCGTCTTTGCGCACCCAAAGCATTGCCTCGCTGCCGGCTTCCACCAAATCATAAGGTTTTTTAATATAAGCCATATCTTCGTTCCAACAGCGGTAGTGCAGGCGGATAAAATCAGTCCGTCCCGCAACGTTTCCCCGCCCCAGCATAGCGGCGCGCAGATTGCGTTCTTTCAGCCATTTCGTCTGCGACATCGCGATTACATCAAGCGGGCTGTCTTCCCCCAGCAGCAAAATCTTCGGCTTAAGGCGTTTTATCGCCGTATTGTAGTCAAACTTCCCATATCCCCAGTACGCGGCAATCTTAACAGTATTATGGAAGCCAAACCAAAAATAATCCGCGTCCGGGTTGTACAGATTGGCGGCATATGCGTTCACGCCGTTCAAAAGCGCTTCGTCCGGCGCCGTATGCCGTATCACATATTCCGCCAGCGCCATATGCTTTTTAAAGGCGGATGCTTTTTTTCCCGCCGGAACCAATGTCCACAAAGAAACGGCAAATCCAGCCGCAGCTGCCGCAATCACCGCTTTTTTCAACCGCCCGGAAAGCCTTTCCGCCGCCATCAGACGCATCGCCGCCCGGCCGACATACGGCGCCGCCAACAAAAAATAAGGGACATAGTATCGTGGATGCGGAGCAAAAACAAACAGAATACCGGCACATCCGGCCAGCAACAGCAGCCACACCGTTTCCTTTTCCCTGCACCGGCAAAAGCGGATAACCGCCGCAGCCGTTCCGACAGCGCATAGTTTCAATGCCGTCCCGACCCCGGAAGTATAGCTGCCATAATACGCCGCAACCTGCCGGTTAAATAAAAAGTTATAGTCAAACCATTGCTTCAGGGCACCCTCATGCCAAAAATATGCCGCCGCTGCCGCCAGTACCGCCAAAGCCGCCGCCGATGCCGCCGCACAGTCTGCAAAACGCACCCTCCCCCGCAGCAGCAGCCACAGATTCGCCGCGGCAAATCCGGCTCCGGGAAACACGGCTTTCTGCAAAAACAAAAATGCCGCCGTCCACCACAAATAAGACAAAACCAAATCCCGCCGCCGCTGCCCGTCGAGATAGGCAAAAAAACGCTCCGTCCCTGCCAGCATGCCCCAAAGCATAAAGATGTCCGGGCACAGGTTCTGTACGTCCTTCCACAACGGCGACAGCGCCAACAGAAACAGCAGCGCCCATTGCGCCGTCATCCGCTTCGCTGCCGCATCAGCCTCCAGCCCGACATCTGCCGCATCCCCCTGGCACCCGGAAAATCCCGCATCTGCAACCGCCCGCGGCCCGCTCTCGTCGCCAGCCGAACCCGCAACCCGGCCGCCAAACCCCACACAAACCAACGCATATAATTTATACAGCACCGCGCCCCAGCCTAAAATCGCAGCAACCCGCGCCGCATAAACTATCGCCGTATCGCGGTAAAAAAGCTGCGTTACCGGTGCAAACAAATACCATAACAGCGGATTGTGATGTTGAAAAAAATCGCGGTACGGCACCTTTCCTATGCTGACCAGCCAGGAAGAATGGATATGCTCTGCCGTATCCATAAAAAATCCGGAGCCTCGGCAGACCCGCCAGACGGCCACGGCTGCAAACAACACCATTGCCGCATAAAAAACGGTGTTAAGCAGGCGCATTGCCTGACCTGTTTTCCGGTTCGCAATAAATGTCCCGCCCCGGTTTGCCGCAAGTTTCCTGCCCCGGTTCGCGATAAATGCCCCAATCCGGTTTGCCGTAACTGCCCTCGTCCGATGTCCCATAAATATCCTGCCTGCTGAAAAAAAACGTTCCTTTTTTTTCAGCACAAACGTGTGGATATTTATAACGTAAATATAGCCCCTTATATAAAACCAAAGTATAAGAAAAAAAAGGAACGTTTTAATTAAGCCGGAGCAGAATACAGCTTTCCGCGTGCCGCAATCCGTCAACGGGTTTTATTTGCGGCCTTTTTCTGCCGTGTCGTCCTCCTCGTCATCGTCGCCGTCTTCCGTAAACAGGCGGATAATCCCTCTTTTGTACATCCACAGGTTGATAACGCCGAGAATAATGCTGATTGACCCGAAAACGTAAAGGATGTAATACCAGTTCAGCTCACCCACGCGCATCAGCGTTTCCCCCGCATACGACTTGATGAAAAAAATGGCGACGCAGGTAATCGCAAACGCCAGAATATACGCCACCGTCCAAATCCGCTTCTGCACCTGCTTAGAAAGGATAAACGCCGTCAGAAGGTAGATAAACGCCAACGCGATAAACAAATAGGTTTCCATTATTTTTCTCCCGGTTAAAACTTTGACGTCCACCGCAGATATAAGCCTCGCCCGCCGCCATTTAAACCCCGCCCGCTCTCTTCTGCTCCCAGAGCATAAAAAATGCGCTGCGCTTTCTTCAAACGTAACGCATCTCGTCATTAACCGACAATTTTTAACTTAAGCCCTGTAGTCCAGATTCCAGTCCGCATATCTTGCCGGGTCGTCGCCCCAGTTCTCGCGCACTTTGACAAACAAAAACAAATGGATGCGGTCTTCCAGCAGCTCTTCCAGCTCCCGCCGCGCCGCCTGGCCGATTTTTTTAATCATCGCCCCGCCGCGTCCGAGCACAATCTGTTTCTGGCTGTCGCGCTCAACATAAATCGTCATCTCCGCCCGCACCGAATTGTCTGCCCGGCGCTCCCACAGTTCCGGCTCCACCGTCAGCGCATACGGCACTTCCTGCCTGAGATACAAAAACAGCTTTTCGCGCACAATCTCCGCCGCCAGCAGTTTAAGCGGCAAATCAGACATCTGCTCTTCAGGATAATACCACGGGCTCTCCGGCAGATGCGCCGCCAGATAGTCGTAAAAATCGTCTACGCCTTTGCCGTTAAGCGCCGATACCATAAACGTTTCCGCAAAAGCATAAGCGTCGTTCAGCGCCGCACACAACTGCAACAGCGTTTCGCCGCTGACCAAATCGACCTTGTTTAAAACCAGAACCGCCGGAATTTTGTTTTCCTTAAGCTTGGCGATAATTGCCCGCGTTTCATCGTCAAAACCGCGCTTGGCGTCCACCACCAGCGCCGTTATGTCCGCATCGCCGACGCCGCCCCATGCCGAAGCGACCATCGCCCGGTCAAGCCGCCGCTTGGGCTTGAAAATCCCCGGCGTGTCCAAAAAGATAATCTGCGTATTGCCCCAAATCCCGATGCCCTTGACCGTTGTGCGCGTTGTCTGCGCTTTCGGCGACACGATGCTGACTTTGGAACCGACAAAATTGTTGGTCAGCGTAGACTTGCCCGCATTCGGCGCCCCCAGCAGCGCCACAAACCCGCACCGGCTGGGCTCGCCGCCGGCTGGTCCATTCCGGCCGCCCGCACCGTACGCCTTATCGCCCGTGGTTTCCGCCTCGGTCTCTGCCCCGGCTGCCTCTTCATCTGTAACCGCCGCCGCAATCGTCCCGTTTTCGGCCGTCTTCGGCTTCTCTTCTTCCGCCGTCGCCTTGTTACGCATTGTCTTTTACTCCCAACGCCGTCAGCAGTGCCTGCGCCGCATTCTGTTCCGCGGTCTTGACGTTGCGCCCGCGCCCTTCGGCCGTCTTGCCCTGCCCGGCATCAACCTGCACCCGGAATTCCGGTTCATGCTCGCTGCCGGTCTTTTTCAGCATTTTATACCTCGGCTGCTCCAGCCCCAGATGATAAACCGCCTCCTGTAACCGCGTCTTAAAATCCTTGTGCGGCCGTGACTTGCGGTCGATAAACGGTGTCCAGCAGCGCCGAACGAAAGCCTGCGCTGCCGTAATGTCGCCGCTGTCCAGATAAACCGCCGCAATCAGCGCCTCGCCGATGTCGCACAACACGTTTTCGCTGGAAGCAACGCTCATATCCCGCGCAATGATGTATTTGTCCGCGCCAAGACCTCGCACAATCTCCGCCACCGTTTCCTTGCACACCAGACAAACAAACCGCTGCGACAGGCTGCCCTCAGGCTCATTGGCAAACGCGCGGCACAGCATATCCGCCACCGTAACGCCCAAAATCCGGTCGCCCAGAAATTCCAGCCGCTCGTAATTTTTATGGATGTCAGGCGTAAAGCTCGAATGCGTCAGCGCCTGCTGCAACAATTTCGGCGTCTTAAAGGTATAACCGATTTTTTCTTCCAATTCCTGCATATTCTTTTCTTCTTCTGTTTATAAATAAATTAAACCGTTAGCGCCAAAATAAGCCCTAATCGCCGCAAATGCAAGCGTTTTTTTGCCTGCCTCCGGACGCGCTCCGTCTGGCTCTCCCGCTTCGCGCCCTACCTCATGCTTTGCCGCCCCGCACTGCCCGACGCCCCTTTCCATCTTTCTGCTATTCATACGCAAAAAAAGCGCTCTTCCGAAGGAGAACGCTTTTTTACCAACACATTAAAGCTTTTGAAACTCAAAAATTCGTCTTTCCTTTTAGCCTAAAAGCAATGCCAAACATATCCGTTCAAATTCGTTGAATTCCGATTCGTTAAAAGCTTTCGCCTGCTTTATAGTTTTCGCCAAAGCGAAATTTCCAGCCATATCATCTGTCGCATTGTCGGCATCCTTTGCCTCCTTCCTGACCGGCTCTTCTGTTTCCAGCACCATCTGGTTGACGACAAATTTCTTCTTCACGACCAAAGTGAACGGAAATTTGTTTTCCGGAGAAACCGGCGTTGTCCCGCACGTTCCGTCTGCATAAACATACAGCGGATAGCCGAGCTTGTCGCCGACTTCGCACAAATGTGCGAGAACATCGTCTTCCGCACCGGCCGTTCCGGTCAAAAACTCGGAATTCAGTGCCCGTACCGGAAATTTCTTTTTCACGAACATCGCCGCATTCAGCTTTCCCCCCGCAGAAACGATGCTCTTGCCGCAGGTTCCGTCAGGGTAAACGTAAAAAGGCCAGCCAAGTTTCGCGCCATAAGCGTTGACTTGTTCCAAAATAGTATTCTTTTCCATAAATGATAAGATTTAAAAAACAATAATAGATTAATTGCCAAAACGCTAGCACGCGCGATTATTTTTGTCAACTATATTTTTATCTTACCGCCGCTCACCGCCTCTCCGCCGCACCTCCAACTTCCGTCCCGTCTTTTGTCCAAAAATGGCTTGCATTCCCGTCGGAAACGTGGTACAATATAAGCGTGAATATATAAATTATGTTTAATTAAAATTTTTTATCATTATGGAGACACTTTTTTCTTATCTAGAGAAAGTAACCGGAGTAAACAACCTGGAAAACCGCTCTTGGCAGGACGTCGTTGACAATGTCATTCTGCCTATGATGGCTTATCCGGCAAACCGGCGCAACCGCATCGGTAATGCTTTTATGAAGTTTATGGCGGAATTCACTCAAGACGTCTGTCGTAAGGACGAACATCTCGGTAACATTATGTTGGAAATCGCCATGCAGCGCATTTCTGACGGCGCCGTGCTTCATCCTGACGACCCGACGCCCACCTTTGAGGCTCTGCCCCAAGCTTACCGCACATACGGTTCGCAAAACGGATACCTGGGCGGCGAACCCGGGCTGATGGGCAAAGAATGCGAAGACTTCATCGTCAATGCTCTGCCTGTCTGCCTTGAACACGCCCAAACCCGCAGCCATGCTCTGGCAATCGCTTTCGGCCTGGTACATTACCTGAACGAAGATGGCGAAGAACAGGAAGGTTATATGCTGGATTCCGTGGCCTACGCTCCGAACGGCAAACTGCTTTACACCCTTGCCAGGCAATGGGTAGAAAAGTATGCCGACGAGGAAACCATTTTCCGCCACTACGCTCAGCCGAACCAATGGCGCAAACACATCGCCTGGTTTGCCGAGCAGGAAAAAGCTGGCAAAATGAACTGGAGAAAATTTTATGCTGCAACCCAGCTCTCTGGGGAAAGAAACTTTTTCAAACGCTTACGAAATATGTTTCGCGCGCATAAAGAGATTGTATCTCATACATTAAATCTAAGATGATGCACAAACTCTCCCCCTCAAAAAAACAGTGCCTTCCGGGCACTGTTTTTTTATGTATTTCATACGGATATGCCGCACCACTCGGACAGACCGCACCACTCGGACAGACCGCACCGCTCGGATATGCCCCTCGGTACCGGGCTTCCTACTTTATCGTGTTAAACAGCCGCCCCCAGCGAATAGCAGCAATCCAGCTTATCGGATTATACCAGACCACGCTGTCGTCATGCGAATAAAATAAAAACCGCGCTTTGCCTTCAATATTCTCAAACGGCACAAACCCGACATCCTTGCGCGAATCATTGGAGTTGTCGCGATTGTCCCCCATCATGAAGTAATGTCGTTCCGGCACCTTAAACTCAATCGTATCGTCCACGCTCTTGTCGTCGGAAAGCTCCAGTATCCGGTGCTTTTTGCCGTTCGGCAGCGTCTCGGTATACTCGGTATACGTCGTCGGAATGACCGTATATTCGTCAATCGTATATTTGCCGACCTCTTCGCGCTCAACCATCTTGCCGTTGATAAAAAGGCGCCCGCCTTTCATCTGTACCGTATCCCCCGGCAGCCCTATAACCCGCTTGATAAAATCGGTCTTGTTGTCGCCCGGATATTTGAATACCACCACATCGCCGCGTTCCGGCAAATCTTCCCACACCCGTCCCTCAAACGCGGGGCGGCTGAAAGGAAAAGAATGGCGCGAATAGCCGTAAGTATATTTGGAAACAAACAAAAAATCGCCGATTTCCAGCGTCGGATACATTGACCCCGACGGGATTTTAAACGGCTCAAACAAAAAAGTGCGGATAAGCCCGGCGATGACAATCGCATAAATAACCGTCTTAAAGGTTTCCCCCAGCGATTCGTCCTTGTTTTTCTCTTCAATATTTTCCATAATCATCTCTAAACTCTTAACAATCCCGTAAAACTTAAGCGCTAAATTTAATAATTGCAAGCAAAATTTCCACCTTACCCGCTGTGAAATTTATGCTCTCCAGCTGCCGCCCTCTGGAGCCCGCCGCACCCCGGAATTTTCTCCCCGGCATCCTCATCACCCGTCCGGCAGAAAGCATATCGCCGCAAAAAAGCCCCCGTTGCCGGAGGCTCTTTAATCAGACGCAACATCGAAACAGCTGCGCATTTTGATGTCCGCCCTTGAAATTTTCGCCCAAACGCGCCGTCCTGAAACAGCTTTGCGGCTGCGCTGCGCTAAAACAGTTTCGCACCCTCGCCGTCCTCGCGGACATACTCGGCATAATGCTTTTCCAGACGGTTCTTGTAGTTCGTCCCCTGGCGCAGGTTGCGCGAATGGTAATGCATGGCGGTCTTGGTCCAGTCTTGCTTGTTGCGCTTATAGAGCTGACGCAAAAACTGTGCGCTGTAAGCCGCGTTCTTTTCCGGCTCAAACGCCTCGTCCAAACTGCTGAATGCCTTTCCGTGATATTTTAAATTAACCTGCATGCAGCCGACGTCAATGTTTCTGATGCCGCGGTCTTGCAACGCCTGCACGGCGGCAACCGCCTCTGCTTTGGTTTTGTAATAACGCCCTTTGCCGTTGGCATGTACCGTCCACGGCCATGCAACGCGACGCCCGGCTTTGGCGTTCCAGCGCCCGCTCTCAACCGACGCTATGGTCTGCAAAAGGTTTGGTTTGATGTTGTATTCTTTTTCGGCCTTGTCTGCGGCAATCTCGCACAATTCATAAACTTCGGGTTCCGCAGCTGCCGCCTCGGCGGCTTCTTGTTCTTCTGTCAAATTAAGGCTTGAAATGCTGTATGCTTCATAAGCTCTGGTAGGTGTGGTAATGAAACTGATCAAAACCAACAGGAATAAGATGCTTTTTAGCACGATGTTATTATCCTGAATACCGCTCTAAGGCAAAGGGCGTCCCTGTCTTTAAACTTTCAGCCCGGTCAGTTCCCGAAGGAAAAGTCCTTAAACGCGGGTAAATTAACAAAACGCCGGAAAAAAATAATCATTCACCGGCAAAATACAAGGAGCATCTATACCATATATTTTTTAAAAATCCAGCAAAAAATTCGCAAGGTTCGTGACAACCTTGCTCAAATCATAGCTAACCCGCTGAAAGTCGCTGTTTTTTTCCAACGTATTTTCATCTGCATAAATCACCCGGTTGATTTCAAGCTGCAGGGTATGCGCCTGCTTGCGCGGCTCGCAGTAGTTAAAAGTGATATAAGCCCCGGAATACGGGCGGTTTTTGGCAACGTAATACTCGCGTTTTGCCAGTTCATTTTCCACAAAAAAGCTTATTTTGTTCGGGCAGCTCTGTTCAAACAGGTTGCCGAGGCAGTAGTCGATGCGCGGGCTTTCCGAAATGATGGAACAGATTTTGGACGGCATCGAATGGCAGTCCAGCACCAGACAGAAGCCGAACTTGTCAATCGTGCGCGCAATCAGCTCCTTTAGTCGCCCGTGATAAACGTCATATACGTTTTTAATCCGCTCTTCGGCTTCCTTGTACGAGATTCGCCCCGCATATATCGGCCGGCTGTCTGCCGTAACCTTATGGATAATCCCCAGCCCGTAACGCGAACGCTGCTGGTTGAGGCCGATATCCTCGCGCGGATAGTCGAAAAACATATTCGGATCCAGTTCCACCTTGGCACGGTTCACGTCAATAAAGCTGCGGCTGACGTTAAGCTTAATCGCGGCGATTCCCCCGTCGCGTATTGCCGGCTCCAGAAGGTCGTAAACCAGAATGTCCTCGTTTTTGCGCAGCGTCATCACGTCATGCCTGACCGCGCGCAGAAATTCCTCCGGAAAAACGGTGCCGCAATGCGGAATGGACAGGATAAGCGGATACTTCAACTCGTCCGTGTTAAATTCGTCCATCACCTTAAATTTGTTGTAATCGACCCGGAAATCTATGTTTTCGCTCATTTTTTCTCTTTATTGTCTTAATATTTCAACCGATTTATGCTAGAGTTATACACACTAAAAGTTAACTTTTCAATAATTTTAAAAAAAATCGCAAAAAACGCTTGCAATCTAAAATTTCTATGTTAAAAAGCTTTTTGTTTTGATAAACTTCTACAGGTTCGGACCGTTAGTTTAAAAGTAGAACGCATCCTTGACATGGATGTAGCAGAGGAGCGTTACCTCTACGGTCCACCACCTACTCCGCCTTGATTTTCCTAAACTTCCAAAGATTTTAAGAAAAAACATCAAAACAGAACAAAGTATGAAATTGTGCAAAAAAAATGCACAAAATATTAAAAACTTTCACAAAAGTTACACAATTTTTACACAGTCTTTTTAGCGATTCTTCTGCCCCATTCTTACTGCCATAATCCTGTCAGCAATAATCTTCTTTTCCACAACCTCGCGAATCCCCTCATTAACCACGCACCGCAGCTTGAAATCGGGATAATCCTCCCGCAGCCCTTTTACGAAATCAATAAACTTCTCTCTCGGCGCATAGCTCACCATCGGGCATTTCCCCGGCTTATAGCACCCGACATACGCGTCGGCATGAACGATATAAATTTCTTTCATTTCCACTCACCAAAAAGAAAATTTACCCCGAAACATAAAAATAAACCGCCTTTTCAGACGGTTGTGTGTGTCATTGCTATTTGCTGGCTATTTCCAAAATGGAAACAACCACCCAGCTACCGAGTATTCCTCGGCAACTCAACTGTTCGGAATTTCCGAACAACTCAAAGCGGAGAGCCGCTAAGAAACGGCTCCCGGAAAGCCTCGTACATCGTGGTACGCGCTCAATAAAAACGCCCTCCAGCTTGACGCTAAAAGGCGCTTTCCCACTCGAAAATAAACTAAGTTATTTTGTAAACTACCATATTTAAGTTATTCGGAATTTCCGAACAAGTCAAGCCCCTAATACTTCGCCTTGTATATCTCCAGACACTTCGCCATATCCAGAAACGTCTTCATGTGCCGATGGCACGTTATCGGCTCGCGCGGCGCTTCCATATACACATATTCAGTCCTGGCGCAGCCGCAAAGTAACAGCATCAGCAGGCAAAGCGCTGTCCCAATCAAAACCGCCCTTATCTTTGCTCTCCTCTGCTGCCTTCTCAATCTCGCACAATCGCTTATCGGCGTCCAACGCCTTTTCATCTCGTTTCGCAATTTCCGCCTCCAAAAATGATGTTTTCCCCAACAGGGCGCTCTTTTCACCCTGCAATGCCGCAATCTCCCTGCCCCGTTCGATATACAGGCTTACCGTGATATACAGCGCTAACAGCAGCCCCGCCACGGCGTACGTTAAAAATTTAGTCATTCACTCCTCACGAAATCACCCCATAACCAATACAAAACAAATACTTAAGAAAGAAAAACGCGGTTGAGGTTATCACCCTATTCCCTCAGCCAAATCCCCTCCTTAATCAGCCTTGCAATCCGTTTCGCCCGTGCCGGTGTCTGCCGCGCGTAGTCCGAGTTTAGGCACTCTGCCGCCGCTGTTTGCCACTTGCCCCAGCGCATCGCCTCGAGCATTTTCTTGAACCCGCACAGCCCCTTAAAGCCTAACTGAAAGCACATATCAAGCAAAGCGTATTTTCGCTCCAAATCAAGCTTGGCATAAAAATCCAATCCCGACAGCTCCTTTATGCAGCGGTCAATATCATTCCGCAAAAGCATCAGCGCTGCATTTTTAGTAATTCCGTGTTTCCAGTCGCCCACGGCTTGCAGCTCTTCTTTGGTGAACGGGTTTGTATCAATACACCGCCCGATACCGATGGTTAATTTCCCTGCCGTACAACGATACGGCATGAGCCTACAGCCTTCGTGAAACTCCAGCCGACGAGCTATCCAATCAAAATGATTTTCAATGTTTATCATTTCCCTTTATCTCCTTAATCGTATGCAAAGGGTCTTGTTCAAAACCCTTAAATATTTTGAACACACCGTTAAAAAGACATATCCCAAACGAGCCGGAAACCAGAATAATAGCGTCTTTTAACAGCCATGCATTAGGAGAAGTAAAAAAATACTCCACAACAAAGGCAGCCGGTATCCCTACTAAAAAAGACGCCGCTAATGATTTAAAATACTCTTTCACGCCAACCACCCCCTTTATATACGATGCCAAAATACTGGCACAAGCTATCAGCGGTATAATATCAGTTAAATCCGTAATTAATTCTTTTTTCATTGTTTCCCCATAAAAAAAGGAGGCTTCCGCCTCCCGTGTTACAAACTATCTGCCCCTATGGACAAAACGTCCGGTTCGGCTCGAACGCCCCCTATAATAATCTTCGTGGACATCTCCTGCCGGTCTATAATAATTTTCATGGCCGCTTTCGCGTGCATCATAATAATTGTTACGGTTTTCTCCGCGGTCAGAATCGCGGACATAATCGTAATTTTCACTTTCAGGATCATACTCCATGTCAAAGTCAATCCCGCTCATATTGCTGAAAATCTGCATTGCAAACCATGCAATCAGCGCCCATATCGCATATTTTTTCATTGTTTGTCCCCCCTCTTCTGATAGGTTGCAGCCAAAATATAAGTCGCTGCCTCTTCGGCAAACTCTGGGTCTTGATTCATTCCGAAACGGGCAAGAAGCCAGCTCGCGCTCGCGGCATACTTTTTCGCATCCCATTTCTTGTCCACGTTTTTTCGCACTTCTTCTTTGACCCGGCGAAAATATTTGTTAAATTTTTCCTCGTCTTCAGGCGTCATCATTTTTTCCGGTTCCATCGTTTTCTACTCCCTCAGGATATGGTTTTATGTCATACTGCTTGCTTTCCTCGCTGCTCTTTCCTAGAAACGCCCGCGTAAAATCTGTCGAAAACTTGCCTATATCGGCTTTATAAATCGACATTTTCCTAAGGTCATTACGGACAAGAAACTGCTGGTATATCGGCGTATTATTAAAGCCGATAAACACAAGCTTAATTGGTTTTTCGAGGCTTCCCGGAGCAGGCATTATCGTCCCGGTTACCAAAATGCGGTAAAGCCCCTGCCTGACTTCAGAACAGTCAAAATCTATCGTATTCACCCGGTCAAACGGAAATCCGACCGAGGGGTCGCTTGCATTTTTGACGAGTTCCCATTCTTCAGACGGCAGGCTCAGACGCTGCGGAAGGTTATAGTTTGCCATTGCACCCTCCCCGGATTTGTTCCATCAGCAATATCGCCGCCGCAGCTATATGTTTCGCAGCTTTGTAATATTCTTTGGCTCCTACCGTTTTATCGTCGACTTTTTCGCGGAGTTCCTTAAATTCCTTAATTTCCATTTCAAGGATTTTAAGGCGCCCTTCTTCGAGATGTTCGTATTTTTCCCATGTTGCGGGTTTGTCGTCCAGCGTCTTTTCGATACGCCGAATGTCTTTCCAACGTGGATTGTAAAGTATATATTTCATCGGTTCCCCTTTCATTGTCTGATTGGGGGCTTGCGCCCCCGTTCCTTACGCCGCCGCGGTCGTTGCCGTTGTAGGGCGCAGTCTTTCAATCGCCCCCATCAAAACGGCCGTCTGTCCGTTTACAACGTTAGTTGTATAAAGCTGTGATTTCAAAGCTGCATTTTCTGCCTTTTCATCACAAAGCTTGGTTTGCAGGTCTGTAATCAGATTGTTCTGAATCAGCTGTCTGGTCGCGCAGCCTTCTTCGCGGATTGCGTTCTGCGTGGCGCAGCAGCACTGCTGATTCTGAAAACCGACATTATTAATCGCCGAAACAATCGAGTTCGTATTTTGGCAATTATCATGCCCCAAACTCGAAAATCCCTGCATCATGGCAAGGTTGGTACGGGAAGTCTGGTCTAACGTCTGATAGCCGATATTACACAGCCCGGTGGACAAATTCATATTCATTCCATTAATCGAGTTCTGAATAGAATTAATCCCGTCATTTAAAATTCCTGTCGAAAAGCCGTCGGCAATAGCCGCAGAATTACAGCCTCCGCCGCAGCCGCCGCGCCCGTTTCCGCCCCAGTCGCCAAACCAAGAGCCAAACAACGCGCCAGCAAACGCGCCGGCCGCAGAACCCCAGCCGCCTTCACCGCCGCCAAAGCCATTTACCGGTAAAATATCTGTCATAATGTTTCTCCATTAAAATTAACATTAATGAAGAAAGCGGGAGTAAATAATAAGCCCCTTAACTTTCTTCAAGTTAAGGGTACAAACACCATAATAGAATAAGAACGCCCTGTTTTCTACTTTTCGGGGCGCTCCAAAAGCCTTGCCACATAAGCGGTTAAAAACTTTGCGGACACTTTCAGGGCTTTTTGATACCGTCTTGAAACGGTTTTGACATCAACATTGATTTCGCCGGCATAAACTTTTTGCCAGCCCCGCCGCCCCTGATGCCCGACCAGCCCGTCAATAAGAACTTCCTGTTCGACCGTCCGCAGCGGAAACGACCGAATAAGCCGAATTGCCGTATCTGCCTTTAACCGCTGATACATATATTCGGCATATTCCTTTTCCATCTTACCCTGCCGTTACTGTCTTAAACTCATATTTTCCCGTTTCGTCCGTCGCCCCGGTGGCAAACCCGGTTACCGAATTATCCGGGTAAAAATGGAACAAATCCACCGGGTCGGCATAAACCGCATCGGAAGCGTTTGAAAGGTTGTATGCGTTCAGATAATTTCTGCTCGTGTAATAGCACATCGCCGCCTTGGTGCGGTCGGCGGTGATGTCAAACGTCATAAAGTATCCGTCCGCTTTGTCGCTCGGCGGCAACACGTCTGCGGCAATGCTGGCAAAAGTCTTGCTCTCCTGATTAAACTGGAACATAACGAACATCTCCGTCGTTCCTATATTTAAAACGCCTGTCGACGCGTTATAAAACATCTTCACGTTGACCGACGTCCACGGCAGCAAAATCCCCGGCGTATCTGCAACCAGCTGATAATTCTCATCAATTTTATAAACCGTCATCGTTGCGCCGGTATTTAAATTCAACTGTTCAATATGCACAAAAACATAGTCGCCGGGTTCGCACCCTGTCGCATACGCAACGTCTTCAATATTCGCCGTCGTCCCGATAACCGAATTTGTCGTCAAATCAAGAATGTAAACCGTGTCAGTGAACCAGACCAGCACTTTGTTACCCAGACGAATGACACGCCCGTTCTGCGCACCGCTGTTGTTTGTCCAACCCTCCCGGATATCGCACAGCACTTCCGTCCCGATGGTATCCGTAGCAAAATCGTATGTCGTCAAAACCAAGCGGCTGTCGATACAGGCCAGACACCGCCCTTCCCCGTTGTACTGCCCGATATAATATGCCGCCGTATTGATGATGCCGTGCGGATAAATCGACTGCGTATTGTAGGACGAGTATCGAATAAGTTTTCCCTGCGCCGCTGAGCAGATGTTGCCGTCAATAAAGTCAATAAACCTTCCGCTAACGTTGGCAATATCAAGGTCTGTCGCCGCCCAACTGCCGGATTCCGGCGTGTAGGTCAGGCTGTACAGACGGTTTGAGAAAAAAGCATAAACGTCATTTCCCTTGCAAAAAGGAAAATACATTACACTTCCCGTGGTTAAGTTAATCAGCTTTTCCGCCGTAGCCGTCGTTTCCCGCTGGTGGCTGTTTAACAACGCCTTTGTCCCGCTTATAATCGCCCCGCCCGTGTTGTTGATGGCAAAAACCGTTTCGCCGCCGCTCCCGCCGCCCTGCAAAACTACCGCATTTGTTATCCCTTTCATGGTTCACCTCACTGGCAAATAACGCTTGCCGCCACAATTGCTGCTTCCGGCTGCGTCTTGGCAAAAATCTTAACCGTATTGTCGTATGCCGTTGCAATCGGCGCTAAATTGCCGCTCTCCGCATCAGACGGATTAAACGCGACAATCGGAATCATGCCAGCCGTAACGCCGGGCAGCGTCGCCGTTGCGCTGTAACTGTATCCTTCAAGATAGCTGTCTTCCGCCCAATTCCCGAAAGAAACGTCTGACGCTTTGATAACCGGAGGCACAACCGGTATTTTCCCGTCAACTTCTTCTTTGGTATAAACGTCGGCTAAATCTGCTTTCAATGTCAGTTTGTTGTCAATCTCGTTAGTCGTATAAGAATCGTAAATTGCAAACTTAGACCAATACGGCGAACTGTTACCCGGTTTATTGCCTTTATTGCTGTCAGAAAGGCTCAACCACCAATATTCATTGTAGCGGGTAAGCTCGCCCATGCCGTAAGGATAATCTTCCCGCCAATAAGTCTGCTGCTGGCCTTGATAATTCATTTTCAAAAGCGAGGCTGCAAACGTGTCCCAGTCGTCGGCACCAAGCGGAAACTGAACGCAATGTCTGAGTTTTTGCATAAACTCCTGCAAGGCCATAATCACGCGGTCAAGCGAATATTCATAATCGGCAGCCGGAAAATCCTCTCCTTCAATAAATTTTACCATCTGATTTAAGACGACATCTCGCGAAATGGTAATATAAATTCCCGCGGACGGCGCTTCCTTAAAGACAATTTCCCCGCCCTGCGGATTGCCTGCCCCCGTAATTGTATAATCAACATCCTTTTCATAAGTGGTAAAAGTCTTATTCACATAGACCGCCAATTCCTTATCAAAAAACTTAAACGGCACCGCGAAATTTGTCGTCGTGCCGTTTGCCTGATAAGTAATAAGCGACGCCTCGTTTACAACCGTCATGCCTTTTCTCCATAAAAAAAGAGAACCGCCCTAGAGCCAATTCTCCACTATACCAAAATCACAACAAAATTTGACATAAATGTCAAGCAAGTTTTATTTATCAACAAGAGAGGGGCTTGACAACCCCTCTCCGCCCTGCTATTTCTTAATAGACAGGAAAATTCGGAGTTTCCGAATAACAATAATAAATTTTATTATCATTATTAGTCCTTTCAAATAATATGAAAGGGGAAACCCTTAGCCCATTTTTAACTTGACAAATCAAGAAAAATAAGCTATCTTAACTTCAGGAAAGAAGTTAAAGTGGGTTTAACCCCTTTCTAGGTTAAGACAAGTCCGGTGTTCCCGCACCGGGCTTTTCCTTTATACAATCGCTTTGCTTTAAAGTCAATCAGACAGTTTCTTGACGGTACGAACGGCCGTCCCTAAACCGGCGCCGGTGCCTACATCAATAACGGACGCCGCTATTTCAGCCCAATCCCATCCCGTTTTATCATCTTTAACAAGCTTCCACATCAGCTTATTAAGCGTATCGACGCCAAAGACTTGCAATGCGTCCCAAGGCTCCGGAGATTTCCCCGTTAAAGCAGATTCGGCCTTGTCCAGTCCAAAACTTGCCAAATCGGCAATAATCGGTAAACCGGCAATCGGGGACAAAGCCATTTCGGTCATCATTCCGTCAAACCACTCGTCGTCATCATCCCCGTAAAGGAAGGACTTAACCAGCCACCCCAGCCAGATATACAAAGCAGGTTGCACAAAAACATAGTTTCCGATATTGCTGAAGAACCGCGCATCGGATATTTCTCCGCGGCGCCACTGCGTCATTGTTGTTGTAATCAGGCGCATATACTGCGCCGGAACGTTCCTGAAAGCCGTAAAGAAACGCAGGCTTTGTTCGCGCTGAAATTTTGCCAGTGTTGCCGGATTCCCAGCTGCCTGATTGCTTAAGGTTTCGTCAATAAAGTCCTCGCGGATTTTTTCCGGTGCCAGCCCCCGGTCGATATTATATTTCAGCTTGGCATACCCGCCCCAGTAAATGGCAAATATATCCGCAAACCTTATCGGTGTTGTCGCCAGCTGCCGCCAGTTGTGTGAAAAACCTGCCAGACCGAATTTGGAATTTACCAAAGAATCAGCCTCGGCCATAGCCCTGCCGATAGCATCGGACTGCGACCCTTGTTCATAGCGCGTTTTCAGGAAATCGCCAACGTATGAATCCATTACCCTTTTAACCTCCGCCGGGTGTGTCGCCGCGTAAAGAAAATTTTTAATAAACTCGGTTTTAGGCATATTAACGGAATAGTTAAGCGCCGCCGGAAGCTGTTTAAACGCCATAGGTACGTTTAACGCCACGGTTCCGCTGACAAGGTTATTCAACAGCTTTTGCATCGTCCTGCCTACTTCGTTGTAGGTTTTTACGGCTCCTTTGATACTCAAGTCATCCAAATTTGCCATAAAAGCCCGATAAGAATCTTCTCCGTATTTTTTAACAATCGCCCCTCTTATGGCCTTGTCTGTCATCAAAGAATGCAGGTCTTTATATTTTAAGGCAACGTTCTGAACATAACCGACGCTTGTTACATATTCCTGATACTTCGTCCAAATATTTTTAGGACGCGGTGTAACCGTCGATGCGCGTTCTTTGAAAAATCCCGGCGTCTGGCTGCGGACCCTTAAATTTTCCATAACGTCATAATCTTGCGCGTTTTTGGAAGTCCGCGGAAAATAATTCCTGTTTTGCGGCAAATCTATGCCATAGAGCTTAACAAATATTTCATTCTCCAGCTCCCACATACTGCCGACCTCTTCCTGCACCATGTCGGCAAAACGCATATCCTGTTCAGAGAGATAACTTAAAAGCGTTCCGAGGTTGTTTGTAAGCATGTGTTCACGCAGCTGCTCGTCGCTCATGGTTTCGATTGCAGCTCTGAGTTGTCCCCTGTCCGTCGGCATTGTATCATCAAACTTTTCATACGCGGCATAATAGTTAGCCCGCGTATTCGGGTCTTTCATACCAATATAAATATCGGCAATATCCATAATTGAAAGTTTGTCATAATCGCCGTCATTGTCTGTCAGCTCAAATTCTTTTTGGGATTTGTTCTGCATAAGGTTCAGGAAATCCGATGCTTTTGCAGCGCCGTAAATTTCACGGGCGCTGTCCATAACCGGCTTTATCCGCGAACGCATAAAAATATTTACCCTTTCAAACGCAGGTTCCAAATTCCATTTATCCGCCATTTCCTTGCCGAAATACTCGCTCATTGCCGAACGTATTGTTCCGATTTTAGCCATTCCCCGAGCAAATATATTAGAAGCCTTATATTTGTTTATTCCTTCCAATAATTCGTCTTTATCCTTTTTCCGCACTTCTGATTTAAGCGTATCTTCGTCAAGGCGTTTGTCCGCTGCCGCGGCTTTCAGTTCCTCCAAAGACGTGGCTAAATCCTGCAATGCCGCAAGAGAACTTTCGGCACCGTTGATTTTATAGTAATACAATAGATTTTTCAGCCTGTCATATTCGCTTATGTTTATACCAAGCGGCACCTCGCCATCTGCCCGAGCCAGCCCTATCTGCCCGGCAAAAGCTTCTTGTGCTGCCAAAGCTTCCGCCCGGCTCATCTTCAAAATATCCCTGAGTTCGGCGAAAAATTTGTTGTCTTCGTATGTATAGCGTTGTTTTCTGAACTTTGTCGGTTTGGTAGACTTGATTGTTTCTTCAATATTGCGCCGGTTAAGCTGTTTTTGTTCCTGCTCTATGTATCCGGCCGCCCGCCTGCGAACATCATTCAAGACCGCCTCAAAGCTTTCTGCGTCCTTCACTCTTTGGATATTCCCCATTAACGAAGCCTTATGGTCGCCCGTAACCGGCAGCGAACGGATAAAGTTTTTCATTCGATTTTGCAGCTGGTACTGGGTTTCCCGCCGAACTTTCTCCTCCTGCCTGATCTGCCTTATAGCCTCCTGGTAGTCTTTGTTCATCTCGGCGGTTTTGGTCTGCAAATATTTAATAGCATTGCGGTTGACTTTGACTACATCAACATCGTCGGGCTTGCTGACAACTTTGGCTAACAACTCGTCAAGTTCCTCAATCGTCTTAATTCCCAGCTGATTGTTTTGCAAGAGTTCGTCAATAAAGCGCTGCGCTTCGGCCTGATTGCGGATAGACGCATCCCTTTCCTGCTGGATTTTCGCTTCGCGCGGCGAATATGTCGTTGCGGCATTCGCCAGAATATCCTGCATTTTGGCAGACAAGGCGTCGGTTTGTTCATAAGTTTCGGTATCCACATTGTCCAAAACGCCCATTTCCTGCAAAATCTCGGCAAGGCGCACATCGTCAACCACACCCTTTTCGTCAGCAAGCGTCCGGTTTACCGCATCTACACGGTATCCCAAAGCCCTAAGTTCCTGCTCCAGTGTCCGCCCCGGACGACGCACGCGGGTATGGGTGGCCTGCCGGAGTTTTCGCAGCTCACCACGGTTCATTCCCCTGAAAGTCGCGCTTTCGCCACGCAAGGCCTGTTTAATTGATTCTTCAAAATCCGCCTTGTTTTTAATGATATTGTCAAGGTTAGGAATTGTGCCTTCTCTTGATACAAGCGCGTCAAAAAAGTCCTTGACTTCGTTACTTGCATAATCGCGGTTGTCATCATAAACGCCCAATACCCACTCTTTGGCTTTCTGAAACAGCCCCCTCGTTGCAATCGTCGGCGCCGTATCGGTATTCAAATAGCGGATAAAGGCTTCGGTCAGGTTTTCCCAGTCTTGGTCTTGCATATCCGCAAAACCGGTTATATCGTGCTTTCCCCGTTTTGAGAGCCACTTCATCACACCTCGGTCATAATCCGAAAAGCCGTATTCCTGTGCAACCCGGAAATGGTTTTGGAAGAAATGATGGCTTAATTCATGCGTCAACGTATCCGGCTTGGCATCGGCAAACAGCTCTATCAGCCGTTCCGACGGGTCGTATGTACCCCGCACGGTTTCACCCGTAGAAAATAGTTTATTGTTGACATTTTCCGTATCAGAAGATATATTATTTTCAGAAGCAGGGTTAGATGATGTAATCGGTTCATCTAAGTAAATTTGCCCTGATGAAGTCCGCAGTGCGGGCAAAGCCCTGCTTTTCTTCATATACGCAGTCAAAAGCCAATTTCTTTTTTCACCATCTAAATCCAAGCGGATAATAGTTTCTTTATCTGAAGATAAAATATATTTTCTATCATTTACACCTAAAATATCATATACAACACCTTGATTGATAATTTTTGGTATCTCTCGGACAAACTCTTCGCCATTTATTCCCTGCTGATTTCTGCGCTCAATTATATGCGCCAAACCATAACCATTTTTGCCGGGCTGCCCGTAAATAAAATCAATATCTCCAATTCCCTCTTTATAAACCGCACCAGAAACATATCCGTTCTTTTCCTGTAAAAGCTTTTCTATTGCCCCTTCGGGATTTCCTCTGAACTCGGTAAAGTCGGTTTGCCTGTCGCCCAAACTAAACAGTTTTCTGCTCGGACGTTCTGCAAAAAATTCCCGTTCCTCATCGGACATCTGCCGTTCCTGTTGCCGCGCCGCCCAAGCTTCGCTGATTTCGTCTTCGCTCATACGTACCGGCGTTTCCACAACCCTGTTACCAGTCTTGACCGCACGCGTATTCTTCCGGTTGGCAACATTCAAATTAAGCCAGTCGCGCTGAAATTCTGCCATATTCCCCTGATAAGTACCGCTCTCTTTTGCCAGTTCATAATCATTTTTTACCATCAGGCTCCAATATGCCGCCTGCCGTCTGGCTTCATTCTCCTCTATTCCGCCTTCAAGAATAACGTTTTTCAAACCATCATAGAACTGAACCTCGGCTGCGGCATCCTCCGTCGGCAGGTTCCGCGTCAGTTCAAGGCTCTTTTCGTATTCTTCCATCTGCTCGGGCGTAAATTTTTCCAATCCGTCCAGCGTCCGCCTTTCTTCATCGCGCAGAATATTAAGCATTTCATTCGTAGAGGGTGTTGCCGCTTTCGCCATTTTGTCAGCCGTCTTCGTATCGTAACCGTCTTCTATCGCTGCCTGGCGCAGATTTTCACGCATCCGGCGGCGGTACAGTTCATAACCGACATTCGCACCGGCCGTTTCCAAAATCGCCCCGTAAATCGCCGCCGTTGACAGTCTGTCAAACTTCTCTTCCGGCGTGCTTTCTATATATCCCTCTTCCAAAAGGATGTCTTTTCCCTCTTGCAGGCTTTCCTGTACCGCCCCGGCAAACCCCGGTTCTATAAATCTTTTGGTAATCGGATAAAGCAAACGGTTCTGAATACGGTTCGTAACCCATTCAAACCCGGCTTTCTCCAAGGCATATTCGCTGATTCCCGCAACCGCTCCGCGGTATGTGGCCGTATCATACGGCGCCCCTGCCAGCGTCAGATTTTCATACATACTGGTTCCTGAACTTAACCCGAATATTTTTGCCAAATCCAGCGCAAACCTTTTGTTTCCCAGCCCCCATGCCAAAAACATACTGCCGATGGATACGGCGCCGCTGCCAAGATTCTGCGCTATCTCCGATTCCTCTTCCCCAATGTTGAACATCGCCTTGTCAAGCAGATTGCGGTTTCTTTCTATCGCATCTTTCCTTAACTCCAAAAGTACGCCGGGATAATCCATTCCCTTTTCTTTGGCAACGTCATACGCTATTTCCGCGCCGGTATTTTCCGCCCATTCTTCCAGCCGCAACAGGCTTCCCCCGGTCAGGTCTACCGTTTGATTGGCGGCGGATTTCAACAGCGTTTTCGCAAAACGCCCTGTCGATTTCGTCGGGTCAAAAACATATTTGTTCCAAAATTTCTGGCTGTCTGTATATTCGTTAATCTTTTCAAACTCTTCCTGCCGGGCGGCTGAAATCTGCTGCGCCGGGGTATAGTCTTCGGGAACCGTAATCAGGCTGTTTGTTTCAGCCACATAGACGTTCTTTTTCTTTACTTCCTTTTCTTCCGTCCGGCTGCCGGTAATGTTATCCGGCGCGGTTACGGAAAAGTCCGTTGTTTTGCTTCCTGTAATGTTCATTTTATTTCCCCGGTCTTCTGATGTCTTTTAAGTTGGTTCTGGCACGTTCCAATTCCTGCTGCGTAATTATCCGTCCGTAATAATTGACTTCATCCACAACCGGAAACTGGTCGTAAAATGCCGCACTGACAATAAGGTTGATTTTATCCTGCGAAGCATTGCTCGCCGAGGTCAGCCCGTTTGCGCGCAAATACGGCAGCAATACGTCAAAAGAGGTCAAATCGTCCACATACGGGTCTTTTGCGGTAAAAAGCCGCCACGCCCTTATCGCTTTTCCTATTGCCATGTCTTCGTTTTTAGCCAGCGTCTGTACCTGTGCAAGCGCCTCACTCCTGATAACGCCGTCATATTTCCTGATGGTCGTCTTGTCGGTTGCCGCAATATTCGGATTGTTCAGCGCCGCGGTATATAATGCGTGCAACCCTAGAATTTTGGATTTCTCTTCTTTTCTATAGGTCAGCACCCCCTTTTCCTGCTTAAAATTAACCCCCGACCCCAAAGCCCTGTTTCTCACGTTCTCTGTCATATTGACCCCAAACGGTGCATCTGCCGCCGCGCGATACTGTCTGGCCTGCCCCCGGATATATTCTTCCGTATATTTGGAGAGGTCTTTGCCGCCGCTCCAATCCTTTTTTACCGCCGCAGAAAAACTGTTGTTCGCATTCTGCCACGCATTTTTTTCGGACAAATCGGTTTCGTTAATATCCCCGTATTCGTTTTTAAATGTTGCCATTATTTTAGAAAGGTTATTGCTGAAATTTGTATCGGCAACCAAGGCGTTAAATGTTGAAATCGCATCGTTAACATCCTGCCCCGTCTGTCTGGCAAGCGACGTTACGGCATTGACGGCCGCATCATAACTTAATTGCCCTGAATTATACGACGCCGCTATTGCCTGTTTTCCGTCTTCAAAACGGTTTTTGTAAACAGATTCGTTATGCGAGGCAACCAGCGAACGTGTCTTAAGTTTGTTTTCATCATTCAAAACGCTATTGTCAACATCTTCCAACGGGATAACTTCCGTGGTATCCATTCGATAAGAAAATCCTAAAAGGGCATCTGTCTGTATTTTATTGTCGCGTTCGGCTTTATAACTTTTAACCTGCTCTTCGCGTAAGACTGAAGCCGCTTCCAATTTCGCCAAATATCCGTCATCATAAAAAATTTTATCGTCAAGCTGCGATACCATCTGGCTGAAATCCAAATCCTGCTCGAGTTTCAATTCGGCTACTTCCGACTTTTCCTGCGCGGCTGCCCTGGCCTTGGCCTTTTGTTCCTGTTCGGCTTTTCGCAATTCTGCAACGGCAGCATATACGGTATTTTTTTCAGCCTGTGTCAACGTATCGTCGCTTGAAATCCTTGCCCCGATTTCCTGATAATTTTCAGGATTTTGCAACAGCTCATTTTTATAGGCCGCAATTTTTTCCTCATTTCTGCTTTTATAACTGTCCAAATAATCGTTAATACGTTTGGTAACCGCCGCAGAGGTTGAGGAATTAACCTCCGCCTGCGCCATCAGTTCGTTTGCCGTTCCGTGAGGGTCTTGGCTTGCCAATATCTGCGGCATATTTGTACGGATAAATTCATAATCTATTCCGCTTGTACCGGAAGATTTTCCGCTTCTTCCGCCGGTCTGCGCGGATAATGCCGTTGCCTTTTTCTTGCCGATAATATCATTAGCACGCGCTAACGTTGCGGAATTCATGTCCGCGCTGTGTGCTGCCGTAAAATTATACGCCGCTTCTTCAACTTCATCTTCAGTTAAAAGATTGTCTAATTGCGATGTCAATTCGCCTATAAGCTCGTTGTTAATAGATTTGTCCTGTCCGGGTTTCGTCTTTTCCACAAAGTCATTATATCCTTTATTGTTTTTATTCTGCAATAAACGCTGTTCCGCCGAAGCCTTGTCAAGTTTTCCCTGATAATATAAAGCAAGGGTTTCCTCATAATCATCGGCAAAAAAATTGTTTCTGGCCGTTCTCTGAGCTTTCTCCAGTGCAATCCTTTCCCGTTCCCGTGCAAGATTATAGTTCTGCGCCTTATTTCTGATGTCGTTAATATTAATACCGTATTTAGCAAGGCTGTCCTGTCCGTTTTCGGCAAAAGATAAAGCAAAATTAGGATTTTTAGTATAAAGTTTGCCGATAAAATCCCGCGCATACGCCATCTGAAATCTGTTTTTTTCCTCCGGTGTCAGATGTTGCATATTGCCGATAAGATTCATTCCGCCGTCAAAATAGCTTGCCGCCCCCAAAACGTCATCCGTCTGTACTGCCGCCGAAGACATTTCATTTAAAGTCCGCTCTGCTTGAATAGCTGAAAATTCGTGCATTTTCTTTAGATACACTTTTTCATAGTTGGTATTCATATCACGCATCCAGTCCTTCTTATACCGGCTGTTATTGTAGGAAGACGCCCATATCGTATCGTCAAGTGTCTTGGCAAACTGTTCGTCGTACTTTTTCTTTATTTCCCCAAGCTGGCATGGGTCAGTCGCGTCCCCCATTTCATGATACATCTGATTTGCAAGGTTATCGTATTTAGCCTGATATTCTTCAAACCGCAAATTTTGATATGTTTTCGTAAAATCCGCCGCCTGCTCCATTGCCCCTGCATCATCTCTCAAAGGCGACTGCCAGCTGATTTGCGGCATAAGCTGCTGCGGCTGGGAATCAACAAGCCCCTGCCGTACCGGCTGAATACCCGGCGTTGTCTGTCTGTTTGCCATGTATTGCTCCACAAAAAAAGCCCCGTTTCCCGGAGCTTGACTTTAAAAACGAATCTTATATAAAAGAAAAACCAGTTGCGCGAACAACTGGTTTTTTCCACATAGGAAAGAAATTGGACTATAACTTCCTACCTGATGATGGAAGTATAACATAAAAATAATAAAAGTCAAGACTTTTAATTTTTATGTGAAAGTCGGCTTCTTTCCCAACCGCCGCAAGGCTGAAAGGATAAGATGATGGACTTAATCAAAGTTTTAAGCATCTTAATTATGGTGCTTAAAATCATCATAATTATTATACAATAGTTATGGTGGGGCGGCGGTTTCGGCTTCCGCCCTTTGATTTACCATGTCCCTCCCGCACCTGTAAAGCCTTGTGCAAAAGAAAGCGGCGCCGTCAAAAGGCTCATACCAAACTTGTTTTTGCCTTTCTTTTTCGCCATTTTTGCCATATAGTCAAGATAATCCGCCTGTGCTTCCATATTCTGCGCGGCCGATATGCCTTTATAGCGCAAATCAAGCGCATTTTGTTCCAGTTGCGTCGCCTGCTGCCCCAAAACGCCTGCCGTCGTTGCGCTTCCCGCCATACCCTGTTCAACGGACGCCGCCTCGTTTAAAGCCATAAGCTGGCGGTTGGCCGCTCTGGTGCGGTCTTCGTTAATTGCCGTTTCAAGCCGCTTGCGGTAGGCATTCTGGCGCAGCAATGCCGCATTGTTGCTGTACTGCGACGCCTGAAAATCCCCTTCCTGCAAAGCGCCAAGCCCCGAAAGGATACCGCTTGCGGCGCTCATGCCGCCGATAATCATAGGTGGTAGCGTAGACATTATTCCGTTCTCCCCCAAAGGTTAAAATCAATTCCGTTAAAATATTTTTTCATCGTTCCTTCGCACTCAAAACCCAGCATTCCGGCAAGGCGGTTGGCCGCGGCAAAGTCCGCCTGTGTTACCATCTCCACGCGCTGCGCCTCACCCTCTTGCAAAAAACCGTCTATAATCCTTTTCATCTGCTTGAACATTGCAACCGCTTTATACCCGCAGTCCACGCCGATAAGCGCCGACAGCCACACCCTTTGCCCGCTCTCAAAAAAAGGTCTGACAATCGCCAGAACCTTATCGCCGTCTGCAAAAACAATCGTATCTTCGTCATCAAACAAATGCCACTGTTCGCTGTCTTCATTCTTTTGTTCGGATTGCAATTTTATTTTTTTCAAATCCCCTTTTTGAAAATGTCTTATCATAGCCCGTTCCCCGAAACCGTCATGTGCGGCACAATCGCCAGAATATTCATCGGAAACACCGAATCATTGTAAATCAGCACCGTTGCGCCCTTCTCTTTAATGGTAGACGTATTAAAGCTCACGGGAATTTCTTTGTTTCCGGTATAAAGCGGGGCGCTGTCATTCATGGCGTCATCTGTCAGGCGGAGATAAATGTCTTGCAAATTCTCGAAATTTTTCCCGATTTTTCCGCCCAGCGTCCGCCACAACATCAGGGTAACATGGTCTATTCTCTGCACGTCGCCTATGCCGCTCCCGTTGTTTCCCGGAATATAAATCGTCTGGGGAATATACGCGCTTTCAATCGGCAGCCCGGCCATAACCCGGTTCGCCGTTGCACTGATGGCAATGCTTCCCCCGGAAACAATCTGCCGTTCGCACTCTGCCCCGTCTGCCATTATAACAACTTCTTTTCCCTCCAGATGTTCCAAACCGGTCAGCTTTGTCGCCGTGCTTCCCGTTTTTCTTTCCCAAATCAGCGCGCCGTCGGCAAAAAAAGCATTCTCTTTCATATACTGCATTTCGGCTTTTTCTTTTTCGTCCAGATTGTGCATATTGCGTATTTCTTCGGGATACAGCGTAACAATCCCGTTGTCCATCCACTCTATGCTGCGAAGTTCTTTGTTTTGAACCGTCCGGCTAATCTCTACCCACAAATCCTCCTGCGTATTGTCAGGATTCGGAATGACCGCCAGACTTTTAACATCGCCGCCAAGATAATGCTGATGCATTGCAAAAACTTTTTGCTCGGCAAGAAAAGTCATCGCCGCCAGCCTCCCATCCTTCAGCGCAAACCAGACAATCTTGTCGGGATATTCCTGATATTCCATATCCACAATTCCCGACTGCAACAGATGCTTGCCGTAAATGGAAAGGTCAATCGGGTCGTAAGTATCGTTTTCGTAAGAATAAACAATGTCGCGGAAAGAATTGCCGCTTGCCGTAACAAACAAAATATGCGCCCCGACCTTAACCGGATTAATCCGCGCCGAACCGATTGACGAAATCTGTTTAATAACGACGTTATCCGGTGCCAGAGGACTGTTGGACGAAGCCACGTCAATATAAAATTCTCCCGTCCCCGTTCCGACAAACAAGACGTCTGAGGCACACAGCCATTTTCCGACATTGTACTGCGAACTCGTAACCGGAACCGTAAAGGCGTTTTCGGCCGTAACCTCGCCAAAGCTCTTGTCCGCAAAATTGTTGTAGTCGTCCGAACACGAATGACAGACTTTCGGAATGCCGTTATCGTCAACCATAAAGGCAAACCGCCCGCGGAAAAAAGCGCCGGCCATCGGGTATTTTCCCGGATGCAAAAGCCCCAGCTCCCAATAAACGGTCGGATTGCTGACAACTTCGTCCGGCATCCGCGACAGCACTTCCGCCGTCGCATTTTTGGCGTCTTGCACCGATTTAATGCGCGCGACCCCGTAACCTGCATGCAGGTATGTCCACTGCACCGAACCATCGGTTCTGGTTCCCTCTGTATGGTTCGGCGGATTATCTCCGGTTTTTGTCCCTTCAACCACGCCGACCGCCTCATAGTACTTATTGTCGGAAATGCGTATTTCTCCGTCTTTGACTTCCGTTTTGGAAGTCCAGTGCCGTGTGTTGGAATCATACACAGTCAGACGCACCAGCCTGCCCACATCGGTAGCAGAAAAAACATCCCCGCCCGCCGTCAGGGTAATTTCTCCGGTTTCGCCGCTGGCTTTAATTCCGATTTCGCTTGTATTGACCGGATCCCACGGGCCGTCTTTTAGGGTAAAGTCCCCCAAAATCCACAAATTAAATGCCATTCGCATTAAAGTCTTAATCGGATGGTTGGGGTGGAAAATATAAACATAGTCGCCGCCCTGAATGGTTTTTATATCGTCAACCTCATCGTTAAGATACGGCGATTCGATTTCAAACACATCGCCGGAATCCCGCAGCAAAAGACCGTGGTTGGCATAAAAACGTATATATTTATGCCCGAACTCTATAACATAGCTGACATTTCTGCTGATAATGCTTTTCTTTAAAACCGACATTATCCCTCCAGTGTAAGGATTAAAATTCCGTTTGTGCCGTCTTGATAAGACTCGATGTCTTCCGTTCTGTTTCCCGACCCCCAGCCGTGGCCGCCGTAGACCGAGGCGCCGGCTTTTCCCGAACCGCCGGTATTCCAGTTATAATCGCCGTTAATTCCGTTGGAGGCAAAAACTTCGGTTTCCAAATACGTTTCGTCAATTTCATAAGTTCCGGCTTTTCCGCCGTAAAATCCGTCCCCGTTCACAAAATAGGCGCCCCCGCCGCCATTGGTTTTAACGATATAATCGTCGCCTAATTTCAGATAGGTGTCGCCCCCGGGTTCTGCGTTTTCTTCATATTCCCCCGTCCAGTTTCTTCCGTTTTTGCCGAGGCCTCCGTTGGCATATTCATAAATTCCGGCAGGCAGGTTAAATACTGCTTCAACAGCTGCCGCGCTTGCGCCGGGATAATTCAGAATTCTCATCGTATAATAAGCGCCGCCTCCGCCGCCGACCGCCTTTATCCGCCATTTTCCGGCAGGAAGATAGATTGTGCCGGAAGTTTCTGCCGCAATGTTCAGACCGTCCCCGTTAAAAGGAACCATCATCAGACGGCCGGAATTATATACCAGATAATATGTTTCATCCTCGTAGATATAGATTGTACCGCTGCCGCTTACTCCCTCGTAAACGGCCACCCAGTTTATCGCCTGCCCGTCTTTGACCGTAATTGTCGTACGCTCAACCGAATTTAAAAGCAAAACCGCCTCATCGGAAAACTTAACGACTGTCAGCGTAACGTCTTTTTCCCCGATTTCATTCAGAGTGATTTTCTTGCTTGCCGTATCGGATGACGCAGTAAAAATCTCCGCATATTTTTCATATCCCGGACAGGTAATTTCCAGATTGACGCTGCTGCCATCGTCAACAATAACGCCTTGGCTCAAAAACTGCGGGATATTTCCCGGAAACATCTCCACATATTTCAGTTCGCATATTTGTCCGTTGATTTTAAGCGTAGGCGGGTTTTCTTCCGTTGTCCCAAGAATTTTGATATTAAGGGTTATCTGCCCGAGCTGCTTTCGCAGTGCGACAAAATGCGTTCCGCCTCTGCGTTTAAGGCTGCCTTCCACCAGCGGAATAAAGTTTTTGCAGAGTTTCGCCGAATAATTATATTTGTCCCAGTCGGTTCTGCCCTCTAACTGGGGCGAAATCTCTCCCCCATTAAACTGTGTCAATGCCGGTTTTACTGCCATCACCAAGCCTCCCTTATCATTACCCAAGAATTTTCACCTAACGCCTGCGTATCCTGTATAATGTCATTATGCTGCATCGCCGAACTTATCGCCTGAACAAACTGGCTCTCAAGCAGTTGATATAAATTCAAATTCCCGTGTATTTTAACGGTTAGCTCTATTGCCAGCCTTGCGGCCATAGCTTCTTTAAACAACGGCGGATATTTTGTGGCATCGTCAATATCCGCCACATAAGCCAGCGGCAGCGGATTAAAGTCGCACTCAATCTTGTCGCCCAAAATAACATACCTTTCGCCCGAAGACATTTTCAAATCGCGCAAGTCCGGGAATTTATAAAAATCTCCGACATTTAACACCGTAATCAAATCAGCCGGAAGCTGAAATCTGTATTGCCTGTTCGTTTCCGTTTTCTCGTCAAGCGGCGCCAGTTCCGCCGTTTTAACGGCAAACCGCCAGACATACATCGAAAGGAGGCTTCTCCTGACATCATCATAAATAAGGTTAAAATTCCTGCCGTGAGGTAATTCATTTTGCGAACTAATCGGGTTTTCACCCAGTTTCAGCAACGCCCTGTTTATAATTTCCGTATTCAAAGCCTCTCTCCTGTTTTATAACAAAATTAAAAGCCGCCGTCAGGCAGCTTTTTTTATCTCGGCAGATATTCCGGGGTTACCCTTGCGTTTGTAGTTTCGCCGGGTGTTTCGTTGCTTTCGCCGGTTCCGAGAAGTTTCGCCGTAACAAATGTCTTGACGTCTTTAGGCAATGTAAATGAAGCCACAACATCGCCTGCCTTGACATTGGAAGCGGCTTTGCTGACAAATGTTACGCATTCCTCCGTAACATCATCTGGATCATCTCCCTGCAACACCTGTACTGTCGTTGCCTTAAAAGTTTCGGCATCGGCAATGGCAACAAGGTCAATTGCCAGCGCCCCCATTGTCCCGCCGACGTTTACAACGCCCGGCGTATTGGCGTAGTTTAAGTCTTCGCCATAGACTTTAAGCGTTTTTTTATACATCAATTTTCTCCTAAACGTATTGTAATATTATTGCTGTCGTTAATTACAGAGTAACGTGAGGTTCCGTTCCGTCTTCGAAGTTATAAGACGTGATAATCTTAACCTTATTCCAGGTATCAATCGTACGGTTTAAATCCCTGTCGGTTACATTCGTCTGCAAAACGGAAGCCTTATACTTGTTCAAGAAAGACAGCATCCGCGGATGGCACATAATAAACGCGCGCGACCCGGTATCCGCTCTTGCCGAAAGAATCATATCATCAATCATTTCCTCCGTCGGAAGATGGTCTTTGTCAATATTGACAATCGCCGCAACGCCGTTCTTGTTGGCAAGCTGATACCCCAAATACCCTTTCAGGCGCATACCGTAAACCAAAACACCCTTTTCATTCTTATATAACGCCCCGTCATTAATCGCTTTAACGTCAAGCAGCGTCCTTGAGCCAAGACCGTTGGCATCGTATAAGCCGATGTTCTCGCCGGGGATTTCGCGAAATGCAATCATGGAAAAGCCAGTTCCGGTGCCCCCGGCATCTTCAGCTTTCCCTTTATCAATCGCAAACTGGCGAATATTATCGTAAATAATGTTTTTCTCGGTATGCATACCGGCCTGTTTTAAAATCAAAGGAATTTTTTTGCCAAAATACTCGTCCTTGCCGATGGCAACGATGGTGTCTTCCCCTGCTTCCAACTCGGCACCGGTAATATGCAAATCTACTTTTTTCAATTTGCTGTCAACCGTTGCCTTCGGCAAGGGGGCATTCATATCCACCGTTTCCACATCTCCGATATGCGTAACCTCTTCATAAGTGTTCCACAGTCCATGGCTCGACGGTTCAAACCTAAGCAAGTCAAGAATCTGAGTATCTTCAAGAAGAGTATTGACCATATGTTCCTGTTTCTTTGCCAAACCGATGGCAATTTCTTTTAATGTGCCGCTAATATATTCTTCAGCCATTGTCTTTTCCTTTCATAATTTCATGTGCTATGCTAAAAAAGCTGACCTTATCCTCATGTACGCCCTTTTTCCCTGCCGGGATGCTGTCTTCCGAAATTGCCTCGCCCAGACGTTTCATCGCCTCCATGTATTTTTTCGGCGCAATCGTCATCCTGACGGCGGCAAGGTCTTCGTCATCCAACCCTAAAAGCTTGGCTCCCCTGTTCATGAGTTCCGTATTTTTTTCAGCGTCGTCGCCCCACTCGGCAATAACGCTTTCTTCCTGTTTTTTGTTTTCGGCATCAATTAAAGCGTCCGCAGCCTTCTGCTTTTCCTGCATCAGTTTGTCAAAACCGGCAACCAGCGCTTTGGCCTGTTTTGAGGTCTGATTGGTTTCAAACATAAGTTTCTGAATTTCCGCCTTATCGTTGTCATTAACGCCGATGTCGTACTTGTCGGCTGTTTCCGGCCGTCCAAGTTTGGCATAAAGTTTATCCCAGGATTCCTTATCTTCGTCCTTTGGAATAGAGATTCTTTTACTCTCCATGTTTTCAAGTTCGCGATAGGATTTCAAAAGGTCTTTGGGGGCTTTCCAGCCCTTGTCATCGACGTATTTTGTTTCCTCTTCGGAAAATCCCTCCCAAGCGGATTGTGAAGATTTGTTTTCCTGTTCATTGTGAGGCGTATTTGAGTTATCGGGATTCGCCTCATTTCCCGGCTCATTAAAATCTGTCATTGTGAAAATCCTTATATATTGGTGTTTTCTTCCGTAATTTGAAATTCGTCCATCTGCTGCTGCCGTACCGAAAGCAGATTAAATATCTGAATTTCATTCATCGCCAGATGCTTGACAATTAAATCAAACACCCTGCGCCGCCCCAAGAGAAAAGCCGCCGCCCCGGAGTCGAAACGCCGGTTTGCGTCAAAAAACAAGGGAGCGCCGTAATTCTCCATCTCCCCCCTTGCGTTGCACTCGTCCCTAAGGTAGGCAAGGACAATTTCCGCTTCCGGCTTCAACCGGCCTCCCTGCAAAAATAAATCCCTGAAAGCCTTTGTTATGCGATACTCGTTTTTTAAATTTTTTCTGAAAGCCAAAATCTTTTCTCCTTAATATCCGAATCCTGTCCCTTTAAGATTTTTCATCGACTTGGTAATGACCTCGCTGGCGCCAAGCAAATTCTGTGCTGCCTGTGCCTGCGCCCTTTGCTGTCCGAGTTCCTGAACCTCTGTTCTCGACCTTATTGCCGCCACGTCGACATCGTAGTAGTCGGCAATTTGCCGTAATGCTTCGGGGAAATTCAAAATATCAAGAGAACTCGGGTCCGCCTGCGCCATCGTCATTGTCGCTTCAATCGTCTTATAAAGGCCTACAATCCGCGACGATTCCTGCATATGCACTGCCGGATTTTCAAACTCTATCGCAATAGAACCGTTCTCCATAAGCTCGTCCGGCACATCGTCCAATAAGCCATATTGCGAAAGGATGTCCAGTTCACGGGTTATCATCGGATACAGCCACTCTGCCGCAATACGTTCGCACATCGGTGCCAACAGCATTGCTTTTTCCACTTCGCGCTTTTCAACCTCGGTGGCGGTCATTTCCTTATCCTGCGTCAGCGCCTGAAACAGCGGAATTAAAAATGCCCGGTTGATGGACGCCCGTACATCCTGCTGCATTTCAAGCGAAATTGCCAGATTATTCCCATACTGCATTGATGCCGCCGCCGGTCTGCCCTGACTATCCAAGCCGCCGCGAATAATGGCACCCGACTGCCCCAGTTTCCCGGAATCGAGCATCGTATTCCCGACCAAAACCGGCGGATTGGCTTGCAGCTGTCCCATCCGCAAAATCGTTTTTGCCATTTCATTTGCGGTCAAAATGTCGTTAAAAGCCTGCAAACCGGGACTGTCGCCGTAAGCTGTATCTTCCATTGCCAGAAAACGCGGCGCCATATAGGGCATCGTCCTATACCCGCCTTCTTTAACTACTTTGTCGCTGGCTTTTTCATAATGGTAACTGGCAAATTTCATGCCCGTATAGTCTTTGGCGCGCGGATTGCGGTCGTTCCTCGGTTCTACGGCATGAACAAAATCGAACATACGCCACGGCTCTTTATCCAGACATTTTTTAATATCTTCGGAAACAGCCTCGCCATAAGTTCGATACGCGTCTTTTGCCGAAAGTCTGAACTCTCGGTACACCGTATCCAGATATCCCTGCGGATTGCGGCTGATATAGATTTCATTAGCCGGAATTGTCCGATAAACAATCCCCCGCCCTACATTTTCTTCAACACTCCAATACCCTGTACCGTAAATTCCTATCTGATTCAGTAAAAGGTCTGCTTCACTGGCAAAGTGGGAACGGTTATCATAACGCACCTTAAACAGTAAATCGGTCGCATACTGCAAATAGGCCTTAACCATATCGGTATTTTCCCAGTCGGGATTTGTCGGCTTCAGCCGGTGCCAGCGCTGCGTCGTCGGAACGAGAATGCTCTTGAAAGAAGCGGAAAAATACGTCAAAGCATTGCGCGCCGTATTGTCAAAAACTTTCTGCCGATGGCGCTGGTTCTTTTCCTCTGTCCATATTTCAGGCGAAAAAGAACACATTTCGGATAATTTTTTCCAAAAAGGTTCCCAACTTTTCCGTTCGTCTTTCAGGCGTTCCAGCCGTTGCTTAATATGTTCGTTCAGTTTTTCCATATTATTCCCCTAAGGTAGGCTTACGCAAAACGTTTCCCGTCATAGATAAATTTCCGGCAATAAACTGGCTCTGACTTCCGCGACGCTTGCGTCTTGCCCGCTCCATTGCCTGCGTCTGCTCGGAATTGCCAATAACCGTCGGTGTCGTTTCTATCACCTGAGGTTGCGCTTTTGGCGTTGAAAATAAACTACTCATAATCACCCCGTATATACACTGTCGTCCACAAATTCCGCTTCGTCATACTGCAAATGCAGCAAAGAAGACGGATAAAACCTTTCGGCAAAAGTTAAAGCAAGGGCGTCCCCCACATCGGTAGAACGCCCCAGCCTTTTCTTTATGTCCTCTTTTTTTTCCAATAATAGCCGTCCCAGCCTGTCATAGCTTTTATTTGGCGCGGTCAAATCTTCCGATAACCCCTCACAGTCAACCAGACTTACCGGAAGTTCCGCGGTAAGCCAGTCTTTAAGCCTGCCCCACATCTCTGCACGCCGGTTACAGTATTTTTCCTGTTCCTGCGCGGCTTCGCCGAAATTCACCGCTCTGACGATGCTGCCGTATCCCCGGTCAAACAAAATATCAACCACGCCGCCGCCTACGCCGCCAACATCAACATTAACTATTGCCGGACGCTCGTCATGGATAATGCTGACCACAAGATTAGCCACCTGAACAACATTCATTTTGGCATAAGTCTTAATCTGATAGGCCTTCCGCCCCCTGCGCCGGGCTATTGCGGTTTTATCATCGCCAAAGCGCGCCACGTCCACCCCGATAATCAACGGCAAGTCAACCTGAGCTGAATTTTCCAGCCTGTATTCCAGCGCCCGGTATATTTCCGCATAGCCGATTAGCTTGGTATCGCCTTCCTGCACAGGTTCCCCCGCCCAGACATGGAGCCATTGGCTGTAATTTTCTTCTTTCATCCTCTCCGCGATTTTTTTCATCTCGGGAGGACAATAAAGATTATCAGTATAATTAACCTTCTGTATATAAACATCCTCATGGGGATTTCTCGCCAAAGCAACCCATATCGGGTCATTTTCAAGCTCGCGGTTCATCGAAATCCATATCTGGGCGCCGGGTTTACGGATTGTAGGATCCAAAATTTCCCAGCTCTTTTTGGAAATGGACTGCCCCTCCTCTATCCAGCATATATCTACACCCTCCAAAGACTTGATGTTTTGCGCGTTGTTATCCTGCAACCCCTTAAAAATAAACCGGCTTCCGGTCAAAAGATTTTCAATTCTGTCCTCATAAAAGCGGAAATCGTCAAATCCCCAGTATTCCGCCCGGTCTTTAAGCAGTTTGTAAACGGAATCCTTTATGGAATTTTGCACCTCGCGCACACAGGCAACCAAAAGCTTCCCCTGACGGGCTAAAACCAGCAGCGCATCGGCGAACCCGTAAGACTTTCCTCCAGCACGCCCGCCATAATAAAGCTTGTATCTCACCTCTGGCATAGACAATAGCGGGGCATACTGCTCTTGTATCTCAACCCGTATTTTTTCTTCTTTTATCCTCTTTGCCATTAGCGTTTACTCTTACGTTTCCTTGCCCCAAGTTCTTTTATCAGCAGCGATACATTGACAACAGGTTCTCTTTTTTCACGCTCTCGTGCTAATTCAGCCAAAAAAGAAGAGATGCTTCCTTTCGAAACATCTCTTTTGGTTTCTCTTGTCTTTCTTTTTCTATGGTAACCTCTGTATTTTACGAACTCATCGTCTTTGCGAAGAATATTAAAACCTTTTTCTACCGCTTTACGCCTTTTTATTTCTCGTTCTTCCGCCTCTTTAATTTGCTTTGTGATGCATATTGCCCGAAAAACAAATCTTACCTCTGGATGTTCCCATAAAAAATTATTTAATTTATAATTTTCCGTTTTATTTTCTAATGCCCGTCTATGCTGTTCATACCTTTTTTTGAAATTTTTAGTCCTTCCTATATAAACCATATCGTTAATATTATTTCTAATCTCATAAACTCCGCTTTCTTCTGCCGCCTCTTCCCCTATCTCAAATATCAAAATTTTAGACAAAACACACACCCTCCCTCAAAAGTATTTCATCGGGAATTTTCGATACCACTTATAATTAAATCAATAACTTATTTTTTAGACAAAACCAAATCTTCACCCGCCTTATTCTACCTTTTTTCCCTTTACCTCCTGCCAATATCTCCCATCTTATTGTTTTTACTAAATTGTTATAAAAAGAATGCTTTTTGTGAGATGGTACCGATGGCGGTATGGTTGTTTGTGGTTTGCCAACCCGGCGCGCCCCCACCCCCTCGTTTGGAAAAAAGAATGCTTTTCCCTTTGGCTGCCTTGTGCTGTGCCGCCTGTATTCCCTGCGTTTCCTTGTGGTTTGCCTGCCTTGTGTTATTCTCTGCCCTGCCTGCTTCAATCCTTTGCCTTGGCTGTATTCCTCGGCCTGCCGCGCTTCTTTGGCCTGCCCAATTTCTTCCCGTGGCTCACTTTCTTCTTAGGCTTGGCAATGGTTACGGCATCCGTTGCGCTTTCTGTCTTAGAACCGACAACTTCCGCTTCAATCGTGGGAATTTCCGCCGCTTTCCTGTTCTTTGTCTGCGCGTTGACATACACCACAAGCGCGGTTTTCGGGGCTTTATTTGCCAATGCTGCCGCTTCTTCTTTCGGGTCAATCCAGCCGTTCCGCAGATTACCCAACAAATAAGGCACAACCCCCGAATTTCTCCCAAAAATAGCGTATTCTTCAAGATGTTTTTCCAATAGCGTCTTAGCTTTCTGAATAACGCGCGCGAAACTTGGCTTATCTCCATATCCCCACATCGTGCGTCTATCGCTAAAGCCTAAATAAAGAGCTAATCCGGCTTGAGTCGGCGCCTTATCCTTCATTACTGCGCGTCCATACTTATCAAGCTTTACACGCCCTTCATCATCTATCAGCGGCTCGGGCTTTTCGAACTGGGCAAAATACTCGTCAATGCGTTTTTCCATTTCTTCCGGCTTGCCGTACTTCGCTACATTTGCCACCGTTTAAACGCCCTTTTTTATCTGTTAATCCCGATTATTTCCGTACATACATTAAAAGCCCGCAACTTTTAACCGCTGCGAGCCTTCAAATTCCTTTGCCTTGACACACTTATTTTCATTTATCATATTACTACATATTTTTTGACAAACAATTTATTTTTTTGTCTTGTGCATAACTCAATATTATACATACTATAAGAATGTATAATATTTTATAACATATTGATTTTACGATAAATTTTTATCTTGACATTTTCGTTATTTTGTCGTATAATACACATAATAAAAAATAAATATATTTAACCGTCGGCAAGGCCGACACACTCACGGAGTAACACTCATGCAATACTTTAAAAATATATCAACTATTGAACAGCTGCGTAAATCTTATAACGCGCTGGCGAAACAATATCACCCCGATATTAACCACAGCCCGGATGCCGTCCGAATTATGCAGGATATAAACGCCGAATATGCCGCCGCGTTCAAATGGCTGCAAAATAACGACAGCGAACACTTAAATTGTTACGATAAGATTGACCCCGCCGCATATCCTGAAATCATATCTAAAATTATAGGCTTAACAGAGTTGACGATTGAAATATGCGGCTCTTGGGTCTGGCTCACCGGCAAAACGTGGCTTTACGCCGAACAATTAAAGTCTGCCGGGTTTAAATTCAGTCGGAGTAAAAAAGCTTGGTATTGGGCGGACACGATTAAAAACACTCATTTCCGCGGCCGCTATTCCTTGAACCAAATCCGCGAGAAGTTTGGTGCCCAAAACATAGAAACGCAACAAATGGAATTACTTTTTAACTAGGAGATTTAAAGATGAATTACAAAAGTTTAAAAAGGCAAATGAAAATTGCCGCCGCTGTTAACTCATCGCTGAAATTTTACGAAGAAAACGGCTTTATTGATTTCACAAGATTTGCCGCATTTTTTAAAAAGATTTATTTCAAGAATAATGAAGCGCGGTTGCACTTTTTAACAAACTGCTATTGCATGCTTTTTAAAAAGGAGGCCTGAAATGAAAAGAAGCACCGATAAATTTGATTATATGTTGCTTGACCGTATGCGTACAGATTGCGAATATTTTATGACATACGGCGGACGAAATGTAAAATTTTTGTGGGCGAAAGATGTTGACGAGCAAATAGAAAAAATGTGGGAACTTTGGCACAAGTGTCGTCCTCAATGGCTCACGAAGAAACAACTTAAAGATATTGAAAAGAGAATGAAAGGCCTAAACCATGGAACAGACACTTTTTGACCTGGACAACCCGCCGCGCACAAATACGCGGCGGCTCGTTGCCGAACTCAAGGAAAATAATCAGGATTTTGAATTTTATCCGACAACGCCGGAAATGCTGGAGATTGTCTGCCAGCATTTTAAAGGCGGCAGCATCTTAGATATCGGCTGCGGCACCGCCCGTCTAAAACAGTTTTTGAAAGAAAAAGGCAAAGAACCGGAGTATTTTGGCATTGAAAAATCAGAAATTCTTTTAAATCAACTGCCGGCCGACGTCTATATTTTAGGCACCGATTTTAACAACTGTACTTTGATTGATAAAAAAGTTCATACAATATTTTGCAACCCGCCTTATTCAGAGTTTGAAAGCTGGACAAACCGCATTATTCGCGAAGGTAATTTTTACGAAGCTTTTTTGATTATCCCGGAGCGCTGGAAAGATAACGCTACTATTCAGGAAAGTTTAAAAGCGGCTAAAGTAAGCGCTGTTTCTCTCGCATCAATGGATTTTTTTAACGCAGAACGACAGGCGCGCGCTAAAATTAACATAGTCAAGCTAAAGGCGGATACTGATTACTGGAACTTCAAAAATGATGATCCTTTCAACAGATGGTTTGAAACGACTTTTGAAATCAAGGCGGCAAACAATGAAACCGAGTATGATTTTGAAAAACAGGAAAAAATAAAAAATCAAATTGTTTCTGCTCCAAATAAGATTGAAGCACTTGTTAATCTTTATAATGAAGAAATGAACCGCCTTTACGGCTCATTTAAGGCAATTTGCGCGCTGGATGCCGAAACATTAAAAGACATCGGCGTTGATACCCTAAAGGTACGTGAATCCTTAAAATACAAAATTGAACATACAAAAATATTATATTGGCACATCGTGTTTAACTATCTTGATGAAATTACAACCCGATTGACTTATGATGCCCGAGATGAACTTTTTAAGAAATTTGACCGCCTTAATCAGGTTGATTTTAACGAATCCAACATCCGCAGCGTCGTTATCTGGGTTTTGAAAAATGCTTCGTCTTTGTTTGACGACCAGCTTGTCAAACTTTACAAAACTTTCACACAACCGGACAATATTATAAAATACAAGAGCAATCAAAGAGTATTTAAACGCGATTACTGGTATAATAATCATTTTGACCGCGATTCAACCGTTTCGCATTATTGTTTGAGTTACCGTATAATTTGCGACCGTTTATATTTTCGCTCTTCAACTTGGAACGGATATAAAATAGACGATATTAAAGCGCAAACGATTGTGGATGATTTAAACGCTATTGCCTATAATCTGGGTTTTGTTTCCGCGTCAAAAGATATTCCCGAAAGTTTTGGCGAGAAATATTATATTTTAATGCCGGACGGCAAGCCTTTAATTGAGTTCAAATTTTATCAAAACGGCAACACTCATTTAAAATTGAACAAAGAATTTGCCAAAGCATTAAATGTCGAAGTTGCCCGCCTTTTGGGCTGGATACGCAACAAATCGGACATCAAAGACGAATTCCCCGACGAGATGGCCGACGGCGCAGAAAAATACTTCGGCAAAAGCTTTGCTATCAGTTTAAACAACCCGAATATCAAGTTATTAACCTCAAATTAACCCTATCCGATTTATTCAGGAAAAAAGGAGAATAAAATGCCGATTATAAATAAAGGATATTTAACTGGGCTTGAAATAAAAACCATCCGCGAAGAGCTTGGCCTAACACAGGCCGAGCTTATGCGGCTTATGAAAGTCAAAAATTATCGTACAATACAACGCTGGGAATACGAAGAAGGGCGCGCCCCGACCGGTGCTTGCGATGAAATTGTCGAACTGCTTAAAACAGCCTATGTCGAAATCACCGGCACCGTAGAATCTTTGGTCGCCAAATACAAACGCTGGGAATATGCCGATTTTGCCTTAATCCTTTATCCTGAAGACGTTAAACGCAATGCCGCCGTTCGTAAGGTATATTGCCGTTTTATTGCCGAGGGCAAAAAGGCGCATCTGGTGCGTTTTAACGAAGAGGACTATAATAATTACCTTGCAGCGCAAAATCTCTCTGACTGCGAAAAAAACCGCGATGCATGGGCGCTTTATTACTGGAAAAAGGCTAAGGCTTAATCTTTTCCTTTTTCTTCGCGACATAAAAATCACAAAGCTCATCCAGCCCGCGGCATAAATCGCGTTTTAGCGCATAAACCATTTCGCGGCTTTTTCCTTTGACCGGAATCCTCTCTTTTTCAAGGGCAACGTGCTGCACAATCGCCCAGTTACAAAATGAAACGTTGCGGATAGCTTTATTAAACCGGTCTTCGGCAACCTCCCGGCTTTCCGAAGGATGTTTAAAGCCTTGACAGTCAACACGAGGACGGCTCGGATCCATAGTACGAATAATTCTCCCGGATTTAACAAAGTCGCGGTACAACAGCGTCCCCGCCCGCAGCCGGTCTTCAGCCCTCCAGCGCCCTTCCTCAATACTCAAAACCCCGGTTTGATAATACCTTTCTAAAATTCCGTCTTCCATCGCCCCTCCCTATTTGTAAACTTCCAGCGCTACGGCTTTTATATCCGGCCGCTCCTTAATCTCCGCCAACTTAATTTTTTTTGAGTAGTAAAGCGGACTTTGAAAGTTACTCAAAGAAACTTCGCACGTCCCCCAGCGAACGCTTATACTAACATCTATCCGATCGGGCTCTGCCGGATATTCATCTATGCAGTCCGCAATAAATGTCCTGACCTTATTCCCTATATCTGTCATCGCGGCATACTCCACTGGCGGATAAAGCTTTCCAGTATTCGCTTGCAATCGCCGGATTTTGCCTTAACGCCTTTCAGCCCGGCCGCCTGTAAATCCTCATCGCTCGGAAATTCAAAATCGCGCGGTTGTTCTCCCCTTGCCGCGGTTCTTTTGCGGCACGAAAGCCTTAACCCCTCATCAAAGTCCGCCGCCTCGCCGGATTTAACCAGCGTCGCCGCATCCCGGTAGCAGTACAGATTATGCCGGCACCGCCCCAAAGCAATGTCTTCGTGGAATCTTCGCTCCGGCATATCCTCAACCAGTTCGCCCGGCGACTGATAGGCCAGTGTCCGCTGGCTTTTGATTGTTTTCAGGATTTCCGCGATGTCTTTTGGCTGCGGTTCATACCGGCTTGAGTTTTCGGCAATGTATTTCACGACAGCGCTTTTAGCCTCGTCAAGTGTTGCATCGCCCAAGGCCTCTTTCCAGCCGGCCAGCTGCATTTCCCCGGTCGGGTTAAACTTCGGAAATGCCGTCTTAACGCTTTCAATCCAGTTGTTAAATTCGTAGTTTTTCATTCTCACTCACCAAAAATCTTATCAATCAGTTCCTGTTGCCTGCGCTTTTCCTCTGCGCTCATTTCCGGCGGTTTCGGCGGGTCTTTGACCGGCGTATGGTTTTCCCATGTAACGAACTTCTGTTTCCAGCTGATTACGGCTTTTCCTGAACTGTCTTTCCAGTTTCCAACGGTAAAATAATCAAAAAATTGCTTAGCAAGGTCGGCTCTTCCCCGTTCTGTCGCGTAGTTCAAAACATCTTCATAATCCGGAGGATTAAATTTTTTAGATTTTTCCTTGGTTTTGTCTCGGCCACTTTCCGGCAAGGGGAACGTAAATAATTTATTATTTACAGGGGTTATTATATTTTTATTTTTTTCTTCTTGGGGGTTTAAGGGGGTATTCTTGTTTTTTTCTTTTTGCCCAATCCCGGTTTCTGTTTGGTTTTCTTTTGGTTCCGTTTTGGTTTCGGTTTGGTTATCGTTTGGTTTTGGTTCGGTTATTCCTTGGTTATTTTCCGGTTCCGTTTTGGTTTCGGTTTGGTTATTTATTCTCTTCGGACGTCCGCCCTTGCTGCCGTTTACAAATTTTTGATTGTTGGCATCAATCTGCGGCTTAGCCAACGTCATAAACATTCTAACTTCCGGTGTTAAGCCCGGCATATCCCCATCAAGCGCATATTGCGCCAAAGCCATAAGACAATCAGCCTGAACGTTTTTATCCATTTCCTTTAAGGCTTCATAAAAACTGCGATAAAATACAAAGCTGTCCCTCATCTCAATTTCTCCCCAATCATTCTTGGAAAATTAACCGTAACCGCGTTACCCGGCGCTTTATATCTGGCGCTGTCGGACATCTTTCTGCCGTCTGCGCCGTATTCGGTCCACCCGTCGGAAAACCCCTGCAAACGCTCGCATTCAAGCGGCGTGAGCTTTCTAACCGACTTTCCGTCATATATGCCGTGCTTATCCTGTGCCGTCAGCGTAAACGAAGGCTCTCCGTTTTCTTTCATCCGCCGCCCGTTCTGTCTTTTGATAATCCGGTCCGGCGTCAATACAGGCTGAATACAAATTGAGGCATCCGAGTTATTGGTCTTCAGACAGCGCGATTTCTCAAATAACGGAGGGCGTCTGTAATTTTTTGAAACATTTGCATATAAACCATAAACGGCAAATTTCGGCTCAAGATTACCCCCGCCGACCGTGTTTAACGCAGGGCATATCTCCTCCGGAGAATACACCCCGTCCTGCTGGTGGTTCTTTTCGGTCCGGTTTATTTGCCGGACTTTCTGAGACTGTTGACCTTCAATAACATACGACGCCTGTCGGTTTTTTGTGTATCCCTCGCTGGTAATGGTATTTGTATATTGTCCTTGTAACCCATCAGCCTTTTCACCACCGCTGAAGAGAGGAAATATTTTTGCTCCGGATTGTCCTCCAAGACGTCCGACAAAGTAAACCCGCTCGCGATTTTGGGGTAATACCCAGCTTGTATTGACAAGCTGCCACTCGCACTCATATAGCCCAATGTCGGCAATTTCCCGCAGACATCGGACAAAGTCCGCTCCTCGGTTATTTGTAAGCAAACCTTTGACGTTTTCAAAGATAAAATATTTAGGTTTAAGCTCTCTGATAATCCGCATCGCCTCAAAGAATAAACCGCTTCTATCGCCGGCCAGACCTCGCCTTTTGCCAGCAACTGACAAATCCTGGCACGGAAATCCGAAAGTGATAATGTCGGCTTTAATCCCGGAAAAATCTCTAATTGCTCGCACATCGCCCAGCTCCTTTGCGTTTGGAAAATGTTTTTTGTAAATGTTTATCGCGTTCTTGTCTATTTCGGAGAACCAATGCTCTTCAAATTCTATCCCTGCCTGCCTCAGCCCCAGCGCAAACCCGCCTATGCCCGAAAAAAGGTCTATATACCGCATTATCTTCTCCCAAGTACGTCAAAAATCGTCATTTCCACTCCGCCCAATAAATTTTTGTTCCCTCTGCCCCTTTATCCCAGACATACCATGCAAATTCCATCATCGGATTGCCCATCCTATGAAAGTCAATCTTATTCGGGATTACGATAATTTTTGCCGGAGGATGTTTTAAAAAGAATTCCGCCCGTTTTTTGCCGCACAAATAACGTATCGGCAGCAAGAGGGCTAGGCTTCTCTCCGCCAATTCAAGCCCCTTTTCCATAAACTCATACGCCAGATTAAACGGCGGGTTGGTAACAATGTTTTGCGCTCTCATGGTTTCTAGCAAAAAATCTATCCCGGCCGGACAATAGCCGCGATTCACCAAATCCGTGGCGTAGACTTCATAACCGGCCTTTTTCAAAACTTCCGCCATATCGCCGCAACCCGCTGCCGGTTCCCATATCTCGCCGTCAAATTTATGAAATCCCAGCAACACTCGCGTTACCCATTCGGGCGTTTGATAAAAATCGTCCTTCTGCCGGTGCGCCCTGTCAGTAACGATTATTTTCCGGTTTTCCCCACTCATCTCTGCCAGTACCTTTCATATCCCATTTTATCCTTGTCTTTTGGAATAATAACCGTGCAGCCATAGCAATACTTTAATACGAGTATCAGCAGCTCTCGAACAGCCAGAAACGGCAGTTTTAAAGGGATTAAAAGTTTTTTCATTGCTTCTCCTTAAAAAAGGCGTTAGAGTCCCCACGAATCCAAAATAAACAAAAAGAAAGGAACTCTAACATGGATGTTTTGAACACAATAATTCAGTCAATCACTTCATGGCCTGCCGCTGCTGTTGCAATTGTTTATATTCTTTGTCGCTCATATAACGAACGATACAAAATAAAGTATCAGCGTTATAACGGCTGGAATCCGCACCAGTGTCCAAATTGTCGGAAAAAGCATTGTATCCGAAAGAATGTAGATGCTTTTCAAGAATTGTTTTACTGCCCTGACTGCAAACAATATACATATTTTCCTTTTCCGCGGAAAAGTAAGCTGTAGCAAACATCCCTAAAAATACCGCAACAAAACACAAGGAAGTTTTGAACGACAAATTACACACTTTCTCAAAATCTTCACGTTTACTCATCGCTTTTCTCCTCTATACCGTAAAAGTCGTTCGCTGTTACCTCGCCTTTCGTATAAGCGACAATCTTTGCCATAGTTTCAGGCCGGGGGATTTTATTTTCATTAACATATCGTCGGATATACTCATACGGTAACTCTAAATCATTCGCCATTTGCTGAATTGAGATACTTTCTTTATCTAAAAAATTTTTTAGTTTCATTATAAACCTCCTAGCCACAAGGCTACACATCTAAAGTGTTAATGTCAACACCTATTTTGTGTTTTACAAACACACTTTTTTTGTGCATAATTAAGAGAGGAAGTATTAGGAGAAAAAAATGAATAAAATCAAAGAGCGTAGAGAAGCTTTAGGCCTATCACAAGCAGCACTAGGAGAAAAAATAGGCTGTTCACAACAACACATTCAGCGTTTAGAAAATGGCGGAGAAATAACTCCTGATAAAATACTCTCCCTTTCTGCTGCCTTAAATATACCAGTATCAGACCTGATTCCTAATAACCTAAAAAAAATTATTTTAGCACTGTCTGACTGTCATTACAATGCAAAATCTCCAGACGATAAATCCTAATCCGAAGATAAATTTATAGAATTAATATCAACAGCCTTTGACGTTTTTTATGATTGTATGTCTAAAAATCCCAAAGAAATTAAAAACATCGGACAGAAGATGGCTGAAATCTGTTTAAGCGCCACAAAAGTTGATACAACGGATAGAAAAGGGCAAATGCAAGCTTTAGTTGTAAACCTTTACACAAAAAAAGCCTGCTAACCCCAATACATATATTGAGTTATATACTAGAACAATTTTAGGAGAACTACGATGAAAAAAATATTTTTAATTTTATTGTTTACCTGTTTTTTTGCAGAACAAAATATGTGCTTAATTCCCCAGTATGATAAAATGCAACAACGTGGATGTTGTTCTTGGCACGGAGGCGTTTGTGGATGTTCCGGCGGGAAAGCAAGATGTTGTGATGGAACTTTAAGTCCTAGCTGTGGTTGTTAAGGAGATAAACCGCATGAAAAATAAAATTTTATATTTTTCTTTTTTTATACTGGGAGCTGTTTCTTGTTTAATCGCTAATAAGTTAATTTCCCCTGCACAAGCATATTATGGGGGATGTAATTGTAGCTACTATGATTTTTCAAGCGATGTCGAAAATGCTATTGATAGAGCATTATCTAGTCATAGCTTTAGTCATTATGACATATATAATTTTAGAAGCGAAGTAGAAAATATTATAGAAGATTGCCGTGCCAATGAATATGGGGATATAAGTTGCTAATTAACTTGACTGATAAAAAATTATAAAATAGCATATTTAGCGAGCTTAGAAAACTCAACAAGATACGCCGCCTAAGGCGGAGTCTGTGATATATTTAAATAAGCAGGCACGAATCTTGCGTGTTTTCTAGCTCCGCCACCTTAACACATAAGGTTTCCCTAGAAAGGAACAAGATATGGAAGAGGAAATTTATAAAAAAACCCTCAATTTTATTGCCGACAAACTGGAAGAAATTGCAAAATTTATCCGAAATTTAACGGCAGAGAAAAACAAGCCCCTGAATTAAGGGGCTATTTTTATTTATACACAAAACATTCCTTTTAACACATTTTTTGTGTTGACATTAACACATAATAAGTGTAAAACCATTTCATAACACGCGAGGACGCCGCAAGCAAAACATCTGACAGCCGCCCTCAAATGTTAGGGAAAGTGCTTTTTTACACTTGAGCCAAATGACTCTGGCTGAGCCGGCAAAAAGTCTAAAAAAATAAGCACGCCAAACTTTCCCGCCTTAACAGGGAGGGCATCAGACCTATCGCCCTCCCACCTACTCTGAAAGGAAAAATAATGATTGAAGAAGAAAAGAAAAAAATCATAGAGCACCATCTGGATGAAATCGCCAAAATATGTCCACTACGCATCGGCGTCTTCGGCTGGGAAGAGGGAGATACAATTAAAAACATATCTTTTGTCAATGGGGATGCCTTAAATCTGGCTTACATGCTGGCTAAGATAAAAAAATATGCCCCCTCAGCCTTTAAAGCAATGGAGTTTGTTGAGCTTATGGAGAAAGAAAACAATGACTGAAGAAAAGAAATTATCCTCCAAAGAAAGATACGATTTAATCAACCAAAAAATTGATGAGATTAAAAAGTTGGCAGATGACTGCGTTCTGCTGGTTCACGTTGATGATGCCAGCACGGAAGCAAATACTCTCTTAGTGGGAAAAGGAAAAGCCGGAAAGCAGGCTATTATGATTGACCGTTTCATAAATGAATGCCCGAACGTTGGAAAGGTCATGGCTCTCATCGGATTAAAAAATATAGTAGAAGGTGTTTCTAAAGATGACAAAACAAACGACTAAAGCGGAGCTGGAAGCAGAAAACAAGCGCTTATTAACAACAAACGATGCTTTATATAAGCTTTGTGTCCAAAACCTGTCCGAAACAGGGCGCTTATTAAAAGCCTATGCCAAATACAATGCCAAACTGCGCCGTTTGGAGCAGGAGGAGGCAAAATTCTTTCGTTGGAACTGCATCATTCTTAGCTGTATCGGCTTGCTTATGAGTATTTTAATGTGGTGGTGTGAGTAATGACAAACTGGGAACAAAAGCTTGACCGGCTGTATCCGAAACTTCGCATCGGGCGCAAGTGTGCCAACCCGGCTTGTAACCACCAAGCCGCGCACATGCACCACATTGTGCGCAGAAACGTTGACCTTTTACGCTATGACGTCAACAATCTGCTGCCGCTGTGCGAAGAATGTCATCGCCAAATCCATGACGAAGGCCTTTACAATCGCGGCATGGATTTTGTTGACGAACAGCGTCGGAATTACCTGCAAAGGATGAAAAACGTCGACTTTAAACAATTCCTTTTGGAATTGAACATAACCAAAGACGACTTTTTCGCCCAAAAGGAACGCGAGCTTTTGGCTAACATCGGCAAAACCGAGTTTAAGCAAAACACGCCCGAATGGCTGGAAGAAAAAAACTGCGGCATTGGCGCATCGGAAATTGCCGCCGTCGTCAAGTCTTTTGTTCCGCAAAAGGAACTGATGGAGCTGATGGGCGAAAAACCGGCGCTTAATTTCCTTGCCGAAGACCTGTATTCCACCGGTTATCAGGTGTACCACAAAATCAAGCGCGGCTGCCGCATTCCGCCCCTGCCCGACGAATTGTCCATTTACGGACACGCCATGGAAAAATATCTTGACTGGAAAATGCGCGACAATACGGATTTTGCCTGTCAGGGAACCGAGGATTTTATCAAAAGGCCGGACATTTCCCCGTATGCCGTTTGCTCCCCGGACGGTTATGCCGAAAGCCTGCACGACAGCTTTGTTGACGTCAACTGCAAAACCCATACGACAAAACGCCTTGTTTGGGAAAAGAAAACCGTCAACCCGTTCAAAGCCGCGCGGGAAAATATTTTTTACAACGGCCTGCCGTGGCAATACATCTTTCAAAACCAGTATCAGATGCTTTTGTGCGGCTGCGAGGCTGGAATTATCTCTTCCATGGTGCTGGAACCGGACACGCCGTTTAACCGCGGCCGGATTGTCGCCCTGATAGAACAACGGCAGTTCGAAGAAATCGACCGCCTGTTTGAAATCCGCGTTGACAACTTCATCTACGGCAAAATCCCGGAAATCCAAGCCGTCATTATCGCCGCGCTGAAGCACTTTGAAACTGCCGTCGCCGAAAACCGCACGCCTGAGATTAACGACAAGTGCGCCCGGCTCGCCGAACAGGACTTCAAGATTTATCAGGCAGTTTACAAACAAAACCCCGATGCCCGCAAGCTTGCCACCTCGCAAGACGAATTTCAGGGCATAACCCTGTACGAGTTTTTGAACGACTACATCGGGCTTAACGAGGTGATTAAGGATAACAACGAGCAGGACAAGCTCCGCAAAACCCTGCTGAAAAAATATATGTACGACCATAAACTTTGCGAACTTTACACGATGGACGGCGGCTCCGTGTGCCTTTCCGCCAACGGTTCGCTTTTAACGAGGGCAGTAAAATGACAAATGAAATTACCATAAAGGAAGAGCCGCAGATTCAGAAAATCGCCGACTTTTTTGAAACAAGCGGGCTTGTCGACCTGTTTGCCAACCAATACGGTTATCCGCGCGATTATGTCTGCCGCGAGGGGCTGGCCTTTGCCAACAAAATATCTATGCACGATTTGCAGGAAAAAGACAGCGACAAACATTTCAAAAACTGCTCCGCCCTCTCCAAGCAACAGGTATTCACTTCCATTTTGGCATGGGGACTTCCTACCGATTCCCGCGATTTGTACTACCTTTACAACAACCGCGGACAACTCACCTGCGAGCCGTCTTACAAAGGGCTTATTTACATTGCCGAACAAAACGGATTGAATGTTCACGCCGGTTTAATTTTTTCAGGCGACAAATTTCAAATGACCGAAGCTTCCGACGGCGACGCCTACACGATTGAACGTTCCGACCCTTTTGCACGCAAGGAGATTGTCGGCTGTTACGTTTATATCACCTGCAAAGGGGATAAACGAGTTTATACCTATTCTTTTGAAGAGCTGGAAAAATCACGGCAAGCATCGCTCAAAAAGATGTATAATAACGAAAGCCCGGCTTGGAAGAACTTTAAAAACGATATGTACCTAAAATGCGGCGTCCGCAAGGCAATAAAAATCGCCATGGCAAAAATCAACGTCAGCGGCACAATTCAAGCCCTGTTTGATGACGAGATGCAGGATATTCCCTCTCCTGCTCCCGTCGCCTCGCAAAAGACCGCCGAATTTGCCAGCCAGCAAGATGAATCATCTCCCGTCATCGACTACGATATGGCCGAGGCCGAGCGGATAGACGAAGACTTTAAACAGCAGTCATTCACCGAGCTTCAGAACCAATTTGACTTTCGGAGGCAGAATCATGATTTATAAATGCAAAATCTGCGGCAAGGAATTTACGCCCCAAAACTACCGGAATGTTTGCTATTGCTCCGAAGAGTGCAAAAAGGAAGGCAACCGGCGCAATCAGCCCCGCCATCGGCACAGCGGGTATCTGTATACCCGCACCTGTCCGGTATGTCTTGAAGAGTTTAAGACCAACCACGCGCAAAAGGTTTTCTGCTGCTCCGAGTGTGCCGAGGAATACCGCCAGATTGCCGCCGAGGTTCTGCTGAAACGCCGCCCGGTTATCCGCAAAATGCTTGAAAAGGTAGCCGCTGACCCCGCAATCGACATTAATGAGCTGATTAAAAAGGAGTATCCCAAAATATGACAAACATTTGGAAAGACCCTGCCAACACTGCGGTTTTATATGCCAAAATTTTCGCTGAAAAGATGAAAGCCGAGGCGGAAGCCGAACATAAAAAGCGTATTGTCAAAGCCGGATACGACCTGATGGAAGCTATCCGCGACAATATTGTGTTTTATCAGGACGGCGAAACAGTACGCGATTTTCTCCGCGATATTAAGGAAGACCCGAAATTCGCGGTTGAGGTATTAAGCGAAAGAAACGTGCTGCAACAATTTATCAAATATGTGGAGGTTATCTATGAAAATTAATCTTCGGGGCGGACGCACCATCCTTAAAGTTCTACATATTCTGCCCCACCTTGCTAATTTTCTCTTGGGTGTCATCGGCGCAATTATGGTCGTACGGATTTACAGCCTCGCCGAACGCAATCTCGTTTTGGAAAATTACCTTTTGGCAAACGAAGTCAACGACTACATTGCCGCCAAGCTGGAGATGCAGAATGATTGAGTTAATCAAAGATATTCAGGCAGAGCTTGCCGAACACCGGCATTATTGCTGCTGTGAAGAAAATGAAGTTATGCGGCTGAAACTGGCGAAAATGGAAGAGAAAAACAAAATATGGGATGAACTTGCGGAAAATCTTTTATGTTTGGAAGAGCAAAATTGGGAAAATTTAGTTAAAAACGGAACAAAAGAACAACGGCTTGATTTTCTTAAACGTAAAGAAAAATATAGCCTTTTAGCAATTCTTGGCAAATACGAACAACTGAAAAAAGAGCTTGAATCTGCCCGCTGGTATCAGACAGTCCAGAACGAGGATATTGGTAAGCTCCGCGGGTTGTTGAAAGAGTGCAAAAACATTGTCGCTCACGACTGTTGGCGAGAGGCACAATTCCCCGATGGACAAGTAGTTCAAAAACAAGACCTTTTAACCCGTATCAATGCCGCTATCGACGAAAGTGGGGAAAAATGAAATATACCGGATATACAAAAGCCGAATTAATTGAATGGTGTCAGTGCCTAGAACACAACTATAATATTGAAAAAGAGCGATTTGAGGGGGTGTCTAGTATAGCTCAAAAAGAGGCTAATGAAATCGTAAAACTTCGCTGGTTGCTGAAAGAGTGCAAAGAATATCTATCAGATGTTGACGAGTACAGGACAAAAAACGCTGATGAGGCTTATTTGTTATTAACCCGTATTAACGCCGCTCTCGGCTAAAGTGAGGAACAATGAACGATAAAGAAAAAATCAAAAGATACGATTTGCTTGATTGTATCGAGCTTGTAGAAAAATGCCCGCATTGCGGAAATAATATCATAGTAAGTCTTACAAACTTTAAAACCGTAAGCTTTAAGTTTGGGCTGACTTGGACTTGCCCCGGTTGCCACGCTGATTTTCATATTAAAAAAATCGAACTTGAGGAACATAAATAATGCAGAACATTTATACTGTTTTGGATAAAATAAGATTTGACGAACGTGTTAATGAAGAAATACGAATTTTAAAACAATGTAAAAACACAGACAATGCTATTTTATCTGATTTTGTATTCAAAAACTTTTGTTTCGGACTTATTCGGGATTTTTACGATGAGATTTTGAAAGAAAATGTTGCAAATAATGTTGCAAAACCAAATTCGCAACATTCCGAGCCAAATTGCAACATTATGTTAAAAAATCCCGAAAATTTTAACACGTCAGACGGAAATGTTAAAGGGGACGACAGATGACTGAAATCTTAACCATCAAAAGAAAAAAGGATACCAAACAAGCTATAGGCTATACTTGGGTTGCAAATTTCATCAGCCTTGAAGAGCTAAATCGGCGTATAGAAGAATATAATCAGAAATACCCGGAAGAATATTACGAAATATGCACCAACGAAGACTTAATCAATCTTCTCCCCAAACCCCGTCGTCGCTATGACTGCGAAGATATTGTCGAAAAGATAACCGATTTTACCACCGAAATAGAAGAAATGTCCGATGCATTGGATGAAATGAAAAATATGTGCCGGGATATTTCAGAACGTTGCAAAAAACTGGGAGATTATGGCGATGATTAAAGTAGGACAGATATACAGGCATAATAGTATTGTTGTTTGTATAACTAGATTAAAGGCAAACGGACGGGGCTATTGTATAAACACAATGGGAACTATGAAATATTATTATCGTTCAGATTTTGAAAAGTACGCATTAATCGCCGAATACCCGACTTGGCAAGAGGCTGTTAACTCGGAGTATTTCAAAAATGACAATTGAAGAATTTATGAGAGATATAGCGCCTAAAATGCGTAGTGGTTTTGTATTTTATGACTGGATGGGTGATTGGCAATTTTGCACGGAATGCCCTGAAGAAAATTTAGAGGATGGTTGGTGGATTAAACAACAAGACGGTGCTGACTTGCTTAGTTTGCAAATGTTTGACATCGCCCCCGTTGATGACTGGAAAAAATCAAAACGAAAGGTAGGTAAATGATGGCTAAAAAATATGGATTAACAAAGCACGAACAAGCATTGTTACGTAAGGCTCAATACTACCAAGATAAAGCCAGTGAAATGCACAGAAAATTTGCTGATAGTCTGCAAAATAGATTTTATAACTCTACCACAATTAACGAGTTTGAAGAGTGGGATTTATGGACGTTGAACGAAAGTGGGGATTGTTCAGGAAGCGAAGTGGAAGAATATTTTTGGCGAAAAGTTAGAGCTGAAGAGGAGCAAGACTAATGTCATATTTAGAAGAACTGCTGCCCGAGTTCAGAAAAGGGGCAAAGATTAGATGTTCGGATTGGGAGCCAAGCATATACATTCAACAACAGGGGAATGTAATAGTTAACAGTTACGACTTTGTTTGTCATCTGGTGAAATTATTTCTAACCGGTGGGAGCTTTACCAAGAGCCTATTGACTGGGACTACATCATCAAGAACAAGTGCCTTTGCTTGTTTTGGAATAGCGACAATGATAATAAAGAATATGGTTTATTGGGAAAAATCTACGATAATCTTAGTAAGGGAGATTATAGATTTTATAAAAAATTTGAACAACATTTTAGACGCTGCCGCCCCGTCCGCAGAGATGAAGTAACTTTTTATGAGGATAAGAAAGATGAGTAATTACGGCGAATCTGCCACAATTAAAAAGCCGGAAGTTGGCGACGTGTGGATATATGAAAATCATTTATACCGCATTTCTAAAATTGAAGACAAAGAAGATGGTTTTGGACTTAAGCACAAAAACGCTTGCTTATGTGTTACGAAAGACGAGGAATACGTATCAAGTGGATGGTATGATAATGATATGTTCAAAAAATACGGTGTGTATCTTGGCAAATCCATAGCCAGCATTAACGATTTATTCAAGGTGCAGAACAACACCTAGCCCTTTCCCCTGCGGCTTATATCACGCAGATAGGGCGGAACCCGGGGCGCAGATTTTGGCACATCAAGTTAAATTAAAACTACTGCGCCCGCCTTTTAAACTTGACTCTTCGAAAGGTTAGAATTATGAGTCTGCTAAACGCTAAACAGGCGGCTAAATATTTAGAAATAGGACTACATGCCTTTAATGCAGAAGTTCTAAAAGGCAATATTAGAATCAAGCCTGTTGGAAGACGAAAAATGTATAGAACAGAGGATTTAGAAAATTGGCGAAACAGCACAATCAGCCTTTCAGCTTATACAAACGCGGAAACATCTACCACGCGTACATATCGTTTGTCGCAAGTTCAGGAGAACGGGTGCAATCTCGCATCTCTACGCACCAAATATTTCCCGAAAAAGCAGCGCAATATTGCCTAGATTATATCGAACAAATTGAAAAACAGATAAAACTTAATACCGGTCATAATGAAGTAGAAATAAGTTGCGAAGAGGCTTTTGTTCTTTTCTTTGAAAACATTGGAAAATATCATCAAAACGCAAAGGATACATTGCTTAAGCTTAATACACTCTTAAAGTATTTTAACAAAAAGCTATCTGAAATTACACCACAGGATATTGCAAATTATATCCAAATTTATAGAAACCAAGAAAAAAAGCCCTCTACAATTAATCGGAACTTAACTGTTTTATCGTCTGTAATTAATTTTTGCAAAGATAGGAATTACCACACGCCCGATATAATAATAGCCAAATTTAAACAAAAAGAACCGGCTGAAAATATAAAATATCTTTCAGACTGGTCTATTGCCCAAAAAATAATCGATAATGCTGCACCGCATCTCAAACCCATTATTTATACAGCGCTCTATACAGGAATGAGAAAAGGCAATATTTTAGGTTTAAAATGGGACAATCTTGATTTTGTTTCTGATTCAATCAATATAAAAGTTAAAGATAAAAACAAAATAGGTGGTAAAAACTTATCCATTCCGATAATTCCACAACTAAAAGAAATTCTTCTGCAACAACCAAAAGTCTGCGAATACGTTTTTACTTATAAGAAAAAACCCATACATAATATTGACGGTGCATGGCGTCATATTTTTTATAAAAGAAAAGACCAAAGAAATTTCAGCAAAGAATTAAAAGACCCTGACTTGCCCTATATAAACTTCCATACATTACGCCATACAGCCGCCACTTGGATATTAAAAGCAACAAATAATCTTCGCATTACACAGGAAATTTTAGGGCATGCCAATATAAAAACAACACTTAAATATGCCCACGTTCTAGATGGAGAAAAACGTCGTGCATTAAATGCTGTTTTCAGCGAAGTTTCACAAAACTTACACAAAAAAGATAATGAACAAAATTAAAATTTTGATTTTCAACAACAAAATATAATTTTAAATCTCCTTGACATGGATGTAGCAGAGGAGCGTTACCTCTACGGTCCACCACCTACTCC
>ENA-UOJO01000307-UOJO01000307.1-human-gut-metagenome-genome-assembly--contig:-P57-NODE-307-length-79474-cov-9.270326_pt1 | contig 79474 bp, 62 predicted proteins | sample MGYA00242351_ERZ723898 | MGnify/ENA metagenome assembly ERZ723898 | reverse complement strand
CCATCCACAAGAATCCGTAAATCCCTTGCGAGTGTCGCAGAATCACAGCTTACATACACGATTCGCTCCGGTTTCATTGCAAGCATCGTGGACAGACACTGTTCGTCACAGCCCTTGCGTGGCGGATCCACTACAATGACATCCGGATGACGCATTTCCTCATCGCCTGCGGATTTCTCATAAAACTCCGGCAGAACTTCTTCTGCTTTTCCAACAAAAAATTGCGCATTGGTAATTCCATTCAGTCTGGCATTATTTTTTGCATCCTCGATTGCCTGCGGTACAATCTCCACGCCATAGACCTGTCTGGCCTTCTGGGATAGAAAAAGAGAAATTGTTCCGATTCCACAATAGAGATCCCACACGGATTCTTTTCCGGTGAGCTGCGCAAATTCCAACGCTGTACTGTATAACTTCTCTGTCTGCACCGGATTTACCTGATAAAAAGACTGCGGCGAAATATGATACGCTATCGCTGTATCAGTCAAAGAAAAATCCTGTGTATTGCGCAAGTGAATGTAATCCGTGATATAAGGCATTCCCCAGATACACTGTGTCTCTTTTCCAAGAATGACATTCGTTTTCTCCAGATTACTGTTTATGGATATGGAAGTCATACCTTCAATCTGACGCAAAGCTTCCACAAGTGCTTCCTTCTGTAGCAGCTTGTTCGCATTAATGATCAGACAGACCATAATTTCCTTTGTCGTAAATCCATAACGTATTAAAATATGCCGTACAACACCTTTTCCTGTGTTCTCATCATAGGCTGGAATCTGATAATCCGACATCCATTGCATGACAGCTGCAAGAATTGGTTCGTTTTCTTTTACACCAAGCAGACAGTCTTTGACTGGAATGATCTGATGGCTTCTTGCTGCATAAAACCCCATAACAAGATTTCCCGCCTTGTCATAACCTACCGGAAATTGTGCCTTGTTGCGGTATCGATACGGATACTCCATACCGACAGCCGGAAGCATAACTGCATCCACTTCCTCTTCTGCAAATCCACCGATACGCATCAGATTATTTTTGACTTTCTGTTTCTTAAAAGCAAGCTGTTCCTCGTAGGACAATGCCTGAATCTGGCATCCTCCACACTGCCGGTGAAGTGGGCATTCCGGCACGACGCGATAAGGTGAAGGAATTATAATTTCCTCCACCCTTGCATAGCCATAATTTTTCTTCAATTTTGTTGCCCGCGCTTTGATCGTATCCCCAATCAAAGCATCTTTTACGAAAAAGGTCATCCCCTCATATTTTCCGATGCCTTCTCCGCCGACGCCCATATCTGTAATTTCCAATGAAAATAAATCGTTTTTCTTCACAATTTCAACCCATTTTCTATATTATTGCAACTATTTTCTTTAGATACTTGTTCTGCGGATATTGGTATCCAGCAGACGATTGAATCCCTGCCATTCCAGATTGTTGTCCGGTACGTTGTGTAACAGTTCCTTTACAGTCTCCATTTTTGCATCAATATTATCTGCAAAGCTCAAAGCCAATGCCTCAACCAAAGCCGGTTTCTTCGGTGAACCATACTCAAGTTCTCCATGATGTGCCAGAATGCAGTGTTTCAGCTCATTTGCCAGTGTAGCTGGAAACCCATCAATAGTGCGGATAGCCTCGCCGACCCACTCTGCACCGATCATGATGTGACCAAGCAACTGACCAGCATCCGTGTAATCATTTGCAGGGAATGAAGATAATTCCTTTAATTTACCAATATCATGGAAAATCGATGCTGTCAAAAGCAGATCTCGGTTCAGGAACGGATAGTTCTGTGCAAAATAATTGCAGTTGCGTGTGACACTGACTGTATGCTCTAACAAACCTCCGACAAATCCATGATGCACGCTTTTTGCAGCGGAATGGAATTTGAAACGCTCCACAAATGTCTGGTTGTCAAAAAACTTATGTAATAACTGATTCAGATACGGATTTTTTACAGAATCAATGTATTCCATAAGTTCTGTAAACATCTCATCTACATCTTTCTCCGTGCAAGGCAGATAATCCTTTGGCTCGTATTCGCCCTCCTGCACCTTGCGGGCACGTTTAATGGAAAGCTGGAGATTGCCCTGAAAACTTATCACATCACCAGTGACAGCAACATAATCCAAAGCTTCAAATTCATCAATTCCAACTGATCCCGGATCCCAGATTTTTGCATCCAGTGTTCCTGTTTTATCCTGTAAAATCACATTGTCATAAGGCTTTCCAGCTTTTGTCATCGCTGCCTGTTTGACCTTGCAAAGATAAATTTCATTAATTCTTTCTCCTTCGCGGAGAGATTCAATATATTTCATTATAAACTCCTTTATTTTAAAATTCCTGCTTTAATCTCACAGGTAATAATCTTATACCCGTTACTGCCTTCCCGTTTGATCACAATCTTGTAGTTTTCTCCCGGCTCTAAGCCAAGAACAATCTCGCTGTAAGATGCCACAGTCGTAACATCCTTTCCGGCAAGTTTTACAATGACATCCCCGCTCTGTAATCCGGTATTCATCGCAGGTGAATCCATATCTACTTCCTTGATATAGATGCCCTTCGGTATTCTGTAAGTGCTGGCAATCTTATCAGTAACCGTTGACGCCTGAACCCCAAGGTACGGAATATCTTTATCCGCAAACAAAAGCTCCATCACCGGTTTTAATTCCGAGATATCTACCGCTGTAAGCGTACTTGCAGATGATGCACTGTAATCCTGCATAACAAGGCCCACTAATTGTCCATCCGTATTAATGAGGATACCACTGCCCTTTCTATTTGCAACAATGTCTGTGGTATATACACTATAATTGCTGTCGGCCGTCGAAATCTCATTGTTCGTTGCAGTGATATTTCCTGTGAGAATTGAATAATTGGTTCCAAGTGGGCTTCCAAGTGCAATAACAACGGAACCTTTGTGTACGGTATTGGCACTTCCCATCTCCATAACGGAAATTGATGCCAGTGTTGATGTTTCAAGATCCAATTTGGAAACTGCCAGTACAACCAGTCCTGTATTTCCGTCGTATTTCATAACCTCTGCCGGTGCAACTGTATCGTCAATAAACGTCACTTTGATCTTTGACGCTCCTTTGATTACCTTGCGCTCCGTTAAAATAAGCAGTTTGGAACCAGACTCTCCGATAATAGTGCCTGATCCCTGACCTTCACGCTCATAGGAATTGTTGAACCAGTCCGTGTCACTGACCACACCGGTGATTGTAACAATAGACTTATTGGCCCGATTGCCGATTGCATACAATTCCGTCTGGATTTTCTGATAATCCTCCAGCGAAATCTCAGACTTTACGACCGGCGTCTCCTTTTGCGTCTCTGCCTCAGATTCTGTACTCTGTGTCTGCGTTTCTTTCTGGGGGTGCGAACTGTCTATTGTTCCCGGAACAACTTCCGCCTCCATCCTTTTTTCTACAAGCGGGAATAACATAAAAAGCACCAAAATTGCCGCAAGAGCAAATACAACTCCGGATAATGCTGCGCTGCAGATCTTGACGAACAGACACTTATGATTCTTTGGCTTATCCTTTATCTTTTCCCGAACAAATTCATTCTTTTGTAATTGCTTGTCTTCCATCTCTGACCTTCATAAATTATATCCGAACACACTAACATATCAAAACATATTATATTCGTATTTATGCCCTCTTGCAACCATTTTTGCCTTTTCCAAAGAGATAGAATGTTATATAATAGGTCTGAACGTTCCACACAACAAATTTAGCATTATATTTAAGGAAAGAAATTATGAACCAAAAAGTTTATCATACATTGGAATATTATAAGATATTAGACATGTTGGCCGGTTATGCATCCTGCGAAGAGACAAGGAAACGTGCGCTTGCGCTCACGCCGATCACCGACGCTGCTGAAATTGAGCATTTACAACAGACGACAAGCGATGCGTTAAGCCGTCTGTACAAAGGAAGTGGCATCAGTTTTTCCGGCATCCACAATGTCAATGCATCCTTAAAACGGCTTGATATCGGCGGTTCCCTCAATACAACAGAACTGCTTCATATCTGCTCTCTGTTAGAAGTTGCAAAGCGTGCGAAAGCTTACGACCGTTCGGACCGTGCCGATGACAAAACGGATTCTCTTTCCCCTCTGTTCTCACAGATTGAACCGTTATCTCCATTACTCGAAGAGATCAAACGCTGTGTGATCGGGGAAGATGAAATTGCTGATGATGCAAGCCCTGCGCTGTTTAAAATCCGCAAATCTATCCGTGGCATGAATGACCGTATCCATGCGCAGCTCACCAATCTTATGAATAACACGACCACCCGCAACTATCTGCAGGATGCCGTTATCACAATGCGCGACGGCCGTTATTGTCTTCCCGTAAAAGCGGAAGCTAAAACATCCGTACCCGGAATGGTACATGACCAGTCTTCAAGTGGTTCTACGCTTTTTATTGAACCAATGGCTGTCGTAAATCTGAATAACGAACTGCGCGAATTATTCTTAAAAGAACAGGATGAGATCAATGTGATCCTCGCCGATTTGTCCAACCGCGTCGCTGAAAATGCAAACGGCATCCGTCAGGATTATTCCGTGCTTGCCGAGCTGGATTTCATCTTTGCCAAAGCACAGCTCGCTAAATCTTACAACGGCGTTGCACCGATCTTCAATGAAGAGGGACGCATCCATATCCGCAAAGGACGCCATCCTCTGCTGGATACAAAAAAAGTCGTACCGATTGATGTACGGCTCGGCGAAGATTTCCGTCAGCTTATTGTTACCGGACCAAACACCGGTGGTAAGACAGTCTCTTTGAAAACCGTCGGCTTGCTTACCCTCATGGGACAGTCCGGACTTCATATTCCGGCAGCTGACCGTTCGGAGCTTGCCATATTCCATGAAATCTTTGCAGATATTGGTGATGAGCAGAGTATTGAACAAAGCCTCAGTACTTTCTCCTCTCACATGACAAACATTGTAAAAATTCTCGACCAGGCGGATGACCGTAGCCTTTGTCTGTTCGATGAACTGTGTGCCGGAACCGATCCGACCGAGGGGGCCGCATTAGCAATTTCCATTCTGCACAAGCTGCACCAATACGGAGCGACTACCATGGCAACCACACATTACAGTGAATTGAAAGTATACGCACTCTCCACACCGGGAGTCGAAAATGCATGCTGTGAATTTAACGTCGAAACCTTAAGCCCGACCTACCGCCTTTTGATCGGTATTCCGGGAAAAAGTAATGCGTTTGCGATCAGTTCCAAATTAGGACTTGCCGCCAATATCATCGACGATGCCAAGAGCCGTTTAAGTGACAAAGATGTTGACTTTGAAGATATGCTTGCCAACTTGGAAGCCAGCCGCATTACAATTGAAAAAGAACAACTGGAAATTAAAAAATACAAAGCAGAAGTTGAGAATTTAAAGAAAAAACTTACCGACAAAAACGAAAAGCTCGACGCACGCCGGGATGAAATTCTGCGCAAGGCAAACGAAGAAGCGGTCCAGATTTTAAAAGAAGCAAAAGACCTTGCAGATGAAACCATCCGCAACTTCAACAAATACGGACAGGGTCAGGCACCAATGTCCAAAATGGAAAAAGAACGAAGCAAAGTCCGGGACAAGATGAACAAAAGCGAAAAAAATCTTTCCATGAAAAAGAAAGAGATGATCAACCACAAGGTTCCAAAGAAGCTGCGCATTGGTGATTCTGTAAAAGTTCTTTCCATGAACCTCAAAGGTACGGTTCACACGCTTCCGAATGCCAAAGGTGATCTCTATGTACAAATGGGAATTTTACGCTCCCTTGTAAATATCAACGATCTGGTACTGATCGACGATGAATCGACCTCTCCAATCGCCAAGAAATACGGCGGTGGAAGCAGTTCCGGAAAGATCAAGATGAGCAAATCCGCATCGGTTTCCACAGAAATCAACCTAATCGGTATGACGGTGGATGAGGCCATCGCTCATCTGGATAAATATCTCGATGACGCATATATCGCGCATCTTCCATCCGTGCGCATTGTACATGGAAAAGGAACCGGCGCTTTGCGCAGTGCCGTACATGCACATTTAAAGCGTCAGAAATATGTCAAGTCCTTCCGGCTCGGAGAAGCTGGCGAAGGCGATGCCGGTGTCACAATTGCAGAATTTGAATAGGAGGTCTGTCAGATATGGTCAGTAAACAAAAAATTTTAATTGTAGACGATGATAATAATATTGCAGAATTAATTTCACTCTATCTTACCAAAGAATGTTATGATACCAAAATTGTAAATGACGGTGAAGAAGCACTCCGTGCATTTGAGCAATATAATCCGAACCTCATTCTTCTGGATCTGATGCTTCCAGGCATCGACGGCTACCAGGTGTGCCGCGAGATTCGCGCAAAGAATAATGTTCCTATCATTATGCTCTCTGCCAAAGGTGAGATTTTTGACAAAGTACTCGGTCTCGAGCTTGGTGCTGACGATTATATTCTCAAACCATTTGATTCCAAAGAACTCGTTGCCCGTGTCAAAGCAGTACTGCGACGCTACCAGCCGGTAAAGACCGAATCTGTTGTAGATCTCAAATATGTGGAGTATCCGGATCTGGTGGTCAATCTGTCTAACTACTCTGTCATGTACAACGGCAAACCGATCGATATGCCCCCAAAGGAACTTGAGCTTTTGTATTTTCTGGCCTCCTCACCAAATCAGGTATTTACAAGGGAGCAGCTTTTGGACCATATCTGGGGCTATGAATACATTGGAGACACACGTACTGTTGATGTCCACGTAAAACGTCTCCGCGAAAAAATCAAGGATCATGCATCCTGGTCCATCGCAACGGTCTGGGGCATCGGCTACAAGTTTGAGGTAAACGAATGAAACCAAAAATTTACATAAAAATTCTGCTCAGCTATGTATTTTTCGGTATTGCGGCAATCCTTGTCCTCTGTACCTTTACACAGCACAGTATCACGAACTATCTGGAAAAACATGAGGCACAGAATCTGTATCGCGAGGCAACACAGATAGCTTCCAAATATGCAGCAAACTTTACGAATACAACGTTGTCTCTGGAAGATTTTCAGGTACAAATGGAAAGTCTCAGCAGTTATCTTACCGCTGAAATCTGGGTGGTAGATTCGCAAGGAAATGTCCTGCTCAACTCCTCAGACAGTTCCATCGGACAACGTGCAGCAAATGCACATTATACCACGCTGCCTGATTTTGATCCTACAAGTTTTGGCAATACTTACTATACTGTTGGAAACTTTTATGATTTCTTTTCCGAGAATACCATAACTGTATTTTCTCCTGTGACTGTCAATTACCGTGTGCGCAGCTACGTACTGATTCATAAACCGGTCGCTACCGTTACCGAAGTGACCAATCATTTTATGAACATCACGTTTTTTACCATTGGAATTATTTATATCTGTGCATTTTTGATTCTTCTGTTTTTTACCGTTTGCTTCTATCGGCCAATGTTAAAGATGAACTGCGTTGCCAAAAGCTATGCAAAAGGGAACTTTGAACCACGGATTTCCTTACATTCCAACGATGAAATCGGTTTTCTGGCGAACACCATGAACTATATGGCCAATGAGCTGAATACACTCGAAGAAGATCAGCGTAAATTTATTTCAAATGTTTCTCATGATTTCCGATCACCACTCACCTCGATCAAAGGTTATGTCGAGGCAATGCTGGATGGAACAATACCACCGGAATTACAGGATAAATACCTGAATATTATTCTTTTTGAAACGGAACGACTGGCCAAACTGACACAAAGTATTCTTGATCTCAACCAGTTTGGTCGTCACGGCATCATGCTTGATGTCGCAGATTTTGATATTAACCGTATGATCAAGACAACTATCCTTACCTTCGAAGGCACCTGTAACAAAAAAGGACTCTCTTTTGATCTGGTGCTCACAGGTCAGGAATTGTTTGTCACAGGAGATATGACAAAAATCCAACAGGTACTCTACAATTTGATAGATAATGCTACCAAGTTTTCGCATAACAATTCGGCAATCAAAATCGAGACCAGCATCAAAAATGAAAAAGTTCTGATTTCCGTAAAAGATTCCGGAATCGGCATTCCTGCGGATAGCATCAAAAAAATCTGGGATCGTTTCTACAAAACAGATCTCTCCCGCGGAAAAGATAAGAAGGGAACTGGTCTTGGACTCGCAATTGTGAAGGAAATCATTCAAGCACACAACGAGCATATCAATGTCATCAGTACGGAAGGTGTGGGAACCGAATTTATTTTCACGCTTCCACTATCAAAAAAAGAAGTGCAGTAACGCACTTCTTTTTTCGTTCTATTTTTTCTTATTTCTGATTCAATTCCAGCTTATTTCCCTTCCGGTCATAAGCAACTGCATGACTGTCCCAGTCAAAACTGTCCCCATCAAGCTCATCCGCATCGCCAAGGTAATCCCCCTGGAAGACATCATACTCGAATCGATATCCATCTTTTGTTACAGCCCGCAAATATATACGAATATGCTGATTGTCTCTTACAACATCCCCATCATCATCTGTATTCACTGGTAATTCATAGGAGAATTTACATGTACTCTCGCCAGTACCGGATGTTGCAAAACTCTGACTTGTCTCCTGCGTATCGACTTCTGTTGTCAGAAGCTGATCATCAATCGACTCATTGGCAGTCTCATCTGTCAGATTCTGCATCAGATCCTGTGACCAGATTTCCATATCATTCAAGTCTGCCACCATTTCAAATTCCGTAAATTCATAGAGATCAATGTTATCCAACACAAAGGTGCAATCACTTTTCAGATGAATCTCTCCATCTTTGTACGTTGGTGCATCTTCCAGGCTTCCGGACAATACCCTCGATAAGTCCGTGTTCATTCCATTATAATCCTGTAACACTTCCGTTGCTTTCTTGCTTCCGTTCGCAATCAGGAATGTGATATTTCCATCAAATGTCTGATTCAATGGCAGCATCATATTTCCTTTGAACGTATAACCATCGGCCTTAAGCGGACATTCTTCCGTTCCAAAATAAACTGTGACAGATGTTTTATCGGAATATTCTTTTGGAATCACAGAGACCGATACATCATAGGTCTTTTTGCTGAAGTTCATGTCCACAATATCAATGGAATAATCTTCAATCATGCTGGCATCCTCTTCAAGCGTCTTTTCAATATTCGACTGAAGATTTCCCACATCTGACAGGATTACATTGGTGGAATCCTGCAGATAGGTCAGCTGGTTGGTCAGTTCTGTCAGTTTCAAATACATAAAAGCGACGAAACCGAATAGAACAATCAACACAACCGCAACTACAATTTTCTTCCAATATAATTTTACTTTTTTCATAAATTCAGAGAATTATTCTTCCTTCTCATCATCGGTTGCAGTAATCTGAATTCCTAATTCTTCCAACTGCTTCTCGTCAACAGTTCCCGGAGCCTCAGACATCAGATCCGAAGCGTCCTTAACCTTAGGGAATGCAATAACATCACGGATAGAATCTGCGTGTACCATATGCATGATCATACGATCCACACCATAAGCAAGTCCTGCGTGTGGTGGTACACCATAAGAGAATGCATCCAGAAGGAATCCAAACTGTTCATGTGCGCGCTCCTTGGTAAATCCAAGAACTTCAAACATCTTCTCCTGAATATCATCCTGATGGATACGGACAGATCCTCCACCAAGCTCCGTTCCGTTCAGTACGATGTCGTAAGCCTTTGCACGAACTGCACCCGGATCACTGTCAATCTTATCCCAGTCCTCTTCCATCGGCATCGTAAATGGATGATGCATTGCCATGAATCGGTTCTCCTCATCGGACCACTCTAACAGAGGGAACTCAGTTACCCAAAGGAAATTGTACTGATTCTCATCAATCAGTCCAAGCTCTTCACCTAAAAGAAGACGAAGTGCACCAAGAACATTCCATACAATCTTGTTCTTGTCTGCTGCGAATAAAAGTAAATCGCCCGGCTTACCATTCATCTTTGCAACCAATGCATTCAATTCCTCTTCTGTCATAAATTTTGCGAAAGAAGATTTATAAGTTCCATCCTCGTTAATGCACAGATATGCAAGTCCCTTGGCACCGCATCCCTTAGCATGCTCAACCAGCTTGTCAATTTTCTTACGAGGCATATGTCCCTGTCCCTCAACATTAATACCACGTACGGAACCGCCATTCTCAAGCGCACCGGTAAATACGCCGAATCCACAGCCTTTGACAACCTCAGAAACATCTACAAGTTCCATGCCAAAACGGGTATCCGGCTTGTCAGAACCGAAACGGTCCATTGCTTCCTGCCATGGCATACGCTGCAACGGAATCTGTACATCAACACCGATAGCTTCCTTGAATACATATTTCAAAAGACGCTCGTTTACATCTAATACATCCTCGATATCCACGAAAGATAACTCCATATCTGCCTGTGTGAATTCCGGCTGACGATCTGCGCGAAGGTCCTCATCACGGAAGCAGCGTGCAATCTGGAAATAACGGTCATAACCGGATGCCATCAGAAGCTGCTTGAAAAGCTGTGGAGACTGTGGCAGAGCATAAAAATTGCCCGGATGTACACGGCTTGGCACAAGATAATCTCTGGCTCCTTCCGGTGTAGACTTGCAAAGGATTGGTGTCTCAATCTCCAAAAATCCCTCGTTTGCCATAAACTGACGCATCAGTCCGAGCACACGGCTCTTTAACATTAAATTACGCTGAATATCCGGTCTTCTTAAATCAAGATAACGATATTTCAAACGGATATCTTCCTTTGTCTGGCTGTTCTCTTCGATTGCGAATGGTGGTGTCTGAGATTCGGATAAAATGCGAAGGCTTGTAGCAATCACTTCGATATCTCCGGTCTTTAAGTTCTCATTGACTGCTGCAGAACGTTTCTGCACCGTTCCCTCGATTGCTACAACATACTCGCTACGCAAAGTTCCGGCTTTTGCAAAACCATCTGTTCCTACGCTGTCCTCATCAAATACGATCTGCAGCAGACCGCTTCTATCACGTAAGTCGATAAAAATCAGACTTCCTAAATTTCTTCTCTTCTGTACCCATCCCATGACGGTGACTTTCTCACCGATGTTGGCATTGGATACCTCTGTACATCTGTGGCTTCTGTGTAAGCCTTTCATTGATTCTGCCATGATTGTCTCCTCTATACTCTATACTCTATTGTCTATCATTATTCTTGCGAATCGTAACTATCTGTTAAAAAACTCCACGAACTCCTCATACCCCTCTTTTGCGAGCTGTTCTTTCTGGAATTTCTTATTCTTGTTCATGCGAACAACCAGCACCTGCTGTCCGTTCTCTCTGGCTTCCTTCGCCTGTTTCATAACTTCCACAAGCTTTTCTGCCGGATACTTCTTCTCTACAAGATATGCGACTCTCTTCGGGCTCTCTGGAATTTTAAATCCACTCTCCATCAGAAGCAGAATAATGCGCTCAAATCCAATAGAAAATCCACATGCCGGTACATCATTTCCAGTAAATTTTCCAATCATCTTGTCGTATCTTCCGCCACCACCGCAGGCTGCACCAAGCTCCGGCATGGAAATTTCAAAGATTGTTCCGGTATAATAACTCATACCACGTACCAGAGTTGGGTCAAATACCAGCGTAAACTCTGCATTCTTTGTTGCGTTCACTGCAGTAGCAATCTCTGTCATATTCGTTACCACTTCAGCATCTAAATATTCACCAAGTGTATCTGCAAGGAATGCCACACCTTCTGCGACATCTTTCTTTTCTTCCAAAAGCTTAAAAAGTCCAAGATATTTGTCAATGGACTCCTGCGCATAACCTTCTTTTGCAAGTTCCTCTGCCACTCCATCCACACCGATCTTGTCCATCTTGTCCAATGTGATAAATACACTGTCATAATCTTCCTCAGAAAAACCACTGTATGCAGCCATCGCCTTTAAAATGCGACGCTCATTGATGCGGATTTCAAAGTTCTTGAAACCAAGTCTTCCGATAGTTGTGGTGGTTGCAGTAATCAGCTCAATCTCTGCAAGGTTACTTGGCTCACCTAATATATCAATATCGCACTGGGTAAACTGACGGTAACGGCCTCTCTGTGGACGATCAGCTCTCCATACGCTTCCAATCTGCAATGCCTTAAACGGGCTTGGAAGATCATTCGCGTTGTTTGCATAAAAGCGGGAAAGAGGAACGGTCAGATCGTAACGCATACCAAAATCTACAACATCCGCCTCTTCTTTTGCAGTGTCTAAATTTAACTTTTCTCCACGCTTTAATACTTTAAAAATAAGTTTTTCGTTTTCCCCACCCTGCTTATTGGAAAGGTTTGCAATATTTTCCATACAAGGTGTCTCAATCGGGGTAAAACCAAAGCTTCGATAAGTGTCCTTGATTACGCTTGTCACATAATCTCGGATTTCCATCTCAGCAGGTAATATATCTTTCATGCCGTTTACCGGCTTCTTGCTCAGTGCCATTTGATTTCCTCCATTTACTCTCTTGCACGTGAACATCAGCCCCTTTAAAATTGCCTTCGGCAAGGGCTGATGCTACATGTTAATTTTTCAAAAAAATTAACACATTATCCAGCATTTATTATACGGTTCAGGGCCTGATACGTCAAGGATTGTTGCAAAATGCTTCCCATTACTTTTTCCGGGACGTTACAATATAACGTGTCAGGAACTCAAACAACTTACGGTTCGTCTCGGCGTTCTTCTCCTCAGCCTCCATATATTCCGGCAGAGAGATTCCCTGCTGACACTCACCACAGATATCAATGCCAAGTATATTTTTCTGTGCAAGAAATAATGTCAGCAAATGTTCCAGCAGCGAAAGAGGCATCTTTCCCTGATTCCAGTTGGTTTCGCAATACCGCTCATCCAGCACATCCTTGTCAATTGAAATATAAAACGGAACATCCATCCTTATCTTTTCCGCTTTCTCATGCCCCTCTCTCGCTCGAAGTTCCTCAGCGGAAAAAGCAATCAGCTTCTCTTTCAGCATCTTCTTCTCCCGCGCTTTCAGCTGTTTATCGGTGAAAACAGCCTGAATATCTGCTTTCTTTGGTCCGATCAGGATCAACTGCTGCAAACTTGGATTCGTCAATAATACACTTCTTGCCCAGTCACCACAACTGCTCATTCCATCGATCAGTGGAGGCTGCATGTCTGTATGATGATCAAACAGAATCAACGAGAATGGCTCACTTATCCGATCTGTCATAATTTTGGTCACATAATGATAATTACCAGAATCCAGGAAATGAATTCCACCAATTCCATATGGATCAATTCTTCTATGAATCTCTTCCTCTGCGCTCTGTGAACAATACAAATCACACTCGTAGATGTCCGAGCAATCGATCCAATGAAGTTTATCATTGCGTGGAATATTCTCATCACAATACACATGAGAAAAATCCAGGATGAGGTGGTTGTTAAGTAGTTGTGCCAAATCATTCACCTTCCATCAAATTTATATACATCCTTATTATATCACTTTCTGCAAGTTAATAAATCAAACCCAAAAGGTGCATGGCTTTTCCTCCCATGCACCTTACACTATTATAAAATATTTAATGATTATTCTTCTGCGAACAGTTGCTGTTTGCGCTGTATCATTTCATCAATTCTCTCGATATACTGCCCGACATCCTTGACATTCTCGCACCGTTCGATCCGATGCGTGCCATCTGGATTTGGCTCATTCCAGACACGTTTCGTTGAAGCTCCCGCTCCACACGCCACGATGGTCTGTTTCTCTTCCATAATCAGAATGTTGTATACGCCTGCCTTGCCCGGCTTTGCGTACCCTACATTTTCCATATTTCCTGCCATGCCCTTCTGACGATACAGATAATATGGAGAAAGCCCCATCTCTTTGCAGATTGATGCACACAGATCCATATGTTCCTGTGTGTTGACCATCTGCATGCTTTCATAACGGTCTTTAAAAATGTTCAACCGCGCCGCACGCTTGATGGCGAGGGAGTGAATCGTGATATTGTCCGGATCCAGCTCCTTTAACACTTCCATCGTATGACGCACATCCTCGAGATCTTCCTCCGGAAGTCCCATGATCAAATCCATATTGATATTGTCAAAACCAAGACTTCTCGCCAGCTTAAAACTCTCAATCGTCTGTTCTACCGTATGATGACGGCCAATGATATCAAGAGTCTCCTGCTTCATCGTCTGTGGATTGATGGAAATACGGCTGATTCCGTTGTTACGCAACACCTGTAACTTTTCCGTTGTAATAGAATCCGGGCGTCCGGCTTCCACAGTAAACTCGATGCAGCTGCTCAAATCAAAACTGCAACGGATTTTGCGGATCAGACGATCCAGCTGATATGGCTCCAACGTTGTCGGCGTACCTCCACCGATATAAATGGAATTCAGCTTTTTGTGATAATTCTTTGCTGCCACATAGTCGATTTCTTTCTCCAACGCATCCAGATATGCATCCACCTGCTTTTTCCAGGTTGCCAACGGATACGAAGTAAACGAGCAGTACAGACATGTACTCGGGCAAAATGGAATTCCGATATACAGGCTGTATCCATTTTTATAATCGAGCTGCGAAAGAAGCGCACGCTCACGCTCTGCGATTGCGATGGATAAATCCACTTTTTCATCGGATGCAAGATACGTTTTCTTCATATAAGAAGCAACTTCTTCCTTTGTCTTTCCCTCATCCAGAAGCTGCATCGGAATCTTTGTCGGCCGGATGCCGGTCAAAGTTCCCCACGGAAGGCTCTGTCCCGTCACTTCTTCCAACAGATGGTACAAATTCTCTTTGAGTGCATTCTTCGTCTCTGCCCGGTCTGCAAAATCCACAGCAAATGTGCACTCTGCCGGCTTCTGATTTTCCAGTGTACATGTAATGGAAATCTGCTTATCCTCATATGTAATGGAAAAATGCGAAGCACTCTCTGTTTCATTCTCTGCGGAATGATTGGTGCATGCCACATTTTTTTCCTCTGCATGCGCCTCCCTCGTGTAATAGATCTCCACATCCTCTTTCGGGAAAAAAGCCTTCAGAAGCGAGTGAATGTCATATTCAAATTCCGTTCGATTTAAATTTACTGTAATCATAGATATGGGTTATACATCCTCTCATTTTCAATGCTTGTCACATCATTGTGTCCCGGATACACCGTCGTACGATCCGGTAATACCATCAATTTCTCTTTGATGGAGCGAATCAGATCCGAACTGCTGCCCCCTTTGAAATCTGTACGTCCCACGGAAGTGCAGAATAAAGTATCGCCGGAAAAAAGCACATCCTCATATGGGAAATAGTAGCAGCAACCGCCTTTGGTATGTCCCGGTGTATGCAGCACACGAATATGAAATCCCGCCAGATCCAGCTCCTGTTCATCTTTTAAAAATACATCGGCATGAAAGACTTTGCTTTCGCCCATCATATAGCTGACATTGGCTTCCGGATCTTCCAGTGTTTCCTCGTCATCCTCGTCAATATAAATAGAAATTCCAAACTCTTTTGCCAGTTCTTCTGCTGCGGATGCATGGTCAAAATGTCCGTGCGTCAACAGGATTGCTACCGGCTTGCACCCTTCCTTGCGGATTCTTTCTGCCAGCTGCTTTGCGGCATCTCCCGGATCTATAATGATCAGTTCCTTTGTATCCTCGTTGATTGCAAAATAACAGTTTGTCTGTACCGGACCAACGACATAATGATTAATCTTTAATTTTCCCATTTATGCTCCTTTATCTTTGAATAGCAAGTATGCGACGCAAGAACCACCAGCGCCAATCAGCCGGTGGTTCTCTCAATGTCCATAACGCTCTCTATCTGTTTGATTTTCTCAACAATTTTGGTAATCTGCTCGCGACCCTTTGTCTGGAATGCGACATCAATTGTTGCAATTCCCTGCTTGCTGGTCTTCGAATGAATACCGGAGATATTGATTTCGGCCTCCGTAAATACTTTCGTAATATCCACGAGAAGTCCCGGTCTGTCATGACAGAAAATCTTCAGTTCTGCATGATATTCACCAAATGCTTCCTGATCGGCACCTGCCTGCCACTCCGCCTCAATCAGACGAACACGCTCCATATTGGACAAATGCAGAATATTGATACAATCCGTACGGTGAATGGATACGCCTCGCCCTCTTGTGACAAAGCCCACAATTTCATCTCCCGGCACGGGACTACAGCATTTGCTGAAGTGAACGGCCACATCATACAGTCCCTTGACAACAATACCGCTCTTGGAATGCTTGACTGCTTCCGCCGGTTTATTTTCTGCGATTACACTCAGCACTTCCTGGTCTGTCATAGTAACCGGATGATCCTTCTTGTACTCATCGTACATACGGTTGACGATCTGACTCTCTTTTAAGCCACCATGTCCGACCGTTGCCAGACAGGAATTCCAGTCATGGAATCCATATTTGCGGATAATTTTCTCCTGATATTCTGTCTTATTAATATCCGAAAAATTAATTCCCTTGGATTTTGCATAGGCAGTAATCAGGTCCTTGCCATGTAGTATATTTTCTTCTTTCAGTTCACTACGGAACCACTGATTAATCTTGTTCTTTGCCTGTGTGCTCTTGACAATTTTCAGCCAGTCACGGCTCGGTCCCTTGGAATTCTGTGAAGTGATGACTTCAATACGGTCTCCGTTCTGAATCACATAATCGATCGGTACAAGCTTTCCGTTGACCTTAGCGCCGACCATCTTATTTCCCACTGCCGAATGAACACTGTAAGCAAAGTCAATTGGTGTAGAACCGTTCGGCAGATTCTTGACATCTCCCGACGGTGTGAAACAGAATACCGTATCCGAAAACAAATCCAGATCACTCTTAAGCAGTGTCATAAATTCCTTGTTATCCGACATGTCTCTCTGCCACTCCAAAATCTGGCGCAGCCAGCTTAATTTTTCTTCCTCGGTTACAGTCGTCGATGTCGCTCCGCCATTGTTGGCTTCCTTATATTTCCAATGCGCCGCGATACCATATTCTGCGGTACGGTGCATCTCAAATGTACGAATCTGAATCTCAAAAGGCTGTCCACTCGGTCCGATTACTGTCGTATGCAAAGACTGATACATATTTGGTTTTGGCATCGCAATGTAGTCCTTGAAACGTCCTGGAATCGGTTTATATTTTTCATGCATGATACCTAGTGCCGCATAACAGTCCTTAATTGTATCCACGATGATACGAATGGCAAATAGGTCATAAATCTGGTCAATCGTCTTGTCCTGATTGACCATCTTCTTGTAAATAGAGAAAAAGTGTTTTGCTCTGCCGGAAATATCTGCCTTGATCCCGGCTTCCTCAATCTGCTCACGTACCTGATCAACCAGTTTCTTCACATATCCTTCTCTGACATCCTTGCGCAAAGCAACTTTTTCCACCAGATCATAGTAAGCTTCCGGCTCCAGATACTTCAACGAGAGATCTTCCAGCTCGATTTTGATCTTGCTGATACCAAGTCTCTGTGCGATTGGACAGTAAATCTCCTGCGTCTCACGCGCGATACGAAGCTGCGCTTCGCGGGACTGATATTTCAGCGTCCGCATATTGTGCAGACGATCCGCCAGTTTGATCATAATGACACGGATATCCTTCGCCATGGCAAGGAACATCTTACGCAGATTCTCCGCCTGCATCTCCAGACGATCGGCATTCTTGTCTTTCGGATTCTTTGTGTTATCCGTCAGATGCAGATGCTGCAGCTTTGTCACACCATCCACCAGCAGAAGCACTTCATCACCGAACTCTGCCCGCATCTCATTCTCCGTCATAACGGTATCTTCGAGAACATCGTGCAATAATCCTGCTGCAATTGTTTCCTTGTCCAGCTCGAGTTCTGCAAGAATGATTGCAACACACAATGGATGTATAATATAAGCTTCTCCTGATTTGCGTACCTGTCCATCGTGTGCTTCGTAAGCAACCTTGTACGCTTTTTCAATCAGACTGATGTCCGCGGAAGGATGATACTTACGAATTCCCGCAATCAGTTCCGCGTATAAATCCTCTGGTTTTACAAACTCTTTAATTGTTTTAATGCTTCCGGTATCCGAATGAAACTCCTGCTCAATTCGTTCCAATTCTTCTGTAGAAATGTCTGCCATCTGTTCACCCACTTACTTAATCTCATTCACCCTAAATATAATACTTAATTATATTTTATTTTTGGTACTATTGCAAGAATATCTGTATGGTTTTTTGTGCTAAAAGTTGTATACATAACGTCGCATCCGGCTGCCTGCCACATCGGAATCTTCTGTATAAGCAAATCCCAATTTCTCCAGCAGCGCAATCGATGCCGCATTTTTTGCATCTGTCAGTGCATTCAGCCTTGGGAAATCCAGTTCTTCCCTTGCAAATTTTATAATTGCGCTACAGACTTCTGTGGCAATGCCCAGTCCCTGCCATGCCGGAGCGATTACATATCCTATCTCAAGTTCCGTCTGCACATCAAAATCCCGGTGTTCCAATCCAGCCCTGCCGATCAATGTTCCCGTCGCACGATCGAACACGAGCCACATCCCATATCCATAGTATCCATACATATGTGTGATGTATGCCTGCTGATACTCCGCCTCTTCCTCTCTTGCAAACAGTGGCTCGATATATCCCGGCTGCCGCTGTCCCTTTGCATCCAGCTGATAGGTCACGCCCGGCTGATCATACAAAGAGATCAGTGCATCCAGATCTTCCATACAAAATTCCCGGATTACGCACCGTTTCGTCACCGCAATCGTCCATGGAATATGGTGAAACCGTTCAAAAATACGCACCAGAAAATCCGCATCCACTTCTTCAAAGCCCTCAATGACCATCGTACAGCCGGAGAATGTCTGTCCTGGGAAAAGCGGGTTTGCATAGGCAGCCACCGCAATATTTCTCTCCATGCCCCATGCCAGCGTTTCATCGACTGCTGCAATCAGCAGGCAATTTGCTTTTTGTATCTCTCCGCTTGCAAATGACGTTTCCATCTGCTGCATGTCCTTGTATCCATCATAGAAAAAGGCTCCATCCATTTCGTCCGGAAGCAAAACCGGGTTCCATTCGCCCTCAATATATAAAATTGTTGTAAGTGTCGGTCCACCAAGCCATTTCATTGTTCATTTCCTCGATATTTAAACATCAGATTTTCTATGAAAATCTGACATGATTAGAAAAAAACAGATTCCATAGAAACCTATGAAATCTGCCTTCTTTTTTCTTACATTGTCTCCGGTTCCGGATACTCCTCACCAAAAGTCTCCACAACAACGGTCTTCATTACCTGATCCTCTAATGGGCGATCGCTATAATCGGTTGCTGTCTCCGCAATTGCATCCACAACATCCTGTCCTTCAATAATCTTTCCAAATGCAGCATAGCCACCATCAAGATGTGGTGCATCCTTGTGCATGATAAAGAACTGACTGCCTGCGGAATTTGGCATCATCGAACGTGCCATGGAGAGAACGCCTGCCGTATGCTTCAAATCATTCTTCACGCCATTCTGTGCGAACTCACCTTTGATACCATAACCAGGACCACCCATACCAGTGCCTTCCGGATCTCCACCCTGAATCATAAAACCTTTGATTACACGGTGAAAAATCAGTCCATCGTAAAAGCCTTTTTTCACAAGGCTGATAAAATTATTGACTGTATTTGGTGCAATTTCCGGATAAAGCTCTGCTTTCATTACGCTTCCATCCGCCATTGTAAATGTAACAACTGGGTTTGCCATCGTTTCTACCTCTTCTTTCTGTGATACTCTTTGTCTCTTATTTTAACGGAGAAATTCCTACTCTGTCAATGCCGAAACAACTTTCGGAAATTCCATGAAGTGGGATGCTTTTACCAAAATTGTATCGCCTTCCTGAACATACGCCTGCAATTCCGGCATCATTTCTTCTCTTGTCTTAAAATAATGGATTTCACATTTTTCATTTAATTTTGCGCCCAATGCATACTGCTCTGCAAGTTCTCCTGCCGCAAAAAGCACATCGATACCAGACTCTGCCACGGCTCTTCCGACGCCATAATGCAACTCCTTCTCATTACTTCCAAGTTCTCCCATATCACCGAGGACAGCGATTTTTCTGCCGGACGTGTGTGAGAGTACATCGATGGAAGCTTTCATGGACACCGGATTGGCATTGTAACAGTCATCAATGACCAGCATTCCATTAACATGCAGCAGGTTGGTCCTTCCTGCAATGGTCTGCGCTGCTGCGATACCTGCAGCAATCTCCCCGATTGTCAGCCCAAGCTGCAGTCCGACTGCTGTACCTGCCAGCGCGTTATATACATTATGCTCACCCGGAATCGGAATATGTGCATCAAAATCGCCCTGCGGGGTATGAATCTTTGCCTGCATGCCCTCTAACCCGAGATTCTTTACATCGGTCGCATAAATGCTTTTCTCTGCCATCGGTTCACCCGTTGCAGAGATTGCGGCTTCATGCTCAAGTCCATAAAAAATTGCCGGTTTGCCATTTACCATTTTTTTCGTGCAGAGCTTATCATCATCTCCGTTTAAAATAACGGTTCCATCCGGCTGCATATGCTCGAATACTTCGGTCTTTGCCTGCAGGATTCCGTCTCTTGTTCCAAGATTTTCCAGATGACATAGTCCGATATTTGTGATCACACAGACATCCGGCTGTGCCATTGCTGCGAGACGGTGCATCTCGCCAAAATCGGAAATTCCCATCTCGAGAACTGCCACCTGATGCTTTTTCTTAATCTGGAAGATTGTAAGCGGAAGACCAATTTCATTATTGAAATTGCCTGCCGTCTTAAGCACTTCATATTTCTGGGAAAGAACCGAAGCAATCATTTCCTTTGTACTTGTTTTTCCAACACTTCCGGTAATGCCAACGACTTTAATGTCCAGTCCCTCACGGTAAAAAGCAGCAATCCTTTTCATTGCTTCTGTGGAAGATTCCACAAGAATATATGGTCCTGCCGGATTTTCCAGTTCATGCTCGGAAAGCACAGCCAGCGCGCCTTTTTCAAATACAGACGGAATGAAATCGTGTCCATCCACGCGCTCTCCTTTGATTGGAATAAACAGAAAACCTTCCTCTACCTTACGACTGTCTGTCGCAGCACCGGTAATGATTTTCTGTTTTTTTGACGGATCTCCTACATAAGTTCCTTCGCATGCATTTGCAATATTCTCCAATGTAAGATTTGGCATTTCGTTGTCTACTTTATTTCTTGTATAACATCCAAACATCATTATCCCTCATATTTACGAAGTGAAATCTCGATCAGTTTCTCACACAGCTCATTAAAGTTGATGCCGATGACAGCTGCTTCCTGTGGCAATAAACTTGTCGGTGTCATGCCAGGAAGTGTGTTTGCCTCCAGACAGTAAATCTGATTGTTCTCATCCAGCAAAAAGTCCGAACGTGAGTATGTATCCAATCCGATGACTTCTGCAACGCGCTCTGCGTATTTGCGCATTTTGGCAGAAATTTCTTCTGGTAAATCTGCCGGACAGGTCTCAACTGCACTTCCTGCTTTGTACTTGTTCTTGTAGTCATAGAATCCCTGGATCGGTGCGATCTCGATTACTGGCAGTGCTTTGCCTTCAAGCACACCGACAGAAAATTCACGTCCCTTTACATACTCTTCAATAATCAGATGATCTTCCCACTTGAATGCCTCATCCAAAGCTGCCTTAAACTCTGCAGCATCTCTTACGATTGTGACACCGATACTGGATCCTCCACAACATGGCTTTACAACACACGGAAGTGTCAGTCCAAGCTTGGTCACATCATCTTCTCTTGTTTCCTTTGTCATTCCGATTCCCTTCGGTGCCGGAATATCACCATATGCAAACAGCTGCTTTGCCATATCTTTGTTCATGGCAATCGCGCTGCTCAGATAATCGCTTCCTGTATATTTGATTCCAAACAGATCAAATGCTGCCTGAAGCTTTCCGTTCTCTCCGTTCTCTCCGTGCAAAGCCATAAACACAATGTCTGCCATCTGGCACATACGAATGACATTTGGTCCGAAGAAACAAGGAGACTGGTCTTTTCTTGAAGCTTTTACTGCTGCCAGATCCGGTGCTACCTCCGGAATGTTGTCTACTTTTACACTGATTGCATCTGCACGGTCAAAAATGCCATCCAGATTCTCTTCCTTATCGCTATATCCCATAAACACATCCAGCAAAATGACACGATGTCCATTCTCCTTCAATGCTGCTGCTACCATACTTCCTGTTTTGAAGGATACGTCACGCTCTGTGCTCAATCCTCCGGCTAATACTACGATATCCATAGTTTCTGATCTCCTCTGCTTATAATAAAATGATGCAGGTACTGTATCATCTCTTAGTAATTATAAACATCTCACATCAGAAAACAAGGGGTTCTGATTTTTTGCACACTTTTTTGCATATTGACAGCACTATTAAAAAAATGAGAACCGGCAGTCCGCCGGTTCCCTCGCATAAATCAGGATGGTCACAACAATTTTATCTACTGGTTACTTCATAAATTGTGGCCATGCACTTTTCCATATTCACTTTTCATTTGTACCATCTTCGACATAAAGACAACAAGTTCTTCAAAAATCTTTCTTCCCAGATAATTTTTTTCTGTCAATAAGCTTCCATAAGCATATAAGGTATCGTGGAATATTTCTTCTTCCGATAATTCAATTTCAAAAAGCAATTTTCCTAATAACCTCATCCGTTCATCTTCGACTTCGGTAAACCACTTTTCCATTTCACGTATAAACGTATCCCCTGTCAGGACTTCCTGAAGATAAACATGTACACTATCGTTTGTTTGTTTTTCTTTCATCCTTCTCTTCCTACATTATCATATAGTCCATCTCCGATTATGCTTAGAAACTGTGAAACCCCTCTTTTATACAGCATCTGCTATCAGAATATCATAACCTTTAAAATAGTCAATAGGAAAATCGTCACGGTTTCGTCTATTTCCGTAATTTTCATATTTTTCTATATCCATAAATAAAGTATGCGCTTGTCACTTTTGCTGTATAAAAAATCCCAAATGAATTTTCTACGCACAAAAAAATCCCGCAGACTCCTCGGAATCTGCGGGATCAACGGCATTCGACTAAGTACTAGCACTCAGGCTCAATCAAACCAAATGTATTTCCTTTTCTCTTATATACAACATTGACTTCGTCGGTCTCTGCATTGCGGAATACGAAGAAATCATGTCCGGTAAGTTCCATCTGTACACATGCATCTTCCGGATACATTGGTTTCATACCAAATCTCTTGGTACGAACAATCTTAACTTCTTCATCGTCCTCATCATCTGCATCGATGAAATCCGGTGTAAAGCTATCCGCTACATTCATTTTCTTAGAAGCCAGCTTTGTACGATATTTTCTCAGCTGACGCTCGATTACTTCTTCTACTAAATCAATGGATACATACATATCGTTGCTTACCTGCTCAGAACGAATCATATGGCCCTTGATTGGAATTGTTACCTCAATTTTCTGGCGCTCCTTCTCCACGCTCAATGTAACAAAGACATCTGTGTCTGGGGTAAAATACTTCTCCAGCTTAGAAAGCTTCTCCTCCACGGCTGCCTTAAGTCCCTCTGTCAATTCAATATTTCTTCCGGTAATTGTGATTCTCATGATGCCCAACCCCTTTGCTGTGTATTTAGTACTCCTGTTGGATGTACCATGTACTTATTATATCATAAGTTACAAAAAACGCAACGAGTTTTCTAAAAATTTATGCATATTTTATATTATTTTTTGTTTTTTCAACAGACTTACTGCAAATATCCATCTTTTACAATATCAGACAGTGCATCTGTCGGAACAGAAAACTCCACGATTCCCATATAACCAGGTGCCACTTTATATTTGTCAAATACAAATGTCAGCTCGCCCTTATCATTAATATAGAAATTAGCATCATCCGCGATCTGTTCAAAATCCCACTCCTTTTCCCCATCATCAAGGAAATAATTAAGATTGTCATTTTTTTTCATCTGCTCACGCATCTGTTTTTTGATATTGTCGGAAATACGGGTCTTGTAATTGCTTCCATCTGCGAACAGATTCTTCAATGTAATCAGCTTTCCTGTTTCTTTATCAATATTATAAATCTTCGTAAAGCTGTCGGAACCGCCCATGGCAATCTCCGTATCAACACGCAGGCTGAACAGTTTGTCATTGTCTGTCACAATACGATAATCCGAAGTTACTGCTTCATGTCCCTGGCTTCCATCAGCTACCGCTGCAACATCACTCTGGTACTGTTTGATAATATCATTCAGATATCCGGAAACCTCCGCATTCAGTTCCTTGGATTCTTTCGTCAGAACTTTTCCGTCCTTGCCGACAACTTCTACCTCTGGCACCTTCACATTTGCTTCCATCTGCTTATTTTCCTGCTTGTCAGAATAAGTCGTAAAATCCACCACTTTTACAATCGAGCCAAGTACCGGAACGCCCTCCATAGCCTGTGCGACCGTAGGATTCACATTCACGGTAACAACAAGTGCGGCACATGCGGCAGCTACAATGCCGATTCCTTTTGCAAATGGAAGAATACGGTGCTTACTCGCCTGCTTACCTTCACTTATGCCTTTTTCCACTCTTTCCTTTAATTCTTCCGGAATTTCTATATTCTCGTAATTTTTTTTCATTTCATCTAATTTGCTCATGCTATTTGCTCCTCTACTTTCACTTTTAATTTTTTTAAACTGCGGTATAGTATTGATTTCACGGTGTTCGGATTTTCATTCAGCATTGCTGCGATATCTCCGATGGTCCACTCTTCAAAATACTTCAGGATAATCACTTTCCTTTCTCTTTCATCGAGTGTTTCCAAAGCATTCAAAACATCCATGTCCTCATAGTGATCTTCCCGACCTTCCTCGGCTACCTGTTCATCACTCACGAATTTCGACTGCTTTCTTGTGGCATCCACCGCTGTGTTGATTGTTATACGCCACAGCCATGTCTTTATGTACTTTTCATCTTTGACCTGCCTCGCATTCTTCATGGCCTTGTACACGCTTTCCTGTACAACATCCATGGCATCCTGCTCATTTTTCATATAAGAAAAGGCAAGTCGGTAAAGTTTCTCGTAGGATGATAAAATTTCCTGTTCGATGGCTTTACTTATTTTGTTTCCTGTCATGCTGCCATTTCTCCTTTCTATTTATTAGACGCAGGAGCGTTCAGAAAAAGTTTCAAAAAAACAGGGCCTTTGAAAAATTTTCCATCGGTCCTGTTATTGAAATAATTTTCATCTTAATCAAAGCATTCCCATTGTTATGCCCTCCCAAATACACCAAATACCCACTTGCCTTTGAAAAATCCGGTTGGGGTAAATATATACTGGTTCATTTGTCTATTGTCTCCGTTTCTATCCTGCAGGTATAAGTTTTTTCCGACTTCCTGTAATTAATTCCGACCAGAAGCAACCTTCCATGATAGTCCTTTAATGCCTTGTCATACTTTTTCTCCCGGATCTGATCAAGCGCTGTCTGTGCAGACTGATCCCACTTTAATTCAACAATCATAGCCGGATTTTCCACATGCTTTCTCGGAACAAACACCAGATCTGCAAACCCTTTTCCGCCTGCTAATTCCCGGTAAATCTCATGCGTTTTCTTTGCCGCATAGTATGCCAGTGACAGTACACATGCCAGGGAATTTTCGTCGTTATATTTCAGAATAGAAATATTATCTTCATGCACCCGCTGAATTTGTTGTGCAACATATTCTTCATCACCACGAAGTGTAGCTTCCATCAAATCCTCTGACTGTCGAATGGCCGCCATCACCGGTTCCCAGCCTCCGTCCTCGATACAGTTAATAAACTCTTTCTGCACTTCCTGATTTGGGATACAGACAGTCTGTGCGTAAAAATCATATGTCAGATAGCCCAGATGAACCAACAACGTGAGTACATCGTCCGCACTGGCAAACGTTGTCATGTCATTTTGGAATTTATCCGGATTTACCGGGATGTGTTCCCCCGCAATCAATCGGGTGGTCAGTTCTTTTAACCCATACTGGTTCATCTGGATGTATTTCTTTAATGCCTCATACGTCTCTGTTTTTGTCCAGTAGCTGTCATAGTCATGACCAAGCATTGACATGACAACAGAACGTGGATTGTAAATCTGCACACCCTTTAAATCATAGCCATCATACCATTGTTTCGTCTTGTCGTATGGCATATCGTACTGCTGGCAGAGTTCCTGCACTTCAGATTCTGTGAAACCGGTAAACTCTGCCAGTTCGCGCTGGTTGGTCATGGAGTATTCGTCGAACATGTTCAGGGCGGAATGTTCGCCGTATTTTTTAATTGGGAGAATGCCGGTCATGTATGCAAGCACACAGTAAGGCTGATTTTTTAGCAAATCCCTGAGAAAGTTGAGATACTTTTTCTGCGCCTGCGCATCCATCGGGTTCACCCGAAAAATACAATCCCATTCATCAATCACGAAAACAAAATAGCTCCGCGTCTGGGAATAGATTTCTTCCAGAACCGATACCAGATCCTCCTCATAATATGTGACCTGTGGAAATTCCCTTTTCAGCTCCCGTACCACTTTTCTGGAAATCAGTTCCATCATTTCCTCCACGGATTCTGTACGCCCAAGAAACTGCTGCATATTCAGATGAATCGCATTGTATTGATTCAGATGCTTTCTAAAATCAGGATCTTTTGCAATTTTAAAGGGTTTAAACAATTCATAGGAATCATCCCCTTTTCCATAATATGCCACCAGCATATTTGCCGCCATGGATTTTCCGAAACGGCGGGGACGGCTGACGCAGATGTTCTGATGCTCCGATTTTAAATTCTGGTTTGTGAAAGCAAGAAGCATTGTCTTGTCTACATATATTTTTGAATTTACCGCTCTTTTAAATTCTTCATTTCCAGGATTTACATAAATTCCCATCTGCGTTTCCTCCAATAAATAATAAGCTATGAATAGTATACTCTATCCATAGCTTATTGAAAAGTACGCATTTAAAACGCAATTAGTATTCGTCCTGCAATCTCTTATAAATCTTTTTCATAATATCTTTGTATCGTGTGGAATCCGCGCTTTCACCCACCTGCTGGTTTACTTCCGCTTTAAAATCCGAATAATCCGTGCATCCACTGTTATAATATGCATCGTATCCAATGTTATAAAACAGCTCATAACGGTAATTGTGCAATGCCATAAGGTTCTTATATAAAGTAGCATTCTTCTTCATTTTCTTTACCGCGCCGTTCATATCCTTGGTTCCGTTTTTCGTAATGACACCCAGCTTTTTCATTTGTGCAAGAACCTCTTCATTTCCGAACTTGTAATCATTCTTTGCGTAATAAATATTGATAATGGTCTGAACATCCTGCACGCTTGTAATATTTTCCAATTCATACTGGGACAGATATTTCTTCTTGGTATAAAAAGCAGCCAGATCAGAAGCACTGAATTCACTGCCATCTCCATATGCATCTGCTAACACTTCTGCATCGATTGCGCTCTGGAAACGGATCACATCTGCACCGTCATTGCTCTCGCCATATACATAGACCTGACGGTTATCTTTGTTTTTCAATTCACTGCTGTAATTGATCTGATAAATGCTTTTCTGCTGTTCATAAATCTGCTCGTAAATATCATACAGTTCGGAAACATCATAAATATTGTGATAAAATCCGCCAGTGGATTCTGCGATATTGCGCAGCACACCATCTTCTACATCATCACCAATTCCAATGATATACACCGGAATCTGATACGTCTTTGCAATGTTAATAACATCATCTTCATCATAATCATAACCAGAACCATATGGTACGTTTATACCATCCGTAAAAGCCACAACACAACGGGAACCGGTCGCTGTCGCTGTGTACAAAACAGACGAATACAGAGACTGATATAAAGAAGTAAGTCCTTCACACTCCAGGTTGTTGATTGCCGTCTCCACCGAATTCTTGTCCGTTGTAAAAGTCAGTTCTCTAGAATATACGGATGAGATTGTAGATAATCCCAGATTCGTATCATCCTCCGTTGCCTCTGTGAACTGGTTCAGACAATCCTGCATAGAACCAAACTGCCAGCTCATACTGTCACTGATATCTGCCACCAGATCAATGGACATATTTCCTTCAATCTGTTTTACATCTGAAATTGAACATTTAACCCATTCATCCGAATCATCTTTTTTCTCATAGATTACAAATGAATCCTTGTTCCAGCTCTCATCTTTGTTGTCACTGTTCACATACAGATTAATCTGCTTGTCCTGTGACACATCCACCTGATCATAATTTAAAATATTTCCAGGGGTAGTAAATTTATTATCCAGACTCTGGTAGTTATCATACTCCTGCTTTTCTTCCTTGAAATTTCCTGCATTGTAAGCACTCTTCACTTTCTCGGCACTCTGTCCAAGCAGAAACTCCTCACAGGAATAGACATCATCCGCACCGTCTTCAACATAAGACAGCATGTTGTCTCCCTCTGTCTTATTGTAGTCAATAATCTCATCCACGAGCTTGCTAAAAGCCTCTGTCTCTTTCCGGCTCTCATGTTCATCGAAATCCTTCAGAGCACTCTCGCAGTCTGCCTTTGCCTCATTGTACTTATCTTCATAATCACCAAGAAAATACTTGCTGTCTTTCTCCATTTTAGCTGTTGCTTCTTCGTATGCCTTCTGATACTTTGCAACTTTTGCATTCAATGCAGAAATCTCATCGCTCAGCTGCTGCATTTTTTCTCTCTGATTTCCAGTCTCCCAAAATTTAAAGCCGGAAATAATGCTTTTGGCATCGTCCATGTCCTGCTCATATTCACTCTCGTATTTTCCAAGTGACAGGTATCCATTACAAGCCTTCTCAAAAGCTGCAACATAATTCTTAAAGCCATTGATACGTACCACGCCTACGACACCTACGATAAGGACTACTGCAAGGACCGCAGCGATCGGGATAAAGATTTTCTTATTGAGTCCCTTTTTCTTTGCCGGGGCTGGTGTGTTGTTAACCATGTTGTTTTGTGTATTGTTCGGCATGTTATTCGGCATATTGTAGCCTGCATAATTGCCCGGGGCATTTCCCACATTATTTGCTACATTGTTTGCGACATTCTCTGTTGGAGCGGTCTCACTCTGTTCCGGTTCCCGGGCAGCTACGTTCTGTTCCTGTACTGCTTCCGGTTCTGGCGTAACTGCGTTCTGCTCCTGTGCTGTTTCCGCTTCCGGCGCAGCCACGTTCTGTTCCTGTACTGCTTCCAGTTCTGGCGCAGCTGGCAGCCGGGTTCCACAGCCTGCACAGAATATACTGTCATCGGAATTTTCCATTCCACAATTCAAACATTTTTTCATCTGTAACTCCTTTTCTGTATCTGCGTACCAATGCACCATTTATAAATGCTGTACTAGTACTAAAGTTCCATAAATAATACTACACCTATGATGAGCATATTTCAACGACTAATATAGTGCCACTTCTTTATGTAATAAAAACCCCATATATTTCAAAAATGTCTCGACATAACGCAACATAAATGCTATAATGCGCCCATAGCATTTATTTATGTAGTTCTATGATTACATGTTCAAAATGTTTCATATGCTTGGGTATATCGCCCGCATTACCAATCAATTTTTAAAATTTAATAACTTACTTTTAAATTATTTTCAGGTCACAAAAGACTGTTAAATCAGCTCTTTTTGATATATACTTAAGGAAAGGTAACATACTACATGGGGAAAACCAAAGATGTAACTACAGAAACAACCAAAGAAGTCTGTGGCACTATTTTTGACGATGTCTTCCGAACCATCGCCCAGAAGATGCCATTCCTTCTCATTCCGCTGATCAATGAAGTGTTTCAGACGAATTATCCGGAAGATATCCACTTTCAACAATTGCGGAATGAACACTATGAAAAGCTTGGAAAAACAACTGTTAATACTTCTTCCATATCACATTCTACGGTATGAAAGTTACCTGAAAAATTCGGGTAGTAACACAAAAAAGCTGGAGCAATTATTAACGGACTATCAAAAAATCAGTGATGCGTTAGAGCAATGTACGGATGATAAGAAATCAGCTCTTTACATCGATATCATTATACTTATCGAAAAGATTGCAGATCATATCATTCCAAAAGACAATGTAAAAGTTAGAGAGAGGCTAGGTGATCTTATGGGCGGTAAAATTTTACAACTTGAATCAGAACGATTACGCGAGGAAGGACAAAAGACTGAACGAATTCGTGCAATTCAAAATATGATTTCGCTTGGGTTAACAAAAGAAAAGATTCTCACAAAATATTCCGAAGAAGAATACGAAGAAGCTGTAAAAACTATGCTTGTGGAAGCATAATAGGAATAAACCATGATAATCACCCTTTTAAGAAGGAGTTGGTTACCATGGCTTTATATTTCCCAAAGCTTATTGCAAGGTCTCTAATTCCAGCAAATCTTCCGGTCTGCAATACAATGCTTTTGCCAGACGGATCACATAATCCGCACGCGCATGATTGATGTTTTTCTGCTTCTGTTCATATTGTTGAATTGTCCGCAACGGCACATCTGCCTTTTCCGCCAGTTCTTTCTGGCTGAGGGAAATTCGTTTCCTATATTCCTGCAGTCTTGCCACCTGGCGCTTCTGATGGCATGCTCTCATTTCATCCAGCCCATAGACGAACTGCCGAATATCCATCTCATGATATTTCTGATACATTAACAAAATACTTGTAATTGTAACCTTATCTGTAATCTGTTCAAATTCCAGGTTATAATACCATTGATAATATGCAAGTGAATATCCAAGCCAGTATTCCGGGCTGCGCGCAAGCGAAAATACAGGTTGTGGGAGTTCTTCATCCGGTGTCCTCTCCCAAATTACTCTCTGTGCCAGTTCTACCCCGGACAATCCGGCTACTACCGAACAATTTCCTTTTTCGAACCGATGCGCATATGCTGAGGTCAGAAACATGCGATAAAATTCTTCCACATCTATCCTGCATCCATTTACTGCATAATCAAACATCCATGCTAAAGTCATCTGCGCTTTTCCAAGATAAATTTCATCATATGCGTGGATCATCCGCCTTCATCTCCTCGTCCAATATTTGCAACATATAAATATCTCCCGGTTTTCTTGGTTCCTTCCTGCTGGAAAAGTATTCCTGTCGTGCTCTACTGTCTCTTGCCATTTTTTGTGGCATCCACTTTTTATTTTCTGCCAGAAATGCCTGTTGAAATGCAATCTGTGCAAACGCCCGCTCGCTCTTTAATACTGTCTGTAACCCTAATTTGCCAAGATGCATCGCACGCGACAACTTTCTCAACGAGATTGCATTATTCAAAAAATCCTGTGCAAAAGAAAAGTAACTGTCATCCGCGCGATATCCGATGATTACATCATACTTCTGATACTCCACATCAAAATTCTCAATCAGATAACGCCTGGCTTCTTCTCCAAAATCTGACTGTATGTCAAACAAACGATTTTGTAAAAGAACGGTAATCCAATGCAAAATACCATAATTATCTTTGCTCAAATCCAGAACACTTAATCCTGTCATGTCCAGACAATACTCATTTGCATATCCATCCTGATTTTCTGATACTGCCCATTCTTTTGCCAGGTCCAGATCCTGTGTACAATAAAATCCGCTTCCGTAATCATTGTAACGTTTTCCTGCACCATACACAGGCTTTTTTATTATTTTGTTCGATCCATGATAAAGTATAATTGTATTATCCATAAAATTATGGTACTCCCACAGGCGTATCATGTCAATCATTTTTCATGAAAGCAAACGCATCTTTATGAAAAAATGCATCGACAAGACATGATACAAAACCGCAAAATAATCAATATATTTACAAGATAAATATTCAAAAGCAGAAAAAGCAATGTTAGTTGAAACGGAAGAGAACTGGCGGTCACGAAAATGACTGCCAGTTCTCTTCTCTACATATCCCAATATGTATTCTCACACTCCATGAATTGCACTTTCCATATTTCTAATTTTCTGTTCAAAATTCCAACCTATACTTGCAATCAACTGTAAAACATCTTTCTTAAGCGCCTCAGGAAACGCATTCAACACCGGCGCCGTCTCAAAACTCAACACTCCATCAAAATCAATTGTTCTCAACCCTTTGACAAATCCCTCCCAATCCGTAGAAGACTTATTTTCCCTTGTCTTGGTAAATGTATATGGAATCTGATGCAAATCACCAACACCATCATTATCATGAATATGTAACACTTTCAGGCGTGTCGCCAATGTCGTTATAAATTTTTCGAAATCAAGACCAACCAGATTAGCATGTCCTGTATCAAAGCAGAATCCCAAAACCTCGGCCCCATACTCTGCATTTATACAATCAATGCGCTCTACCATTTTTCGAGCATCACATCCCGGTCCTTCTACAAGATGCCCCCCTACAGATTCATACAGATTCTCCAAACAAACAGTTATTCCATACGCTTTTGCCATTGGCAGGATTGTATCAAGAAACTCACGAGTTTTCTGCCACTCTGCTTCTTCGGTCCCCCAAAAATATGAAAGTTTAAATCCATGAATAACAATATTCTGGCACTCCAAGAAACGACAAATCTCCATACTTTTCGGTGCTACCTCGTTCCACATATAATCATTCAATTTTTCTTTTCCATTGGGAATATAAACAGGATAAGGCATATGCATCTGATTAATACGTATTTTGTTCTTTTGTGCTGCAGACTTATGTTCTGAAAAAAAGCACTCTAATTTCTCAACCGACTGATCAAAAAAATTGTTTTTATTTGCGCGATAAATATCTGTATTTTTCAAATATCCATTTAAACTAAAGTCACAACATGTAAACCCTGCCTCTCGTAACAATTCAAAACCACCGTATGGATTCTCATCTGTGATTACATTCTGTGTCTGTACACCAACTTCAAGCATATTTTTCCCTTCTGCATCCGTGCATTTCATTAACTTTTTCTCAATGCATATTATTTACTTAAGCTTTCTTTCACTGCCATCAAACCAATTTGTATATCGCATTGGCAAATATTCATCATTAAACCACTCGATAGGATTATTCAATCCCATCATTTCTATTTGTTCTTGAATTTCCTCATAGTAAAGATTGCAAATAAAAATTGCGCAATCATCCGGTAACTTTTTAAGATCCTCTGGATTATGAATTGTAAGACCCTCAAATTCAGTTCCCCAAAGAGCCGGGTTATTATCACATGTAAAAAGGGGCGGATACATTTTCCCATAACACTTCATATAGTTTCGACACATATTTCCTGCTCCGAAAAGAACTCGATTCGAATATTTTCCCATAGTTTTCTCCAATTCAATCTGGAATATTAAATATTCTCCAATTTTCTTTTCATATTGCAAAAAATCTGTTTTCAACAATGTAGAAAGTGCTGCAACACTATCACTTGCATCCACTAAAAGTATTCCCTCAAACTCTAATTTTCTCATACCTCTGAAAAAGTTCAACCAGTCAACCTTTAATTGCTTTTGCGAAACGTTCGAAAACGGAATTAAAGAAGATAATGTTTGACCATCATTATCACACACACGTACCGCTTTGATTCTTTCTCCCAAAGTATTTGCAAATTCATACATATTCTGACCGCACAAATTGCAAGATCTCATGTCCATAAAGAAACCAAAACAGTCACTCGCATTTTCTTGATTCAATTGATCAATCCATTCAACTGCCTCTATTACCTCGCAACAAGCACCACGAACATAATGTCCATTATGATTCTGCACTCTATTTGTCAACAAAATTTGCACGTTCTTCTTTGGCACCTTTTCAAGAAGCCCTCTATAAAAAACCTGATTAATTGTCCAGCTTTCTTGCAAAGGTGGAACCACTACAGACGAAATTCCATATGCTTCACAACTATTTATGCAAGCCTTCAAAAACATTTCATATCGTTCCAAATGTTCCGTAAAATCAGCGCAAGCCGGCATAATAGCCAAGGGCAAAAAAACTCCCAGTTCCTTACACTTCTCCAAATAAGGATTAACGAAACACTCTATTTTTAATGGTTTCTCCAATATTATCTCTTCTACAGGCTTACTTCCATACTGTTTCTTCTCCTTAATTTTTGCAGTATCAAAAAGCCAATCAAGACATGACAAATCCAAAACACTTGCATCCACATCTGCTGCCACAAATTTTTTTAATCCAGAATTAGGTTTCCATATGTCCACAACTCCGGACGATTGATAAACCACCTGCATTTTATTATTCTCCTCATTTTTTATTATGCCACACTCGCTAAGTCACTTTGTAATCCTTTGTTCAATTGCCGCCTTAAGTTTTGTCGAACTTGTACTCTGTGTATATGGGAAAAAAACCATAGTCGAACCATTCTTCTCAAGAAATTCCTTCTCTGCCAGCCAGTTCGGATCATTTTCATAATCGCTTCCCGAAAATTGCACATCAAAATGATAAATCTTATACATATCTCTTGTTCCAGCAAAATTAAGAGGCAATTTTACGGCTTCATCCACATATCTGCATGAGCGTACCATCTCAATTCTCTCATCAAACGGCACATATGGCTCTGCCTGCTTATTCAGACGCACCCCTTCATCCGATACAACACCTACGATCAAATATCGACATTGTTCCTTTGCTCGTTTAAACATATTGAGATGTCCAATGTGAAACAGATCAAATACTCCGGCTATATAGCCAACATTATAAGGTTTATCTGCTTTCGTTTGCTCTCTATCCCCAACAACATGTTCGTTTTCCCCACGTAGTTTCTCTGTTACATTTTTCCTTTTCTTGTTCGGATAATCATTCCCCGGATCATATATATGATAATCGGTAATCCCCATTCCCCTTAACTGATTAATAACACCATTATATCCTTTAATACAAATGATAATGTGCCGTTCATCCTTTGGTATATCTTTAAGAATATCCGGTGATAGAATCGGAATCCCTTCCATAAAAGTTCCCCACTTGGAACGATTATTATCTACTATCGAATATACTTCATAATCCCCAGAAAATTGAAATAGAAATTTCTCTGTAAATCTTCCGGAACCAAATAAGATTAGTTTCTTTTTGGATTTATCAGCTATGGCATCCTCTAATCCTTCAAAAATATCTACAAATATCTGCTGATATTCCTTTGCACTGAAATTAATCTTTTCACGATTTGAATAAAGAATTCTACCATCTACTTTCTTTTTTTCATAATATGGTCGGAGTACTTTCTGATTTCGCAAAGCACCGGTAAATCTTCCTGCCATACGCAACCATATATCATTACACTCCACAAGTCCAAATCGTTCAAAGAGATCTTCTTTTGGCATTATTCTTTCGAATTCTTTGTCCGTTCCATCATAGATAATCGTAATTGACCGATACATAACAGCCTTAGCCGGACAATTTTCCCAATAAAATTCCTGATCATAATACACAAATCGATTCTTGGTATCTGCTATTGAATCATCATAAAAACAATTTAATGGAACCATATCAATGTATCCCTTAGAAAGAATCGGTCCCAAATCTCTTCCATTCGCGCTGTTAAGATCCTTCTCCGAAATCACATCTGTATGCTCCGATGATTGTAATATCAGATCATACATATCATCCATTGCTTTTAGGAAAGCATTCTTGTCAGTTTTTGCCAAATCCTTTAATGCGTTCATCGCTACCGGTTTCTCTACATATGGCATAACAAAACTCTCACCCACAACTTGTGAACTTACAACATGAATCCCTCTCTCTCTTAGCGCCTCCAGATTTTTCTGCATCTGCTTAAGTTTTCCGACTCCTTCCTTATAAACTGCCTGCTTATATACCCTTCGAATACCATCCTGTTCACAAATACTCGTAACCAACGCATTCTCTTTGCCCCGGTCTAGCGATATCGTAACGTGCAATATTGGAGAAAAATTGCCATCAAGGCTACACTCTATAAAATATGCATTCGCCATCTTATGAAACATTCCATTCCGAATCAAATCTGTATACAAATATTGTTCTTCCAGAAACACGCTATCTGGAAAATTATAAAGTGGAAAATACCGCATAGCCAACTGTTCCTGTGGTTCATAATCTTGTGCATACACAAGCTGCACTTCCTGCAAAGAAGGCATTACCGAATAGAACTTATTCTTCTCGAATCCAGATGCCTTAAGCATGTCCTGGATATCCACCATTGAATAACATTTGCCTGAAATCATATCACGATCTGTATCCGATAATCTTCTATAATTCTCAATCCCATCAAAATTGTGATTTGTATACGGATCTCTATCCCCACATATGTACTTAATCGCATATCTGTTTTCCGTTCCCAACAGAAGCCGTCCCTTCGGTTTCAACAATGCACGACAACTATTTAACAAGTCTCTCGGCGTACGACTTTCTTCCAAAACATCTACGCCAACGATGTAATCATACATTTCTCGCTTCAGATTGTTTACTGCTATCTCTGATGTACTACAAGCCCAAACATTCCCCTTCTTTTCAAGAAATGCACGAATCGTCATATCTTCCCGCTGCGTATATAAATATAAAATATTGCTTTGAGGTTCAAAATTGTACCATATAAGTATTCCTTTGGAAAATTCCTTTATTATTACTTCACAATCAATCGTATTTGAATCTATCATTACGGTGTCCTCATTGAGTGTTACGTTGCACAACTAATATCATGCATACATTGAACAAGTTCTATAACTCTTTCATCTTCTGGCGCATATGTATTTAATTTATCTAAGATATTTATCCATAAAACATCCTCTTCATCCAAAAGTGTATAAAATAATTCGAGAGCACTTTCCACGTCAAATTTTCTTTGTAAGTCCTCTTCATATCCTCTTCTCTTCTTACTAAAAAAATCGGGTGTTGTAAAATAGCGTTCGGCGTTATTTTCAAATATTATTCGCTTAATCTGATCAAAAGTCTCTCTATAAAACTGTTTTTCAAAATGTGCTCCATTAAGATTTTCCCACGAATTCTGATCACCCATAAAATATTTTGACAAATCAATAACCCACGGATTATATTTATCAATAAAATATTGTTCTAACGCCATTGCATTCTTATTATATTTAGGATTCGGCTGATAAATTTGTTTAAATATATCTGGTATTTTTTTAATTTTTCCATAAACATCAAGATAATATGAATTGCATCGGAATCGATTGAGTATAATATGATCCGAGTCATATTTTTGCATCAATTTTTCCATAAACAAGTCTATATACGGATACCAAAGCCATGTCGGCAAATCATATAAATTCCACGCAGTCATCTTGTCCTGATATTTTCTAAACAATGCTGTGTTGCAGAATTCATGTGCTTGCGTTGCCATACATGTATTTTCCATTGATAAAAACACAATTCCCATATCATAAAAATCTATCATTACATAATCTGCATCCGATTCCAGCAATAATGAAAGAGTGCTCTTGTCTAGAGTCTGCTTTAATGACCTAATCCTTGATTTATCATACAGTTCATCTGCCGATATTGTGTCAATCTCTTCTTTCGTAAAAGGGGAAGGAGTCATTGCACATACTATATTTTGTTTATCCAGAAAATAGCCAAGTTCCAGATTATCGTCCGCAGTTCCGTGTTTTGTTTGTATTCCATCGAGTAATGATACTCTCGATATGCAGCTTCCCAAAATATTAATTTTAGTAGTACATGCCATTGTATCGTTCTGCCCCTTTCTGTGTTATTTCATTATTCCGTGCTATAACTATTTCCAACTAACCACATATAGAATAAAAATTATCTATAATAGCTTCACTGTCCAATTCATTCTTGATTCCAAGTTGTTCTAAACAATCTCGCATTTGTTTATACGCCTCAGTACCTTTTTTGACCGAAATAATATACAGACTATTTTTTTCTTTGTTCACAGACTTCCCCACCGTTTTAACATTTTTCGTACATACAATTTCTTTTTCCGGTGTCTGCGATTCCACAAATCCTTCTAATTTGCCATAAAGATTCATGTAGCAAAAATGACGAAAAATACTCTGTCCACGAATTCCCGCTCCATAAATATAAATGCCATCTGCTTTCGCAATTTTATCGATAACACTATTTTTCGTTTCGATTACCTGTCCGCAAAACGCTTCCGGATTCCTAAGAACTTTCTCATACCAAGGACTCAAAAACATGTCCCCCTCTATATCCGATGCATATTTTTCATAATCCTGAACTATACGCTCGCAAAAGCCTCGCTTGCACTCATCCGCAATACGATAAAAATTTCCGTAATTTCTCGCCATGCGATAATAATTGCAGATGGAAAGAACTTCTACTCCGGCATGTTTCTCCTGCAATGTTTTCTCTATGTAATCATATTCATATGACATCGCCATAACCTTTTTGACATCCTTCACCGACGCCCCCGGGTTATCCTGTCTGTAACAATAAAAAGCATCGCTCAAGCACATCATCTGTTTTGCAAACGACATAGTCTGCATCCAGAAACCGTTATCCTGATACGAAGCCCCCGGTGTCTCATTATGCCAAATATCATGTTCCTGTAAAAAACTTCTCTTATAAATGCCTGTCCAGGTATTCATCAGAAACTGATAGAACACTCTGCGATTCTTCTCTGTCAATACTCTGTCATAATAAGGATCCAATGCCTTATAATGCAAATGGTAGGAATATCCTAATTTTTTCCAGCAGAAAAAGGCATCACTTTTCACAACATCCAAATCATCCTTCTTTGCCGCATCGTATAAACGTTCATAGAAATTTGGCATAATCCGATCATCGCTTTCCACGATTCCGATATATTCGCCCTCTGCCGCGCGCATACCTACATTCATGGTATTTCCGTATCCTGTATTCGATTTATGTATCACTTTTACACGCTGATCCTGCCTTGCATAATCATCTAGCATTTCTACACAACGATCCGTCGAACCATCATCCACACATATAATCTCTATGTCCTGCAATGTCTGCTTCAAAATGCTTTCCATACATTCTGCCAGATATTCTTGTACATTATATACCGGAACGATTACTGAAACTTTTGCCATAATGATTTCTCCTTAATATATCGTATGCTCGATTCCGGAAGCAACTTTTGAACTTCTTCCCAATCCTGCGCCCCCAATGCCTTCCTGACCCTCGAAGCACTGATTACCTCTTGTCCATTCTCTTCCTTTTTTCTCGGAATCTCAAATAGTTCCAAGTCATATAACGGGAAAATTTTCTGCATCGTTTTGTTATAATTGTCTGTCACAATATCAGTCGGTTCGTCTCCCACGAATCGACAGGATATATGCATAATCGGAGCAATGACTTCACAGAACACCCTGCAATCATATTCCATAGAATCTACACATTTGATAGGTTTATCTTTTTCAAAATACTGTGCAAATGTACTCTTGGAAATATTATACTTTCCGGAGGGAATCACTGTAACATTTTTAAAATCTTCCGTTCCAAGCTGCACCATCGCAAAACGATCCTCATATGCAAACGCTGATAAATCTTCCTCAACCACAAATACCAAAAGCCGATCCACCTGTCGCGCAGCATACTCAATCAGATACCTATGCCCCTTGGTAAATGGGTTGCAGTTCATAACAATTGCTCCGATTCTTCCCGACAGATTATCAACCTGATACTTCATCGCGAATTTCTTATAATATTCAAAAATTTCCCAAGAAATAAAATAGTTTTGAATAGGGTCGACAATCTTCTTTTCTTCTACTTCCTTCTGACTTAAATATGGAGCCAAAGCAGAATAGACTCTCTCGGCAATCAATTGGTTCACTCTGTAATTAACATGTCTGAAGTTATCAAGAATACAGGACAATGGATCTTCTAAGTCTGAGTATATGTCAGACAAACTTCCAAGATAATACACTTGTTTGTAGGATTTTAAAGTATCAATTAGCGTATGTTCTCTTGTAAAAATCACAACTACATCATCTTCATTGATCGGAGTCGTTAATAAATATTGAAACTCTTTGTACAACCCTGGTGCTCCACCGTTTACTATCTGATATTCAAATTCGGAAACATTCAATTTTTCCTGTAAATAATACTCTACTGTCTGGGAATCAGTAACATACGCACCAAACACCGTGCATGGTCCGATCATATACAATTTCTTATTGGTTTCCTTAGCATTAGGAACACACCTATGTCCCTCTTGAAAAGTAAAATATTGATTTTTATCGTTATTTTCGAATTGAATAACTCCATTTTGAATTTTATATTTCAGTCTCTGAAATTCCTTCACAAATTTTCTAGAGATTCCCTCACAATACTCATTTCCCCAGTATTTTTTCCCCTCTACGTCTGACATAGATGATAAAATCTCTAATGGAGACTTCTTAATTCTCTCAAATGCATTCTGTTGTTCCGGCAATATTTTTAATACTTCAAGATCCTCCGGCAATTCAAACACATAAACTGCATTACTACATGATTTAGCAAATCGATTCATACTCTCCTTCCAATAGAAACCGATTCCCCTATACAACTTTTCAGCATGACGCTGATAGTCTTTTAATCTATCACTCTTGTTATAATCTTCTTTTTGACAAATTCCCCAAAAGTCTCCCTGTTCATTTACAAGTGGCAATTCATGAATTGAAGGGTGTGTTTCAAAAAATCTTTTAGTATCGATATCTTCCGGATTACGGACAATAGTATAGCTCTTATTCACAAGATAATCCGTTCTCTTTTCCAGAAAACGAAATACATCTCCCCATGAAACAAGTCCCCATAAGAGCCCATTATCTACCAAATATAAGACTTCTGCCTGCTTATCCGATAGGTTTTCCAAAGCCCACGATACAGTGATCTTGTCGTCTCTTCTATAATTGAAGACTGATGACAATTGTTCTCTATGTACTATCTTCACTAAAATGTTACTCCTCTTTGATCTGTAATTACCGTTCAAGCATTCTAGAAATATGCTCTATAGTCCTTTCACAGGCATGCCCATCATCAAACGTTCCATACTTTTCTAGGAATTGATTTAACTCTGTAACATACTTATCATTATCAAAACCAAGAATCTTCTCCGACAGTTCTTCACTCGTTCTTGCTTTTATGTATGGCCATTCCTCAATATCCGAATAAAAACCACGATCTCTTATATATTCATCAACATCATTCTGATATAGAAAAACTGGTTTCCTTTGCAAAGAAAAATCCCACATAATCGAAGAATAGTCGGTAATGAGAACATCTGCTGCCCCTAATAGTTCCTGCACATCCGGATATAATGTCACATTAATTGCGTCAGGATATGCCATCCGGCTCTCCGCAAAACGGTACAACATATGATGAAAACGATACAACAAAACGAAAGATCCGCCAAATCTTTTCTCCAAAGACTCTCGTATCATTTCCCATTTAATGTCATATTTTTCAAATGATGTTACCGGCGAACCTTCATCCCCTATACTCGATTTGCGAAACGTAGGCGCATACAAAACAATTTTGCTTTTCGGATCAATCTTATAGTATCCACAAATTTTGTCTCGAAAATTATTTTTATTCAAAAGACAATCCATTCTGGGAGACCCACATTCCAATACATCCCCCTCATAGCAAAAAGCCCTTCTGATTACCTGCGTATTAAATTTTGATGGTGAAAGAAATATATCTATGTTTTTATACATATCCTGAAAATATTTTTTCATTTCAACATCATTAGGGCACAAGTCTATATTTGTTTTTTTCAAAGGTCCTGCTCCATGCCATGAACAAATAAATTTCTGTTCTTTTCTTTTATGTATTTTAGGCTCAACCCCATCATTTGTAATATATATCTTCGAAGTATAAGCCTCCTGAAAATATTCAAAAGAATACTGCTTTACCTTCGTAATCCCCTCTGGAATATCATCAACTGCTTTGTCCGATAAATTCCATACAATCTGATAACCATGTTTTCGGAACTCTTGTGCAAGATACTTACAATTACAACGATATCCCAATCCTTCAAAACAATCGATGAATATTTTATTTTCCTGCACCGGATAGTTTGAAAAGAAGGTCTCAATACCATTTACCATATCCTCAATACAATCATTTGTAACCTGATGACAAAGTGACACATTTCGTCCTGCAAGTTTTGCATAAACTTGTTCCGAATTTTTCGGAACAACTGCAACAATTATCGTGTATTCGGCAATATCATCTATTTCATCCACGCCCTGTACAGGAAAATTCGATAAAATTCTGTTGTTATCATCTATTTTACTTACTATACACCCTTTTACAACCTGATCTACTCCTTGTATTCGCAAATATGCAAGTAAAATAGAAGCATATATTCCAGCTCCATAAACTAATATTGGATTATTAAATCGTTGTATATCTACTAACTTTAGATTCACTACCTGCATACCTATCACCTATAGAATCTCATTATTCAAAATATTTGTGAAACTCCCCTATGACTTTATTGGGATTTTCCTAATATTTTCTTCTAAATATTTGATTGGAAATTAATTCCAATATATTCATATTCCCCTATCGCAATGTTGTCTTTTTCTACACCATATTGATTAATAAGATCATCTTGAATTTTTCTTGCTAGTACATTATCTTGAATTGCAATTACAATTTTTTCATAATCACATGTTTTCAAAAAGGAAACTTCCCGAATGTTATACAAACACAATCTGGATTTACCTTCTGGAAATTGATCAACCCATGCAACTACATTATCTTTGAGATTTCGTCTTATAAATTCATTATATACCACTCTGCCAATTAGCCCTGCACCATAAATTGCTATATGTTTATCCCATATGTCCTCTGTTATTTTAATTTTCCATGCTTCCATTGCCTTCAAATCAATTTGAAATAACATTTTCATCAAATGATTATTATAGTCTATAAAAAAATAATTCAATTGTTCATATAACAAATATGGATTTTTGTAATTGCCTAGTTCATTATTCAGATACTGAAAAAGATAATAAGAATTTTGTAACAATTCCTCTCGAAGCGTATACACCGTAGATTGACTGTATTTCCTATAATTATAATAACTTGTTTTATGAATATAGATTGCGTTACATTGCAATGCATATGCATAACATAATGTATCCTCAAAATACTTTATTCGATTATCAATCCGTTTCTGAACATTTAACAATACATCGCGTACAAACAGTTTGTTTACCATTGAACAAATCATACCTTGCTTTTGTGTATCTTTATCCCAAAGCATTTTGGAGTAAAGAGATGTTTCCAAAGCATTATTCCTATACACACCCTCTGAATAAACATCTTCATAGTTTTTACTTGATCTTCCATCCCCATACACAAATTTCATTCCAGAAGATACCAACTCAACATTTTCGTGAATCATGATATTTAATAATGATTTTATCATGTCTGAATCTATCCAGTCATCCCCATCTACAAATCCGACAAATTTTCCTGTAGATTTTTCGACCCCTTTTTTTCTAGCACATGTTACGCCTTGGTTTTCTTGATTAATAATTCTGATTCGGCAATCTCTACTCGCGAATTGCTTGCAAATATCTAAACTATCATCCTCAGAACCATCATTTACTAATATTATTTCCAGATTATCGTATGTTTGACTACATACACTTTCCAAACACTGGTTTAAATATTGTTCATTATTATAGATAGGAATAACTATGGAAACCAATGGATTACTTTCTTTTTCTTGCAATACAATGGATTGTTTCATATTCATCATCCACTTCCTCCAAATGTCTCAAAACATATAAAACATCAAAACACTCAAAAATTTTGCGTGTATCATCTTTTCCTTCTACCAGATTTACATATAAAGGTTTATCCGCCGCCCCGCTAGTCTCTATTCTATACATGCCATCTTCATTCGGTCCTTTCTCCTTGCATCCCTTATAAAATCCATAATTAAATGTCTGCATATTACCATATATAACCGCTTTATCTGTCATCATCTGATTAAACTTATCAAACAATCGATTCAAATCTCGTTGTGAAAAATAATATAAACATTCAGATGCAATAATCAAATCAAACTCTATCCCGAAAATAGTTTTTACGTCATCAACTTCTAATAAATTAATTGCTTTAAAATGATTTTTATCAAAACCACATTCCTCAATGCAATGTTTGACTGCTATGTCTGATATATCTATCCCATATACTTCAAATCCTAAATCTCTTAACATCTTTGCATTTGCACCAAAACTACATCCAAAATCAAGCACTCGAACCGTTTGGTTATCCATAGGAAGCTTATCCTTAATCAGTCGAAATATTAATGAAACCAAATATGACGATGGATATTTGTTTCCGAATGTTCCTTCTTCATAAATTGATTTCCATGAAGATACATTGCTTTTTGCCCCTTCGCTAATCATTTTTCATTCTCCCACAAAATAAGACTTATCTATACGTAACTGTTTTACAAAAGCTTCATAACACTCTTTAGCATCAATAATTGACATGATGCCATTCGCACATGTAATTTGTTTTTGAATACTACGTTCACGCAGAAATTGTTCAATTATCCCTTCATTTGCACTGCTCTCACAATCCAAATACCTGACATAATAAGGAACATCCATACGATACTTGTAGCCCATTTCATCTATAATATTTCCAGAAAAGTTTTTAAAGAAACGATGTGGAACTCCTACATGTTCTTCAGCCAGATGATAAATTGTATATCCTTTATTCGCACCTAAAAATAATATTTTTCCGCCATTCTGTATCATTTTTCCATAAACACTATCTAATCCAAAGGCATCAAGCCCCACATCGCAATAATACTCTTTGTTAGCTCCCCAAACAGTAAAGGAAAAAATTGGATGATGTGTTCTTTTTACATCACGCTCTTTTCGAAAAGCTTCTGTTAATGCCCCAACCGTTGATGGTGATTTTTTTACGTCATAATCTTGCCCTCGGCAAAAACTATACGAAAAAGCAGGCATAATTAATGTGCCCTCATCGCCAATCACTCGTTTGAATATAGCGCAAAGAGTGCTCATATATTCTTGTTTTGAAAGCAATGGCTTTCCTAGCCTAAATGTATCTGAGTGAACACACAATACATCTCCCTTTTTCACACCAAGTGCCCTTATCTCTTCCACAAGCATGTCATCTGTGAATGTCTTTCCATTGTACTCTGTTAATTCTTTCATCTAACTATTTCCCAATCAATGATAAAATTCCATCTATAGAAGCAATATTCTCAAACTCCACGTTTTCAAAGTCTATGCTTACATTAAATTCTTCCTCCAGTTGCAGAAATAGTTCCATTATATCAATGGAATCTAATAATCCTTCTTTAATAAAGTCTTTGCTATGTTTAAAATCACTATCTGGTCTAATTTCATACAAAATTCTATATATTCTTTCTTCCATCATTATCTGCTCCAATCCTCTATATGATTTGTTAGCCACTGCCTATCTATTTTACCATTTGTGTTCATAGGTAAGTGTTTCATCCCATACCATTTACCTGGCACCATATAATTTGGCACAAAATCAGCCATTTCTTTTCGAATCTTACACACTTCCTCGTTTGTTTTATTCCCTTCATAAAACAGCCAAATCCGTTTATTAGCATAATCATAAATTGCACAACAATTATTTACTGCATGCATTTTATTGATCAAAATATGCTCAATTTCCAATAAATCAATTCGATAACCTCTATGTTTAATGATATGGTCTTTTCTTCCCTTAATATAAAGCAATCCATCGGCATTCTTCGACACAATATCTCGTGTCCGATATATAATCTCTGAATATTTACTATTTAAAGGATTTTGCGTAAATACCAATGCAGTCTTTTCTGGATCATTGTAATACCCCATTGCCAGCGAAGTTCCACGTACACACAATTCGCCATCTTCATCTATACCACACTCTTCATCTTTTTCATTCAAAATCAAGATGTCTGTATTCCTACAAGCTTTTCCAATTGGCAACGGTTCGTCATCCCTATACACTCGATCTACTATGTAATACGTGCAATCCAAGGTAATTTCTATTGGTCCATACATATTTACAAATTTTGTATCAGGCAATTTACTGTACCAATAATTAAACTGTTTCGTCGGAAATACCTCTCCTGCAAACCAAATTAATGATAATTTATCTAGCTGAATCTTGGAAAGCAAATCTGCATTTGCAATATTAACCATAACTGTAGGTACCCAAAAAATAAAATTAACATCTTTGTCTTTTAATTGCTCCAGCAACTTGCTCGGTAATATTGCCAATTTTGCATCCAATATTACAATTTGTGCGCCCTTATAGCATAACATGCATAGTTCAAATATAAAAATATCAAAAACTGCCGGAGACAAACTTCCCATAACAGTCCGATGTGAAAAATCAAATGTTTCTACGGACCACTCACAAAAATCAATAAAACTGCGGTGATTTAAGACAACTGCTTTTGGTGTTCCCGTTGAGCCTGATGTATTAATAATACAAAACGGATCTGTATCAATAACATCACGCCATACATTTTGATATAAAATTTCTTCGTTTTTCATTAACTGGGCTACAGACACACCCTCATACCCTAGCCCTTTTATCTTTTCAACATTGTTTTCCAATGTAATAATAATATCTGGTGCAACATTGTTCAAAATAGCGTTTAAACGTTTTTCTGGCAGATTTACATCTATATTTACAAAAGTAGCTCCCATATATGTAATTGCTAAATCTGAAACCACTAATTCTATGCTCTTGGGAATAAAAACTGCCACTATTCGTGCCCGCGGAGTCATATTGAATATTCCGCCAGCCACCCGTTTAACTGCACATAAAAGTTCTCCAAAGGTTATTTTTTTTTCGCCCTCTGTCACCGCAACATTATCTTTATATTTCTCACATGTCTCTAAAAGATAATCCGTCAATTTAATTTTCACTTTTTACTATCTCCTTAATTAAAGATGCCTCTTTTAACTTATCCACTAATTCAATTATCTTTCCCATTGGAGTGCCTATTTTATCACTAATGGCTAATAAATCGTTTGTTCCATCCATATATGCAATAACATTTAATAAAATAGCGCCCTCTCTTTCAGTATTTTTTTGACTAATTGTAGGATATAATCCTCTTTTCCCTAATTGGGGTTCACATAAAACATTTACTTGGTATACCTGATTATTTTCTAATGCCTCAAGCACTTGAATCATCACTTCATAACTTCCCTGAAACCCTTCTTCACTGACAAATGACATATCATCTGCTGAAGTATGATATTCTTCATACTCTTCATATTTTGTTCTGCAAAATGCAACAACTGGTAAGTCAACCCCCGGCGCATTATACTGTCTCTCGTCCGATCCCCTCTGTAAAAAAGAAAATTTTTTATAACAATTGCCTGTATGATATCTCAAGACATTATTAAGCACTCTATCTGCCAATGTGTTTGCATATCTCGATTCGACAATAGAATAATTAAATGAATCACCAACACATGTTAAATTAAACCCTGCAATCACTTGTTGCTTCATATATTCCAGATGATTCTCTATTGCTAAATACGTAATTGAACCAATAGTCTCTGGTATGATAATGAATCGATACGTATAATATCTATCCTTCTTAAGTTTTATATAACGAATTAATTCCGTCATCAGTGCCGGCCCGGAACACTCATTATTTGCCATAGACGGATGACAATCATAAGTAGAAAAAAATATTTCTTTATCTGTTTTACCAGGAATAATAATTTCTCCATAAGTTAGGTTTCCATCAAATAATTCACTGTCAATATACATATGATATTGTTGTTCTTTCAATGAATCTCTTTGATTCTTACTCATGCAAAAACCAAATCTTTCTTTATAGTATGACGTCACATAAGGAATTACATCCGGTTGATCTTCCTGTACATAAATATACTCTTTTAACTCTTCTAAAGGAACCCATTTATCAACAGGAACAGAATATCCCACAACGTGCAGATTATTATTTTTAAAGTCGATAATCCGTCTTCCACTTTCATCCTCAATATATGCATCCCGAATTCTCCACTCTTTAGGAATAGTCCAGTCAAACACGTTGGTTCCCGAAGGAATATTTTTTATAGTTAACCCTACCCCATCTATTTCCTCAATACGTTTTGAAATGGTAGCAAGCGTTTCTTGCACTCCTTCACCCGTAATGCTCCTGCACATAGGAAAAATTCTTGCAGCAAATTCATAGATATCTTTTCCTTTGTTCTCTCTCACTTCTCAATGTCCCCTTTCATTTTCTCCTTAGTGCAAGGATAATTTGCAAAACTCTCTCCACACCATTTCCATCAATCAATTTTTTTCCACAACTTGACATCTGTGCTCTCCTTTTCTGGTCAAAGTTCAATATGAAGGGGTAAATCTCTTTCAGATCATCTCTCACAAAAACATGTCCAAATCCCGCTCTTTGAAAAGCTTGTCCATTTATTTTTTCATGTGGCATCGTTGGGACAACAATCGCCGGTGTTCCTATGCAAGCAATTTCATACATAGTGTTGCCCCCTGCACAAAATACCACATCTGCATCGTATATCAGTTCAAATAAGTAATCAATGTCCTTGTGTACAACACATCGTAAATCCGTTTCCACACTCTGTCTTATTTTTTCTTCGTAACAATAACCCCCGCCCAATACGATATTAATTGTTTTTATACTATCTATTTCTTTTATTATATCATAGATTTTTTGAGTATTATTGTTGCTATCTACTCCACCCATTGTAATCACAACATTCCTGATTTCCTGTGAAATCACTTTCTTTTTCTCGTGATAATTCCTTAGGGCTGAGTTCAAAATTAGGTATTGCGCACCTGCATATATTCGTGCTGAGGAATCTTTATAATTCCAAAATGATGTATCTGCCATATTGTTTACAATGGCATGACAATCAAGGAAGCGATTTCCCCATTCATCCAAACAAATGATTTTCCCTTGAAACACGTTTTTTATTCTTAGTAACTGTTCATTCTGAATTTCTCTTAAATCTGTAACAATCACATCGTATGCATTATCTTTTAGGTGTTTCAGTATTTCTTCCATTCCTTGATACAATGAAAAAGAGTATGTTGCATTGTCTATACTCTCTAATTTTTTCCCCCATAAGCACGGCATATCATGATTTCTGAGTATCAAAGCTTCTATGTTATTGGCAACTAATTTTTTATATAACGCAATACTTTCCATCAGATGACCGGATGCAACTTTTTCGTTTGCTTCTGTAATAATCAGTATTTTCAAATTATCTTTCCTTATATCTATTTGTCAAAAAATCGATTAAAATCTGCTCACCTTTACTTCTCTCCCAGTTCCAATCACCTTTTATCTTTTCTACACGGCGAATTTGATTCACCATTTTTTCTAAATCATCTATCTCAATCGAAAGAACATGATCCGTACCCATGTATTCCATACCTGTATTAAAATGTTCAATCGGTGTTTTCCGATCCAAGGTAATATGTTTTTCGATGATTTCAGCGCCCATTGCCACAGCGGTAACTGGAGCTAATATTCCATCTGTATGATCCGAATAACCGATACAATATGATGGAAAAAGTTGTTTCAAAATACTCATCATCTGTAAATGAACATCTTCTTCATCCAAAGCTTTCAAACCTCGCTGTTCAAGAAGCGGACCCGTTGGATACTCTGAAATGCAATGAAGAATACTGATTTTCTTATCCGCGCCAAAATAATTCACGATGTCATTTACCTGATCCAGACTTGCCATACCTGTTGATATAATAATATCATCAAAATAATTCTTAATATATTCCAGCAAGTCTGTTTTTCCAATAAAACTACTTGCGATTTTTACTCTCTTACACCCAGCATCAACCATCATTTCTGCAGTTCTTACCGAAACAGGTGTAAAAAGTATCTGCATATCTTCTTGCTCTGCCCATCTGATCAACTCCTGCAATTGCTCTGCGCAAAATGTAATTTTTGCGAACCAATCATATTCCGGATCATCAGTTGCAACTTCTGACATATCTAATATCTGAAATTTTACAGTGTCACACCCCGTTCTTTTGGCTTCTTTAATCATCTGGTGTGCTGTCTGCATATTCCCGTTAAAGCATTCACCCACTTCTGCAATAATTTCTACTGCCATTACTCAATCCCCTCTGTCATCTGTTTTTCCAAAATTTTTTCAAGCAGCCAGAAATCATACGCGTCATCTATCTCCGCATTTTGATATCTAGAAATAATTTTTCGGCATATCTTTTTCCCGTATCGATCTCCCGCTAAAACATTGGCTGCCTTCATTACATATACATTTCCATCATCATAAAAGAAACCCTGTATCTGTTGACGCGGTAATGTATTTGTTGCATATTCTTTATAATCACAATTCCAACCAGTCGCCAAGGAATCATAATCCCCTTGACGAAACTCTTCGACGCACTCATCTATCAGGCCGTGTTCTCTACAAGGCGATGTTGGCTGCAGCAGCACCAGTATATCTGCCGGACAACACTTTAAAGCATGTATCATTACATCCAGTGTAGATGCCGTATCTGTTGCCAATTCTGCTGGTCTCATCAACACCTCTGCTCCAGCATCCCTAGCTATTTTTGCAATCTCATCACTGTCTGTAGACACAACAACCTGATCTAACAATTTAGATTCCAATGCACGTTCAATACTCCAGACAATCAATGGTTTCCCATATATCATTTTTATATTTTTTCCGGGTACCCCTTTACTTCCTCCGCGGGCAGGAATTAATCCAATAATCATCTTTTACTCCACTTTAAACACAGTATGTGTATCAAAAGAATTTTCTCCATATTCCACAATTTTTTTTACACATTTCCATGGCAAATACGTTATCATCTCGTCTACTGTTGAAAAATATTCTGTACCGTAAGACTGACATCCTTTCGGATAAAATGTCTGATTAATCATCACATAATTTCCTCTGCATTTCATAGATACATTTTGAATGATTTCGTCTAAGTCATCCAGAATATACCACATAATCTCTGCAAACAAGTAATTTATATTTTCCGCGCTTTTGGAAATATTTAATACATTATCAACTCTGAAATCAATGTCCGGATACATGTTTTTCGCTTTTTCCACGGCGGTCTCAGAAATATCCACACCAATAATATCTATACCCGTATTCTTCTTAATATAATTTGTCGTTTTTCCCAAGCCGCATCCCAATTCCATCACAGAATCCAGCCCATACTTCTTAACGGAAATACATGTTGATGCTCGTACATAAGATATCTCCGCTTCTTCCAACTGATTCCATGGATCTGTGCAATTCTGATACATCGTTTCAAAATCACCAATGTATTTTCCGTCTTTAATAACATACTCATGATAATCATTATTCATTTTTGTAATCCTTTAAATCAATATTCCAAAAGCCCTTTAGCACAATACATTTTTTAAATTCTCTATAGACAAACCAGCATTTTCATATCCATAATAAATCGGTACACATTTATGATGTTTTGTAATCCATACACTATTAGGCAATTCCAAATTAATTTCATCTATTACGTGCCCTAAATCGCGTGGTCCAAATACCTGTCCAGTTTCCTGTTTCAACGGAGTATCAAATACAATATATTTATAATATCCAGATACCATTCCATCAGGAAACTGAACATGATTATCAAATATCTGATCATATTTTTCTGCTAGTTCTCTCTTGAACTCTAAAATTCTGTCCAATCGATCCATTTGAACAATACCTAATGCTGCATTAAATTCGCTGAGTCTGAAATTAAAACCATTTGAATATGGATAATAAACCTGACCATCAATTACTTCTTTTCCATAATTTCTATAACTCTCAACCCAGTTTAAGAAGTCCTGATCCTTGCTTACAATCATACCACCATCTCCAAGTGGCATCGTCTTGGTGGCATAAAATGAATACGAACCCGCAAATCCATAATGTCCACCCGTCTTTCCATTCCACCAGGCTCCATGAACATGCGCACAATCCTCAATCAGTTTAATTCCTTTTTTATCACAATATTTTGCAATTTCTTCGATTTGAAATGCAATGTGACCGCCAATATGTACTACAATAACAGCTTTTGTCTCATCTGTAATTTTACGTTTCATATCTTCGAAACTCATGCATAAATCTTCTTTATTACAATCAACATAAATCGGATTTCCGCCTGCAAGTTTAATTGCTCTGGCATCCGCCCAAAATGTATTAGATGGTACCAGAACATCTTTTCCTCGTACATCAATATATTCCAATATTGCAAGCAAACCTGCGCCACCACTTGAAATTGCTCTCGCACCTAATTTTACATATTCGCCAAACTTTTCCTCAAATGTACGAAGCATCTTTCCCTCTGACCAAAAATTTGAATCAAAAATCTGATTCTCTAATTCATAAAACTTTTTTCTATATTCTTCTTCGAATGGAATAACCATCTCTCATACCTCCTAGATAAAATGAACTGACTTTGTTGTTAACAACCTTTCAAATAATTGATTATATTTGCTTACCCTGCACTGCGGACAATTTTTACCACAAAACTCCCGGTTCTTTATCATTTCCAACTGTTTTTTTCTTTCACTGCCATTCCATATTTCATGAAATGTCTGATTTTTAATATTACCAATAGGCTGTAACCAATCATATATATTTAATCGGCCACACAAATACACACTTCCATCACCTGAAATAATACTTGTGATACTGCTTGCGTAGCATGGCAACCCTGCATTGCCGCTTTCAGCATTCTCTTTCATCCCATCAACAATAACATTAAATGTTCCGTTCCTGTAAAATTCTAAGTATTTCAAGTCCTTTTCATTGGGTGACAATTCCGGATTGTCCACAACTGGTCGCATCTGTATATAAGATGCACCTAAATCTCTCAACCGAAGAATTAATGTCTCAATATTGGACATATTTTGATTGGTTACTACATAACCAACTCCAACTGTTTTACAATATTTTGCATAATGTGCAATATTGGCAATTACATCTTCAAAGCAATTGACCTTTTTTAAATTATGGTATTCTTCTGCATTAGATGCATCCAAGCTGACACGAATCCACTCTAATTCCTGCACAACTTCCGGTTTGATATTTTTTGTTCCATTCGTAATCAATCCAACTGCTAATCCATATTTTCTGGCAGCTTCGACCAATTGTTCAAATTGAGGATGTAGTGTAGGTTCTCCCCCACCTTCAAAAACAATACCTTTCGTTCCTCCCTCTGCCAAATCTGCGAATAATTTCTCAAACACTTGGAACTCCATATTTTTACATCCCTGACGTTTCCTCAAATCCTGATCCGAACAATATACGCACCGCAGGTTGCACATATTTGTCAGTGTTAATTCTACACTAATTGGATAACTGTTTGCCATCACCTGATTGTCCAATATATCCTGTATTTTTACAGTATGTAAAAACAATTTCTCAGTTCCCACCTCTTTGGCTGGGTTTTCCAGATTATAACGTGCTAGTACTCCATGCGAATCCATATAATGAATAATTTCCTCATTGCTCAGTTTATCCACATTGTCGCAAATCTCCCGTATCACATCCAAATCTTTTAAAGTTTCTAAATATAATCGGTATTGTGGACGCTTTTTACATACATATTGTCTGTTCACTTTATATTTATCCGTATTTTGTTGTACATAAAAGCCTACTGTTTCCCGTTGTGCTTCTTTCTGTAATATACTGTCTAATTCTTTTAGCAAATCTACACGAAACACTTCGCATCCGAGTCCCCACAGCACTCCATTCCTATGTTCATTATAAGAATATTGGAAGCCGCCCTGTTCATGCTCATCTACTAATTTTTTCATCCACTCAATATCTACTAATGGATAATTCCCATACACTCGAACAAAGGATTGGCATTCCAAATCTTTTGCAGCTTCCAATAGCCGGCTTAACACATCTGCATATTGTCCACGAAAAACATGTATGCCTAATTGATTCGCTGCCGTTGCCAACTCATCATCCTTCGCATCGCTTGTCGTTGCCAACAAAATTTTTGCCCCCTCAATATTTTTTAAACGATTCAGCAAAAATACTATCTCAGCATTTCCCTTTATCATTCGTGTACTTCTTCCTGAAATCGTCTCATTTATATTTGACGCTTGTACTATTATTGGTAACATTCTTATCATCCTTTTTTATAAATGGTTTTATTAACTAAAACAACGTATCAAAGTCAACTCTATCAAATATTTCTAGTTCTCCACCTCGTGTAGCATTATATATATTGATATCGGATTGATCGACAAATTGTCTTGCGCTATCATAAGAGACTTTTACTTGCTTTCCACAACAGGTACATTTAGTATTTGCGCTCGACATTTCATGGAAATGGGCATATTCCTCGTTGTCTCCATTAATTCCCGTGGCATCAACTCCAAGCAAATATATTTTATCAAATCCAAGATAAACTGCCAATTCCATAGCTGCATATGTAACAGTTGCCGTATTATATACTGTCCTTGAGAAATCTGTTGAAAACGGAATCAAGCCTTTATGTCGCCACAGCTTTCCAAGATGATAAATATATACATTTTCTTCATGTTCTTCCTGGCAAAATCTGTCAAAGGAATCTGCGATGAAGCACGGTCTCCCATCCATATCCTGAAGTGCTCTACGATTTTCAATCATCTCTGTTCTATCAGTTGTAATGTAATAATCCGGTCGCCAGCTTGTTTTATCAAAAATATAATTAATAGTATTCATACTTATACATAATTCTCCGTTATCCTGTAAAGTATTCAAATCTTCTACTGCCAAGCTTGGTCCTGTTGCAACAATGAAGCATCTTTTTCCTTTATGAATATTCTTAAATTTTTCAATGTTCAAATTGTGATATTGATCTATTTCTTCCGATAACCAAAATATCCTTTTTACTTTTGATGCTGCTTGTCCTATCACATAATCATTTAACGGACCCTCTACTGTAGAAAGCACTATTGTCTCATCAATCTGATTATCAAAAAATCTAATAATATTTTCCTTGTATTCTTCCTTTAAAAGCGAAAACAATCCTTCATCTCCCGATATCCCCCATACAATTTTTGCTTGTCCTCCAACTTCGGTAATCCAATCGTGCAATATGAGAGAGTATAAAGATGCACCTACAATCATATATTCTTTTTGCTCTTGTATCCTTTTTTGGATATAATCCTTTAGTATATTTCTTGGATTTGGTGATTGAAAATCCTCCGGACAGTCTTCCATACAAACATAATTATTTATACCTCTACTTCTAAGCATAGCGGACACTTCTTCGGAATGTGTTGATATTACGATCAGGCAGTCTGCATAATCTTTTAAATATGTTTCAAAACTAATTGTTATCGCATCACAAAAGTACTTATTCTGTTTCTCTGGATTGCTATCAATAAATGCCTTTACATTTTTCCTTTTAATATGAAATAAGATACGTTGACCATGCTCCCCAGCTCCCCAAATTACGGTTTTAATCATATTTTCTCATTCCCCTTATTCTTATACTGTATTCCAGCCTTAACTATCCTGTCATTATCAGTCCCACATCCGCCACAAAGCATACATAAACCTAAAAATCCTCTTTCTACTTCCCCCCTGCAATAACGCATGACTTTTTCTTTATTGTGTTCATTTGTCGAGTCTAATTCTTCCAGATCAATATAGTCTTGTCTCGGAACTGTATACAAACCAGCTTGCTCTGCACTCCACACAATGTGACAATAATATAGTTTTCTGTCATTTATTCCATGAAATAGCGGTGAACATACCTTCATATGTTCTTTTACACCGTCCATTTCCCAATGAAAAGGATTCACCGGAAATCCAAAATCCTTCCATGTATCCATACCATTCATGATATAGTCTATTTGATTTTTTTTCATGACAGAAATGAATTCTTTCAATTTTCCGATGTAATCTACAGTTTTGGTATAATCACTAATTGCAATTCTCACATTATATTTCTTGATAGTGTTTAATGTCATTTCATCAGGTATTATCGTCCCATTCGTCGTTATAGACATTTTTCCCACTTTTTTCCCAATATAAATTTCCCCTATATACTCAATGATATCCTTTAATTCAGAATTCAGAAATGGTTCTCCACCCAAAAACACATAAGTATAAATATAGTCTATATATTTCATCGCAACATCTATGTCTGCCTTCATATCTTCAAATGTCATATTTCTACGTCTTTTATTTGGGTAATACGACATAAACATATTACAATTCGCACATTGGAGAGTGCACCAGGTTGTAACAGCTGTATTTAATTGGATAACATTCCACTGGTTTTTAAATTTATAAAACCATTCCGTAACAAAAAATTCAATATGGCAAAAATCCTTATACTCTTCTAGACCTTCCTTCTCCAGCATTTCTTTAATCTCAGAATATACTCTTTTAGAAGTGGTAACTACTATTTTATACTGGCAAATATTTCTCTTTTCTGAGGAAAAATTTACAATTTTTCTACCCTTATATTCCTCTCCACTTTTCTTATTGTCTACAAAATAAGCTATATCAAACTGCATCATTAAACTATCTACATATTTTGTAAGAACCTGTCCTATCCCCCATAAAACCAGACGCTCTAGTCCTTTCCAATCTTCAGAAAGAGTTTGCTGATTATTGTTCATCATTCCCATAACGGAACCTCCGTCTTTCCTGCTATTGCATTGTCATAAAAAAAACTGCTTTTCAATTCCTTATTCGGTATAAACCCACCTTTTGCAAAGCTTTCTAATAAATGGTCTGCAAACAAATAGTCTTTTTCACCATATATCATTCCATATTCTTCTTGTATATCAATCATTTCTGCGATATATTTCTCTACACCATGTTTCATCTCAATTCTTGGTGCAAAAAATGTTTGATTCTTTTGTTTCGGAGCATATACAAAACTGCCATTATCATCAACGTACTCAAACATCCCATTCTCAGAAGTCAAAAAACTTTCTGTAAACATTGCATATTTATATATTGAAGACTGTTTTCCATCTAAGCCCTCAACTCCAGGATAGCACCCATACATTTCACACTTTTTACTATATGCATTTTCTTCATTTAAGCAGGCACACATATAATATCCTATACAAGATGTTCCTTGCAGTTTTTGCAAATAAAACTGCGTACTTCCATATAATTGAGAATCTACAACGGCATAATCTTGTCCCAGATTTAATGTATTCAAATATTTCAAATAATTATCTTTTTCCCTTTTTGCTTCGCTTAATATTAAGTTTATGTTTTCTGCTATTAAAGAATCCAACAGCCCACTTTGCTCTGCTTCTAAATAGTCGACCTGCACCGTTCTATTTATTGACACATTAAATCTTTTAGCGAAAAAATCATTCACCGATCCTTTATACGGGAATCTTGCTACCTCTTTTGCTTCTTCAAGTGTACTAATTGATGGAATCATAACCGCTCTTCTGGAAATTTGCAAATATAATAACTCTATATCTTTTTCCTTTTTTCTCTTCAAAAATTGTTCAAATAATGGCATTAATATGTAACCTTCTCTTGCAAAAAAAGCTACTTTTTTTATATTTCTTTTCTGCAATTCCTTATATAGCCATTCAAAGAATAAGTAAATAACAGTCCCCCAGACACAATATCCAAAATCTTCATTTGAATCAAACTTAATTCTTCCTTGATATTTATTTAGCCCAAACGGATCACGAAAAATTTTTTGCGCAATATTTCCCATACAAACAGATGAATATAATGATTGCATATATGGCAAAACTGTTTGTATTGATGACTGATCTAACAATTCTTGAGGGCTTCTAATTTTATATGATTTTATCGCATACTTTTCTGCTTGTATAATATCCGAATTCAAATTGTCCCCAATATGTAATGCAGTTCTTCCTTGAACAATTTTATTACTGTAATATTCCCATAACGTTCCTTGCCCTTTGCTCCTATTGCATTCACAAGAAACTATGATCTGTGTTTTATTTGCCACAATCCCTTGATTATTCATAAGCTCGCATATTTGCGCAGCCGAATAATACATATCCGTTACAAAATATATTTCTTTAGTATTCCTTACGGCATTATAGATATCTGCAATTTCCTCTCTAGTACAGACAAGGCTCTTATCTGTTTCCCACTCGATTCGCTTTGCGCATCGTACGATTTCTTTACTCCAAGAAGATATTCGTTCTATCTCCTTGTATATTTCATCAAATGTTGGATTAGATAAACTACTAGCTGCCCGTTTTCTTGTATCATAAAAATCTATTTGTTCATTATATATCGTCGTTAGTTTTGATTCCACTAAACGAAATAAATCTGAATCACAATATAATTTTCTCATCAGCATTGTATCAAAAACATCAAAAGAGATAACTTCATAATCGCCTATCAGTTCATTTAATTGTTTTATTCTCTTATTCCAGTATGCATCTATTTTTTGTTTTTTTGATTCTGCCAGCATACCATTGCGATAATATATAGGTACTTTCCAATCTCGTATTCTTTTATAGATTGTTTCCCAATAACTTTCTGATGTATTAATAACTAATATATCCGCATTCTTTTCAACATACTCGCGGTCGACTATCTGTACCCCACATATTTTTTCCCCCAATAAGGATTCATCTCGATCACATAATCCCACTATATTATATCCCTGTAATCTTGCAATTAGGGTGTACGTCATTCGTCCTGTTCCATATATAGCAATTTTAAGGTTTTTCTTCTTTCCAAATGCCCGATTCCATTCTTGCATCTCTATATCGAATTTTGTATTTTTAGAATTATCCATCAAACATTTCTCCATCGATTTTTCACCATCTCAACTCCCGCAAAAATAGCATCCAACATACTTTCTTCATTGGCTCTTCCTTCACCAGCTTTTCCAAATGCCGTACCATGATCTACCGATGTACGGACAATCGGCAAACCAATTGTGCAATTTATTCCACTAACCGACTCATACTTGTTATTTAATAAGTCATATTTAAATCCGCTCAATTTTAATGGGATATGCCCCTGATCGTGATACATTGCGACAATAATGTCATACTGTCCTGCTTGACATTTCACAAACACTGTATCCGGAGCTTCCGGTCCATCAACCTGAATTCCCTTCTTTTTAGCCTCCTCAATGGCAGGTATAATCTCATTCTGTTCTTCTATTCCAAATAAGCCATTCTCTGAGCAATGAGGGTTCAACCCTGCAACTCCAATTCTAGGATTAGAATACCCCAGCTCTTTCATTCCCTGATTAGCCAGTTCTATCACCTTTAACACCCTATCTTTCTTTACTTTATCACAAGCTTCTCTTAAGGAAACGTGTGTGGACACATGAATAACATGTAAAGACTTGCTTGCCAAAAGCATTGCAAAATCTTTTGTTCTTGTATATTCAGCAAAAATTTCTGTATGACCACTGTAATTATATCCCGCCATATTGATTGACTCTTTATTAATAGGAGCGGTAACAACAGCTCTTACCTTACCATCCATCGCTTCTTTAATTCCACGAACAACATAATGGAATGATGCTTTGCCACATATTTCACTATTCTTTTTATATTCCCAGCCATTTTTTGTTAAGAATCCGAGATTTATATAGTCTATAATTCCAAAATCTCCCATAGCCTTACTCACATCATCAACTTCGTTTAATCTCAAAGGAAGATTACAAAATCGAATTGCATCTGCCAACGCTTCTGTATCACCAATAACTACTGGAATACATTGTTGATATACTTCTACATGGCTTAATGCTTTAACTACTATTTCCGGTCCGATTCCTGCCGGATCTCCCATTGTAATTATAATTCGTTCCCGATCTTCCATATATGTCTCCTCTATTCTTCCATAATTTTTCTTCTTATCTCTGTTGTTGATATTCCTTTCGTATAGGGCACATATACTACATCAACCCCCAATTTACCTAGAACTTTTTCAAATTGATTCCAACGCTCTGTGCCTTTCCAATCATCTCCAATAAATACAACATCAAAATGGTACAATTCCCATAACTTAACTTTGTCGCGAAATCTGTTGATTACAGCCCTGTCTACACCCTTTATTGACTCTATAATCCGCTTTCTATCGTTTTCGTTTATAATCGGTGTTCTTTTTTTGTACTCTCGAACCACCTCATCTCCATGTACTCCAACTATAAGATAATCGCAATTTTCTTTTGCCGTGTTAATCATATTAAGATGCCCTACATGAAACAAATCATATACTCCATCTGTATATCCAACTTTATACTTTTTCATTCGAATTTTCCCCTAACAAACTTATTTTTGAAACAGGATGTATTTTTCTTTTTTCCTCCGGTGGTAACTTCATATAATCACCATATTTTACTTTCAGATACCCATCATAATCTTTGGCTCCTGGAAGTTCTAATTCATCAAATTGATATGTTGTCAATTCTGTATACCACTTTTTCTTATATCCATAGACTTTTTGGGGTGTCGGGAAAGTTAAAATTCTGACTAATTCTGTATCTTTGTAAACTGTACTTTCTATAAAACGTTCGTATGCAAATATAATCTTAGCCATTGGTATTTTATTGATTACGTAATATACGTATCTTTTCATTCTGTTTTTTTCTATTTTTTTCCCAACTTCCGACCAAAAAAGCTTCCTAAAAATAAAACATTTGGCAAAATGAATTTTTCTAGAAATTATATTATTTGGGACATTGTCAAATGGCATTAAATCAATAAACACTCCCTGTTCATACGGCATATCTTCTTGATTTAACCGAATAAATTGTGTTCCCTTTCTACGAAGTTTTCCATATCCCCAACGATATCCCTCCGTATCCCGCAAATCCTGCATATAAAATTTTTCATGATTTAACTCTGTTTTGCAAGCATCTCGAAATTTTTCATACTCACTTCGCAAAAAACCAATATCTGCATCATCATCCCACGGTATGTATCCTTGATGACGAATTGCACCCAACATTGTTCCACCAACCATATTAAAATTTATACCACATTTATTACATATACGTTGAACCTCACTAATTAACTCCTTTTGAATTTTCTGTACTTCTTTCAAATCATCTTGCGTTAACACATACTGCTGTGGCATATTTATACTCCTTAAATTATCTTTCAAAATGAACATTCCATAACACCTGTCATTTTTACTTGTGATTTTTATTCGCGGCATATCGTTCTGGAACATTTGTAAATATATCTGTTACCCCAAACATAGCATACTCAGACATACTCTTGATTCTAAGCACTTGTCCATCTTGATAAAAAGGTTCCTCTCCATTGTAGGCCCGAATTGGGAATTGTCTCATTTCATCCGGTATAATGCAATCCATACCTCCAATCCAAGGATGAAGTGCATCTGCATTTACCTCTCGCGCTCCATTAATACAATCCGACAAGTATCCTGCTAACATTCCGGTTTCCGCATCCGGATTACATTGTTTTATCAATTTTAACGATTCCGGCCAGAAAGAAGAATAAACAATATAATCCTGCATATCAAATTCTTTCACAAGAGAAACTGTCATTTTTTCAATATTCTGGTAATGAATTACTCCTGTTTTTAATTCAATATTGATCAATAACCCTCTTTGTATACAGTATGGTTTCAGCAGTTCCAAAACCTCACGCAATGTCGGAATAAAAGTTTGTGAACGATCATGCTTAAATCGCAATTCTCTCAGCTCTTGAAGCGTCAAATCCGCAATTCTTCCATCTCCATCGGTTACCCTTGACACACTCTCATCATGAAATACAACGATTTCTCCGTCTTTGGACAACTGTACATCCAATTCTACGCCTGCAACATTAGGCAACTTTGCGGCAGCCTCAAATGCCGGCAGTGTATTCTCCGGATAAGCCATACTACATCCTCTGTGTGCCCAAATTCTTATATTACTTTCCTGTTCTGAATAATTTTGACTTCTTCGGGAACCGTTTTCTTTCAGAAACTTCTCCATAATACAGGCAGCCATCACACTTTCTTCTCTTGTAATACCCGCATACAAATTTACATCTTGCCCGCAAATCTTTCGTGCAAAGAAGTCTAATTCATATTGGAGCCCACTTCCTTCATACTCATATTCATATACATCTCGTTTTGCTGCGTTCTCATAGCGAACTTCAAAATGCTTCGTCAGCCACCACGGAGCCTCACAATAGATATAGCCTTTCGTGCCGGAGATAATCAATTCCCCTTCGGATTTCACACCGATTCCGGTCTTGGCTAAGCCAATGCCATTTGAATATGCAAAACTAACCTTTGTAAACTTATCCACCCCATTCGGAGCATACACAGACTGAAAATTCATGTCTTGATAATCCGTTCCTAAGAGTTTCATGATTGGAAGTAAAGAATAACTTCCAAGTTCCGTAAGACTTCCACCGCAGACAATATCCGTATACTCGCGCATATTTGTAGGAACCAACTTTGTAAAACAGGCTTCCACGTCACAGATTTCGCCAATCGCACCGCTTTGTGCCATCTCTATCATTGCAAGAAAACCCGGGCAATACGCAGTCTTAACTGCTTCCAACAAAACACGTTTCTTTTTTACCGCCAAATCATATACTTCCTGTGCTTCCTGAGCACATAAAGTCATTGGTTTTTCACACAAAACATGCTTGTTCTCAATCAAAGCCGTCTTTATATATTTGTAGTGAGTCTCATGTGGTGATGCAACATAGACGGCATCCGTCAATTCCATAAGTTTCTCCCAGGAATCCGTTGCGAGAAGAGCTTTCTGCCCCTCATTTCCAATGAACTTTACAAAACGTTCTGCACTTCCCTTATGCGGATTATAAACACATACAAGCTGCACATTTTCAACTTTTGCTACCGCATCTGCAAAACGATGCGCAATTCTTCCCGTCCCGATCATTCCAAGTCTTATCATAATGTCAATTCCTTTACCTTTGACAATTCTGTTGTTTCTTCTTCATATACACTTCTGTTATTTCCGCCATCGCAATTGCTTCTTCTGCGGTCAATTTATATCCGTTTTTTTCGATACCATTAATTTTACTTACAAACTCACTAATTTCATATCGAAATCCATCGCCCTGAAAAGTCGGTTCATATATTTCCACCTTAGAAGGATCCTCATAATGAATCTCAAACCTGCGTGTAAGCCACCATGGAGATGGTGCCAATAGATAACCTTCCGTTCCTGCAATAACCAACTGTCCCTCCGATTTGACCGCAACTCCATTTTTTGCTGTAGCCATAGCATTCGGATAAGTAAGTTCGACTTTCGTATATAGGTCTACACCGTCTTCCCCATAAATTGTCTGGAACTGTATATCCGTATAGTTGCTCCCCAAAAGTTTAATTGCCGGAAGAAGTGTATAACTTCCGAACTCCAGAAAGCTTCCACCATAATCTGCATCTGTTCGTTCTCTTGACTGCAAACTCGCCAAACGTGTAAAACAGGCTTCCACATCTATGATTTTTCCTATTTTTCCGCTCTTTGCCACATTAATCAACTGCTGGAATCCCGGACAGTAAGCGGTCTTAACAGCTTCCATCAGAACCAGTCCATGCGTTCTTGCATATGAATATAACTGCTTGGATGTATCTTTCGTAAAGCCAATCGGTTTTTCACAAAGTACGTGTTTTCCATTTTCCAAAGCAACTTTTGCATACTGAAAATGTGTCTCATTTGGAGATGCTATATATACCGCATCCACCTGCTCAAGAAATTCTTCATAAGAATCACTGTAATTCGGAATATCATGACGGTTCTGAAACGCCTGCACACTGTCAAGCTGTGGGTTATACGTACATGAAATATTAATTCCACTGACATATTTGGCTTCCGAAATAAAACGCGGTGCAATTCTGCCAGTTCCAACGATTCCCACATTTACAATATGAAACTGATTTTTACGAATCATGGTAGATGAAATATCCGGTGTCCGTTCCAAATACACTACTTTGCAAAACTGCTGCAGATAATCAAATGTCCCTACCCAATCAGATCCCACTGTAAAAATATCAATATTGTATTTCTGTATGTCTTCTATCTTCTGTCCCTCATGGTCTTCGACGATGATTTCATCGGCAAATCCTGTTTTCTTCACATTCTCAATGCGCTCCATGATGGAATCAACAACATTGACTTTTCCACGAGCCTCATCAAAATGTTCTGTGGTAACCCCTACTATCAAATAGTCTCCGAGTTCTTTTGCTCGTTTCAACAAATTGTAATGTCCCTGATGGAACAAATCAAATGTTCCATATGTAATCACCTTTTTCATTCCGCTTCTCCCAAATGTGTGCGAACAAACTCATACACCTTTTCTCCACAGTCACCATTCACACTTGCATTAATCTTTGCAAATTCTGCTATCTGCTTTTCACGATTGAATGGTTCTCCCGGCAATGTTCCATCAAGAAACTCCTTCAATGTATGAAATACATCTTCATCACAACAATATCGCATCCACTGTGATTCCGGTGCAAATCCAAATATGTGATTACGAACCTCATTCTCAAAAAACGTGTATTCTTTTCTTTGTATTTCTCCTGTTTTTAAATTAACATGATATGTTGTTTTATCCGATTCTCTATTATACAGATACTGATATTGTGTTCCTTTCTGTCTATAAAACTTTCCCTCAGAAAAACATGGAAAATAATCATTTTTATTTTCTTTCTCCAAGTCAAAAGGCTTCTTCCATTCTTCCACCTTCTCTGTTTTTAAATCCAGCTTAACAAATTTATTTCCCCAGCACGGTGCAAACACTGCAAAATCTTCTCCAAAAGCAACGGAATTGAAATAGTTTTCATTTGTACCCATTTCCGTGTATCGATTAACCGCAGTCATTCCATCCAAATACAGATCAAATTCTTTTGACTCCCCTGTTTTTTCATTCCAGCGTTTTACTACAGTGCCTTCCTCTGGCAAAAGCAAAAAAATATCTTCTTTCTCGCTTTCTGGATACATTTCTGCATATCTATTGCTAAAATTGGTTGGAAGCACTTGAACCTCTAATGTCTTTGCATCTAGTTTCAAATATTTGTCTCCATCGTACGAAAGAAATGTCAATTTTCCATGGTGTAAACATCTTGCGCCAATCCTCCACACACCATCTATCATGCCAGCAACAAAACTTCCAACTCCACTAATATAGTCTACGGTCTCTGTACACAGATCAAATCGTACCAGATCTGGATATCGATTCGGTACCAGAAAGACATAATTATCACAAATAAGAATATCGAAAAAAGTCCCACAACGTTGTGTCTTATGTTTCAGCTTGATTTTCTGCAGCTTTTTTTTCTTATCAATTATCAGGATATCCTCCGCATTGAGCGGAAAAATATATACTTTTCCATTTCGCTCCAGCGCACGATAATAATATGCGCCACCAGAATAAGCGGATAAGTCACAATAGAACTGATATTTTCCATCATTTTTTGAGGAATAATACAGCTTATTTCCATAGACTACTGCATATCGGTCCTCCCCATCCCCATGTGGCATATAAAATACAGTGCCCTTCCAGTCGCCTTCCTGTGGCAGTTGGTGAATCCTGTTATTTAATATAAACATTGGCTTTCCAACGACACCAAATAAGGATGTTACTGATGTTCCCGAATCTCCAATATATGCATCTGACAAGACAATACTGTTTTCAATATTTGGAGTATCATCATAAATTCCTAATTTACTATCTATAAATTTCTGTTTCAGTGCATCGTACTCTGCCTGATATTCCTTACGCATCGATGCAAACGTAGATTCCAATAATGGATGCGGTCTCCATAGTAAACATGCATCTTCTCTATTCTCAAACTGTTTAAAAACATAACTTATCTTTTTCAAAAAATTTTCTGTATTTTCCAGCATTCCACCAATGCTCGTATTGTAAAAATATACCTTTTTTCCTTTTACAATATCCTTCCACCCGTCCGGTATGCTTGGTGGATTCTGACACATGCGTATAATACGATCAAATTTCGGCGAACCAAATGGCAGGAATTTCTCATCCGGCAAATTTTCATCGAAAAGTTCCCTGTAATTTTCCTGCTGAATTATGATATAATCCGCATGCAAATAAGCCGGACAAAGTGATTGACTTTCCGCCATTCCTCCTGTCGTAGAATAATACGGAATATAAACCAGACAATCCGTGTATTTTTTCAAATTATCCGAATAGAAAAACGGATCCACCGATGTCACAAAATTCGCTGCATCATATGGATTATGAATAAAAACAGCATCTGGCCTACGTTCTGCAAAATCATATTTTTCATAACTGGTAATTGGTACGTCATCCGGATACAAATCTCCTTCATAATGTAACTCCCGGAATGTGCCATCCGAATTCTTATCATAATATGGTATTGGAATTACATAAGCATCACAATCCGGATCTGCATTCGCAGCTCTCCACACACTTTCCAGTGAATCCCACATGCTGGCCTTATATGGAAGAAAAACAATTTCTTTTTTGTCTTCCGGTAATTCTTCCTCTATATCATTTTGAATTTGTAATAATTGCTTCTGAATCTTCTCTGATTTGTTTCTGATTATTTCACGATTCGAACAGTCCATTCCGATTTGGTAAACAGATTCGCAATATTCTTCTAAAGCATGTACAATGTGTCCATACTTTTCCAGCGATTCTATTTTGGTTCCAATTAGAATCGCTGCTTCCTGACATGTCTGAAGCATATCTTTAATTTCTTTTTCCTGCCCATTCAATTGCGAAATGATCTGATTTGCTTTCAACAGATTTGCAACAATCTGAAGTATTCCCTTCTTCTTGTATCTTTCCATAAAAGCCCTTTCTTCTATTAATTGTCGTTCCATAGCAGAAATAGGCTTTTCTAATGATAAACCCCTGCATACAAATGCAGGGGTTCAATTTTATCTATTCTCTATTTAACGACTCCATTCGTACCTAACAAATTCCGTTTTGCTGCGGTTATTTACTTACATATTATATATCGGTATTGTACCATAAAACTTAATATTAAGCCACTGATTATATAATAATTATTTAGTTGCCACTTGCAATATGTTCCAATACCTGAAGATGAACTTGCAGATCAAGTGCCATAACATCCACATCATTTGGAACCATCTGTTTTAACTGATCAAGGATCTGCGATGCAGCATTATATTGTCCTGCCTCTTGCAGCTGTTTTGCCTGTTCAAGCACTTGCTCCTTAAGTTTTCTCAACTCCGCTTTTACCTCCCGCTCCTTGCGCAATGGTTCACGCAAATACAATGTCAAAAGCATCTTGACCTGATTGGTCAACTGCGGATATACACCTGGACATTGTTTCATTGTCTGTATAAAATTCTCCTTATTATCTTCACATTCCATTGCATCCCTGATCATCATAGCCATAAGGCACGCTCCAGATAATTCTGTCTGGTCATCAAAGCCGACCCCGTACACATCTTTATAAAAGCCAATTACATGCTCTGAGAACCCAACAAACCATGTCTTATAATCCGGATATGAGATTGCACTGATTCCATTTATAAAAGCATTCTCAATCTTATACCATTCCTCAAAATGCACAATCCCCTCCTCATGGCCTGTCATCCTGCAAAGTTCCATCATATTGTCAACTCGAAATTTTTTCTCACCTTTTAAAACAACAATCTCTTTGCAAAAGATTCTCCATACATCAGCATTAGAATGTATTGTCTGTATCGTTCGCATAAAAAGCTCTTTCTCATCCATTACAGTCATTGCCTCAACCATGAACTTCATAAATCCATCGCACACATAAGGTGTTCCATCTTTCCAAGGCAACACATCAAGAAATCGTGCCAGATATGACACATTATTTTGTTTTAAGCCAACCATAATCAGCATTTCATATGCTTCCGTTAATTTTATTTCATCATAACACTGACCAACAATCGGAGCTTCTTTTTGTATCATATACTCTTTTTTATGACTCTTAAAATATGCCAAGTCTTCCAAATACTCATTGAGATATTTTTCCGCCTCTTCATATTTTCCCCTTCGTGTACAACAATGTGCCTTCCACCATTTTGCATACGCTACGCAGAGTTTTGTATTGCGCGAATCTGCAATTGTTTTTTCACATTCCTTATATTCCTGCTCATTATCACGTTTACATTTGCATGCCATAATGGCACACATGTAAAATGTTCCACGACTTATGTTCGAATCCACATCATCCAAATGTTCTACAAGATTCAAACCATCCTGCGCCAGTTTGTACAATTTGTCACCATCTTGAACCGAGAGGTATTCCTGTGCCAAATATGTCCACCATCTTTGATTTTCCGGTTCTTCCTCTATCATTTCTAAAAGTAATTTGCTATTTCTCTCGTAATGACTCTGAATTTCAGTTTTGTTTTTAAAAACATATCCATAATGATGCACCCAAGACCCCAAAGGGCAATTTTTCTCTGGAATTGGGACTAGGTACTCATGAATTTTTCCCACAAAATGTCTCTTAGGATCCAGCCTTACCATACGCGATACATAATCATCCGAATAGATGCTTCCTTCTTTATTCTCATAATTACGTTGCACATAGCAGGCTCCATCGTATTCTTTATAAGCACCACTTACAAAAAAATCAATCAATTCATTGGTATCACCAAACCATTCATCGTCATCCAAATAGAGATACCATTCGCCTTTTGCCTGACACAAATTAGCGTTTCGTGCCTTTGCAAAATCAGAACACCATACAAATTCCGTCATTGTATCCGCATACGAATTCAATATCGATCGAACTTGTGCATCACATCCCATATCCGTAATGATAAGTTGGCATGGAATCGCTTTTCGAATCGGTTCCAAAGAATCCAAACACTTCTTAATTGTATCTTTCCGATTTGACACTAACAAACCTATGGATAGAACCACTTCTTTTTTTTCTATTTTCTCCAACATTTCTGTCACCTCTGTATCATTCGGAATCATAGCTTTCAGCTGTTCAAGAATCGCTTTAGCATTATCAATGTCATTCACCTTAATGAATCCTCTGACCTGCGCCTTTATCTGTCGTGCAAGTTCCTTCAGTTCATTTTTCTGTGCCGACTCCACATCGTTCATATGATCTTGATACAACGTTATATATTTCTTAATTGGCTCTGCAAGAACCGAATCAACCTTAACGCACTCGCCTAACAGTGATAAAAATTTTGTTGGATTTTCCGTTTCCGCCTCCAAAGCCTCCACAAGAAGTTTTGCTCCCCGATATCCTGATGGGAGGTTTTCCTCTGTTTCCGCTGATCTATTATGTAACTCATGAAATACAACCGTGTAAATCGCATATTCATTGAGTAATTGTCTTTCCCTCGCGTAATCGCCCTTACACGCTACCCCAGATAAAAGTTTACTCTCAGCCTCTTTCATTTTGCAGTAGGCTTGCACTTCTTCTGTGCAGCAATGTGTAGCAATTACCGCCTCCACTCCCTTATTTTGAGTCTTTTCCATATAAGCAGCACAAAAATAATTCCATAATAACCCATTCTGATAGAGCAACCGAAAAACACGTTTCCATATCGCTTCGTCCGGCATCGCATTCATCCCATCGATAAGATGAGACATAATTCCATCATACACATATACCGTATTTTGCTCCCAATGCAGTGCATCCAGATACCGTTCTAATTCATCAATCCGATGTTGTCCCAGTCCAATGCATATCCGAATTGAATATGCCCTCAACAATTTCAATCCGTCAAAGCAGCTTCCCACAAGCGGAGCCGTCTTTTGGATCATCAATTCTGCCAGATGTTCCTCAAAGTATTCCTTTTTCTCAAAATAATGTTGCATATCACTTTCCGCATCTTTATAGTTATATAATTGAACATAGATATCTGCCCGATGCAATGCAACAAATGCCTGTAACAAGTCCAATGCACGCGCATCTGAATCTGCCGATTTACACACTTCCAGCATTTGATCATATTTTTCCTCATACTCCAAACCGAGAATCATGCTCGCATAAAATGTCTGGATTGCAACCTTCTCGTTAATATCGCTTTTTTCATGACATATCGAAAGGCTTTCTCTGCCAAGTTCATATAATTCAGAGTACTTTTCTGCCAAAAAATACTCCTGTGCCAGCTCCATTCTCCAACGCAGGTTTTGCGGTTGCTCGGTGATCATCTCCAAAAGCAACGATGTATTTCGTTCGTAATGGGCAAGTGCTTTCTCGGTATCCTCAAATACATATCCATAGTGATCCACGATTGACTCCAATGCCATACGATCTCCCTCTACAGGCTCAACATACTCATGAATCTTACTGACAAAATGCGTATCCTGTGTCAACCGAAACATACGAGATACCCAGCAGTCAGAGTATTGCAGGCCTTCCATATCTAGATAATTTCTCTGAACATAACAAGCCTCTCCAAACTCTTTGTATTGACCACTCGTAAAAAAGCGGATGATTGCATCGCTATCCGTAAACCATTCGTCATCATCCAGATAAAGGAACCATTCTCCGGACGCTTCTTTCAATCCTGCATTTCTCGCTTTTGCAAAATCATTACACCAGTCAAACGATATAATATGATCTGTATAGCGTTGCAACAATTTATGTACCGCAGGATTTCTGCTTGTATCAACGAGAATCAATTCACTCGGCAGTGCCTGCCGGATTGGTTCCAGTGAATTCAGACATTTTGCAATTGTGTCTAAACGATTGGAAATTAACAACGAAATTGACAAGGTCACTTTCTTATCCATATCCCCACTCCTTCTGTTTTGTTCATTCATTCAAACCATCTAAAAAAGCGAGGGAACACTTCCCTCACTCAAAATTTAACGATTAATCTAATAAAGACCCACTTATCATAAGCAGGCCATCTTTTATCTCACAGGCTTTTCAATTAATACTTGCGCGCAAATCTTTTACCAAATTACTTGCATCAAACCAATCCTCTTGAATTACCCTCGCTTGATTCTTTGAGTCAAAAGAAAAGAAAGAGTTCTCTTCACTCTCGTATTGATGATGTGAATTTCGAATTGCCCCTAATGGTAATTCATTTAGCATACTTGCATTAAAACTAGTTGTTATCATTCTTCGCCAAACCCTTTCTAACTCAATATTTCAATCATTTTTGCCGGATTTCCCAGACCAAGCAACTTATCAACAAATGAATTGTACTGCTCATGATCTTCGTTGAACATTTTATCAAGCTGCCTCCAACAAATCGAAAGATAGTACATGTACGAATTAATAAACTGCATGCTTATATTAACACAAAAGTTCCCTCCTTGTCCACTACTTTCTATATTTTCTGCGTTATACTCTTCCCTACTATTATCTATTTTATTTAATTTCTGGTTTTTCCAATACGCACAGGTTACTTGTTTAATATAATCCTGTAATGCGTCACCATTATAGTTTTTTAGTTTCTTTACCACCTCATTAAAAAAGAAATCCATAATTTGTAATCGTAATTTATAATACAAATCACGGCTTAATTCCAACTCTGAAACTTTCTTTAACCGCAATGTACCATGAAACGCCTTTTTATATTCTTCGAACTCATATTTTGATGTATACAAACACGCCAAATCAGAAAACAATTCTCGGAACAAAGTCCTAAGTTTATTTAAAATATCAGAAATCACATTTCCGCAACATGCCCTTACGATATTGTCTCGAATTTTGTCTATACACTTCTGAACCGACTTTGCCGAAATACTATACCCCCCAGACCAGTTATTATCGGAGTAAATCGCCAAATCGTGATATGCATATTGCATAATATCGCTTTCCATCCATGTGTCCATATAACTTATTATTTCATACATTAGTTGTTCTAAATAGGCACATATATTCTTCGAATAAAATAAACTATCATCCTCCGATCGCCCCGCACACGCTCTCTTAAATTTCTCCTTAGCTCCAAAAATCCAACCCTCAAATAATGTATCACACATTTCCTTATTTGACTGTGTGTCTGCAGAAAATCTCACATTGTCAAAAACGATGTAATATAATTGATCTACCAACAAAACAAACAGTTCTACCGCTCTTTTCTTTCTGCACCGTTGTTTGCTCGGAAGGATGTGAAATATCTCATGCATAAGGTATAACGACATCTGCTTTGTATTTTCCAAAAGCATAACCGGTAAATGTATAACAACTACGCTTCCATGTCCTTTCCGTTGCTCAAAAAGTTTCTGCGTATAAAGAGCATGTTTCAAAGAAGGCTTAAGGAAAAAAGCGTACTCATAAGTATTATTCTCAGAATCATCTATTTGCGAAGCAGAATAAAGCTTAACCAAAGAACTTATTAATTCCTCATACAGGGCATATAATTTCGGAGAAATCCAATAAATCGTAGAATTAAGTGGCATGGACATAAATAATTGTTTATCAGCATTTGAGGTTGCATTGATAACTCTCTCATATATGCTCGAGACTTCACTCAACGCCGTTTCTATATCCTTGAGTACTGCCTCTTTTTGTATCGGCTCCAATTGCTCATTTTCTTCCTCTTCCGGTTTCTGCGGAAAAACACAATCAACCTGTTCTAAAAAAAATTTACAAAAAAGTTCCATCGGCTCTACTAGTATCTCTTTTTCATATCTATGAAACGGAGAACTATTTATCTGGTTCAAACCATTTAAAAGCCTTACCAAACATACGATGTATGAATTCAAAACCGGTTCCGCCTGCCTTAATGGCGTTCCGCTGTTGTCCGTCCTGCTGATCTGTATATTCTTCAGATTCTTCATGGTTCCGACAATCCAATTTCCATTCTCCATCTGTATCGTTCTCCTCCTTCTTCACAATAATTCTCGTTTCAACGTTAAGAAAGGCATCCTTATATACCTTGTTATTGTGTGTCAATATCGCCTGATTTGCATATAGCGGCATAAGTCTTGACAGCATAACATCATCTGCTTCTATCAATAAATCATCATCGCCCAAAACCATATATTGCCTGTATTTTTGTTCTTCTGCCAATGGATCCTCTTTATACAAAACCTTTTTCAGTTCTTGTGCAAATACATTAATTCTATCTTCTGCTGTGCTATCACTTACCTTAGCAGTAGCAACGGCAGTATTATTTATATTGGCATTCAGCCTTATATTGACCAGCTGATCGTTTTCATCATCCCAGAAAGTTTTTTCTTTCAAAAAGCTCTCCGGAAATGCAAATACTGTATAGGTCTTCAACACCAAAAAATGCCCATCACCGTCCTTAATCTTTTTAAACTTTTCAACCTCATGAATTCCCCCTCCGTATGTCTTATTGCGGCACACGACAACGCACTCACAATGCTCATATGAATAATATGCAAACATTTGATGCTTTTTATTTATTTCATCAATAAAAATTTTGACACTCATTTCTTTCAAACGTACCATAGTTATAAAAAAAAATACGTCCTCACTTTTCTCTCCAAATGCCCAAAAATTTTCCTCTTTTTTCCGGTTTTCATTTTCAAACAAACAAGGGATTATACGAGAATTATAGCTGCCATTAAGTTTGGAACCTATAAATTCTTCCATATGATCCCAGGAAGTTTCTCCATTCTGCACCAGCTTTTTCACACCACTGATATCCACTGCATCATAATACCCAAATGCACAGAATTTACCTAATGGTTCTGCATCGTTAATACTATTATTATCAGGATAATGGTTATTCATACTGATCATTCGTAAATACATTCACTTCACGTCCTTCTCTTGTCGTATATATATCGCAACATTGGAGATTTATAAGATAATCCCATCAAAGAATTGTAAGATGCAAGATACACTTTCACAGAAGTGTATTCCTCTATCGTATATTCACTCATGACCAACCTCCAAAATTTATACAGCGCATAAAAATGAGACTCAACATTAAAGTCTGGCGTATGATCACATAAATAATCTATAATCTTTGACTGATAGATGTCATTTGCAATCTTCTTGCTATTTTTCGTTGTAAACAATAATATTTCCAAAGATAAAAAGAAATAGAATATCTGTATTTCCTGCCTCTCCCGATTATCATATTTCGAATACAATCCAACGAGAATATGTTCACAGAAATCAACAGAGTCCTCTATTTCACTCACAATTGCAGCATGTAAAATGGCAGCCACCGCAATTGCCCCCAACTCATACCATTCTTCTTCCATACCTCCTTCATTAAATATATTCAAATGTTCCTTTACAAACTTATAATAAAAGTCAAATAATTTAAATCTTTCCAACTTATTCTTCTCTACACTTTGAAATGTTCCATATGCATTTTCATAATAATAAGAAAAAAAAACACTTTGCTGGCGCTCGCTTATCTCTATATGTATCTTATTTATATGCTTAATCGGGCTTTGAAGTGTCCCCTTAAGCAGCCACACTTTATCTTCAAAAAATGAATCACTTTCAAAAGCCTGCGTAATATGTACATTTACATATAATGCAGCTTTATCACCATCCTCCATATAAAAGGCTTGCTTATATCGCTTATACTCTTCATGTATGATTGTATAAACAACAGCATGCATGGAATTTGATATCAGCACAAAAACTACCATAACAGCCTGCTCTATCAAAGATAATATGCATCCTATAAATAATATGTAGTCCTGGTGACTATATGCCCATAATTTAAGAAACGGAAGCTTAATTAGCATTAACATAAAAATTTCGGGTAAAAATATACCTCCCATCCAGTTTCGAATAACCCCTCGCATAGATACCCCTAATTTTTTACTGTCCAACACACTATAACAAAGAATTACAACCGCCGCTGTTACTGCGCTACATGTTATGACAAAATTGCCGAAATCCTTTAGATTCCCTATCAAAATATCGTAAATTTTGTCTATAATTCCGAACTTTTTGACAGCAAATATCTGTGGTAACCCGAAAATCACTATTATATTTATGATTAATGGAATTACCAGCAAAAGAATTGCTATTATTTTCCCCATATTGCCCCAAAATTTGAAATGTTTTTTCATACAATAACATCTCCTCACTATATTATTAGAATAACATAAGTTTCTGCTTTCAACAAGAAGAAGTTACTTGTATGTATGCTTATACGCAAAAAAGAAGGAGCGCTTACGCTCTCCCTCTTTAATAGTAGTCATACAGCAATATTAATTAAATTACTGAAGTAATGATAATACACCCTGATTAGACTGATTAGCCTGAGCTAACATAGACTGACCAGCCTGAGCAAGAATGTTGTTCTTGCTGTACTCAACCATCTCTTCAGCCATATCTGTATCACGGATACGTGACTCAGCTGATGTAGTATTCTCAACTACATTATCTACGTTGGCAATTGTATGCTCAAGTCTGTTCTGAACAGCACCAAGCGAAGATCTCTGAGCAGATACCTTAGAGATAGCATCAGCGATTGCATCAATTGCGTATGTAGCAGCTACGCCAGAATCATCGGATACATTTAAGCCCTTAACACCAAGACCAGCAGAACTCATAGAGTCGATATCTACTGTAATCTTGTTTGTCATATCAGCGTCAGCACCTACATGTAAGCCAAATGATAATGCCTTATCATAAGTAGCTGTTCCCTTAGTAATTACAAACTTGTAATCATCTGTGTTTCCAACCTTTGCTCCCGCTGCAACCGTTGAATATTTAGAATCTGTAACACCAATGTTGTTTGCCTGCTCTAATGCGGACTGAATCTTGCTTGCAATTGAGGCTGCATCTAAGTTATTTGCATTTGTGTAATCACGTGCAACCTCCTCATCTGCTGTATCGACCTTTACAACATCTCCATCTTTAATCATAGAGGCCAGCTCATCACCTGTATAAGTAGAACCTGTTCCTGCATCAAATACAAGTGTCTCTTTAGTATTATCAAGAGGGTCTTTAACCTTTTTACTTGTATAAGTAGTTCCATTAAGCTTAACGGCTTTACTAGCATCTGTAATATCAGTAATACTTTTCTTAAGTGTAGAAAGTGAATCAGCTGCTGTAGAGGCTGTTCCTTTTGTGATATTATATGTCTGACCAGCGACCTTAACAGATGTACCAGCTTTCAGGGTTGTTGTCAATGTAGCCTTTGTTTCACCATCAACGAAAGACTTGTATGCAATACCAGCATCATGTCCGTTAAGAACCTTTGTCTGCTTCTCGCCATTACCCTTTAACAGGTATGTCTCATTGAACTTTGTTGTCTCAGACACACGATCAATCTCAGTTGTTAACTGTTCAATCTCGCTCTGGATAGAGTCACGATCTGACTTACTGTTTGTTCCATTAGAAGCCTGTGTAGCAAGTTCGTTCATACGCTGTAACATAGAATGTACTTCTGTAAGAGCACCTTCAGCTGTCTGTACTGCAGACACACCATCTTCAGCATTTGAAGAAGCCTGATCAAGACCTCTGATCTGCTTACGCATTTTCTCAGAAATAGATAATCCAGCTGCATCATCTGCTGCACGATTGATTTTGTAACCACTGGATAACTTTTCTGTAGCCTTAGCCTGTGAAGATGTTGTAACGTTGAGCATTCTGTTGGCGTTCATCGCCTGCATGTTGTGTTGTACTACCATAATATTTACCTCCGTGTTGTTTTTCCTCCCGAACTCCGTTTCGGGATGATATTATTTTGGTTTGTACTCGACACAAATCCCTAGGTTAATTCATGTCGATTATGCAACAATTCTTTATAAAATGTTGCACTTTTTTGTTTACACCATATATATCGGTCCTCATCTCAAAACCTTAACCCCTTTATAGAACTTTTTTACTATTTTTTCAAAAAAATTTTCAAAACCTTATCAAAGATGCACGGATAGGAAGATATCATCTCTTTCATCCTGCGTAATTCCAAGGTATCGTTTCGTGATTTCATAAGAAGAATGATTGTATATGTCCATCAATAGTGCCGGTTGGACTCCTTGTTTCCAGGCATGATAGCCAAAAGTCTTGCGCAGTGAGTGGCAACTGATATGTTCTTCGTGAATGGATTTTTCTGCGGCTGTCCGTACAATGCGATATGCCTGCGAACGGCTGAGTGGTTTGTTTTGCTGGCTTTTTGCAGAAAAAACATAATCTTCTGGGTTGGGTTCCTTCATTATATAGAAGTCGGACAATGCTTTTTGCGACTCCGGACAAAGTGCTATTTTGCTTTTTTTCCCTGTTTTATGTTCTATGATCTGTAAATGCGTACGGCATTTTGTCGTTTTGAAGTCGAATACATTTTTCCATTGAAGCGTCAATATGTCACTAATGCGCAGTGCGGTATGAAGTCCGATGACGATCAATGTGTAGTTGCGCTGATTGGGTTGAGTGGTTGCATAGTAATTAATGAATTGCGAAAGTTGCCGTGAATCGCGGATTGGCTGTGTTGTTCCCATGGTTCCTCCTTATGTGTGTGATAGATTTGCTAAAAAGTCAAACATACCATACAACATTTTATAAAGAATTGTTGCATACCGACTGGAGTTAACCTAGGGACTCTCGCCGGACGAAACCAAATAATATCATCCCGAAACGGAGTTCGGGAGGAAACAACATGGAGGTAAAATTATGGTAGTACAACACAATATGCAGGCGATGAACGCCAACAGAATGCTCAACGTAACAACATCAACACAGGCTAAGGCTACAGAGAAGTTATCCAGCGGTTACAAGATCAACCGTGCAGCAGATGATGCAGCAGGTCTTACAATTTCTGAGAAGATGCGTAAACAGATCAAGGGATTGGATCGCGCTTCAACAAACGCAGAGGATGGTGTATCTGCAGTACAGACAGCTGAAGGTGCTTTAACAGAAGTTCACTCTATGTTACAGAGAATGAACGAGTTAGCAGTACAGGCTTCCAACGGTACAAACAGTGAGTCTGACCGTTCAGCTATCCAGGATGAGATTTCACAGTTAACAACTGAGATCGATCGTGTATCTGAGACAACAAAGTTCAATGAGACATACCTGCTAAAGGGTGATGTAAACGATGCAACAAAAACTAATACAATTGCTGCACATGATGCTGGTCTTGATGGAAAGTTAGTTGACAACGGAAACGGAACATCTACATTTACAGCAAAGTCATTGGCAGTTGGCGATAAGGTTTCTATTGCTGGAAAAGAGTATAAAATTGGAAAATCTGCTGATTCTGCTGATTATGCGAAAAAGGGAGGGGCAGGGGTTACACCTACAAACGCAGGTGACAGTGTAACCAGCAATGGTGTAACAACAACTCTTGTAGCAAAAATAACAACTGCTGAAGCAACCAAGACGGGTGCTGGAAATTGGGGTACTAAATTAAATGCTGCTGCGAGTTGGAAAGATAATGATAAGATCATTGCAGCAGATGGAACGGAATGGAAATATGACAATGCAACTTCGGCATTTATCAATCAGACAGATACTACTCAGACAAAAGCGGTCACTAGCACAACAGACTTAGTTAAGGATGGTGCGAAGTTTAACCTTACTGCCGCAAATACAGCTCTGAAAGATTTAAATGGCGTAACAGTAGTTGATGATCTCGGCAAGAACGAGGCGTCTATTATTTCGGACAAAGCAACTCTGCAGGATAGCATCAAAGCTGGTGACACTGTAACTGTTGGCGGAGTAACTAAGACAGTTACCGCTGAGACACCTAAGACATTAGCTGAAATTGCAGCTGATCAAAATTTAGCCGATGGTAAAGCGGTTTCAATTGGATCAAAGGAATATACTATTGGAGTAAGTACAGATTTAGATAATAATACAATTACTAAAGATGACTTCCTTGCAATGATCAAAGATGGTGATAAGGTTGGAATAGAGAATGGTGCTAATGCAAAGGACTATTATACTGCAATCGTTAAGGCATCTGACGATGATTCTATTACATTAGATGAAGCTTACAGTAAGATGGCAGAAGAATTAAAGACTGCCAGCTCTATCGGAACAGATACAGCTGCTACTGTTAAGAACAATGGCAATGGTACATTCGAGATCACACAGGGTAAGGTAACTGTAAAGGATGCTCTTTCCTTCAGCTTACATGTAGGTGCTGATGCTGACATGACCAACAAAATCAATGTTGACATTGAGACTATGAGCGCTGCAGGACTTGGTATCAAGGGACTCAACGTAAAGGATAACACCGGAATCGCTGCTACATATGCTATCGATGCAATCGCTGACGCTGTAGCAAAGGTTTCTTCTCAGAGATCTGCTCTTGGTGCTGTTCAGAATAGACTTGAGCATACCATCGCTAACGTTGACAACGTTGTTGAGAACACCACATCTGCTGAGTCACGTATCCGTGATACAGATATGGCTGAGACAATGGTTGAGTACAGCAAGAACAACATCCTTGCTCAGGCAGGACAGTCTATGCTTGCTCAGGCTAACCAGTCTAATCAGGGTGTATTATCATTACTTCAGTAATTATTCATATTACGAAGCTATTTAAAAGGAGAAGAGCATTTGCCCTTCTCCTTTTTGCATAAAATAAAGCACTTTCGTGACCGCCAGCTTTCTTACGTTTCAACTAACATCGCTTTTTCTGCTTCCTCGTATTCTTCTTCCGAATATTTTGTAAGAATCT